>Ga0164292_10000089_pt1 | contig 56963 bp, 62 predicted proteins | sample GEODES117metaG_FD_111486 | JGI IMG/M metagenome (GOLD analysis project Ga0164292, IMG submission 111486) | Eutrophic lake water microbial communities from Lake Mendota, Wisconsin, USA - GEODES117 metaG | ecosystem: Environmental > Aquatic > Freshwater > Lake | place: USA: Lake Mendota... | reverse complement strand
GCCCAAATGCGCGCCTTCGGATCGGTGCTGTCTTTTGAGGTATCGGGAGGTCGCGAGGCAGCATCGCGCCTCCTTGATCGACTGCGCCTCGTGCGTCCCGCAGTGTCACTGGGTGGCCCCGAAACGTTGGTGTGTCATCCCGCGTCCAGCACGCATGTAGGCATGAGCCCGGACACGCAACGCGAAAGTGGCATTACCGAATCGCTGTTGCGGTTGTCAGTAGGACTCGAGGCGATCGACGACGTGATCGCTGACTTTTCTGCGGCACTGGCCTGACGGCCAGAAGCTTTAGCGCTCTTCTTTGAAGATGACGTGCTTGCGTACGACTGGGTCGTACTTCTTCAGCTCGAGACGCTCGCGCGAGTTGATCTTGTTTTTACGCGTGACGTAGACATAGCCGGTGTCGGCGGTGCTGCGCAGCTTGATGATCGGGCGCTTGTCCTTGCTCTTCGCGGCCATGATTCAGACCTTCTTTCCCGTTGCGCGGATGTCGGCAACCACGCGCTCAATACCCACCTTGTCGATCGTGCGCAGACCCTTGGCACTCACATGCAGAGTGACCCAACGCTTCTCCGAAGGCAGCCAAAAACGCTTCTTGTGCGCGTTCACCTTCCACCAGCGCTTGGTCTTGATGTTGGAGTGCGAGACAGAATGGCCCGTCGAAGGGGCCTTGCCGAGGACGTCACAGCGATTTGGCATCCGGCAAGTATAGGCAGGGCTTGGCCCCGATACACTTGGGCACCCTATGAAGGCCGACACCCACCCCAACTACCAGTTCGTTGTTTTCGAGGACTCCTCGGCCAACTACCGCTTCTTGACCCGCACCACCATGAAGGTAGATGCCGCCAAGACCACGCAGTGGGATGACGGCAACACCTACCCCTTGGTGCAGTTGGAAATTTCGAACGCCAGCCACCCCTTTTTCACCGGCCAGATGAAGATCATCGACTCCGCCGGTCGCGTCGAGCGTTTCAATAAGCGCTACGGCACCCGCAAGAAGGCTGTCACCAAGAAGGAACCCACCAAAAAGTAAGTCAGGTGGGGTTCGCTCGTAACGAGTCGAACACCTTGGTCAATGCCTCCACCGTGGTGCGTGGGTTGACGATGCACATACGCAACACCGTCTCGCCGCGCCATTGCGTGGGCACCACAAACGCAAGTCCTGCTTGCAGGATCGTGTCGCTCCAACGGGCATAGTCGTCAGGCGTCCACCCGCGACGCCGAAACACGAGTATCGACAATTGGGGTTCGAGCAATAGTTCGAGATGATCGGCGGCGCGGATCACCTCGGCTGCCTCGCGAGTGACTCGAAGGGTTTCTTCCATTGCATCGGCATACGCCTCAGTGCCGTGCATCGCAAGGCTGAACCAAAATGGCAATCCCCGCGCCCGCCGTGTGAGGTGATGAGCCAAGTCGGCCGGGTTCCACTGTTCGTTGGGCATTGGTCGATCCTGCTGCAACACGTCGAGATACTCTGCCGTTTGCGTGTGAGCGCGTCGCGCGATAGCAGGATCGCGGTAAAGCAGCGCACAACAGTCGTACGGACCGAACAACCACTTATGCGGATCCACAATCATGCTGTCGGCCAACTCAATACCCACGAACAGATGCCGAACGCTCGGCGCACACAGCGCCGCCGCGCCATACGCACCATCGACGTGAAACCATGTCTCGAGCGATCGAGCAATTTCGCCGATACCGACGAGATCGTCAATTGCGCCCACGTTGGTGGTGCCCGATGTGGCGACTACCGCACAGACTCGTACGCGATCCTGTTCCGACAGCCCGTTCACCACCGCGCGCATTGCCGCAACATCGGTGCGACCCGTCTCGTCCGTCTCGGCAAACACCGCATCGGCGTCCATCACGCGACACGCCTGCGCTACGGACGAATGCGAACCACCGCTCGCCACAATCAATGGTCGAACGCGATCACACGCCCCGCCAGCGCGCGACCGCCAACGCCAACGCGCCGCAATCAGTGCCGACAGGTTGCCCGCGGTGCCTCCGCTGACGAACACCCCGCCAGCCTCGGGTGGCAGTCCTGCGAGGTCGGCAACCCATCGAAGCGCTTGATTCTCGGCATACACCGCGCCGGCGCCTTCCATCCAGGAGCCGCCATAAATGTTGGACGCGGCAACAACAAGATCGAAGAGCACCGAACTCTCCGTGGGCGCGCCCGGCACGAACGCCAAAAAGAGTGGGTGGTCGACGCTGATGCACGAGGGCGCGAGTTCCTCCACAAATTCGCGCAGTACCTCAAGACCGTTCCGCCCCTGCGGCACAATCGTTTGGCCGACGATCTCCTGCAATTCGCTCAGCGTGTAGGGCTTGTCGAGTGGAGGCGGATCCATTTGTACGCGCAACATGGCGTACTCGAGGATCTTGTCAGCGAGTTCCGCACTCTCTTCGTCGTAGAAGTGCATCGAGCGAGACGCCTCGCTCACTCGCCCGCCAACACTGCAAGCACGGCGTCGCGGGTCGGAAGCGACGGCACCGCACCCTTCTTCGTCGTGGCCAGTGCTCCAGCAACGGCCCCGACGCGCGCGGCATCTTCGAGCGAACGACCCATCGCCAGCTGCGCGCAGAGCGCACCCGTGAAGGCGTCACCTGCCCCCACCGTGTCGACGGGTGTTACGCGGTGCGGTGCGATGGTGATGCGACCCTCGGCGGTTTCGATTGCCGCACCATGCTCGCCCAAGGTGGTCACGATGGTGCGCACACCGCGCTGGAGCAACGCTGACGTACCGCCAAGCGCTGCAGACTCGGTTTCATTTGGGAGCAACACGTCGACGAGAGCGAGTGTCTCGGGTGCGAGCTCTGCGGCGGGTGCGGGATTGAGCACCGTTGTCGCGCCGGCTGCCTTCGCAGCGCGAAGCACGCCGTCCACCACGTCGAGTGGAATTTCCAGCTGGAGCAAAACGACCGCGGTTGCCGGCAACGCCGGCACGGTTACACGCGCGTTTGCACCCGACACCACCACGATCTCGTTTTCGCCATGTCTGTCGACGTTGATGAACGCCCGACCAGTGGGCGAGTCGACGGTAAGCAACATTGAGGTATCAATTCCCTCTCGCTCCAGAACGCCCCGCAGCATCGCGCCTGCGTCGTCGTCACCCACGCATCCGGCGAACGCAGTTTTGGCGCCCATTCGCGCACATGCCACCGCCTGGTTTAATCCCTTGCCGCCAGCATGTTCTTCATACCCAATGGCGAGTTGTGTTTCACCAGGCTTCGGTAAGTGGTCAAGGTGCGCAACCAGATCAAGATTGGCGCTGCCAACGACAACGACATCGAAGCGCGTCGCGGCATCGGCGGGTGCAGTCACGAGTCGAGTTTGACATATGGCAACTAGAGTCGGCGAGATGTCTCGACCACTCAGGATGATTGTCGACTGCGATCCCGGTCACGATGACGCCATCGCGCTGCTTGTAGCCGCCAAGTTCGCCGAACTCGTCGGCGTCACCACAGTCGCTGGCAATGCCCCCATTACGGCAACCACGCGTAACGCACGCATCGTGCTCGACCTCATTGGCAGTACTGCTCCGCTCCATCAGGGCGCCCACCGGCCGCTCGTCGCACCACCCCGTCATGCCGAATACGTGCACGGCGAGAGTGGCCTTGATGGCGCCGACCTTCCCGAACCGTCCAAGCCGGCCGACTCGGCTGACGCTGTGGGCTTCATTATCGACACCTGTCGCGCCGAAGAGGGCCTGTGGCTTGTACCTACCGGTCCGCTCACCAACATTGCACTCGCCCTTCGCGCGGCCCCCGATCTGGTGGATCGCATCGCTGGGATCTCGCTCATGGGAGGTGGCTCGTTTGGCAATCGCTCGGCCGCGGCCGAGTTCAACATATGGGCAGACCCCGAAGCGGCAGCCATGGTGTTCGACTACGGCGGCCCGCTCACCATGGCCGGACTTGATGTCACACACCAGTTACAGGCCACGCCCGAACGCATTGCTCGCGTACGTGCACTCCCTGGCCAATTGGCATCGGTGCTTGCGGATCTCTTCGTGTTCTTCAGCGATGTCTACGTACGCCGCCACGACAACATGCGGGGCGGCGCTGTACACGACCCCATTGCGGTCATGGCGCTCACCCACCCTCATCTGTTTTCGATCACACCTCAGCACGTCGTGGTGGAAACAAGCGGCGACCACACCCGCGGTATGACGCTGATCGATCGTCGCGGGCTCATCGAGCGCCTCGCACCAAATTGCAACGTCATCTGGAGCGTGCACGACGATGCCGCCTTCGACGTGATCATCGAGGCCATCGCCTCGTTCTCGCGTTAGCCGCGACGCGCCAGAAACTTCTCGACAACCGAAAGATCAAATGGTCCGGGGGTCATCAGAATCAGGTGGTCGGCTCCCGCATCGGCGTATTCGTCCACTTTGTCGATGTCTTCGGGCTTGATCGCAATCGTGCGTTCGATCGACTTCGGGTCGCGGCCGAGCTTCGCGCACCATTCATCGAGCACCGCGTTCTTGTGACGCACCGTTGCCGGATCACCAAACGTGTTGAGCTGATCGGCATACTCGGCCACCAATCGGAACGTGACCTTCTCGCCACTGCCGCCGATCATGATCGGAATTGATCCGCGCACCGGTTGCGGGTTCAACTTGGCAAGTCGCTCCTTGATGACGGGGAGCCCTGCCTCGAGCAGCTTCAGGCGACCAATTGCAGTGCCGAACTCATAGCCATACTCCGTGTAGTCGCGCTCAAACCATCCCGAACCAAGCCCGAGCACGAAGCGACCGTCGCTGATGTGATCGATTGTTCGCGCTATATCTGCCAGCAGTTGTGGATTGCGATACGAAAAGCACGTCACCAGCGCACCCACCGAGGCGTGGCACGTGTCGGCCGCCATTGCCGCAATCAGGGAGTAGCCCTCAAAGTGCGTGGCTTCCGGGTCGCCGTACAACGGGTAGAAGTGATCCCAGGTCCAGATGCTGTCGACGCCGAGGGCATCAGCAGCCCGCCAGGCGGCCCGCATCTCTTTTACCGAAGTGGCTTGGGGCTGTAATTGGACGCCGATTTTCATGACGGCAGACTAGCGATTGGAGCGGACGACGAGATTCGAACTCGCGACCCTCACCTTGGCAAGGTGATGCTCTACCAACTGAGCCACGTCCGCGTATTGCCTGATCAGTCTAGCAAGGGGTCGGCTGCGCCCAACATGTCGGGCTTCACCGCTGCACGAGTGCCATAACGCACTACGCCCGCCAATGACAACAGCACGACGAAGGCGCCAAGGAGCTGCACGGTGGCGACACCCTGTTCGTATAACCACCAGGCCAACACCATGCTGATTACCGGCCCAAGCAAACCAAGTAACGAGATCACCCCAGCGGGGACAAACCGTTGTGACCACACCATCAGCCCATGCCCCGCCGTGCCGGGCAGCAGTGTCATGCACAACACGATGAAAAGGTCGCGCGGGGTGACTGCGCCGAGGTCGTTCGTGGTCGCGAGCACCCAAGGCACGACCACCACCACTTGCACCACACTGACGCCGAAAAGAAAGGCCCACGTGTTGATGCCGTCGAGACGTGCCCGCTTGCCGACGAGGAAATACCCCGTCCACAAAAACGCGTTGAGGAGTGCGAGGAAGTCGCCCCACAGCGTTGCCCCGCCCGTTCCCCCAGCGCCAAACACCACGGCGACGATGCCGGCAAAGCTTGTCGCAGCGAAGACCACCTGGATCGCCGAGATACGTTCGCCAAGAAACCGCGGCGCAAGAAGCAACGAGAGTGCCGCTGACACGTTGCCGATGACCGTGGCATTGGCGATAGACGTTTCGACGAAGGCAGTAAAACCAGAAATCGTCGATAAGCCAAAGAAGATTCCGGGCACAAACGCCACGCGGAGCGCTGCTGCAGTAAAGGGCACGCGACGCCAGACAATGACCGCAAACAACAGGGGCGGCCACATGATGACCCGATAGAAGATGGTTGCGTTGATCGACACGCTCGTGGCGAGTGTGAGGATGGGACCAATCCCCCACGCGAAGACGGCAAAGAGCACCGCACCGATGTGAATCGGCTTCGTTTGTCTTGCGACAGACGTGGTGGTCACAACGCGCTGATCACGACTTGGCGGAGTCGGGCCGCAAGTCAATGCGCAGTGTCAGCACACCGTCTTCGAGTGCGGCCTGCGCGTCGCCGATCATGGCGAAATCCTGAAAATCCTCCTGCGCCTGCGCGATAAACAGCTGCCGTTCTTCGCCGGCAACTGGCGGCAGTGGGCGACGCTTCACCGCCGCGGCACGCTCCTTGAAGCGGTCAATCATGTGTTGAGGGTCAAATGGCTTCGTCACGACTGCGAAACTACCCCGACTACCGTCGCAAAAGAGGATCGATCGGTCCGAGGTCTGTCCTCTCATCGTAGAGATCCTCATCGTGCGGCTCGGGTGGCTCCGCATCACGCCCTCGATCCTTGGCTTCGCGTCGCGCAAAGGGCGCAACGGTAGATGGGTCGATGCGGGCGGCGTCCAAGATGCGAGCCCGCTCCTCGTCGTCTGCCTTTGCATAGCGACGTTCGCTCATGATCTCGAGTGCAGCAAGCGCGGGCGACTCGGGCTGTGCCGACTGCCAGAACCACCACGTGAGTACGCCGAGACCGATACCGGCAGCCAGACACACCAGGGCGATCAGGGCGACTTGCAGGTCAATTGCGGCAAACATTCGCGCCTTAGGTTACTTGCCGACCGACTCCACGAATCGCTTGATTGGCGACCCCACTTGGTCCAGGTTGATGAGAAACGCGTCGTGGCCGTGCGGCGAGTCGATCTCCACGTACTCACACGGCACGCCGTTGGCCTTCACCAATTGTTCGATCTGACGCTGTTGATACGTGGGGTACAAGATGTCGCTCGAGATGCCGAGTACGAGCGTCGGCACCGCGATGCGGGCCATCGCGCGTTCAAGTGTCCCGCGGCCACGTGCAACATCGTGGAGGTCCATAGCTTTGCCGATTATCAGATAGCTGTTGGCATCGAAGCGACGAATCAATCGATCGCCGTGGTGCTCCAGGTAGCTCTCGACCTCGAAGTGATCCCACAGACCAAGTCCGTTGTTTTCGGCATTGGAGTCAGCGAGCTCGCGACCGAAACGTTCGGTAAATACGTTGTCGCTTCGGAATGTGACTTGCGAGATCATGCGGGCAATAGCAAGACCTTCCCACGGGCCATCGCCGTCGACCGTGTCGTAATACTCGCCGCCGCGCCACTTCGGGTCGAGCCGAATAGCACGACGACCGATTGCACCCCAGGCGATTTGCTGTGCGGTTGCCTGCGCGCATGTAGCCACCGGAACAATGCTGCGGACGCGATCGGGAAATGTAATCGCCCACTCCAGTACCTGCATGCCGCCCATTGATCCACCCACCACGCTGTGCCAGGCAGGAATACCGAGCATGTCGGTGAGTCGCAGTTGCGCACGCACCATGTCGCGAATAGTGATCACGGGAAAGCGCGAGCCGTATGGCCGACCGTCTGTCGGATGCGGTGTCGCCGGACCCGTCGAACCCTGGCATCCACCGATCACGTTCGTGCATACGACGAAGAACTCGTTTGTGTCTATTGCCTTACCCGGCCCGACCACGCCTTCCCACCAACCGGGTGTGGGATGACCGTCTTCGGCCGGTCCTGCGACATGACTGTCACCCGTCCATGCGTGACACAACAAGACCGCATTGGAGCGATCTGCGTTGAGCGTGCCCCACGTCTCGTACGCGATGGTGACGTCATGAAGCTGGGCACCGCCGTCAAGTGCGAACGGGCGATCAACAGGGAAATGCACAAACTTGCGACTGCCTGCTGGTTGACCAGGTTTCCACGCACCAGTCGCGGGATAGTCATGTCGGGCCATTATCGAATCCGTTTCGCTCGCCCAACTGAGCCGGCCCGTTGCTCCGCTGACGCGGAACCACATCCCCGCCGAAGCGGGAGGCACCGTGGGCATTGCCCGGTTGCCGGACCAATTGGTCACTCCTGATGTTTCCGCCGAAACCGCACATCCGATGGGAATGCGCGAAAACGACTCCCTCACTGTATCGCCCGATAGCGTGACACCACCTTGACGGGCGGAGTTGGGGTTGTCCGTGTTGCGCGCCTCGGATCCTCCACAATTGCTGGAGTGGAAAACTTCCTGTGGCCATTCGTCGCGATTCGCGAACGAGCCGGCGCGGGCCACGCTGCCTTCGCCGAGCAAGCGCTTCCCCGCGGCACCGTTGTTGCCGCGTTCGGCGGTACCGCTACCCGTGGTAGCGGCTTACGCACGTACTCGGCCGATCGTGTGAGCCGCTCAATTCAAATCGACGACGACTTGTTCTTGGTCGGACCTGAGACCACCGAGCCTGGCGACTGCATCAACCATTCCTGCACGCCGAACTGCGGTATGCGAAACGCCACACAAGTGATCACTATGCGCGACATCACGCCGGGCGAGGAATTGACGTTTGACTATGCGATGACTGACTCGGTGCCCTACGACGAGTTTGCGTGTACCTGTGGCACTGCAGAATGTCGACAGTACGTGCGCGCCGACGACTGGAAGAACGCCGCATTGCGTGAGCGATACGACGGGTGGTTCGCCCCGCACGTAGCGCGACGCATCGCGGCCGAGCAGCGCGCACGCCAGTTAACAAAGCGCGATGTCGAGCATCTCTTGGGCTCTTACGATGCCGATCCAGTTGCTGCGCTCACCACCGCCCTCCGCATTGCCACCGGACGGGTCCATGCCAGTTGGGAATCGCTGATTGGCCTGCTCCCCGATGCCTCGTCGCTCGCTCGCAGCGAGACCGCTTCATTCGATCGACTGGCGGCAGAAATGAACGAGACGCGATCGGTTCGCCTTGACGATGGCGTAGGTCACGCGAGACACGAGTCGTAACCCTGGCACGTCGATGAGGCGTCCGATGAGGCGCCATGGAAATTGCGCGCTTTGCAGCAGGAGCGCAACTGCGCGATGACCCCCAAAGATCCCGGTTGCGCCCACCCACTGCACCGCGTCTTGGCACGCCTTTACTGTCAGTCCAACAGCCTCCACTTCGATGTCCTGCCACGCAGCAAATTGCGCGTCAGTGCGCAATCTCCGCTTCGCCCACGACACCGTGCATCGACAAAACCCGCATTCGCCGTCGAACACCACGATCGGAGTTGCCGTCACGACGGCGACGCTAATGCTCGTCGCGGTAGTTTTTACGGGCGATGTTGAAAGATCTCTTGCGACCACGATGGATCGCGTTCCATCTCCTCGTGGTGGCACTCATCGTGTTGATGATCAACCTCGCGTTCTGGCAACTCGACCGCCACGAGCAACGCCAGGCATTCAACGCCACGTTGATCAGTCGATTCGACGAGCCGATCGTGTCGCTTAACGCGCTCCTCGACCAGGACCCCGCCGCCATTGAATGGCGGACCGTTTCGGTGAATGGCGCCTACCTGTCTGGTGCAGACGTCAGCGTCGTTAATGTCTCGCAAGATGGTCGCGCTGGATACGACCCCGTAAGCCCCTTGGTGATGCCAGACGGGCGCATTGTGCTCATCAATCGCGGCTTTGTGCCCCTCGACGCCGCATTCCCACCCGCTCCAACTGGCCAGGTGAACATCACCGGCACTGTGCGCACGAGCGATCAACGCAAAGCCGGCCAGATTGCCGACCCGAGCACGGGAACACTCACCGAAGTGCAGCGCATCGACATCGACCGCCTTGACGAACAGATCGACGGCGAGCTTGTCGATGTGTATGTCGAACTATTGGCTTCTGAACCAGCAGATTCACCAGCGCTGTCGCGTATCGCGAGCCCCGACTTCACTACTGGACCGCATCTGAGTTACACGGTGCAGTGGTTCATCTTCGCGGCTTTTGCTGTCTTCGGATGGGTCGTCGTGGTGCGACGGCGCATCATCAAATCACGCCGAACGAGCCAGCAAGCGCCAAAGCGCACGGGGTGATGTGCCCATCACGCGCAATCGTGTTCGAGCCGGCATCGCAACAAAGAATCGCGTCATGATGCCGGCAACGCGATGTGCAGGGGTGTCGATCCGCAGATAGTCCGACCAGTCAGTCTCTGGCATCGTGAAGAATGCGTCGAAAAACGTCGCGATGCTCGCTGCGTCGAGCCGACGCAGCGCAGCAAGCCCGTAGTCGTGCAACGCGCGCGTTCGCACCAAATCCGCGGGCCACACGGCTTGCCATGCAAATGACACCAACGCGGGCCCCCGGCGTCCGTCGCGCAAGGCCTGCACCACGGCATCAGCCACGCGTGGTGCGGCACGCAGTGATGCCGCCACCGAGTACCCCGTAACGGGATGAATAAACCCGGCTGCCGCCCCGAAACCGACAACGGTGGTCGATCGTTCGGGGATGTGTCCACCCATCGGTATCGATACGGTTTCGATCTCGCCTTCCAGCGCGTCAAGGCCGAGACGTTCGAAGAGTCGACGTCGTAGTTCGACGAGGGGCAGCGCGTGCTCACCCACCAGTGAGGTTTCTTCCACCAGTGCACGCCCATCACCAAAATCCATTGCATACAAAAAGGTGGGATGTCCCGCGAAGTCCTTTGACCAGTCCATCATGATGAACGATCCCGTGGGCACCACATCCTGCCGTGAGGTGAACACGCCATAGGCGCTTTGCACAGGCGCCGTGCCCCGACGATGCCGGGCGAGCAGTGACGACGATGCACCGCCGCAGTCGATGACCACGCGCGCCGACACGGAGGCGCCATCGGCAAGAGCAACGACGTGATAATCGCCGGTACGCGTGACGCCGAGTGCAGCTGCTGTGACGCGCCGATCGGGCCGCAAGGCCGCAGCCAGCGCACCGTTGTCAAAGACACCGTATTCACGGTCGAGTGTCTGTTCGATACGGCCCTTCACGGTGACACGCGGCCATCGCGTACGCAGGCATCGCTCGATCAATGCCTGATCGTCGCATGCGCCGATGTCGTCGACCCACGTACCTAGTGTCTGTGTCCACGGCGCCTCAGGAGCGATCACGACAACGTCGAGACCTCGACGTGTCAGCGACGCCGCCAGCCCAAGGCCTGCAGGGCCTCCTCCCACTACCGCAACGTCACAGACGTCCGCCATCACACTCACCCGCGGGCGGTCTGCTCGATAGCGGCCATCCGACGAAACTGCTCAATGACGTCTGGGCTCGTGTACTGCGGATCGCGGGAGCGATACACCGCATCGACGTTGACGCTGATACGACCGAACTCATTCAACGTGTCGAATCCCAGTTCGCGACGGGCACCGATTTCACCAGCAATCTCACGGGCCGCATCGAATGCGTCAAGGCCCGCCTCCTGGCGTGCACCTGCTTCATGCAGCACATACGACAGATAATCACGCACGCGGGCGACTCCGGTCTTGTCGGTGACGGGACCATGCCCCGGCACCACCGCCTCGACGTCGAGCGCCGAGATGAGGTCGCAAGCGGCAATCCAGTTTTCCAATGGGCCGGCCCACACGATCGGTGCACCCCCGATGAACAGGATGTCTCCCGTGAACACCGTGCGCGTATCGGGTACGTAGGCGATCGTGTCGCCCTTCGTGTGGGCAGGACCGACCTCGATCAACTCGACCAAGCGACCGCCCACTTCGAGATCCAAACGTGAGTCGAAGGTACGCGTGGGCAATGTCAAGTCGATGCCGTCGAATGCGAAGTCGCCGAAGAACGACCGAAACAGGTCGCCGACTTCACCCTCCACCTTGTTCAGCGCGGCCATCATCGCGGGAGGCACCTCGCTCATCTCTTTCGCTGTGGCAGATGAGGCGACAATCTCGGCGTCAGCAACAAGTTGATTGCCGTAACAATGGTCGCCGTTCGCATGCGTGTTGACAACGACGTCGATTGCTGCCGCACGGGTAACTGCCGACATCGACTCCAGCATCGCTGCAGTTAACTGCAAGTCGAACAACGTGTCGATCAAGAGAGATGTGCCGTCGCCTACAACAAGACCGGCGTTGCTATAGCCCCATCCGCCCGAAGGCTGCAGATAGGCATACGTGCCCTCCCCAACCTCATGGAGGCCGAGCAAAAAGGGCGTCGCCATCACCCCAGCCTGGTCAACCCGTGCTTGAGATTGCGCACTGCCTGGGCGATGCGTTGTTCGTTTTCAATTAGTGCAAAGCGCGCGAAACCCTCTCCACCGGGCCCGAAACCCGAGCCTGGCGAAAGCGCCACGTTGCAGTCCCGCACCAGGTGGCTGCAGAACTCCACCGAGTCCATGTCTGCGTATTGGTCTGGAATCGGCGCCCACACAAACATTGACCCACGCGATTTGGGGATGTGCCAGCCGATGCGATCGAGTCCATCGATCAGCGCATTGCGTCGACTCTCATAGATTGCGCTGACTTCCTTCGGAAAGTCGGGTGCCTCGTTGAGGGTGACCGTGGCGGCGATCTGAATGGGCTGGAATGTGCCGTAGTCGAGATAGCTCTTCAACTTGACGAGTGCCTGCACCACCGCAGTGTTGCCCACCATGAAAGCGCATCGCCACCCTGCCATGCTGAAACTCTTGGTCATGGAGTACAACTCCACCGCGCAGTCCATCGCGCCCTCGGCCTGCAGGATCGACGGTGGCGAGTAGCCGTCGAATCCAACGTCGGCATAAGCAAAGTCGTGAACGACGATCATGTCGCGTTCGCGACAGAAATCGACTACACGTTGCATAAACGCAAGGTCAACTGTTGCACCAGTCGGGTTATGCGGAAATGACACGACCAAGATGCGCGGGCGCGGCCACCCGAGTTTGTAGGCAGCCGTGAGATTCTCGAAAAACTCGTCCGAATATTGCTGATCATCGATCACTTGCTGACTGCGCATCGGCACCTCGCGCACATCAGCGCCAGCGAACAACGGGCCAAAGATATGAATGGGATAACTCGGGCTCGGCACGATTGCCGCATCGCCGCGATCCAACAGCACCCACATCAGATGACTGAAACCCTCTTTTGAGCCGATGGTATTGGTGATCTGCAACTCGGGGTCCAGCGTCACGCCCCAGTTGCGCTGGTACATGTCGGCCACCGCTTCGCGGAGCTTCGGCAATCCTCGGGAGAGCGAATATCGATGATTACGTGAGTTATGCGCGGCTTCGGTCAGTTTGTCCACCGCGATTTGCGGAGAAGGAATGTCTGGGTTGCCGAAACCGAGGTCGACGACATCTGCACCATCATGACGGGCTTGGATCTTCAGATTATTAATGATCGTGAAGACATACGGCGGGAGATTGGTGATGCGACGAAATTCCACACGAACAAACTAGTCCCGAGCGAGCAACGCAGCACCGATAGCGCCTGCCCGCGATCCGAGCGACGCAACACGCACGCTTGGTAAACGGCGCTGACGCGACGCGTACAGCGACTCCACCATCGCCGCTTCCACGAGTTCGATGTACAGGCTCGCGTGATCGGCCACGCCACCACCAATCACAAACACCTCGGGGTCGATGACGTTGGCAAGATTTGCCAGACCGCGCCCCACCCACGTCGCCCACTGCGCGAGGGCAGCACCCGCCGCCTCATCACCTGCCGCCAAACGCGCAAAGACTTCTTCACCTGTGGCGACGCCCGCAATACGCGCGAGGGCCTGACCCGATGCGTAGCGCTCCCAACACCCACGCATGCCACATCCACACACCTCCCCACCAGGGCTGACCACCATGTGGCCAATCTCTCCCGCGAATCCCTGCGCGCCGAGCACCAGTTGCCCGTTGATCACGAGCCCTCCTCCGATACCCGTTCCGAGCGTGACCATGCACACGTGATCAAGGCCCGTAGCGGCACCAGAGCGCCATTCCGCCAGTGCCGCACACGTTGCATCGTTCGCAACACGCACCTCGCGAGCAAGCACAGCACTGAGTGGCGCGCGTACCGCGAGTTCGTGCGCGCCAGGGAGGTTGGGCGATGAACGAATCACCCCATCACGGGTAATCAGGCCGGGGAGACCAACGCCAACCCATTCGGCATCACCGAGATCGTGCACGACGTCGACAAGTGTCTCGACGAGTGCCTCGTGCGAAGGCGTCGGCACCCTGATCTCATGAATAATCTGCGCGTTTTCGTCAACAACAACACCGAGACACTTGGTACCGCCAACATCGATACCGATGCGCCGGCTCACGACTCGACGCGGGTCTTCAACTCCTTGAGCGTGCTCAGGATGCGCTTCTCTGCGCGCCGCTTGACGAAACCGGGAAGCGGCAACACAAGTTCAATTGCCAAGGCGTAGTCCACCCGCGTTGCGCTGCCTTCGGGCGTAAAGGTGTAGGAGCCGACAATGCTGCGCATGATGTCGCCGTCCACCATGTGCCACGACAAACGGCTCGGCAACTGGGAATAGTCGTATTGCAAGGTGAAATGCGTGCTGCGACCTAAGGCAGACGCTCGGTATTCCACCGTTGAGGGACGACCGCTTGCGTCGCGATCCACGATCGTGGCCTCCTTGACGTCTCCTGCCCACTGCGGATACGAAGCGAAGTCGCATGCCACTTCGGCGCAACGCTGGGGCGACGCATTGATCGCGATGGAGTCTGAACCGGCGTCAACCATGGTTCCCATCTTTACCGATCGCGGGGCCTTCCGGTGATTCCTCTGGACGACGCCGTGGTGCAAAGTATCCGTGTTTGGCAGCCCACATGCCATTCAGGCCGAGCCCGCACATGCCTACAAGCACGCCAAAGGCCAGGGTGCTTCCTGGCTTACCGTCCGTCGAATTGCGCACGATCGCGCCCGTTAACCCGACGACAACCTGTGCACCCAAACACCACGACATCACCTGCCGCACCGGGCGTGGCGCCACCGAGCCCATCAGCAAAAACAGCTCGGCTACCGAAATCTCATCCGTACGGCTGCGCTGCACAGCGGCGAAGTAGCCCCACAGGAAACCCACCACGCCGATCGCGAAGAGGACGAGATCGACTATCACGATGCCGACACGCATCCATGGCGCAAACACCCATGTCGCGATGATTGTGGCCACGACGAACACCGCTGTGGCCACCATATTGAGGCGGACGATGGCGGAGTTCACGAGTTGAGCACCTTTCCCAGTCGCTGACTGAGCACGTCGTAGGAAAATGTCGTTTCTGCGCGTAAGCGCGAAGCGATTCCCATGCGCTCACGAAGCGCTGTGTCGTCCAGCATGCGAGTTATGGCGTTGGCCACTGCATGTACGTCGCGAGGATCTCGCACCACGAACCCGGTCTCGCCATCACTTACCGCTTCTGCTGCACCGCCACTGTCGCCGGCTAACTGCGGTACGCCGCACGAGGCCGCTTCGGCAAACACGATGCCAAATCCCTCCTGCTCGAGCCCCGCCCAACGCGACCGACACAACATTGCTGAAATATCGGCGCATCCGTACAACAACGGCAAGTCAACATCCGACACACGACCGAGCAACGTCACCGGTGCTCCCGTTGCAGTGATCAATTTGGCGAGACGGTCGTGGTCGCGACCTGCTCCCCCAATCAACACGCGTAGCGCCCTGCGACGGCGCCCCACAATTGCGGCCGCCTCTATCAAGACATCGAATCCCTTCCGTGGCACGAGACGACTCACCCCCACGATGACCTCCGCATCGTCGTCGACGCCGAACTTTCTGCGCGCCGAGGCTCGCGAGGATTCAGATAACGGAACGAATCTGTTCGTGTCCACACCGGGTGGAATCACGGTGATCGGCAGGTCTCCACGGGCAGCATGACGTGCCTCTGCCGCCGGATACGAACCGGCCGCAATCACGAGTGTCGCACGCGACAACACCCGACGCAACGCCAACCGCGAGACGGGTAACCGACCAGGCACCGTTACCTCGGCGCCATGCACGACCACCATGTACGGCAACGTCAATGACGCACCCAGCAGCCCCAGCGGTACTGCTGGGTCGAGCACCACGTAGTCGGCCCCGATCTCCGTGGCAAGGGAGTTGATGCGCTTGACAAGAAACGGCTGCGGCAACAACACGGGTTCGCGGGTGCGCTCGATGCGAAACGGTTGCGCCGCGTCGAATGCCGCGGCATCGGGGTGCGGAGAGGTCAACACGGCAAACGACGAAGGGTCTAGCCGTCTCCACCACTCCCATAGGAGGCTCTGAATGCCACCCACCTTGGGGGGAAAATCGTTCGTGACGAGCAGATGCTTCATATGGGCGCCCGCCAATCTTTGCACCTCGCGCCGCGGTTCAGCGGGCGCAGGGCAAACTGCGCAGTTCATCGCGCACGATGTCGTGATCATCATCAGCGGGCAGATCATTGACAAGCCCCAGTCGGGCACTCGCCCATACCGCGTGTGCACGCAGCGTGGCATCCTCGTGCCGCAGGTAACGCACGAGGATCGCGCGGATTTCATCGGTGGGATGACCAATATTGCCGAGTACCACGAGCGCGTTACGCCGCACCACATTGAGGTCGCGCTGCGGCACGTACCAGCGACCGACCGCACCAAGCACGGCGTCATCGTCGCCCGTCAGCAGCGTACGTATCGACACCCAAGCTCGGTCGGTGTCGTCCATCGCCACGTGCTCGTGCATTCGAACCGAGGGCGGGCATACCTCCTGACAGTCGTCGCACCCATAGATGCGATCGCCAAGGGCCTCACGAAACTCGCGAGGAAAGACGCCCGGCTTCTGCAACAACCAGGACAAACAACGACGCGCATCCACCACTCCGGGTTGCACGATTGCCGCAGTCGGACAGGCATCCACACATCGGTGACATGTGCCGCATCCGTCGGCAACCGGTGTGGTGTTGGCATGCAGCTCGGCCGTGGTGACCACCGACCCCAATACAAAGAAGCTTCCCGCACCGCGCACCAAAATGTTCGCATTTTTGCCGTACCACCCCAGTCCCGCTCGGTGTGCTGCTGCGCGATCCACGACGGCGTTGTCGTCTACAAACACCAACGAACGATGCCCATCACGACGAAGTTCCATTGCCACCACCCTGAGAGCGTCGGCAAGCGTGCGATACACATCGCGCCGTGCGTAACGCGCAACACGACCATGCGGCCCAGCAGGCGGCTCGGGGGTATCGAACCCATACGGCATTGCCGCCACTACGAGCGAGCGAGCACCCTCGACGGTACGCGACGGATCGGTAGAACGCGCGGGGTTGCGATAGGTGAACGACATGGTGTCGTGCAACCCGAGCGCCTTACGCGACTCCAGCACCGCTCGCACGTCGTGCATGGCATCGGCACGAGCTACGCCGAGATGATGCAATCCTGCACGGCGACCGACCTCAAGAATGTGGGCCGTGTAGTGGTCGGGCTCAGCTGACTGCACGGTGCCGAATGGTAGGCACCAATCCGGCATTTGACAGCAGTCGCAGGGCACGCTGCTCCTGCATGTCGAAGACGACTGCTTCGTCGTCATCGCGGCCACACAGCGCAGTGACGACGCAATCGTCACATGCGGCACTGTGGCGCATGACGCAGGTATCGCAGGAAATAACAAGCCGCGATGCGGCAGGCGTGTTGTCGTTCATGAAGTCACCCTCTCGGTACTGGTGTCTGACTGTGTGCGCTGTTCGTGATGTATGGGATGCACTCGGTGCCGGGAATGCCCGACCCCTCTACCGTGGCGCAGGGGTGTTACGGAGTTGGCAGCACGCGGGCGCCATCGCTGTCGATCGACAGCTCGTGCACACGGCCGTCGGCGGGGAGCCGCGCAGCAATCACCGACGACTGTGCGCGATCACACAACACGGCCACGGTGGGGCCCGATCCGGAAAGCCAGGCGCACCATGCATCCGTCGCCAGTGCCGCATCAAGTGCCGCCTTCGATGACGGCGCGGCAGCGAGACGGCGGTCTTGATGGAGTCGGTCTTGGGTGGCGTGGCGCAATACCGATACATCGCCTGCAGCAAGTGCGCCCATCAACAACGCCGTATGGCCGATGTTGAACACCACATCGGCGAGGGGAATTTGCGCCGGAATCGAAGAGCGCGACTTGTCGGTCGACGTCTGTGTCTCGGGCACCCACACCACGACTGCGGGGTCGAGCGACATGGGTAGGCGCACCACATGGCCTCCTGCACTTGCCGTCACACCACCCACTAGCGATGCGGCGACATTGTCCGGATGCCCCTCGAGTTCAGTCGCCACGTGCAGCATGTGCCGACGAGCCGCGGGGAGCGACTCGTGGCCGTCGCGCTGAATCTGCGCGGCAACCACTCCGGCCACACGCGCGGCGCCCGAGAAGCCCAGTCCACGCCCCATGGGAATACTGCTGCGCACCCACAACCGACCCTCGCCGCCATTGAATCGAAAAGCGATGTGCGTGGGGTGATGCTCGTCGACCAAACGGCCGCCATCAGGAACGTCGTCGTCAGTTGTCACCACTCCCGCGTCGAGGTACATCGTCAGGGCCATCCCCAATGTGTCGAACCCCGGCCCGAGATTTGCGGAACTCGCCGGCACGCGCACGCACGTCACAGGATGCATCCTCACCATCGTCGCATACTCACGGTTGGTGGCGATTACTTACACTCACCAGCGCTTCTAACGCACGATTCGCATTGCCTGAATCGATGCTGTGGCGTGCGCGCTCGATGCCCTCACCCAACTCCGGTACGTCGCCGGCAATTACCAGCGCGGCACCAGCGTTAAGGAGCACGATGTCGCGCACCGGACCCGACTCTCCTGCCAGGATGCGACGCACCACGTCTGCATTATGTGCGGGATCGCCGCCCCTGATTCGCGTCACGTCTGCGCGTTGCAGTCCGTAAGTCAGCGGATCAATCATGAATGTTGAGCGCGTGTCGCCATGCGTCTCCACAATCACAGTCTCCCCTTCGAGCGACAGTTCGTCGAGTCCACCGTGTCCGTGCACCACCCACGAACGATGCACTCGTCGATCGGCCAACGCCTCCGCCATCGCCGATGCCATAGTGGGGTCGCCCACGCCCACGAGCATGAACGACACGTCGGCGGGGTTTGCCATTGGGCCGAGCAAGTTGAACACCGTGGGAATCCCCATCTCTTTGCGAGCTGGGCCAGCGTGGCGGAACGCGGGGTGAAAGCTCGGCGCGAAACAGAACGCGATGTTGGCCTCCTCGAGGCACGACACCACTCCCGCAGCGCCGACGTCAAGCGTCACCCCAAGTGCCTCCAACACATCGGCGGTGCCGCATTGCGATGAGGATGCGCGATTGCCGTGCTTGCACACCGGTACTCCGGCTCCAGCAACCACTAAGGCCGCCATCGTAGAGATGTTTACCGAATGAGAGCGATCGCCTCCCGTTCCAACAATGTCGATTGCGCGTTGCGCGAGGGGTAACGGGAGTTCCACTCGCGTGGATGCATTGCGAACTGCACGCAACATGCCACGCAGTTCATCTGCGTTCGGTCCCTTGGCGCGCATCGCCACCAAAAACCCAGCAATCTGTGCGGGCGTGGCGCGCCCAGCAAGAATCTCTTCCGTTGCCGCCTCGACCGTCTCGAGATGCAGCGACTCATGCGCTAGTAGCGCCTCCAATATCGGAGGCCAGCCGTTGAACACGGGTGATGGACCCGACATCACGCCCCGGTACTAGGCGATGCGGCGACGTTGGCGCAGCAACCTGCGGCGTTCACGTGCGGTTGCGCCTCCCCACACACCCTGATGTTCCCTGTTGTCAAGCGCATGGTTTAGACACGCTATGCGCACCTGACATTCCTCGCACACGGCTTTGGCGACGTCGGCATGGTCCTCATTGTCGGGATAAAAAATGTCGGGATCAAGGCCCTGACACGCTCCCCGTGAGCGCCATTGTTCATCCGTCTTCGTCACGCCTCGCCCCCTTGCCCGCGCCCAGGGGTGACAATACGACCGTCGGCCAGCACCGTGCCAATTGACACAGCCACCAAACCCTTGCCCTGCTTGACCCTCGACCCGATGGACCAGTCCTGCGACGCTTATCCTTGGCGGGTGCCCGCCAATCGCCAGGAGATGCTCGATCGGCTGGCATCGGAGACCTTCGACGTTGTCGTCATCGGCGGGGGCGTCACCGGGCTCGGTGTTGCCCTCGACGCAGCGTCGCGCGGATTGCGCTGTGCGCTCGTGGAAAAGAACGACTTTTCATCGGGCACATCGTCGAAGAGCAGCAAACTCGTCCATGGTGGCCTGCGCTACTTGCAGCAGGGTGAGATCGGCCTCGTGTACGAAGCGCTCCATGAACGGCAGCGACTGTTGCGCAACGCGCCGCACCTCGTGCAGATTCTGCCGTTCATGATCCCCATACTCACGAAGGATGGTGTCATCTCGCGCAAAATCGCCAAGGCGCTCGGAAGCGCGCTGTGGATGTACGACCTCACGGGTGGGTGGCGCATCGGCAAGTTTCATCGTCGACTCACGGCACACGATGCACACCGCCATATGCCGACGATGCCTCGCGAACGACTGTCGTCTGCATACCTGTACTTTGATGCCACTGCCGATGACTCGCGACTATGCGTCGCACTCGCGCGAAGCGCACAAGATCACGGTGCGGTAGTAGTGAATCACTGCACCGTGAAGCGACTCACGCACGATGTAAATGGACGCGCCGACGGAGCCGTGGTCACGACGATGGAAGGCGCGCAGTTCACTATCAAGGCAACATCAGTAGTAAATGCAGCAGGTGTGTGGTCGGACCGCATCCATGAAGCCGACACTGGCACCAACCCACAGTCCATTCGACCGGCCAAAGGCATACATCTCACTGTGCCCTGGGACAAGGTACGTAACGACATTGCCATCGTCATTCCGGTGCGTCGCGACAAACGCAGCCTCTTCGTCGTGCCGTGGATCCAGAACGCAGATGGCACCTACCGCTACACCTATATCGGCACCACTGACACTGACTTTGCTGGAGGCGTCGACGAATCCCAATGCAGTCGTGACGACATCGACTACGCGCTGGAGGCCTTGAACGAAGCCATCACCACGACTGTGACGCGCGACGACATCACCGGCGTTTGGTCGGGGTTGCGCCCTCTCGTTCGGCCAGATGAGCACGCCTCTGCCAAGACCGCGGACCTTTCCCGCAAGCATCGCGTCGAGATCGCCACGAGTGGGTTGATCACGATCATCGGCGGCAAGCTCACTACCTATCGCAAGATGGCCGAGCACACCGTCGATGCCGTGCTCAAACAACAGGGCAAACGCGCGTCGTGTCGCACCAAGCGGCTTGCGTTACATGGCGCGGATGCGCCGAGGAAGAAAGTGTCATCGTTGGACGGTGGCCTTCGCGAACGGTATGGCTCAGATGCCGTCGCAGTTGCATCGTTGATTAATGCCGACGCATCGCTTGGTCAGCCACTCATCGATGGGCTGCCCTACCGAAAGGCCGAGGCGCTCTATGCGGTCCGCGAGGAAATGGCGCTCACTGTGGACGATGTGCTGTCGCGTCGCACGCGTGCGCTCCTCCTTGATCGACGCGCCACTCAGCGCGCCGCGCGGAGCGTGGCTGAACTCATCGCTCCTGAACTGGGATGGGACGCGACACGGATTGACGCCGAGGTGGCGGCATTTCACGACATCTGCGCGCGCGAAGAGGCTGCGGCCATGGTGACCGAAGCCGAGTATCTTTCGTCCCTATGACGACACCACGCCGTCCGATCGAATTCGGCGGTACATCCGGTCGGATTGGTGAACGTCTCCCCGCTGGCACTTCTGCGCCACGTGCGCTGTTAGACGCGCTGAATACCGTCTGTCCGACCTCGACCGATGAAGTCGATCGAAACGAGCACGGACGCGACTGGTGGCCGCTGGCCATGCACTGGGCCCTCGATGGCGAAACCGTGTCCAGACCGGACGCGGTTTGTCGCCCCCGCACGACCGACGATGTGGTTCGCATCGTGCGGGCGTGTTCGGCTGCCGGCGTTGCAGTGACTGCGGGAGGTGGTCGCAGCGGAGTCTGCGGCGCTGCGATTCCCGTTCGCGGCGGCATTGTCATCGACATGACGGATATGTCCGGCATCGTTGAAGTGGATGTCGAGTCGGGTGTCGCATGCGTGCTGCCCGGCACGTTCGGACCCGATCTCGAGAACGAACTTCGCACGCATCACGGGCTGACTGCCGGGCACTTTCCCCAATCGTTTGCCATTTCAACAGTTGGCGGATGGGTTGCAGGCAACGGCGCCGGCCAGTACTCCACGCGTTACGGCACGATCGGCGAGATGGTGGCCGGTCTTGAGGTGGTCGGCGCAGATGGATCTGTAGCGACGTACGGGCCGCACCCCGCATCCGCAACCGGACCGGAGATCGGACAACTCTTCGTGGGCAGCGAGGGGACTCTGGGTGTAATCACCAAAGTGTGGCTTCGTTGTCATCCTCTGCCCGCGAGCGAGATGCGAGCAACACATGTATTTCCCTCGTTCGAAGCGGGTATTGCCGCCATGCGCGACTCGGTGCGCCAGGACGCGACTCCGGCAGTACTGCGCCTTTATGACGAGATCGAGAGTGCACGCAGTCACGGCGGTGACGGCACAACTTGCACGCTCCTGGTGCTCGATCAAGGGCATCCGCGCATCGTCGAAGCGACAATGGATGTTGTCGCGGAATCTGCCGCACGCCACGGTGGCACGCCACACGCCGACGACCGAGTGGCGCATTGGCTCGAACACCGCAACGACACCGAGGCACTTCAGGCGCTGACCCGCCGCGGATTCATTGTCGACACCATGGAAGTTGCCTCGTCATGGTCTGCGCTCACCCGCGTCGCTACAGCGGTCAAGTCTGCGGCATCGACGCTTTCCGGTATCCGCGTTGTTTCATGCCACCAGTCGCATAGCTACCTCGACGGCGGCTGCCTTTACTTCACCTTCGTGCTGCAGCCTGCAGAGGCTCACGATTCGTCGGTCGAGGAGCGCTATGTGCAGGCATGGGACACGGTGCAGCGCGCTGCGATGGAAGCGGGTGCAACGGTTGCCCACCATCACGGTATTGGTCTCAATCGCTCCCGATTCATGCGCGATGCGCTCGGCCCTGCGTATGACACGTGGAAGGCAGTAAAACACGCCCTCGACCCCGACGGGGTGATGAACCCGGGCAAACTCGGCGACGACTACCGGTGGCCGTGAGCATCCTCGTCATCGACATCGGCACGACCGGAATTCGTTGCGGGATCGTGCATCCCGATGGCCACATCGAAGGTCTCGTACATGAGGTGTCGGCACCGAACTCGCCATCGCCCGGCCTTGTCGAATTCGATGCGGCGGCGATGCGCGACACGATTCTTCGACTCGCACGCGGCGTGTTGGCCGACCATCACGTATCCGGCATCGGCATTGCCGCGCAACGTGCCTCCACGATCGCCTGGGATGCCCGCACTGGCGAACCTTTGGCCCCCGCACTCGGGTGGCAAGACTTGCGCACCGTTGGTGACTGCCTCACCATTCGGGCGGAGACCGGCATCTCCGTCGCGCCGAACCAAACCGCCACGAAGGCCAGATGGCTCCTGCAGGCGTGCGCTGCAGTTGATCGTTCGTCGATACGCATTGGCACCGTTGACTCGTGGGCGGCATTCGTCCTGTCCGGCAACCGACTACACATCACCGACCACACCAATGCCGCTGTGACCGGTCTCTACGATGCGTCCACTGGCGACTGGTCGGAATTGCTACTCGCCACATTTGGAATCGATCGATCGATGATGCCGCATATCGTCGACTCCAGCGGACCGCTCGGCGAGGCAACCGCTCTCACGGGCGCCCCGATGATCGCCGGTCTCGTCGGTGATCAGCAGGCCTCGCTCGTCGGTCAGGCTTGCATCCAACCCGGGCAAGCGAAAATCACATTCGGAACTGGCGGCATGCTCGACGTAGTCACGGGCCATGCAACGCCGAAGTCGCAGGCTCGTTCGACAGGTGGCACCTTCCCCATCGTTGCGTTTGCCGAAGCCCGGGGACTTACGTGGGGAGCTGAGGCGATCATGCTGTCCGCTGGCAGCAACATCGAATGGTTGTGCTCGGACATGGGGATCCTGGAGCGCCCAGAGGACAGCGCCGCAGTCGCGGCCAGCGTCGCCGACTCCGCAGGGGTCATGTACGTGCCCGCGCTGCTCGGACTAGGTACACCGCAATGGGACTACGGCGCACGAGGCACACTGCTCGGACTCACCCGCGGCAGCTCGCGCGCCCACGTCGTGCGCGCAGTGCTCGAGGGCATCGCTCAGCGCGGCGCCGACCTTGTCGATGCCGCTGAGGCAGACACGGGCGTGAGCATCGAATCGTTGCGTGTAGATGGCGGCATGAGCCGAAACAGCACGTTCATCGAGGTGCTTGCGAACGCCACCGCCCGCCCAATCGACGTGTCACCCGTCACCGAGGCCACTACCCTCGGCGCTGCATACTTGGCGGGTGCGGCCTGCGGAACGTGGTCCTCACTGACCGAGGCATGTGCGTTGTGGTCCCCCTCGGCCCGTGTCGCTCCCACTGCACATCTCGACCGCCAACGCTGGGCCGATGCCGTCGAACGGGCCGCTGGGTGGATCCCCGGTTTGTCGACGCTTGATTTCTAGATTGAGCAGGTTGTTTTCGGCCAGAATGGTGCAGCCATCGGAAAGGATCCCCACCGTGACTCTCGAATCTCAGCGGCGCCCTCAGGCCGCGCCCCCCACTCGACCGACAGCAGGCGACAAGGCATTGCTGGCATTTGCGCAATCGGCCGAGCTCGCTGTGCATGACCTCTACGCCACAGCACTGGAGAAAGGTGGCTACGGCGAGGACGAGGCGGCGATGGTCGCGCTCTTCGGCGAACATCACCTCGCCTATGCGCAGTCGATCGGCGGCCTTCTCGGCGCCGATGCACCGAACACGCGCAACGACGACCTCTATCGACAGTTTGCGTCGTCGCTCACCGGGGGTGCGTCCTCGAACCGCATTCTGCAGACGCTGGAAAACACACTGGCCTCAACGCACACCGACGTGCTCGGACAACTCGAGGGCGTCGATGGCGCCTCGCTTGTGGCGTCGATCATCACTGTAGAAGCACGTCACGCCGCCGCGTTTGGCACGTTGCCAAGCCTGTCGTTGACAAGTGCCCTCGATAACGCTGCGCTTTCACTTGCTCCAGCAGGAGCCACGACAGCCACGACCGACACAACCGAAACGACGGTGAGCCAATGAGCGACCTCCACCTTTCACGACGCCAATTGCTGCGCATCAGCGGCATCTCCATCGCGGGCACTATCGCCCTTGCTGCATGCGGCAAGCAAGCCGACGTTGAAGAGTCATCCAACATTGCCAGCGCGGGAACCGTGCCGCCGACGACCGCGCTCCCATCCGCCGAAGTGAACGACATCGTGCTGCTGCGCACTGCCGCATCGCTCGAATACAACGCAATTGACACCTACGAGCTCGCACTTAGTGCTGGGCTCCTCACCGGCGACTATGCCGGTCTCGCCGACGCGGTCAAGCGGTTCCGCGACGATCACCAGGAACACGCAGATGCGGTGAACACGTTGATCGTTGCGCTGGGAGGCAAACCATTCACCTGTGCCAACACACGTATCAACGAGGTGTACATCCAGCCGGCGGTTGAACTCATCACCGCAGAGGGCAACCCGGATGCTGCGATGGATACCGTCGCGCTTGCTCATGCGCTCGAGAACATCGCCGCGCAGACGTATCAGGGCGTGGTTGGCATGTTGTCGACGCCCGCGCTGCGCGCCGACGCAATGCGCATTGGTCAGGACGAGGCACGCCACGCCGTGGTGCTCGCCCAGGTGCTGAACCCCGGCTACGCGAGTGTTGGTCCAACGGTGAATGAAGCCACGGGCCGCCCCAACATCGCCTCGGTGCCGAGCGCATTCGGTGGATTGGGTAGCGTGTCGCTCACCATTGGCACACCGAGCGCCGAAGGACAGAAGACCAACCTGATTCTCGAAACACCGAGCCTCAACTCGCTCGCATACGACTACGTCTCCTGCTGACCATCATCCCCGTTGTTCGGTATCGCCGTCTCGGGTAACGCATGAATGACCGCCCGTAGACTCGTCTGCGACGGTGAGTCAGTCGGATGACCGCGGGTTCGTCGAATCGTCGAATCTGAGGAAAGTCGGGGCTTCACAGGACAGAATGCCGGCGAGAGCCGGGTCGGGGCGACCTGACGTTGGATGCAACAGAAAGCAAACCGCCGATGGCTGACATCTCACGATGCCAGATCAGGTAAGGATGAAACGGTGCGGTAAGAGCGCACCAGCACGTGAGGCAACTTGCGTGGCTCGGTATCCCCATTCGAAGCAAGACCAAGCAGTGGGCATGGGCGGTCCGTCCGTTCGGCAACGAACAACCCACGGGTAGGTTGCATAGAGGGATGGTCATCGGCGCAGTCGGGGAACCGACTGCGTTACAGAACCCCGCTTACAGACCGACTCACCGTCACCCCATCAGCATGTGGGTGGTGCTGGTATTTCGCGCGAACCACGTGCGACTGCAAGTTGACGCAGGAACCACAGCACCAGCGCAGCGCCCACCACTTCTAGTGCCACGTTGATTTGCCACGAACGCTCAAACGACGGAATAGTGCTCTCCCCTACGTCTATGCCGCCGAGTGGCCACCAAAAGACCTCCGTCTCAGCAAACACGCCGTCAAAAACCAAATGCAGAAACATGCCGATTGTCAGCGCAAGCCATTTCTTGCGTCGCCCACGCTTGCCAATCGTCGCCAACATGACGACACCCATCAACGCCACAATCGTCACCACACTGTGCAGCGGGCCCACCCGGCCAGCGATCCCTTCAACCACATCAGGCAACAACACGCCCGCAACTACCCACCCGAAGGCAAAATGCGGATCGCGGAACACGAACCACACCGCAGCCAACGACGCTCCAACAAACCACACCAACATCGCGGTCCCCTAGAGCACCAGAATGCACCCGCAGTGCGGGCACTCAGGAATTTCGTCGGCGGCGAGCCGCCGCAAGTCGTCGCGCTCAGTCTGCGAAAGATCGAGATGGCAGGCATCGCACGTAGCCCCATGCAACTCGGCAACGACGGCGTCTTTGCGGTTAACGCGGCGGGCTTCGTAGCGGGCTATCAGATCGGCTGGCACCACTAGTGCCTGCGCATCACGTCGCTCGACAAGTTGGCGAATTTGACTCTGCTCGTGATCCTGCGCTTCGCGCAGCGCCTGCTGGGCTGCGGTCACCGCGACCTCGGCTGCTGCAAGTTGCGTGTTCAGGTCCGCTGCGGTTGCCTCGTCTTCCTCTGCCCGCATCATCGCGGCAAGCGCATCGTCATCAAGCGTCGAGCGCTCGTCGCGCAGGGTAGCGATCTCGTGCTGCAGCGCCTCTGCCTCGCGGGGCGCAATGACAGTCTTGAGTTGCGCCTCAAGACGTGCGACCGCAGCATCGATTGCGCGCGTTCGCTCCTCCGCTGCGACGATTTCGCTCAGGGCAACGGCCTGACGCTCCATGACTTCTGCCCGTTGCGCTGCGAGTGCCGCGACACGACTCATTGCCTCTGCGCGATCGGCAATCTCAGGCAAATGCGTGAGGCGATGATTGGCTTGAGCGACCGCGATATCAGTACGTTGCACGGAGAGCAGATCGTGCAACGCAGACATCTACTGCCCTACGACCGTCTGTACCGACGCGGGGAACGGCTTGGTGCAGTCATAGACCCAATACTCACCGATCGGCAACGTGTTGACCGGTGAATAGGGATTCGTATCACTCGGCGAGATTGTCGTACCGGGGTCCATGACGCTGACCACCACCGTATTCGGTGTCGCCTCGGCGGGCATCGTTGTTGTGGGTTGCTTCGAACCCGGCGTCGCTTGTTGCGGAATGGTGCCCGACACCACTCGCGCAAGACATTCGTTTCCTGGCAGGTAAATGCGCTTCGGCGTCACGTCAAGGCGGGTGGCCGTAGCAACTGCAACCGGCGGCGCATCCCAATCAAGCACCGGTAAGTCGGCGTGAATCGGGTCCATAAACGCTTTCCAAATGCGCGCGGGATACATCGAGCCTTGCACCCTCGTAATACTGTCCTCGCGAACGAATTCGGGAATATTGACCATCGGCGTATAGCCCTTCGGGTCGCCTACCCATACCGCAGCCGACATCTGCTTGGTGAAACCGACAAACCACGCATTGGTGTTGTTGTCCTGTGTGCCTGTCTTGCCACCCGCCGGACGATCCCCGTCAAGCGGCGTGCGCCGCGCAGTGCCACGCACCAATACGCCCTTCAACGTGTCCACCGCACGCAAGGCGACGTCGGGTGTCAGCACTTGGGTGGTTTCGAGTTGGTGGCGATACAACTCGCCGTTGGCGTCCTCGACCCGCTCGACGAGATACGGGCGCAGGTGCACGCCCCCATTGGCCACACTCTGCAGGCCTGCGGCCATGTCGAGGGGGCTCAGCTCGTTGGCGCCCGTTGCCAGCGACGCGTACGGCTGAATTGCGAATGTCGACGGATTGGTCCACTCGGAATCGAGCATCTTGTAGATCGTCGACACCGTGCGCTCCAAACCCACCACCTGGGACAAGCGTGCATACGCGCAGTTAATGGACAGCTCCGTCATCGAGCGCAACGTGGACACACCTCGGCTCACGCCCTTGGTAATCGCAAAAGGTTCTTCCGGCTTGCCCGGGTTCGGCAGCGTGCAGGGCAACGTGCCGTCGATGACGTCCTCGGGCAATACGCCTGCCTGCAGCGCAGCGGCCAGGATAAAGAGCTTGATGCTCGAACCCGTCTGACGCCGTCGCATCGCCAAGTTGATCTCGTTGCGCCCGGGAACAAATCCGGTGCCGCCCACCATCGCACGCACGCCGCCGCTGGCGTTGTCCAACACCACCGCGGCTGCCGTGATACCAGTTCTATTCACCGGCAACTGCTCGCGAACCGCTGCCTCTGCCGCAGCCTGTGCACCCTTATCCAAGGTGGTGTACACCTTCAGGCCGCCGCGGAACAGTTTGTTGTACCGCTCCTGATAGGTAGCGCCAAGCACCGTGCTGCGATTGAGCAGATAGTCCTTCACTTCCTCCGTGAAATACGTTCGGTTCACGTCTTCCTGAGGAATGCTGTTGACCTCCTCAGGAATTGGGCATTCGGCTTCGACCACTGTTCGGAGGCGCGGCGTCTCCCACCCCTTGCACGCCGCGGTGGCGGCCTCAGGAGTAATCACTGCGGTCTCTACCAATCGGCCGAGCACGGTCTTGTATCGACTCCGTGAACTGTCTGGGCGACGAATCGGGTCGTAACTCGATGGCGCCTGCACCAGGCCGACGAGGAATGCACCGTCGATGACCGACAGTTGCTGCACGGGTTTACCGAAGTACACCTCGGCGGCGGCACGCAACCCATAGGCGTTGTTGCCGAAGAAGACAGTGTTCAAATATCGCTCGAGAATCTGACGCTTCGGCAACTGCTTTTCGAGCATGGTGGCGTAGCGGGCCTGCAAAATCTTGTACCGACCGTCGCGGCTGAGACCCGCAAGAAACTCGTTCTTGACCACTTGCTGGGTGATTGTCGACGCGCCCTGTCGCGTTGCGCTGGATTGATAATTCGAGAGCAACGCTCGCACCGTTGCACGAAGGTTGACGCCCTTATGGCTGTAAAACGCGGCGTCCTCCACCGCAAGGAATGCACCGATCACGTCTTGCGGCACCGTATCCACAGGGGTGCGTTGCGTGTTTTCCATCTGGAACACACCGATTTGCTGGCCATTGATGTCGTACACCACGCTGCGCTGCGCAAGGCCCGAGAACTGCGACAGATTCACTGGGATCTCGCGATGGCTGTTCAACACTCCCCAGGCAGGCGGCGCCATGGCAGTGACAATGGCAGTGGTCATCAATGCCCCCGCAAGGACCGTGATAACGAGGCGCAGACTCAGTCGGAGATGGGGGTTCACGACGCACTAAACGCTACTCTGCCCCCATGACCACCAGTCGTCAGGCCCCCGTTCGACCCTTTCGCTTTGGCATCCAGGCCTCTACGGCACCTGATCGACGATCATGGGTCGATCTTGCTCGCCGCGCCGAGGATCTGGGGTATTCGACGCTCACGATGCCCGACCACTTCACCGATCAACTCGCTCCACTGCCCGCGCTAATGACTGCCGCCGACGCCACAACGCATCTGCGCGTTGGCGCGCTGGTATGGGACAACGACTACAAGCATCCCGTGGTGTTTGCCAAGGAAATCGCGACCATGGATGTGCTCTCGGAGGGCCGAATCGAACTGGGCATTGGCGCCGGATGGATGCGCACCGACTACGACCAATCCGGCATCACCTACGACTCGCCGAAGGTGCGCATCGATCGCATGATTGAGGCCATCACCGTCATCCGTGGCTGCATGGCGCCCGGTTCGTATTCCTTTAACGGTAAGCACTACACGATCACCAACTACGACGGGCTTCCACTGCCCGTCCAACAACCGTCAATTCCACTCCTTATTGGAGGCGGTGGCAAACGCATGCTCTCCTACGCCGCGCGCGAGGCTGACATTGTTGGCATCAATCCCACGCTCACAGCTGGAGCGGTTGGCCCCGAGGCCATTGCCAACATGACTGCCGAGGCTGTCGATGAGAAGGTTGCCATTGTGCGTGAGGCCGGTGCGCACCGACTTGCCGATATCGAGCTCAATGTGCGCGCATTTCTTGTCAATGTCACCGACGATCGCGACGGCGCAATCGCGGTGTTGACCGGGGCAATGGGCGTTTCAGCCGAAATGGTCCGCAGCTCGCCATTTGCGCTCATCGGCCCTCCCGCCCAACTTATTGAGGATTTGCTTGCTCGGCGCGAACGTTGGGGCTTTTCATACGTCATTGTGGGCGCAGAGGACGTGGACAAATTCGCCCCAGTCGTTGCAGCGCTTGCCGGCAAGTGACCGACGCACAAAATTATGCGAATACCGTTGCGCGACACCGTTCGTGTCATAGCCTTGGATCCGAATCACCACACGGGTGGTTCTATTTTCAGAAAAGAGATAAGTAATGCGCGGTACAGTCAAGTTCTTCAACGCTGAGAAGGGTTACGGCTTCATCTCACGTGAAGGCGGAAGTGATGTGTTTGTTCACTTCTCCAACATCAAGGCAGAGGGCTATCGAACCCTCCTCGAAGGTCAGGCAGTTGAGTTCGACGTCGCCCCGGGCCGCAAGGGCGAAGAAGCCCAAAACGTCACACCTCTCTGAGGTATTAGTCGATCGGATCGATCGGCGTGCGAAGTGCGCACGCCGATTCGATCTGCTCGGCGATTGCCATACATCGCAAGTCGGTGTATCGCGCACCCATCACCTGCACTCCTGCAGGGAGCCCGCCAGCACTTCCCGCTGAGACGACGGCCGCCGGGAGCCCCAACAGATTTGCGGGCAGAACCGCACGCATAAGTTCGACAGTGGCCATTGCTCCAGCAGCATCGGCGATGTCGCTGTCAAACACAAAGGGCGGCTGGGTCCACACGGGACACACCAATACGTCGTAATTGCAGAACCACTCCGACCACCGTCGGGCAATGCCGTTGCGCTGGTACTGCGCCTGCGACCACTCCGCGAGCCCAACTGTTGGGTTGGCATCACGGGTGAGATGCAGAAAGCGGCGACCGCCCTCGCCCATCACCGCATCGAGCAAGTCAATCTGTAGCGACAGTTCGCCGACGAGTTGGATTGACCACACCGCACATGCCGCCTCGAAGTCCGGTGGTTGCACCTCGTCAACACGATGTCCTGCATTCGCCAGCACCTCTGCCGCACGTCGTACGACGTCGGCAATCTCCAGATGTGTCGAACCACCAGGCGGTGTCGGCATTACCGCCACGCGCACCTTCTCCCCAGGGGAAAGGTCGGTTAACCGCACGGGTGCGCTTATCGGATCGCGTGGGTGTGCCCCGGCCATCGCGGTAAAGCCCGCCCGAACATCTGCCATACGCCGGGCCATCACCCCTTGATTCAGCATCAACTGCGAGCTCAGCCCAAAGTCTTCAATCGGAAATGTCTGGGCATCGGGGATCACACCCGTCGAGGGCTTAATTGATGCAACCCCACAACAGTGCGCGGGGTTACGCAACGAACCACCGATGTCATTACCAAGTCCGATCGGCGACATTCCGGTCGCCAGTGCAGCCGCCTCGCCACCACTCGAGCCGCCGGCCGTGCGATCCGACTTCCACGGGTTCTTCGTGCGACCGTAGAGGGTTGAGTCCGTGTGAATGCGTAGGCCCAAGTCGGGCAGGTTGGTGCGCGCGAGTGGAATTGCTCCTGCCTGCTTCATTCGCTCCACGACCGGCGCATCACTACCTGCAACGGCGTCGCGCAATGCTTCAATCCCCTGGGTCGTGGGCAGCCCCGCGATGTCGATGTTCTCTTTCACCGTAAACGGAACGCCGTGCAAGGCCCCCAGAGCGACGCCTTTGTTCACCTGCTCATCGGCAGTATCGGCCATCGCCAACGCCTCGCGTTCGAGTACGCGACACACCGCGTTTACTGCGCCGTTTACTGCAGCAATGCGTTCGAGGTGCGCCTCAACCACGCTTCTACTCGTAACGCTTCCGTCACGGATAGAGGCGGCCAGTTGAAGTGCTGATTGGGCCCACAGTGGAGTGCTCATCTCGGCAAGAATAGAGCGCGTGCCCCCTGCTCATCGTCGTCGTCTCTTTGTGCACATCGGCACCCATAAAACTGGCACGACGTCATTCCAGAAGTGGTTACTGGACAACGAACCATTGCTCCTCGAGCACTTTGGCCTCGCCGTGTACCAGGGGGCGTTTCCCAATGCCCGGGAGGTGGGACTTGCCTGTGCCAACGTCGACCGGCTCCTACCCGTGCGCAACCTTCCCCAATGGAATGACCCCGCATGGCGTGCGCACGTGGGAGAAACCATTCAGACGCAACTTGCGCGCGACGTACCATCGATGATCCTGTCTAGTGAGTCATTGAGCTTTCTGCATGCTCGCGAAGAGGCGCAGCGAGTCTTTGACACGTTTGCCGGTCACAACGTGACCATTCTCGTGACGCTGCGAAACCCAGTTGACTTTCTCGCCTCCTGGGAGCGACACCTCATACGAACCGGCTACGAGCTGAGTAATGATCCCTCGTCCTTCGCCTACGTTAAGCACGATTCATGGCTCGCCCGATACGACCAACTTATTGACGCCTACGCCACTGTGTTCGGACGCGACAACGTCGTCACCGTTGACTATGAATCGGCAAACGCAGAATTTGGCTCGGTTATTCCGGCCCTCATGCGCAACGTCGTCAGCGACATTTCCCAAATCCCCGACTGGTCGCAGTTCCGGCTCAACTCCACTGTTCGGTTTGACGCCGCTCGGCGGCTATCTGCAAAACAAGTATTGAACAGGCTGATACGACCCGTCCGACGGATCCTGTCCCGTTAACCCCTACCCCTAGGGGTATGCTGAGGAGATGACCACACGTTCCGGGAAGTCAATGGCCAACCTCGAGGCCGAAAAACGCGAGCTCATTAATCGATTTCGTCGAGTCCAGGGGCAAATCGGTGGGTTGGTAACGATGATTGAAGAGGAGCGCGACTGCACCGACATCGTGACGCAAATCGCTGCAACCAAGAAGGCGCTCGAGCGTGCTGGCATTCTCCTGCTTACGAGTGCCCTCACGGAGTGCATAGCGGACAATAAGAAGTCTTCTGAAGTTCGACGAATCGAACTCCAGAAAGCCTTCATGTCATTGTCGTAGTTGTTCGAGTAGTGGTGCGATGGCATCGGCGACCACCGACTCCATGTTCACCGCGCCGCAGCCAGCGAGTGCCGTAATTGACGTTGACTCCACTGGGCGCATCACGGAAATGATGAGCTCGTCTTGTGGAAAACCCATCGCAACCTGACCACACGCTCCCGAGGCATAGAAGACGTCTTCGTCAAGAGCGCCCAGCAGCGACACGCCTTGACGCGTGCTGCCCTCGGCACTTGACTGCACCGTACCGCGCGTATTGAGCCACCAGAGAAACCCGTACGCCTCATTCACTTCACTCGACGGGGTCAGCGCCTCGTCGACAAATCCGCTCGACACGATGCGATCACCATTCACTTCCCCGCCGGCCAGGTACAGGCGTACAAGCGCCGTCAAATCACGACAATTGGTTTGCATCCCCGCAAAGAGGCCGGCATTACCGACCCCGTCGAGCGAGAGTCGCGAGGACATTCCCAATCGATCAAAGAGATTTTGCTTTGCGAATGATGCAACCGAGCCGCCCACGGCCCGCTCAAGCACCACTTCGAGCGTCTGTACCGCAGCATTGTTGTACACCCACCGCGTTCCCGGGTCATGTTGCTGGCCAAGTGCCACCGCGAAGGAGGACTTGTCTTGCTCCAAAAAAGCCAGCTGGGCGTAATCGGTGACGACATCGTGAAATCTGCCCGAGGTATTCGACAGGAGTTGTCGAATCGTTACTTGCTCGCTCGGCGTACCCTTCCACTCGGTAATGAAGTCCGAAGCAGGTTGATCAATGGACAACTTGCCCTGATCCTGGGCGATACCCACCAATGTGGCGGCCACCGACTTGGTGGTCGAGAAACCCTCCTGGAGCGCCTCTGGCCCGAAGCCTTGCCACAACCACTCGCCGACAACCCGACCTTCGCGTTCGATCACGAGACAATTGGCACCGGCGCCTTCTACCGCCGCCGCAAGCGATGCGAACGTGTCGTCAGGTTGGGCTAACGCGGTAGAAGTCGAAGCGCTTTCTTGCGAGGAGACCGAGACGAGTTCAGCTACCGACTCGTTATCCCCTCCACCGGCACACGCCGCCAGGACCACGGTTGCGCCTATGAATGCCACCAAGACTCGACAACGACGCATGGTTACCACCCTCTACCCGAGCAGGTCAGGCTGACTGCAGCATTGCTTGAAATCCGCCAAGCACGTCAGAGACGTCGGTGAATCCCTGCGCGCGCAGCACGCTTGCACCAATGGACGAGCGGTAACCGCCTGCGCAGTACACCACAGTCGGCACGTCTTTGCGGAGTTCCCCAGCACGCTTGCGCAACTGCGCAACAGGAATATGCGCGGCATCTGGAATGTGGCCGAGGGCAAACTCGCCTTGGTTGCGTACATCGACAATCTGTAGTGGCGCATCGCCCGCACGACGTTGTGCAAACTCGACAGGCGTGAGGCGCGAAGCACGTCCTACTTCGCCCTCATGTTCGCCGAGCTCGTCTGCTGGGAACCAACCAATGACGCGGTCGTATCCGATGCGAGCGAGGCGCACACGTGCTTCGGATTCATAGCCAGGGTCAGTGACCAAGACAATGTCTTCCTTCGGATTTATGACCGAGCCCGCATACTCGGCATATCGACCAACAAGACCTACGTTGACCGAACCGCGTAAGTGACCTGTTGCAAAGAATTGCGGTTCGCGCGTATCGATGACCTGTACACCACGCGAACGCGCGGCAAGCACATCGCCAAAACTCAGCCGCTGTGTCGCATGACCTTCGTCCAACACGTCACGTTGCTCTTGATTACGCATCGCGTCATAGACGAAATAGCCGGGTGCTTCGGGCTGCCCTTCCGTCACTGCCGCAACGAACGACTCCACGTCGGGAAACTGCAGCGCGTAGTTGGTCTTGCGCTGCTCGCCGATTGTCGACGATGTCTCAGTAGAGAGGTTCTTGCCGCAGGCCGAGCCGGCGCCATGGGCCGGATACACCCGCGTCGAATCGGGCAGCGTCAGCAACTTCGTATTGAGCGACTCGTACAGCATCTGTCCCAATTCGTGACTCGTCTTGCCCACCGAGACCAACAAGTCAGGGCGACCCACATCGCCAATGAACATGGTGTCGCCTGTCAGCACGCCATAAGGGGCTGTGTCACTCGCCTTTTCGAATACCACGATCGACATTGACTCAGGCGTATGACCTGGCGTGTGACGGAACTCCAAGACCACTTCACCCAGCGAGAGACGTTCCCCGTCTTCCACGAGTGTCGCGGCAAACTGCGGCTTGGCCTTCGAACCATAAACAATCTTCGCACCCGTGGCTTTGGCCATCTCGAGGTGACCCGACAAAAAGTCGGCATGAAAATGCGTCTCCAACACGTGCGTAATGGTTAACCCATGCGACGCAGCAGCATCGATGTATTCCTGCACGTCGCGGCGCGGGTCAACAACTACTGCCTTGCCGCTCGACTTGTCGCCTACGAGGTACGAGGCCTGCGAGAGGCACTCCAGATAAAACTGCTCAAAGACCATCGAGGAAGTGCTCATGGGTCAAATGATACCCCCCTGGGTATCTTCTGTCAAGACGACGGGGGCCGAAAGGGGACGAAATTCACCCCACTTACTGGCGCATCGCTGCGGACAATCGTCCAGACTTGATATGTGACCTCCCTCGCCGGCTGCCGTGTCTTGCTCGTGGGCTCCACAGGCGGTCTCGGGCAGGCACTCACGGAACGGCTCCTCGCCCGTGGCGCCCGCGTGATCGGGGTTGGCCGGCGTCCATGGACAAACAGTCGGCTCGACCAATACGTTCAGGCAGACATCACCCGCCCCGACGACCGTGTGCTCATCGTCGACGCCGTCAAGACCGAAGGCGTCGACGTGGTGATTCTTGCAAGTGGCGTGGTCGGCTTCACCCAACATGATCTACTGTCATCAGACGCCATCGACGCGATGATCACCACGAACCTGACTGCCCCACTACAGCTCATGGCGCTCCTGTCGCCACTCATTCGTACTGGTGGCAATGTGACCGTGTTGTCCGGTGCGGTCGTGGACATGCCCACCCTTGGCATGTCCACTTACACGGCAACCAAAGCGGGACTCTCGGGGTTTGCCTCGGTACTTCGACGCGAGCTGCGATCGCGCAAAATTTCAGTCCTTGACGTGCGCCCTCCCCACACCGAGACCGGACTCGCTACTCATCCCATGTTCGGTTCAGCGCCCTCGCTGCCCGTCGGTCTCGAACCATTGGTCGTTGCAGAGCAGATCCTCGTCGCAATCGAAAGCGATACTCCCGCGCTCAATCAGTTCTCCCCGCAATAACGGTCTATTGCCTCGTCACGTTTGCAGCGGCAGCAGCCGTGTCGCCAATGCCGACATCTCCTCGACCCATGCATCTGCCGTTCCCGGGTCGGCAAGCGGGAGCAGCACAAACTTGCTTGCCCCCACGTCGATGAAGCGGCGAATCAAGGATTCGGCATGCTCCACGCTTTGTGGCACGACGTCATCTACCGCTCCCTTTGCGCGCTGCCGTAACGCCTCGACAGTCGCGTTCGGCAGCGGCTGCAGCGCATACGGAATCACCACACCAAAGTGTTCAGGATCAATGCTGCGACCGTGCGTTGCGGCAAGTGCGCTCAACTCGGCCCATCCCGTTGCTGCCTGCTCGGGCGTGACGAAACTTGGTAACCACCCTTCGCCCAACCGCGCCACCCGCCGCAGTTCGCTCGGGCTCCCGCCACCCAGCCACACCTCGGGAAAACGCTGCAGCGGCTTGGGTTCTACACGCACATTGCGCAGGGTGAAATGCGTGCCCTCATGGTGGACGTCAGCGTCGGCCCAACACTTGCGCACCACCTCGAGTGTTTCATCAAAGAGTGCGCCACGCGTCGCACGCTCAACGCCGAACGCCTGCTGTTCGCCCTCATCCACCGCCCCAAGGCCAAACGCCGGCAACAGACGACCATCGGAAATCCGATCGAGCGTTGCTAATTGCTTGGCAAGCAACACAGGATTGCGTCCCGGCAGCACCATCACACTCATGCCAATCTTCATGCGCGTCGTGCGCGCGGCAGCAACTGACATCGCGACAATCGGATCCGGACAACCCGACGACACCCGCTCGCTCACCCACAGACTGTCGTACCCCAAGTCCTCCATGGCCTCGACAACGGTGATGAGCGATCCGTCATGCAACTGATTTCGCGTACCGAGTCCAAAGCCAATGCGCACCTTCACGCAACGAGACTAGACGGAACCTGCTGAAAAGATTTTCTGCTCACGCATTCGACGTATTCGCTACTGTCATTGGGTGCATCGCCGACTTACTTTCTGTTTCGCTCTTTCTGCACTCGTTGCATTCCCGACGCCTGCGCATGCCGCTTCCGTGTACGGCGAATTCGCCGCAGATGCCACCTCGCTGACAGTTGCGGGCACCGCATTCCCCTCGGCGACTGTCGCTTCGAGCGGCAACTCGCTCAGCGTCGCTCGCTCGGCAACATTGACCGGCTCTACTCCATTTGGCGCCCAATATGGCACCTCAAGCGGCAAGACGTACCTGTCGATTGGGCTCACCATCAGCGCCCCCGAACCGGCCTCGACGACACTGACCTTTGCGTCAGCCACGCCTAATGCCGGATGGAGCTTTGCACTCGGCGATGTGGACGCGGAGAGCGTCGCAATCAGCGCAACTGGAGTAGGTGGCGAGGCACTCAACGTGAGTGGCTGGCATGTGGGCTCTTTCAACTATCAATCGGGCCAAACCGACCAACCCACGTGGGCGAGCACTCTCCTTTCGGGACGCGGCAGCGACACCAGTGGCGCTGCCGCCTGGTTCACGCCAAATACGGCGGTCACCTCGATCACGTTCACGCAGCGTCGCCTCGTTGCAGGCGGACCCTCCTATCAGCTGTGGCTCGCCACGGATCCCGCCACGTTCCCCACGACCACGACGTCGTCCACGAGCTCGACATCGTCAACTTCGTCCACATCAACATCCTCCACCACCTCGACCACCACCACCCTTCCAGAATCGGCCCTCGAGGCTCCCGTGATCACCGCTGACGACGTCACCTACGACGGCGACACGTACACCATTGCACTTACTAAAGACAACACCGGCCTTCCGGGTGACATCGATGTTGTCGATGCGTCTACTACCGAACCTGGTGAACTGACGTACGCCAACAACGTCATCTCCTTCACGCCAGCGAGCGAGGCTGAAGGACGCGTGACAATCGACTATCTCGCCAAGAACGGCGCAGGCCGATTCGCGAGTGGCCGCATCCGCTTCGCGCTCGAGACGACAACACAAGCTGAGGCCGCCTTGCCAACAACCGGCAATGGCGCACCGTGGATGCTCGCTCTACTCGGCGTGGCCCTCGCCACGACGGGTGGACTAGTCGCCATTCGCCGACGCGCTCAGTAGATCACGAGCGTTGCTCGGCCGCCCGTATGGTTTCGATGTATTGATCTGCCTCGGCCTCAAACTGCTCCAATGGCACCCCGTACAGTGACTGAAACCCCTCGGCGAAGGAGGGTTTTGATTCACCCGCTTTGAAGGCCTTGAGCACTTTGTCTAAGCCTCCATAGGTGGCGATGAGGTACTCCGTAGCGAGCGCGCCGAGGTAGTACTCGCAACCGTTGGGCGAACTTCCCGTGCGATAGCGGACGAGTGGCCCTGGACAATCACGAGCCCAGTTGCTGAAATCGCGCAAGCGCGTCACATGCATCCGCAGAAATCCATCAGTGCGATCAAATTCGCGGATCTTGGCGATGTAGGCCCACATTTCGGCAAAACCCTCGCGATACCAGGCAGGCTCATCCGGCGCAATCCTCCCGTCCAGCCCCGCTGCCCGGAAGATGTGCATCCACTCGTGGGCGAGCGCTGATGCATTTCTAAAGACGATCTTGAAGGGCGTCTTAAACAAGGGCAATTCAGGAAGGCTCTCCATCTCCGGCGTCACCCCCTGGTCTGGCCGAGAGAGAAATAGATACCCAGAAAGGTTTGACACGATTACGCGCCTGCCGCACACTGCCGCACCCATCAAAATCTGTCCACCCTGTGAGTCCAGATTCGGCCGACAATCGAGTTTCTCCAATGTTGAGAGAATGAAGTCCTGCGATCGTCCGATCACAATGCTCACCGGCCACCCTGCCGTCACGCCGTCCGCTCCCTCCAACATCTCCCGAACCGACGTAAGGATGCGTCGTTGCAGCAACATCGTGGGAGACAACCGCGCGGAGGGTTCGATGTACCAGCGAATGAGCGCATCGTTTCGCGCTGGTTTATTAACCACCAAGGCTGTCACCTGTTCCAGTTTCCTAATTACTCGCTTCTCGACGGTCGTGAGATACACCCGGATCGGCCTCGCCGAGGTACCGACAATCGGTTGAACCGTCACGTATTCGCCGGGTGGATCACTCTGCGTCGATGACACCACTTGATTCGAGCCAAAACCGACAAAGAAAATTATGGCCACAAGCATCACCCTTGCTTCGCGCCATCTCATGGTCATCAGTCAATGCCATGATTGCGAGTTCGGATAGAGATCTGCACATCAAGTACATGTATTCGTCCTCGCTCACGAGTGCGATACATAGCGTGACGGCATGAAACGTTTTGCAGTCACTATCGCTGTCGCGACTCTGTCACTATTCGTTGTCGGATTCGCGTTCATACCTGAGGACTCCACCCTTTTGGCGACCACCGACTCCACCGCGGTAACTCTTGACCCCAACATGCCCGACGACTTTCTCAACCTGTACCCCGACCTCACTGAAGACGACCTTGTTGGATACCCCGATCTCAATGAAGACGACCAAGTTGTGCTCCCCGACACCGGAGTCTCGCTTGCGTCGATCGCCGCTATCGGCCTGCTTCTTGCGGGTGTCCTCGCGGTCGGCGTGGCGGTTGCGATGGCAATACCGCGTCCGCGCAGGACCAAATCGTCCGACTAACGCCAACTCCACCGAACGTCACGCGGCGCACCAATAGCCATGCCTGCGGTAACCGGTATCGCATCAAGGGCGTCGCGCAATTGCTGCCATGCCTGCCATGCCGTGTTGCCAGTTGTCGGGCATCCACCCCGCACTTGCGCGCAGGCCGATGTCTGGAATCCAACGGCGCCGATTCGTACTGGATTGTTTAACTCGAGCCCGCGGGCAGCGATCACCGCCCACTGCCGCGCCTGCGAACCACTTTGCGTGTGAATCTGTGGCATTACCATGACCGTGGGCCCGGCGTGCGACGACACCCACAACACGTCGTCGATCGTCCAGCCGTTGTTGCACCGCATACCCCCAACGCTTTGTGGGCATCCGTCGGCCGAACCGAAGTTCCAGAGTCGACGCGGTGAGGATGCAACGAAACCATCCACCCACGCGCGAGCTTGGGCCACGGGGCCCCAACTGGGCTCAATGTCGTTTGCGCCCGAGATGAGTACACGGGGGTCGGACGCCGCGCGCGCCTGTTCAACAATCTGCGCCCAGAAGACTCCGCCGTCATAGCCGTTGAAGGGCGTCGCACCGCCAGAGTTACTAGTTCCCACAGCGACTTCCCAGGGGCCCGACGCACATTCGGCAAGACCGCCAGCCACCTGGGCGGTGGCGGCGACAATGTCGGCTGCGGTAAGTGCAATTCCAAAGCCACTTGAGCCGCCCTCCACCTGCTTGCCAAACGACAACACCATGATTCCCTGGGGCACACGTTGCGCGTGCTCGCATGCAGCTTGTCGAATGAGCGGTGCGTTGACCTCAAGCGGCAACACGTCTTGTCCGCGCACGTAACTTCCAATCGCCACATTAAATAGTGGCTGGTCAGGCGTCAGCGCCGCGGCCGGATACCACACCGGATCGAGGGCGAGTTCGCTCAGCGACGACAACATCATGGTCGGCTCGGGAGCGCGCAAACACCCCTTCGTGCATTTCGTTGGCGTCGGCGAGATGGCGTCCACGTTGACAAACGTGCCCTTGGATTTTGGCCGCTTCGTTCCGAGCGCCACCACCATTACCGAGTTCACGGGACGCGCGCTCTTCAACACGATGCTCTTCTGCTCACGCTTCGCGGCATATTGATCGACAATGCGCACGCGGGCGCCGTTGAGATACACCGCGACGCGACCATTCTGAGGGCCGGCCACGTACCAAATCGCAAACTTGCGTGCCTGCACTTGGTAGGCAACAACGGCACCGGGGTTCTGCGTCTGCATCGTGGCGCCACCGTGAGCCACCTTGTTCTTCACCTTCGCCCACGGCGTGTCGGCCGATACTCGTTCGCCAATGGCCAGGGGGCCGACAAAGAGAGCCACCACTACAGCGACTATTAAGGAGCGACTCGTTCCCTTCGCCATCGCTTCACCCTAGACAGGGCGCAGCCGTTTGTGTCGTCGCCCGCTAATCGCCGGTTTCGGCAAGCACGTCAACGCTAAATCCACGCGCACGAAGCATGTCGACCGCTGTTTGCACGTCGGCCCCCGCAATGCGCACAACAATCTCGTCATCCGCTCGCGCGTCTAGTGCCGACTCACCCAGCGTCTCGAGACGACGCAACGTAGCTTCGGCCAAATGCGCCGCGTGACGCCAGGCCACCTCGGCGCCCGGTTGTTCGTCGGCGCGACGCAGATGCGACGCACGTGTGGAGCGCGTGAGCTCGATCCAGGGCGTGACCAACTCGGCGATCTCTCCGGCGTCGAACGCCGCAGCGACGAGAGGCGTGAGATTCTGTCGTCCGTCCATCGGCCGCCATGGGAAACCGAGCGCGCCAGCAGCCACGGCAATGTGCTGCGTAGCCAGCCAGATGCCGCTCCGTGCAGGAGCCAGCAGGTGGCGTGCTAAGCGCGAGGGGCCCATCGCGCCGAGTGCATGAACCTCAGGTAATTGCGAGGTATCAAGCAGCGGCAAGGGGCGGAGGAGATCGATCTCTTCAGCCAGAAACGTCGACACTTCATCTACCAACGGTGCATAGGGCGTTCCCGTAGCAACTTCACCAAGCGCATCCAGCGCGACCTGTCCCCACCACGCCAGATGATCGGCAAAGAACCGACGCTCGGTCTCCACATGACGCGCCGCTTCGTCCGGTCGCTCTCCGCGCCACGCGGCCGCCTCGAGCGCGATTACGGCAGCGTGCGCACGGAGTTCGAGACCCAGATGATCGGGGCCCGCCACGCGCCACCGTTGCGTGCGATGCTCATCGAAGCCAAGCTCGTCGTACGTGTCTGCAACGCGCAACGCAACGGCCCCACCCCGCTCTGCCGTATCGGATCGAAACACGCTCTCGTATGGTTGAACGCTGCGCAAGAAGATGCGCTCAAAATCGACCGCCGTTGCCGCTGAAGCAAGCGCAGCGAGAGTGGGAACACCGGCAACGTGCTCACGCAGCGCAGGTCCTGGCTCAGCGAGCAACAACGTGCCGGCAAGCGCAGCAAACGCTGCGCGCTTCTCCGCCCGATCGGCGAGATCAATGGTCACGATCTACACGCGATAGGCAGACGCCAACGGCTTGACCGGTCGCGCGAAGTGCAATGGTCGGCGCAGGCCGCCGGGGCCTGGACCAGGACGCGTCTTGGCCAGCCACTCATGGAACACCTCCATCGATCGACCAGTGTCCACAGCAATATCGCCATAACGATCCTCTGGACGCGCGGGCGACACCGTCACGTGTTGCAGCCAACAGTGCATTCCCGAAATCGGGTCTGGTTGCACGGGGAACGTCAGGTTTTGATGCACACCGGCATCGCTCCACCACACGCGCTGCGAGTCGGGATCGCCAGATTCGAATGTTTGAATGCCGTGCTCTTGACGCATATGCCACTGGCCATCGCCCGAGGCGTCACCCGAGCCGAAGCCACCATGCGGCCCAGACAACGACACCACGCCGGCCGTCCAGCCCGGCGTGCCCGTGTGCTCATCCAGACGCCAACGACCCATGTGGTGAGAGGCCGCCACGACGCCAGGTCGGATGCCTTCGGTGCGCCACGCCTTGATCACGAAGTAGCCCGTCTGCGTCGTCACCCGCACGAGACCGTTGACGTCGATACCCAACTTTTCAGCATCGCTGGGATGAATCCACAGCGGATGCGCGTGGCTCAGCTCCGCTAACCACTTGGATTGCGCCGAACGCGTGTGAATCAGTGTGGGCAAACGGAAAGTGGGCACGAGGATGCGTTCGCCGGCCTCGAAGTTGAGCTTCTCCCAGTGCACGTGTGACGGAATCCACGTGGGCAAGGCGTACTCGGGCCAACCCCAGTCGCGCATGGTTGGCGAGAACAACTCCAACTTGCGCGACGGCGTCGGAAAGCCGAACTTCACTTCGCCTTCAATGTCCACGCCCACCGAACCATCGCCAATGAACGGCATGTGGCCGTTCACCTCATCGATCGACGCATGCATACCGGCCGTGCCGGGAACGCGGTACACGCCCTCGGCGTCGCGCACCGCCTTTGCTGCCTCCAACTCGTGCGGCGTGACGACCTTTTCATGCACGCGTTCTTGATTGCCAGGCAACGAGAACGCACCGTACTTACGCATATACGCAAGTGGCGTCAAGCCTTCGCCAGCAGCGGCTTCAGGAAGCCCGGGCACCGAGTGCTCGAAGAGATGTGCGTAATACTCGTCGATCGACAACGGCGTACCGGGCTGCTTGATGGACTCGAAGTGTTCGCGAATGCCGAGCGAGCCATCGGGGTCGATGCGCCACGAGAGGTCGATCCAGAACTCGTGCTCTTCCCACACCTCGCCCGGGTTCACGTCGTAGGTGCGCTCCACCGACTTGCCCTGCTGTTCGGCGTACACCTTCATGACTGGCTGACGGAACCCAATCCAGCGACCCATGTGCGTTTCATAGGACGCCACGTCGTGCCGTTCGGATGCAACACCCATCGGCAGCACGTAGTCGGCGAACCATGCGGTCTCGCTCCAGATCGGTGTGAGGGCCACATGACAACCGACCATGTCTTCGTTGGTGAGCGCCTCGAGCCACGTGAAACCATCCGGATTCGTCCAGATCGGGTTGTACACACGCGTGAAGTACGTGTCGAGTTTCCCGCGACCGTCCTTCAAGAAATGCGGCAAGAGAATCGACAACTCGTGGTGCGACAGCGGGTATTCCTTCGGCCAGGTGAGTTCGTTCCAGTCGCCGTGCGGATGCGGGTTCTTTGGCGGCACCGGAATGAACTTGTTCCAACCGTTCGGGCTTGTGCCGCCCTCGGTGCCCACCGAGCCGGTGAGCACGTTGAGGAAGAACAGCGTGCGCGACGTCTGCCACCCGCCTTCGTTGCCAGCCGCTGACGCACGCCAGTTGTGCGTGGAGAGCCGACCGGGCACCGCGCGCCCGATGTGCTCGGCGATCTCGTAGATCTTGCGCGCATCGATGCCGCACATGTGCTCGGCCTTCTCCGGCGTGTAGTCGGCATACAAATCGAGCAGCGCAGGTGCAAGATTGTCGAACGTGCATTCCAGATCGGGACGCGTCTCGCGCAGGAAGACATCCCAGTTGACCCAGCGTCGCACGAAGTCGCGATCCCATGTGCCGTTGACGATCAACTGTCGGGCGATCGCCAAACACAGAAATGCTTCGGTACCCGGCCACACCGGCAGCCAATAGTCGCTCATCGAGGCCGTATTCGACAGACGCGGGTCGACGCACACCACCTTGGCGCCGCGCATCTTGCCTTCGATGATGCGTTGGGCGTGCGGATTGAAGTAGTGCCCCGCCTCGAGATGCGACGAAATGAGGAAGATCACCTTGGCGTTCGCGTGATCGCCCGACGGACGATCGAAGCCCATCCATGCCGCATATCCCACGCGCGCACCAGAGGAACAAATGTTGGTGTGGCTGTTGTGGCCATCCAAGCCCCACGCGTGCAACACGCGCTCCATGTAGCTGTCGTCGCCGGGGCGTCCCACGTGGTACATGACTTCCTTGCGACGGCCTTCACGAAATGCCTTGCCGATGCGTGAGCCGATCTCCTCAAGCGCCTGCGCCCAGTCGATGCGCTCCCACTTGCCCTCGCCACGTTTGCCGGCTCGCTTCAGTGGATACAGGATGCGGTCGGCATCGTGTACTTGGTTGATCGTCGCTGGACCCTTCGCGCAGTTGCGGCCCCGGCTGGCTGGATGGTGCGGGTTGCCCTCGAACTTCTGAATCTCGCCGGTGTCTTTGTCGACATAGGCCAACAAGCCACAACAGGCTTCACAGTTGAAACACGTCGTGGGAATCAGACTGAAGCGACGCTTGGTCTTCTTGCCGTGCGCCCAGTCCTTCGAGTCAAGCTCGACCCAGTCTTGCCATTTGTCGATTGGTGGGTAATTGGTGAGCGAAGAGCCGGGCAGCAGACGCTCAAGGTCGGCCCGTGCAGCCGTGGTCATTTCTTCGCGTAGCGACATGGTCGTCTCCCCTAGCTCAGCGGCACCGATTGGCCGGCACGAACAAATGCATCCTCATAGGCCCCGAGCCCGGCAAGAGCGAGCACGCCGGCGACTGCGCCGAGCGCCACGTTGCCTTGCGCGGCGGCAATCAACGCGAGCACGCCCGCGCCCACCATGCCAACCGTGACACCGAACCAGAAGCGGCCGCGATACTCGCCGCGCATCATTGCCGCCGTTGCCATTTCTACCGACACCGAGCCATGCGAGGTGACCTCGATGGCCACGAGCACGGCCTGAGCGACAAGTCCGCCAAACAGCGACCACAACACAATGTTTTCCACCGCGGGATCAACATCAAACGCCGCGATCGGAATGATCAACGCTGCGGCACCGGCCGAAACCGCCTGCGCGAGCAACACCGGCAACATCAGCGGCGTCTGCCACAGGTCACGACCCTCGCATTGTGCAAACAGCCATGCGGTGTAGCCCGCAGTACCTGCGCCAAAGATAATGCCCGGTATCGCCATTGCGCGCACCAGGCTTGCCATGTCGAACAGGCCACCCAGCCACCACAATGACCCGACGAGGCCCATCGCCAGCAGGATGAAGGACCCTTTTACCAACCACGAGCCCCACTGCGGGCGCGTGAAGATGTAGTGGAACCGCGTCGGCTGCTTGAGGTCGAGGATCAACAGCAAGCCCGTCACCGCAGCGAAGAACAATGCGGCCGTCGGCGCATACACACCGACGAAGGCGCGCTCGTCGCTGTGACCCATGAGCGACAGCAGACCCGCCACCATCAGGGCGCCACCGGCAATGCCCTTCGTGACGAGATACGACGACACTTTGCCCTTCCACGCCATCGGGTGATTAGTGGTGTAGGCGGTGCGCGCGACGATGTTCTTGTCGATGCTCGGCGTACTCACCGGCACGGTCGGATGATGCTTCGTGGTGTCGGCCCAAATCATGCCGTCTTCAAGAATCTTGGTGCGCAGCGGATCGAGCGCTGCCTCATCGGCGCCCTTATAGAACACATGCGGCTTCGTGCCCTGTTCCGGCGCGCGCACCTTGGTGTCGTAGCGGCCAAGCATCTGGGAGATCTTCGACGTCGGATCCTCAATGTCGCCCGCAATGATCGACTGCGTGGGACATACCACCACGCAGCTGGGTTCGAGCGAAAGCTCAACACGATGCGTACAGAAGTTGCACTTGTGTGCCGTTTGCGTTTCGGGATTGATGTAGAGCGCATCATATGGGCAAGCATTCATGCACGACTTGCAGCCAATGCAGTTGGAGTCGTTGAAGTCGACGATGCCGTCTTTGCGCGAAAACAGTGCGTTCGTTGGGCAGATTGACACGCACGGTGCGTCTTCGCAGTGGTTGCAACGATTGACCGAATAAAAGCGACGCGAATCGGGGAACTCGCCCTTTTCGATGTATTTCACCCAGGTGCGATTGACGCCGAGTGGAACATCGTGTTCCGATTTGCAGGCAATTGTGCAGGCGTGACAACCGATGCACGTGTCGTGGTCAATGAGAAACGCGTACCGAGTCATACTCCCCACTCACCCCCTTTCGGCAACGTCACCCAGGCGGTAACGGCACCGAACTGATCCTAAAAAAGACCCTAGCCCAAACCACTAAATGTCCGTACCATTCCCGTCAGGGGGTCGACGCGTCGTTCCCTGCAATGACATAACGTGCAACCACGTCGTTGGATGACACCTTCGACAGGAAAATCAGGGGGATCATTATGTTTGCATCAGTACTACCCGACCGACTGCCGTGGTATTTCGCGGGGCCAGCGCTCGGGCTTCTTGTGGTGGGCTTTTTCTTGTTCACCAACCAACCTCTTGGCGCCACCGGTGCCTACATCGAAACTGCACGAACGGTACGCCGTGTTCCCGGCGCAGTGGTCTGGCGGGCCTTCTATTTCGTCGGCATCGCACTCGGCGGCTTCATCGCCGTCTCGCTCAAAGATGTCGGCTTCGACCCACGCGCAGGGTATGACATCCTCACGTCGGCCGACGACATCGGGCTCTCGCTGCCCGTAGCGGCCATCGTCATCTTCGTCGGTGCGGTCATCATGGGCTACGGCGCACGCATGGCGGGCGGCTGCACCTCGGGCCATGGCATTTGCGGCACCGCCCAACGCTCGGCGGCCAGCTGGGTAGTGACCATGACATTCATGGCCACCGCGGTCATCACCACCTTCTTCATCAATCTCATCTAAGGAGTCGCCCATGAAAAACTCGATCGCATTCAAACTCGTCGGTCTACTCTTCGGCACCGGTTTTGGCTTCGTGCTTGCAGCGGCAAACCTTCACGAATACACCACCATTCACCGCATGTTGTCGCTCGAAGAGTTCGACGTGTTCTTCCTCATGGGCTCGGCAATCGCGGTGTCGCTGCCGCTGCTGTGGATCTTCGAAAAGCGCCGCGTGAAGACTGCCCTCGCCGGCACTCTGTCGCTGTCGCGTTCCAAGCCGCAGCGTCACCACATTGTGGGCGGCGCGCTCTTCGGTATCGGCTGGGCCGTATCAGGCACCTGCCCCGCACCCGCACTCGTCATGCTCGCCTCCGGCGCCGGACTGGCAGTCGTCACGATTGCTGGCCTCTTCATCGGACTCGGTCTGCGCGACGCACAAACTGCTCGCGGCAACACGGCCGGCCCAACGCAGGGTGACGGCGAACATCGCACGGTGGTTGGCGCATCGCGATGACTGCTCGCGCCACGGCGCACCGTCGGACAACATCTCGCGTCTCGCGCACTGCGGACACGCCGCTATGGGCGCAGGTGCGTCACGACCTGCGTCGTCGACTCGCAGCCGGCGAGTTTGCCGAAGGCTTCCCCTCCGACCGCGCCCTCGTGGATGAATATGGCGTGAGTCGCCACACCGTGCGCGAAGCATTACGCGAACTGCAAGAAGACGGTGTCGTCACACGCCAGCGCGGTCGCGGCACCTTTGTCAGCAACCTCGCACTCGAGCAGCCCGTCGGCCCGCTCTACAGCCTGTTTAAGTCGATCGAAGACCAGGGCTACCGACAAGACAGCGATGTGCTCGCCCTTGACCGCACGACAAACACGAATGTCGCCGAACGCCTCGGTCTCGCCGGCACCGCCCCGCTCTTCCATCTGCGTCGCGTGCGCAAGGCCGACGACGTGGCCTTTGCTGTTGACGACGTATGGATGCCAGCCGAACTTGCTGGACCGCTTTTCAACGCCGACTTTCACCACACCGCGCTGTATGCCGAGCTTGAACAACGTACTGGTCTGCGCCCAACAAGTGGCTGGGAACGCATCCATCCCGGCATTCCCGACAATGCGTGCCAACAGTTACTCGGCATCACCGCCACCGATGCGGTATTTGTCGTCGAGCGCTACACCGAGCACGATGCCGGACCGCTGGAATGGCGCGAAACCATCATCCGCGGTGACGCCTACACGTTTCTTACTAACTGGTCGAGCGCCCACACCACGTCGCAATTCACCACATCACCGCACCGTTAACGCACCAACGCGCTAGTGCTGCAACAGGGCAATCACCGGCCCAACGGCCACGAGGGCAAGCAACACCACCGCCGCCCACGCGTACTTCGTGTCGCGTTGACCCGCCCAGCGCTTGACCAGCCAGCCCACACGCACGATGGGGATAGCCGTAACAATCGCGATGGCCGCCGTGGCTAAACCGGTACCCCAGTCACCCGGCACCACCACACCAACCAGGGCCAATACGGCGGCAACGAGCAGCGTGGCCGAGATTGCAAGGCCGACGCGCTCCTCTGCGCCAGCCTGCGTGGGGTCTACACGATGATCGCTCATGCCCGCGCCACCAAGATGACTGCCACCACGAGCAGCAACACCGACAAAAACTTGCGCACCGTTGGCGGCGACAATTTCGATTGCACCAACGACCCCACCTGTCCGCCGACGAGTGAACCTAGTACCACCATCGCCGCCAACTCCACGTCAATGTCGCCATGCACGGCCTTCACCAACAACGCCGCAGCTGCGGTTATACCAATTGAAAACGTCGTCGTACTCGACGACACCTTCACCGGCACATGCATGAGCTCACTCTTGGCCGGCGTCTTGATGAACCCGCCGCCCACACCCGAGATGCCGGTAACGATCCCTGACACACCCATGGCCAATAAACCAAGACCCACGCGCTTCGGGTAATAGGGCACCACGCCGCCATTCAGCGAATAGGCGCCATTCATCGTGCCGATCCACTCGCCCACGTCGTCTGTGCCGTAGCGCTCGTCCACCTTCCAGCGCATCCCCTTGCGCTTACCGCCAGCCAAGGCGGCCACTACGGCCACTCCTGCCAACACATACGTCAATGCCACGTCCGAGATCACTCCCGCTGCGAACGCACCTGCCACTGCCCCCGCTGTCGACGCAGATTCCGTGACCACACCCAAGCGATGATTCGTCGTGTGCTCGCGCATCTGGCGACGCGCTGCGGCGGATGATGCGGCAACGACAGAAATCAACCCGAGTGGCGCAGCCTCCGAAACCGGCATGCCGGTGAGTACAAGAAGCGGCACCAGCATGATTGCCCCGCCCAAGCCGCCGAGTGTGCCGATCCCCGACGTGAACCCCGCCGCGATAGCAATCTCGAGCGGCGACACGCCCTCACGCTAGTCATTTGTCCGGACCACCAGATTCGTTGTCGGGCCATCAATGACGCGAATGGACGAATACCTGACATTTATGACTATAATAGTCGGGAATTAGTCCAAGCCCAATAAACAAAGGAAAACATCATGCAACACCGTTCAGCCCCTCGACGTGCACTCGTCGGTTTCGGGGCGCTCGTACTGTCGTTCGGTCTTCTCGGCGGATCAACAGTAAGCGCCCGCTCACTCCCCTCATCCACCGCACCTACTCCCACCATCGTGGAGACGTCATGGCTAGAGGCGAACCTCACCAACCCCAAGGTGCGCATCATCGAAGTTTCAACCGAACCAGGCCTCTACGAGAAAGGCCATATTCCCGGTGCATACAAGTTCTCCTGGCACACCGATTTTGTTGATCCCGTAAATCGAGACATCGCCCAGAAGGAGCAGTTCCAGAAGACCGCACGCGCAGCAGGCGTGAACAACGATTCCATTGTCGTGCTGTACGGCGACAAGAACAACTGGTTCTCGGCTTGGGGTGTGTGGGTGTTCAAGACCTACGGCGCCAAAGATGTTCGTATTCTCAATGGAGGCCGCGACAAGTGGATCAAAGAAGGCCGCGCGTTTACGCCGATTCCCGCAAATCCACCAAAGGGCAATTTCACTGCAACTTCAGCAAATCGCGCCCTTCGTTCCTTCCTCCCCGATGTTGTCCGTATTGCCAAGAAGCAAGACAAGACAACAAAGCTGGTTGACATTCGCTCGGCCGATGAATTCAGCGGCAAGATCTTTGCGCCAGCAGGATTCCAAGAACTCGCGATTCGCGCAGGACACATTCCTGGTGCAGTGAACGTGCCGTGGTCATCTGCGGTAGGCGCAGACGGCACCTTCAAGTCGCCCGCCGACTTGAAGAAGATTTACGCGGATGCAGGGATCGACGGCAAGAAGAAAGTGATCGTGTATTGCCGCATCGGCGAGCGCGCCGCCCACACCTGGTTCGTGCTCAGCCAGATCCTCGGTTACGACGTAAAGCTCTACGACGGCTCATGGACTGAATACGGCAACTCCGTTGGTGTGCCCATTGCCAATCCCGCCGGCACGGTGTGGGGCAAGGGCTGATGTCCGTCGCCTCCCCAGCAATTGGCGCCCCCGGTTCAACCGGGGGCGCCACTGCGTCCAACTGGACACCCGCGGATACGAAACGAACGCTTGTCGCAGGTCTGTTGATTATCGGACTCCTCATCGCCGCCTTTGTACTGAACGCTCGTGGCGAGGGAGACACCACACCCGCATTTTCACTTCTGATTGGCGCGAGTTTGGGAATTGCTTTCGAAAGAGGCCGATTCTGTTTCTACTGCATATTCCGCGAATCAATCGAAGAACGACGCACAACTGCGATGCTGTCGATTCTCACTGCCATCGCGACAGGCGCAATTGGCTATGCGGTGCTCTTCGGTCTCTTTCTTCCCAATCCTGACGGCGAAGGACTCCCGCCTGGGGCGCACATCTCACCTATCAGCCTTCCGCTCGTGGCGGGATCATTCGCGTTCGGCATCGGCATGACACTCTCCGGTGCGTGCATCAGCGGACACCTCTATCGACTCGGCCAGGGTTACCTTCGCGCAATTCCTGCACTCATCGGTGCCCTTGTCGGCTTCGGTCTTGGCTTCTTCACGTGGAACACCCTGTACCTGCGATTCATCAGCGAAGGACCGACCCTCTGGCTCCCCCGCTGGTTTGGATACGGCGGCTCCGTCCTCGTCACGCTTGGCGTCCTCGCACTACTCGCGGCGGTTCTCATCCGCATGAATCGAGGCGATGACGAACCGCGTTTTTCACCCAGTGGCCAGACGCTTGTCGATCTGCGCGAGCGACTCATTGTCCGGCGTTGGGGACCACTTGTCACGGGTGCGCTCGTCGGCATGATTGGTGTCTTTGCCTACCTGCGCGTCGCACCACTTGGCGTGACGTCGCAACTCAGCACGATTTCTCGCACGTTTCTGGATTCCCGGGGGGCCCTGCCCGAAGTGATGCACGGCATCGATCTCATGAAGGGGTGCGTTGGCGTTGTCTCATCGGCAATTACCAACAACGGCTGGCTCATCATCGGTCTCGTCCTTGCATCGTTCGCCTCGGCGCTCAGCGGCAACCGTTTCACGCCCCAGCTCCCCAGCCCCACTAGCGCTCTCTCCGCTCTTGCCGGTGGCGTCCTCCTTGGTTGGGGATCGATGACCGCATTGGGATGCACCGTTGGCGTCCTGCTCTCTGGAACCCAGGCATTTGCGCTTTCTGGTCTTGTATTCGGCATCACCGCCTTCGTAGGAGTCGCTGTCGGCTTGTTGTTAAAACTGCATCGACTGGCCTAACTCCCTCTGGCTTCAGTTCTGTCGCGTCACGTGACTCGTCAGACGGCGAAACAACGCGGACATCACGCTGGGAGTCAATCCCTACATGAATAATGGTGGGCGTTGAGGGACTTGAACCCCCGACCCTCTCCTTGTAAGGGAGATGCTCTAGCCAACTGAGCTAAACGCCCGATAACAGCAGCAATTCTATGGCGTGTGGACCGCATTGCTCGTGAGTCTGCATGCGAGACTGGGGGTGTGAAGCCCCACGATGAACGCCATCTCACCCACCGCGGCAATGTGCTGCGAGCCATGGTGCTCGGCGCCAACGACGGGATCATCTCAACGGCAGCGCTCATCTTGGGTGTGGCTGCGGCGAGCGCGTCGCGGGATGCGATTCTGACGGCTGGTGTGGCGGGCCTCGTGGCCGGAGCAGCCTCGATGGGTCTTGGTGAATATGTGTCAGTGAGTTCGCAGCGCGATTCGGAACTGGCTGACATTCGCAAGGAAACCTGGGAACTCGAGAACCAGCCCGAGCATGAGCTCGAGGAGTTGAAGGCAATCTTCAAGGCAAAGGGGTTGTCGGACGGTTTGGCGTCGGAGGTGGCGATCGAACTGACCCAGAAGGATGCCTTGAAGGTGCACCTGGAAGAGGAACTGGGCATCACACCTCACAACCGGGCACGCCCGTTTCAGGCTGCTTCCAGTTCCGCCTTGGCGTTTGCCGTAGGCGCATCGTTGCCATTGCTTGCGGTGGTGATCGCCTCCGAGGCACTGCGCATTTGGGCCACGCTTGCATTGGTGCTGGTGGCGCTCGTGGGGCTCGGGTATTTCGGCGCTCGCTTCGGCGGGGCGCGTGCAAAGCGTCCGATCGCCCGTGTGGTGGTCGGTGGATTTATTGCGATTGCCTTCACGATGGCCATCGGTTGGCTCTTCGGCACCGCAATAGCCTGACCCGACTACGGTTTGGTCCATGACCAACGAAGAACTTGTTGCGCAGGCCTGCCCTCTGTTTAACGACACGGGATGGGCGTATTACTTCACGCCGGAGACCGTGGCCCGCGGCACTGAATTGGGATTGAAGGGGCCGCAGTTCTATTTCATCGGACGCGGCGGCTTGCTCGGCGACTGTGACGCATCAGTGGTGGCTGCAGCGTTCGGCTACTTCAATCCCGATGTAATTCGACGGGCATGGGAGTCGTCCTGCGCAGTGATCACACCGCGCGAGGCAGGACTCGCCCATTGGCTCTGCTCTGCCGAAACAGGGCGCGTGAAGCTGGCAAACGTGCCGAACTTGGCGGCGTTTGTGGCGGCTGCTGATGCGGTGAACAATGCTGCCGACCCAGAGGGGCTCGCCTTGTATGCGGCGTTCAAGAGCGCGCCGCTCGTTGACGACCTGCCCGGCCGCGCGATGCAGTTGGTGTCGATCCTGCGCGAGTTCCGAGGCTCGGCACATTTGATTGCCATTCGCGCCTCCGGTCTCACCGGCAAGCAGGCACACTTCATCAAGCGGCCCAACGATGTGGCAATGTTCGGCTGGACACCCGAGGACGCGCCGCACATCGACGACTCGACACGCGCGGCACTTGACGCCGCGGAACGCCTGACCGACGCGATCGTGATGCCCGCCTATGCGGTGCTCAATGATGCGCAGCGCTCGGCGCTCGTGGACGGCGCGCGGGCCATCAAGGCTGCGCTCAGCGCATAGGGCGAATGACGGCGGCGGTGCCGCTCATCAATTGAACAGAATGGATTGACCCGATCAGCGCGTCGCGTGGCTGCGGGTGTTCTTCCCGCCCGTCATAGCCCACGTGACACGTCGAGATGGCCACGAGTGCTGCACACGATTCGATCGTCGTCGGGCCACGGACAATCGACATGGTCATCGGTGCGTCCTCGCGCGACATCACGTTGAGGTCGACGACTGGCCCCTGCGTGAGCGCGGCATGGGTGTGGGAGTACCCAGCGAAGCGGACCACGTGGCCGGGATGGCAGCCGACCATGTTGCCGTCGATGGTGAGCACGAGGCCGTCGCCGTCAATGAGTGTGAGTTCGCGATGCACACCGGGCAGCGGTGAAAACGGGCCGTCCTCGGTGATCGGCGCGATGGCCAGGCGCCAGCGCCACTCGCCTGCCGCATCGTTGTCTCGCGCGACTTCGTAGCTCACTCCCCTGCCGTTGGCCCACGGCATGGCCGTGTGCTCGGCGGCACGTCGAAGCGTGGTCACACCTGGGCGTGGCGCACGCGGATGTCGAACAAGGCATCAACAAGCGTTGGCGTTGCGGCTACGACCAGCGTGCGCCGTTCGGCGTGCTCACGCACAACGGGGTCGCGGCCTTCCAGCTCGCGCACGGCAACACCAGCCTCGTTGCAGATCAACAGGCTCGCCATGTAGTCCCACCCGCCGTGGCTGTTGAAATCGATCCATCCATCCAACACGCCTTCGGCCACGAGGCACAGGTCGAGCGCCGCGGCACCGAGCGCGCGGAACTGTGCCCAGCCGGGTCGCACTTTGACAATGCCCGACACACCGACGATGGCCTGCGGCAAGTCGTCGCACGTGGTGGGTGCGATGGGCGCACCGTTTTTGAATGCGCCACCGCCGCGCGTGGCGCTCCAGCGATCGCCGGTGCCGGCCTGGTTGGCAACGAGGGCTGCGCGCATACCGTGGTCATCGAGCACGCACAATGCCGTTGCGAACCACTTCACGCCACGACTGGCGTTGGTTGAACCGTCGAGTGGATCCATCACAACGAAGAGTCCGTCACCGTTGCCAGTGACGCCACTTCCTGTGACACCACTTTCTTCGGACAACACCGTGCAGCCGGCCTCGTGCAATATGGCAAGCGCCGCATCGTCGGCAAGGACGTCCACTTGGTACTGCGTCTTGCGTTTGCCCGACAGCGACCAGTCGGTATTCGTCGCCAGTACCTCTCCCACCGCGTCCGCTACCCGATGCAAGACAGCGAGGATGTCGGCGTCTGAACTCGCGCGAGAAAGAGTCATCGTTCGTCGCGAACGAATGGAATACCCAGCATCTTCGGCGCACCGAGCACCTTGCGCGCACGTGGCGTGGAGAGCGCGACGAGCACGACCAACGTCACCACATACGGGAGCATCTTGACGATCTCGGGAGCCAGCACGTTGATTTGCTGCGCCTGCAGCGTGAAGGGCACCTGCAGGGTGAAGCCGAAGAGTACGGCTCCGCCCACTGCGCGTAGTGGGCGCCATGCGGCAAACACGACCAGGGCAAGAGCAATCCAGCCGATACCGGCGGTGGTGGCACCCTGGCTCCAGGCGGTACCGCGCGCGAGCATGAACCAGCTACCGGCAAAACCCATGAAGGCACCGCCCATAAGCGTGTGGGCGTAGCGCACCGCGGTGACCGACACACCCTGTGCGTCCACGGTGGCCGGCGCGTCACCCGTGGCCCGCACCACGAGGCCGGGGCGTGTGCGATTGAGATAGAGGGAGGCGACGATCGCGATCAACCACGTGACATAGGTGATTGGATCGTGGCCAAAAATAACGGGACCGAAAAACGGAATATCGGACAGCGCACCAAGGTCCATGTCGGTGATGGTGACGGGACGACGATTACCCTCGGCCGACTTGCCAAGAAAACTTGACAGACCTGTCCCAAATATCACCATCGCAAGCCCCGACACGATTTGATTCGCCCGCAGCGAAATGGTGAGCACGGCGTGCACCAGAGCCATCGCAACTCCTACGAGGATCGGCAGGAACAATGCCAACCACACATTTTCGGTGGACATACCGATGAGAAATGAACTCACGGCCCCCATGAGCAGGTAGCCCTCGACACCAAGGTTGATCACGCCCGAGCGCTCGGTGAGCATTGCGCCGATAGATGCCAAGATCAGCGTCGTGGCAATTGCAATGGCATCAGCAAAGGTGAGCACCCAAACGTTGGCGTTCACGCCACACCCCCCGCAGCAGCGACGCGCCTGACACGCAAACGATTACGACGGAACATTTCGCCGCCGAG
>Ga0164292_10000088_pt1 | contig 57144 bp, 52 predicted proteins | sample GEODES117metaG_FD_111486 | JGI IMG/M metagenome (GOLD analysis project Ga0164292, IMG submission 111486) | Eutrophic lake water microbial communities from Lake Mendota, Wisconsin, USA - GEODES117 metaG | ecosystem: Environmental > Aquatic > Freshwater > Lake | place: USA: Lake Mendota... | reverse complement strand
ACTATGAAAAAGTTCCTCCTGTTCGCCGTTGTTTTTACTGTGCTTATCGGTTCATGTAAACAAGAAGAATCTGGCTCCAAACCTCAGGTTCTTCTCGATAAAGTGGTGACAAAAGAAGGGGCGGACAGTGCCGTTGCTTCCTTCACCTGTAACAGCCAAAATAAGCTTACGCTGGAATCGACGGACGATAAGATCAATCTCCTATACTCGAATGAGTCTGCCCTTGTTGAGTACGTAGACAACCAGTATGTAAGCCCGAATAATGTAACACGCATAAGCTATGTCGCAACAACGCCTTCCAATAGTTTCAGCGTTAATTTCTCCTACGAGTACAGGGCAGATGGCAGGCCGACCAAGAGTACCGCCTCCGCGGGGGATCTCCAGCGTGAGTACCTATACCTACAAGTAATTAACGCAGGAATTGAACAGGTATTCTTACATTTAGGAATACCAAATTCCTTCCAGTTGATACAGGGCTTCGAACTCACCAATAAGATCGCTATAGTTACAGGGGCAAGCAAGGGTATTGGCAAAGCCATTGCCATGCTATTAGGCCAGCAAGGCGCAACGGTAGTGGTTTCCAGCAGAAAACAGGACGCCGTTGATGAAACCGCGACTTCCTTTAAACATCTTGGTATCAACGCCAGGGGCATTGCTGCGCACATGGGCGATCTCGAGCAGGTAAGGGGGCTGCTGGAACAAACCGTTGCCACCTTTGGGGGCGTCGATATCATCGTCAATAATGCCGCGATCAACCCCAGTTTCGGACCCATCATAGACACGGATATGAAAGTGTTCGACAAGATCATGGAAGTGAACGTAAAGGGCCCCTTGGAGCTGTGTAAACTGGCTTATCCCATGATGAAGCAAAGGGGCGGTGGCTCGATCATCAACATAAGCAGTATAGAAGGATTGACCCCGGGATTTGGACTCGGGCTTTATAGCATCAGCAAATCAACCCTCATTGCGATGACCAAAGTTCTTGCCCGCGAATGGGGCGTCGATCATATCCGGGCTAACGTGATCTGCCCCGGCCTGGTGAAAACAAAATTCAGCGAGGCACTCACTTCGAACGACAAGATCATGAAAATGGTGATGGCGCGGCAGGCCTTACCCATGGTAGCAGAGCCTGAAGATATTGCCGGCCTCGCGCTGTACCTCGCTTCTGACGCTGCCCGCTTTAGTACCGGAGCAGTATTTACCCTTGACGGGGGAATGACAATTTAAGATCATGGTGGACATATTCGCGACAGACAAACTGAAAAAGCTCATCTCAAAGTACAAGGCTTTTGTGGAGCAGGAACTTTATCCCCTGGAGATCGCCATGGTGAACATTCCTTTCCATGAAGCGGAACCTATCCTCAGGGTAAAAAGGCAATTGGCTAAACAACAAAAGTTATGGGCACCTTATCTTTCTAAAAAGCAAGGGGGCGCCGGCCTCAGCCTCACCGAATTCGGGCAGATTTCAGAGATATTGGGAACTACACCGTTCGGACATTATACCTTCAATTGTCAGGCACCGGATATCGGGAATATCGAACTCTTGCATCAGCATGCTTCTGCCGCTATCGGTAAAAAATTTCTTCAGCCATTGGTGAACGGTGACATCCGCAGTTGTTTTTCGATGACGGAACCCGGACTGGCGGGATCAAATCCGATACATATGGAAACCATGGCAGTACGTGAAGGCGGAGATTATGTCATCAACGGAACAAAATGGTTTACCACCGCTGCCGATGGCGCAGCGTTTGCAATTGTGATGGCCAATACTGATCCGTCTGCCTCACCTTATGAAAGGGCAAGTATGATCGTTGTTCCAACCGATACGAAAGGTTTCCATTTGATCAGGAACATCCCTATTATGGGTGAGTCCGGTGAAGGCTATATGAGCCACGGAGAAATTGAGTACCACAACTGCAGGGTGCCGGTTTCAAACCTTATTGGCAAGGAGGGTGCCGGTTTTCTTTTGGCCCAGGAGCGTCTTGGACCCGGGCGTATTCATCATTGCATGCGCTGGGTCGGGATCTGTGAAAGGGCGTTTACGATGATGTGCCAGCGTGCCAAAACAAGGAGTATGGGAGATGGGCAGATGTTGGGCGACAAGCAAACGATCCAGAACTGGATAGCAGAAAGCCGCGCTGAGATCAACGCCGCAAGATACATGGTGCTGCATACCGCTTATAAAATTGATCAGGAGGGTGCGAAGGCAGCAAGACAGGAAATCTCAACCATCAAATTCTTTGTAGCCGATGTGCTGATGAAAGTGCTCGATCGGGCAATACAAACCCACGGTGCCCTTGGTATTACAGACGATACCCTGCTGTCTTTCTGGTACCGCCATGAACGGGGGGCAAGGATTTACGATGGCCCGGATGAAGTGCATAAGTCGTCCCTCGCGAAGGCAATCCTGAAAAACAGTTAGCATGCAACACGAGCATATCGATAAGCCGGTTGCTGTAAGGGCAAATGAACTGCTTAACGTGCAGCAGTTGCGCTATTGGCTGGCTGCGTTTATTCCCGATCTGCACGACGATTTTCAGATCGAACAGTTCTCTGGCGGCTATTCGAACCTGACTTATCTGCTGACTTCGGGTTCAACGGAGTTGGTGTTGCGAAAACCGCCATTTGGAGTGAATATAAAGTCGGCGCACGACATGGGCCGGGAGTTCAACGTGCTCAAGGCCTTGAAGCCTGTTTATCCATCCGTTCCCACACCTATTGTTTACTGCGATGATGTTGATGTGATCGGAAGCCCATTTTATATCATGGAACGGGTGAAAGGGGTGATCCTCAGGAACCGTGTTCCCAAAGGAATGTCTATTGGTTCGGATAACTGGCAGGCTTTATCAGAGGCTGCCGTGGATAATCTGGCATCCCTTCATGCTATCAACGTTAATTCCACAGGACTCATTAACATGGGCCGGCCCGAAGGATATGTTAAAAGGCAAGTACAAGGTTGGACGAAAAGATATGTTGACGCGGAAACGGATGTGATCGTTGAAATGAATGCGGCGGCAGAATGGCTTACATCGAATATGCCGGAAGATGATGGGCCTGCTTTTATTCATAACGATTATAAATACGATAACCTTGTTCTGCATCCTTCGGATCTTTCCCACATCCTTGCGGTGCTGGACTGGGAAATGGCTACCGTTGGCAGTCCGCTGATGGACCTTGGAACTACACTGGCATATTGGGCAGAAGCGGGCGACAGTGAAGCGCTGAAGCCATTTAATCTGACCTGGCTCGAAGGCAACCTGACACGTGAACAGGTGCTGGAGCGATACCGCCTGAACACAGGCAGGGATGTCCGTGATTTTCTGTTTTATTACGTCTTTGGTTCCTTCAAGATAGCGGTGATCGTTCAGCAGATCTATGCCCGGTATAAAAAAGGCTTGACTTCCGACCCGCGTTTCGCTACCTTGGGCTATGTTGTGAAAGCCTGTGCGGAGAACGCCTCAAAGGCTATCCGGTTTAACAGGATCAGTCATTTCTATTAAACGATCGTTATGCATATGAAATTGGAAGATGTCAGGAATATCTTGATCCTGGGTGCAGGAACCATGGGACTACGGATCGGCCTTCAGGCAGCGATCAGCGGTTATCACACCGTGATCTATGACATCAGCGATAGAAGTTTTTCCTATGCCCGGAAGACCCAACAGCAGATCCTGGATTTTCTGGTGAAGAACAATAAACTGAGTGCTGAACAGTGCCCCGAAGTGTTGAGCAGGATCCGTTTTACTACTGACGCTGAAGAGGCAGCCCATGATGCTGATCTGGTCAGTGAATCAGTTTTTGAAGACCTGGCCGTAAAGAAAGACGTGTGGTTGAAGTTTGGAAAGATCTGTCCTCCTACAACCATCTTCACCACCAACACTTCATACCTTCTGCCTTCCTCGTTCGCTGCCGAAACCGGCCGACCTGAGCGGTTCTGCGCTTTTCATTTCCACGATGTTTTCGATGCCGTAGTGGTTGATGTGATGCCGCATGCCGGTACTGAACCCTGGTTGGTGGATCTGCTTATGGAATTGGGAATTAAGCTCAACCAGGTTCCGGTGCTCGTACAGAAAGAGAATCCCGGGTATGTTTTTAATGCCATGCTCGTTGCCCTGATAGGCGCCGCAGGCGACCTGGTGACCAGTGGCGTTGCCAGCGTTGAAGATGTTGATAAGAGCTGGATCAACAATTTCCATATGCGGCTGGGCCCTTTTGGCATTCTCGATAACATTGGTCTAGATACTGCCTGGCATGTAACAAAAAGCCTGCCGGATGCAAAGAGCAAGCGATTTGCCGAATTGTTGAAGAGTTATGTAGACGCTGGTAAACTTGGCGTTAAAACGAAACAAGGTTTTTATACGTACTGATATGCAATACCTGAGCTTCCCCAATCTTAATTTTTTACTCTACGATGTACACCATATCGATGATCTGTTGAAAGATCCGCAATATGCGCATATAGGTGGCCGTGAGGAGATGGAACTATTGATCCAGAATGCGAAAGACATTGCCGATAAGGAGCTGTTTCCGTTTTTCAAGGAAATGGATGATCTGCCCGTTGAATACAAAGAAGGGCATGTGAGGAGCCACCCCCAGTTGAAAAATATTTTTAAAGCTGTAGGTGAGGCAGGTTGGTTCACGGCCATGGTAAAACTGGAGGCCGGGGGTATGCAACTTCCTTACAGTATTTTTTCCGTTGCCCATATGATCTTTGAAGCGGCCAACAGCAGTGCCCAAGGCTATCTCGGGCTGTCGACCGGGTCCCTGGAATTGATCGAACTATTTGCTGCAGAAGAGTATAAAAAGATCTTCATGCCGCCAATGATGGAGGGAAGATGGCAGGGTACCATGGCCCTCACTGAACCCCAGGCCGGCAGCTCATTATCAGATATCACAACGTCAGCAAAACCCGCGGATGGTTTCTATGAGATCCATGGGCATAAAATATTTATTTCCGGTGGTGAACACGAAGCATGCGAGAACTTTGTTCATCTCACCCTCGCGCGGATCCAGGGCGCACCTGCGGGAACAAAAGGTATTTCTTTATTCATCGTTCCTAAATATGTCCCCGGTGAATCCGGCGTCCTGGACGATAACCACGTCACCTGCGCCGCAGATTTTAAAAAAATGGGCCAGCGTGGCTACGCTACCACCCACCTCATCTTTGGTGAATCCGGAACTACGCGGGGTTTTCTTGTTGGAGAGGCCAACAAGGGCTTACAGTACATGTTCCAGATGATGAATTCAGCACGGATCGGGGTAGGACAAACAGCAGCTGCCGTTTCCTCCGCTGCTTACCATTATGCACTGAATTATGCCAACGAGCGTCCCCAGGGGCGGCATATCACCAATAAGGATCCACTCAGGGAGCAAACGCTGATCATCAACCATGCAGACGTTCGTCGGATGCTGCTCCTTCAAAAAGCATTTGTGGAAGGTGCCATCAGCCTGGTGATCGAGTGTTTGAAATGGTATGATCTTGAGAAGATCAGTACCGGCGTAGAAAAAGAGAACGCTTATCTCATGCTCGAATTGCTGACACCCATTGTAAAAACTTATCCTTCTGAATATGGCATTGTGTCCACCAGTAATGCCATCCAGGTATTGGGCGGATATGGTTTCACGATGGACTTCCACGCGCAGCAGTATTACCGCGATATCAGGATCATGTCCATCTACGAAGGCACCACGGGCATCCAGTCCATGGACCTGCTGGGAAGGAAGGTACCGATGCAGCAGGGGAAGGCAGTGAAATTGCTCCTGGGTGAAATGATCCGGGCTGTAGAGGCAGCACTGGCCATCGAAGTCCTGAGGCCTTATGCCCTTAAACTGCAGGAGGCGGCTGAAAGGATGCAGGATGTGCTCATGCATTTACAGGGATTTGCCGCAAAAGGGGAGCTGGAAAAATATATGGCCGATGCCAATCTGTTTATGGAGCTTGCGGGCATCACCTGCACTGCGTGGCAATGGCTGAAGCAGGGCATCGTTGCCAGCAGCAAGCGCGAACATACCTTCATGCACAGCAAGCTCGAAACGATGAAATTCTATTTCAAATACGAACTTCCAAAGACCTTGGCATTGGCAGATTCGATTCAAAATAGGGACATGCCTACCATTCTGGGAGAGCGGGAAATATTGGAATAACAGCAGGTTGGGAACGCATTCTCAAATAAACTCAACCCCTGGCACTTCAAACACGAGGCCTTCACCATAGCAGCCCGCAGGTGTATGGTATCCGGGCTTGACATTTCCATTCAGTACTTTCTTAGCAATGATCAAGCTGCTGATAGCGGTTAATGTGTATCCTTCAGGGGTTCTTATTTTTGCCTGCATGGTTACTCCATCGCCATTTATGACTTCCCCCCATACAACGCTTTTTGATTTTTCCCTTCGCTCATCTGATGGCCCGGGAGGCATATTCTTAATTTTTTTCAGCTGACGGTTCCTCATAAACGATGTGCGGAGAAGCCAATTGAAAAGCGATTGGTATTTTAAGGCTTTAAATGTTTTGATCGATGCACCCGTATACGTCTCAATATTAGGTATACCCGTGGTATGGTATGCAGTGGATACATCACCCCAGGGAATCGACATGAAAAAAATCTTTTTACCACCCAGTTCAAGCCACATGCCGTGCTCACCCAGGGGCACCGGTGTTATCTTCCCATCTATCCGCCGGGCACTTTTTTCACCCATGCCTTCTGCCATGGTGGTGGCGGTACCACGACTGTACGCGCCGCCGAGTCCGGCAAATGCCAGTTTGAGGGAAACGGCATCGGGCATTTTATTTTTCAGGTGCAGGGCAATGCAATCAGTAGGTACCACGTCAAATCCAACACCCGGCATCACCATGATGCCTTTGGCCAATGCCTGATCATGGTATTTTTTTGCCATTTCATAGACCATGATCTCGCCGGTGATGTCGAGGTAATGTTTTCCTGTGCGCAGACAGGCTTCTATCATGGGCTTGGCCGTATACTTGAATGGGCCGGCCGCATGCAGCACAAGGTCAACTTCTGACAATGCCTGATCAAGCGCTACTGCATCGTTCAGTTCGATCACCCGGTAAGGAAAGCCGAGTTCCTCCGCCATCGGCTTAATGGTTTCTTCCCTTCGGGCTGCCAGAATCAGGCTTACACCATATTCCTTAGCCATTCGCGCGATCAGGGTACCGGTATAGCCATTGGCGCCGTAGAGTAAAACTTGATTTTGCATCTCCTAATATAGCAAATGTAAATGGTTGCAGAAGCGGCCTTTCCACATTATCATAGTTCAGTTCAACCGTCCATTACCATTAACCGATCGCGTTTGTGAGATCTGCCACCAGGTCATCTGCGTCTTCAATACCCACGCTCAAGCGGATCAATGAATCGCTAAGGCCATTCTTAATACGCTCCTCGCGTGGAATGGATGCGTGGGTCATGCTGGCTGGATGATTAATGAGTGACTCAACGCCTCCGAGGCTTTCCGCTAATGAAAATACTTTTGTTGAAGAAAGAACTGTCCGCGCCGCTTCGATAGAATCATCTTTCAACTCAAAGCTGATCATGCCGCCAAAATCCCGCATTTGTTTTTTTGCAATGGCATGTCCAGGGTGATTTTCGAAGCCCGGCCAGTACACTTTCCCTACTTTAGGATGGTCTTTGAGAAAGTTTGCAACAATGCGGCCATTTTCACAATGGCGCTGCATCCTTACATGCAGGGTCTTGATGCCCCTTAAGACCAGGAAGCAATCCATGGGTCCGGGAACAGCACCGCAGCTTTTCTGGATGAAATAGAGTTTATCTCTCAGGTCCTTATCATTCATCATCAGGGCGCCCTGGATCACATCGCTGTGGCCACCCAGGTATTTTGTAGCAGAATGCATGACAATATCTGCACCCAGCGCAAGTGGCGTTTGCAGGTAAGGTGAAGCAAAGGTATTGTCTACGCAGGATAGGATATGATGTTGTTTGGCCAGAGCAGCAATGGCTTCGATGTCGACAATATTCATCAGCGGATTGGTGGGCGTTTCTACCCAGATCAGCTTTGTGTTTTGGTTGATCAGCGCGCTTACGTTTGCAATGTCCTGCTGGTTGATGTAGTGGAACTTGATACCGAACTTCTCAAATACTTTTGAAAACAACCTGTAGGTGCCGCCATACATATCGTTACCGCAGATCACTTCGTCACCGGGCGAGAGTAACTTGATCACCGCGTCTGTTGCAGCTACGCCGGAAGAAAATGCCAGACCATACTGCCCTTCTTCAATCACGGCAAAAGCCTCTTCCAGTGCGGTGCGTGTAGGGTTCTGTGAACGCGCATACTCATAGCCTTTGTTCACCCCCGGTGCTTCCTGCACGTAAGTGGATGTTTGGTAGATCGGAGTCATGATGGCCCCGGTTGACGGATCGGGATGTGAACCTGCATGTATATATTTTGTTGCTTTCTTCATAATCAACGACGGAATTTATTCAAATATAGATCATAACCAGAGTCCTGCTGTTAAACAGTGGAAGTCAAAATTGCCTGCCTCATGCGCGCCCTGCGCATGAATGGATTTATTTATAATGCTGCCGTTGCAAATACGCAGGTCCACCAGCTTTTGCCTCGAATCCCTGATCGCCCGCTGCACACAGTCCTGTTGCATCCATTTTTGCTGGGGTGGCTCAAAGCCGATCTTTCCTTTTTGCCATACGATCTCATCAGGAAGTTTTTTATTCATCACGGTCCTCAACATCCATTTTGTAAATCCGTTTTTCATTCTGTAAGAGGCGGGGAGTGAGATTACAAATTGGACCAGTTCGTGCGATAAAAAAGGCAGTCGTACTTCACGGCCATGGGCCATCGAATTCCTGTCGGCATACCTCAACAATTCTTCCAATCCCTGGATCATAAGATCGGAATATTGGATATCGTTTAATTTTTCTACTACGGGTTTGAATACAGATTCCTCATCCTGAGCGGCAGCAAAGGCTTTACTGATGTAGGGGTTGCTACGCTGTGTTCTTAGGGCATTTTTCTTTAACCGGGTTGCGGTGTAATAGGGTAGCCGGGCTGCCATCCGGTTTTTCCAACTCCAGTGAAAGAGGAATTCGTTAGCCTTGAAAGCAGCTGCCATTGAACTCGTCTTCTTCCATCCGTTCAGTTTGATCATCTCCTGCAAAAACCAATGGGTGTATTTTGGATAACCTCCAAGTACTTCATCGGCCCCCTGGCCGTCAATCAAAACTTTCACCCCTTTTTCTTTTGCCTTTTCATACACCATGTACTGAGCAAAGACAGAAGCCGATCCAACAGGTTCGTCCTGATAGAATAGCAATTCCTTCAACTTTTGACAAAGATCATCTGCAGTGGGCGTTACGGAAAATACCGAAAGGTCAAAATGGTCGGCTAATGTTTTTATTTTTGCCGATTCATCTTTTTCGAAACCGGGAAATACCGCAGAGAATCCCTGATGCGTAAAAGTATTGCCGGAATCGGATGATGCAATCGCAACGATGGAGGAACTGTCGAGGCCTCCGCTCAAACTGGTGCCAATGGGTACATCACTTCGCATTCTCCTTTCCACAGAGGTGTATAATAATTCGTTGAACCTTTCGAGGGCCTGGCCTTCCTGCATCTCTGATTTCGATTCCTTGTCAAGGTCCCAGTAGCGACCGACTACCGGTTTTTTTTCGTGGGGCTTGAAAACAATATGATGGGCCGGTGGTAGTTGGAAAATATCCTGGTAAAAAGTTTGTTGCGGAATGTCGGCTCGCTTACTGGTGCCCAGGGTCAGGTAGTTGTATAGCATGGATTGGTCTACACGCCTTTCGATCCCCGCTGCAAACAAAGCCTTTATTTCGGAAGCGAAATAGAAGGCGTGCTGCCCCCTGTTATAATGATAGTGGAAAGGTTTCTCGCCAAACCGGTCGCGGGCACAAAACAGTTTGGTTTCTTTTTCATCCCAGAGAGCAAAAGCAAACATGCCATCAAAATGATCCAGACAGGCTTCGCCGTATGCATCATATGCCGCTGCGATCACTTCGGTATCCCCTGTAGAGCGGAGAGTATAACCTTTTGAAACCAGTACCAACCTGATTTCCTGATAGTTATAGATCTCGCCATTGAAGATCAGCACGTATCGATCGAGGTACCTGAACGGCTGCGATGCGTTTTCAGTAAGATCCAAAATGGCCAGTCGGCGGTGTGCAAACCCAATATGAATCTCTTCTTGTTGATGAAAATAATAGCCTTTACCGTCGGGCCCCCGGTGTTGTTGGACCTCATTCATCTTCTCCAGTACTGCCGGATCAACATGTTTGGGATCTAATGAAATGATGCCGGCTATGGAGCACATGGTTCGGGTTGAACGGGACTACAGCGTAATGGGCACGGCAGTGCGTACATTGTCCCAGTGAATATAAAGATTGGCGCCACCTGCATAGGGTTCAAAGTACATTGAAAAGGCTTCTGCATTCTCAACATTCTTTTCCGGCTTCACTGTGATCCTGGCTACGTCTTTTTTCTGATCGTATTTAAATGCGCCCCAGGTATCCGTATCCCGGTTTAAAATAATGATCCAGCTATCTGGCTGCGGGATGGCGTACAAGGTATATCTGCCCTTCTTCACTTTCGTTTTCCCAAGGGCTACGTCTTTAAAAAACTCTATTTCCGTTGCTTCGTTGGCCCCCAATCTCCAAACCTGTCCAAACTCTACGATCCCGCCAAATACTTCACGGCCGTTTTTTTGCGGGCGGCTGTACAAAACCCTCATCAGTAGAGGGTCCTTTGCCTTGTCTTGTATCTTCAGAATTGGGTAGTTCGCCGGGAAATAACACATGTCCATGACCGACTTGTCTAAGGTGGGGATCGTTTTTGGCTGGCCGGTGGCGCCCAACACAAAAAAGGAGAAACTGAGAAAAATGAGGGGGAGGCCTTTCATCTGGTTATTTTAAGCAAAAATAAGCTGATGAAGGTTTTTTTAAAAATAACTTTAATCATGAAAGCCAGTTCGGCTGGTTATTAATTTCATTTCAAAATTTATTCAATGAGAGCGGATGTTAAGTATGCCACACCTGCAGAGGCATTGTCGGTGATTAAATCGGGCGACCGTGTCTTCATCCAGGGCAGTGCCCAAACCCCTGTTTTCCTCGTGAATGAACTGGCGAAGGAGAAGGACAGGCTCTCTCATGTGGAAATTGTATCCATCAGTGTATATGGTGATCTGGAAGTATCTAAACCAGGTTATGAGGGCCATTTTCATCTCAATTCCATGTTTGTTTCGGGCTCAATCCGACAGGCTGTGAATGAAGGCCGGGCAGATTATATCCCTGTATTCCTGAGTGAGATCCCGGAACTTTTCAAACGGGGTATCCTGCCACTGGATGTTGCCATCGTGCATGTATCGGTGCCCGACAAACATGGCTACTGCTCACTCGGGGTAAGTGTAGATGTTGCCCGAAGCGCGGTGAACACGGCCAAAGTAGTGATCGCGCAGGTTAATCCCAATGTTCCCAGAACACATGGAGACGGACTGATCCATGCTTCCCGTTTCAAATCCCTGGTGTATTGCGAGGACCCCTTGCAGGAAGCGTTTTTTGGTGAAAAAGTTGGTGCTGCTGAAAGGCAGATCGGTCTCAATGTCGCCAGCCTGATCGAAGACCGGAGTACGTTGCAAATGGGTATTGGGGCTATACCTGATGCGGTATTACAATCATTGACCAATCACAAGGATCTCGGGGTTCATACAGAAATGTGTTCAGACGGGATCATCGACCTGTTTGAGAAGGATGTGATCAACAATAAGTACAAAAGGATCCACCCACATAAAGCCGTAACTGGTTTTGCCCTCGGCTCAAAAAGATTGTACGACTATGTGGATGATAATCCTGCATTTGCCTTCCTTGATATTGATTATGTAAATGATCCGCATGTGATACGCCGGAACCCAAGGGTCTGCGCCATCAACAGCGCTGTGGAAGTGGATCTGACTGGTCAGGTTTGCGCCGATTCCATCGGGAAGTATCAATATTCCGGGGTTGGCGGGCAAATGGATTTTATGCGTGGCGCTGCGATCTCTGAAGGAGGGAAACCCATTATCGCTTTAAATGCAAGAACGGCTAAGGGCATACCACGCATCGTTCCTTTCCTCAAAGAAGGAGCAGGAGTGGTCACTACGCGGGCCCACGTTCATTATATTGTCACTGAATACGGGATCGCCTATTTGTATGGCAAGAACCTCAGGCAAAGAGCCAAGGCCCTGATCGACATTTCTCATCCTGATGATCGGGAGATGCTGATGAAGGCCTGCCACGAACGCTTTAAGCATTTTCCCTGCCTGTAAGCTCAAGGTAAGTATCGTGGGCCATGCTTTTCAGGTCGGGAAAAAACTCTTTGTATCCGGCGCGGATGGTTTTGTAGTGTTCCTCAAAAAGTGAGAATGCGGTATCAACCTCTCCTAAATATGCTGCCCGCCTGGCCAGTCCGCCGAGACTATTCTTCACTCCTTCGGGGAAGCGGTAATGGTAAAGCCAGTTCTGGCTTCGCATGTATGGGAACATCCTTGCGAAAGGAAGTGGGAAATTGTCGTGATATTGTTCCAACCGGCTGTATACTTCAAGGCTGAAGGCAAGCAGCGTATCGTTGTCGAAAATGTCATCATCAGTGGCGAGGAAATGATCGAATACAACGTCCATGATGGGAGAGCTGTATAATCCGTAGTGCGGTTTGAATATCAGCTTCAATTCCCGGTTGGCAAGATGTTCATCCGTATAGGTGTCGATGGCGCGATGCAGCGCGATCCCCTTCTGGATCTCCAGCGGCAAATCGAACTTTTTCTTCCCTTTCACAAAATCACTGATCATGTTGCCGGCTAGTATGCCGTTATCGTTAAAGGAAAGGAAAGCATGGGCAAGAAAGTTCATGTTATATATGTTTGCGCCATTTATGTATTCTCTGGATCAATGGTTTCCCTTATGCAGTTTAAACATTTTTTAATTAAACAGTAAAACTCTTCTATATTGATATGTTTCCAAAACAGTTTCGATTTATATGAGATCGGTATTCATGCTCTGTCTGGTTCTTATCAGCGCTTCTGGTTATTGCCAGAAAGACAAGATGTCAGATCGGTCGCTGAGAAATAGTGTGCTCGGTTATGTTGAACGCTTCAATGCAGCGTATCCGGAGATCGATAGTACGTATATCCCCAATAAAGATGCAGCATCATTTATCTTGTCTAATGTGCCGTTGTTCAACTGTCCCGATTCCTTCATCAACAGGACTTATTATTTCAGATGGTGGTCTTACCGAAAGCACATAAAAAAGATTCCCGGGGGGTTTGTAGTGACCGAGTTTTTGCCCAACGTTGAGTGGGCAGGGCCTTATAATTCAATAAACTGTCCTGTTGTTCACCAGATGAGTGAGGGCAGATGGATCAGGGACACCAGTATACTCATCGCATATGCAAGATTTTGGTTCAGCCATCCCGGCGCCGACTCCGGGGGATCAAAAAAACTGTATAGTCTGCCGATGGCAGATGCCATTGATAAGCTCATCCAGGTTAATGGGAGTGCAACGCTTGGCTCTGAATTGTTTCCATTGCTGGCGAACAACTATCGAAACTGGCAATCGAAAGATGGAGGCGGCGATTCCCAGGCTCGCAAATCAGAAAATGGTTTATACTGGCAGATCGATTCCTGGGATGGAATGGAGTTTTCTATCAGCGGGGAGGGGTATCGTCCAACCATCAACAGCTATATGTATGGTGATGCTATGGCATTGGCTGCGTTGGCAATACCATTGGGACGGTCTGGGCTCGAGCGTGAATTCAGAAATGATGCCCTTACCCTTAAGGAAAATATGACGAAGTTCATGTGGGATTCCTCGGATGGTTTTTTCAAAACAGTCCGTGGTCCCCAAAAGCCGCAGTATGAAAATCGTTTTGCCGAAAAGCTGGAGCCGTACCAAAGATCAACGGTGAAGGAACTCGTTGGATACCTTCCATGGTTGTACGACATGCCTGATACAACAGACAAATTCAATGATGCCTGGAAGTATTTACGGGACACCGCAGTATTCCTGGGTAGGAACGGCCTCAGGACTGCCGACAGGCACCATCCGAATTTCAGTGTTGCAGATAGCGGTGAATGCAATTGGAATGGTGCGTCATGGCCTTTTGCCACCACGCAGACCCTTACAGCACTGGGGAACCACCTTAACAGGACAGCGAGCAGTGCGGTCTCTGCCGCGGATTATTTCACCTTACTTCGGCAGTATGCCTTGTCTCATACTATTGAAGCGCCAGATGGTTCGGTGAAGGCATGGATAGATGAATCATATCATCCCGAGACGGGCAAATGGATAAGTTTTGGAAGCTACCCGAATATCAGGGGCCGGTTTTATAACCACTCTGCCTTTTGTGACCTTGTCATCACCGGACTGGTGGGATTGAGGCCATCCAGGACAAACGAACTTGTGGTAAATCCATTGGTTCCAAATGGAGTATGGGATTGGTTTGAATGCAGGAATATCAATTATAAGGGCTTTAAACTTGATGTGGTTTGGGACAGGGATGGGAAAAGGTTTAAGGAGGGGAAGGGATTGCTTTTGTTCATAGACGGCAAACTTGCGGCACAACGTGAAAGTCTGGGGTTAATACGATTGGTGCTGCCTGGTGTCAAATTCCAATAACTTTTGCGTTCTGCTCGCTTTGCAGCCAGTTGTGTGATGAATCCTAATTAGCCTTATCCAACCCGAAATACCCTATTTTTGTGGTCCTAAAAAATTCAGTACATGGTAAAAGGACCTGTTTCTCAGTTCATCATGCATCATTACAGGCATTTCAATGCAGCAACAGTTGTTGATGCGGCAAAAGGCTATGAGGCACATATTACGGAAGGTGGTAAGATGATGATCACCCTGGCAGGTGCCATGAGTACTGCCGAGCTCGGCGTTTCGCTGGCTGAAATGATCCGTAGCAATAAAGTGGATATTATTTCCTGTACAGGCGCCAACCTCGAAGAGGATGTGATGAACCTGGTTGCCCATAGTCATTATAAAAGGATCCCGAACTGGCGCGACCTGACGCCGCAGGAAGAGTGGGAGCTGCTGGAAAAAGGATTGAACCGGGTGACAGACACCTGTATCCCTGAACATGAGGCGTTTCGGAAGATCCAGCACCATATTGAGAAAATCTGGAAAGATGCCGAGGCTGCCGGAGAAAGATATTTCCCCCACGAGTACATGTATAAGCTGCTGAACAGCGGGGTGATGAAAGCGGATTATGAAATTGATCCTAAACACAGTTGGATGATCGCTGCTGCGGAAAAGAATATTCCGATCGTGGTTCCCGGATGGGAAGACAGCACCATGGGTAACATCTTTGCGTCTTATGTGATCAAGGGAGAACTCAAGGCCAGCACCATGAAGAGCGGTATTGAGTATATGGTTTACCTGAGTGAGTGGTACAGGCAGAACAGCAGTGGTAAAGGCGTTGGATTTTTCCAGATCGGCGGCGGTATCGCGGGTGATTTCCCCATTTGTGTTGTGCCGATGATGTATCAGGATCTCGAATGGCATGATGTTCCGTTCTGGGGCTATTTCTGCCAGATCAGCGATTCCACTACATCATACGGTTCTTATTCAGGCGCGGTGCCAAATGAAAAGATCACCTGGGGTAAACTCGATATCAATACGCCGAAGTATATCATTGAAAGCGATGCTACCATCGTTGCGCCGTTGATCTTCGCTTATATTCTGGGTCTTTAATCAATTGGCGGATTAACGGATTGAATAAAGGAAAATGGCCGTGCGAGAATCAATGGGCTACTTGGCTCATTGACTAATAACGGGAAAAGCTGATGCATGATGCATCAGCTTTTTTCTTTTTCATTTCGATAATCCATTAATTCGTTAATTCGCCAATTTTAATCCCTTCTGTCCCACTTGTTTTCCCTGTGATCCCTGACATCTTCCCGGCGATCGAACTTGTCTTCCCTGCGATCCCTTACGTCTTCTTTACGATCAAGCCTATCTTCGATCCTGTCGCGCTTTCCACCATTGTGCATAACATCGCGTTTGTCTTCCCTGCGATCTCTGACATCTTCCCTGCGATCTCTGACATCTTCTTTCCTGTCCCGGACATCTTCTTTGCGATCGAATTTGTTTTCGATTCTGTCCCGCATTTGGGCTTTGTTGTGGTTATGGTTTACATAAGGGTTAGGACGGGGAGGTTGAGCAACGGCTGTGGCGATGATAAGAACAAATGCCAGGGAAAGAATTCCGCTGAGGGCTGATGTTTTAATTTTCATGGTGTGGGTATTAATTTTATTTAATCGGTTACCTATTCATAGACCCTGTTCTTTAACCGAAGTTTAATGGGAAGCAAAAAAAACGGGAACAACCCATGTTGTTCCCGTAACTATTTCAAAATCAGTAAAAATTATTCGATCATCTCCTCATTGGTGGTAGCTCAAGATCACGCTTCATCAGGTTTTCCCTGTTAGCCATCTCCCAGGCAGTATAGAAAACGAGTTGGGCACGCTTTTTCAATAACGTATAGTTGATCTTGTCCGGGGTGTCCGTGGGCTTGTGGTAATCTGCCTTAAGCATACCATCATAATAAAAAATTACTGGGACTCCTTTAGACGCAAAACTGAAATGGTCGCTCCTGTAGTAGATCTGTTCAGTATCATTGGGGTCGTTGAACTTATAATCCAGGCTCATTTTCGTGAACTTTTTATTGGCAGCCTCACTTAGGGGTTTGAGGTCAGTACTCAGCTTATCGTCCCCAACTACATAAACATAGTTAAGCGTGTCGGCAGACATTCTTTCGGTATCAACCCTTCCAATCATATCAATATTCAAATCCGCAGTCAGTTTGTCCATAGGGATGGTGGGGTTGTTGGCATAATACTCAGATCCCCAAAGGCCTTTTTCTTCACCACTCACAGCCATTAGCATAACGCTTCTACGTGGACCTTTCCCGGCATTTTTAGCTGCAGCAAAAGCCTGGGCAATTTCCAGTACACCCACTGTTCCTGAGCCATCATCATCTGCGCCATAATAGATCACGTCGCCTCTTTTCCCAAGGTGATCATAATGGGCAGTAATGATCAGCCATTCGCTTGACTTATCTGTTCCTTCAATAAAACCCAGCACATTGGTACTTTCCATCCTGACTACTTTTTTATTTAGTTCCAATAGCAGATTGGATTTATAAACCTTAGGCTCTACGCGGCCCGACTTCCCTTGCTGTATGATGCCGGCCCAATTGCTGCCGATAATGCTTTCAGCGAATTTTGGAGAAACAGAAAAAGAATTGGCATTCTGTTGGGGAGTGAAAAGACTTGTATACATGCCACCTACAGCAGGCATGGCCTGCCTTGGAAAGCCACCTCCTACAATGAGGATCGCTGCCGCGCCTTTTTGATTGGCTGCGCGGATCTTTCCATACATCCCGTTAGGGGCCATGAAACCCCTGCGGGTGGTTTTGTATGTTGAAGGGGCACCATCAAGAATCAGAACTGCTTTACCTCTTACATCCATGGTTCCGTAATCATCATATGCTGAATCAACGATACCGTGACCCACAAATACCACTTCCGAGAAATAGCTGCTGGCAGTTTTTGCTGCTTGAAGGTTTGGCTGGAAATCCTGGTTGATCAGGAATTCTGCATTGTTGACCATGGCAATGCTGCTGATCAGAGAGTCCTTATACACCGGATAGCTCTGCTGGTAGCTGTCTTTGTTTCCAGGCTTCAGTCCGTTTTCCTTAAAAAAAGCTTCAATATAAGCTGCTGCTTTACGCTGCCCCTCGGTGGCCGTTTCACGGCCCTCCATTTCCTTTCCGGCGAGAATAAAAAGATGGGTACGTAGATCATTCTCATTGATCGTCTCTCCGTATTTAACCGGGTTCACCGCCTTTTGGGCGAAACCTACGGCAGCCGACATCAACAATGCGGTAAATAACAGTAATCTCATGTTTGTTGTATTTAAAGTGAGGGTTAAGGTACAATAAATGAAATTGCAGAAGGGCTGGTGCAGTAATTTTTACACGTTTATTTATGAAAGGTGAGTTCAAATGCAGATGATCAGCAGGAAATTTTGCCAACGCGGGTCGCGTGACGGCCCCCTTCAAAATCAGTACCCATGAACGCGTCGACCATTTGTGTCGACAGGTCGAGTGAAACATATCTGGCGGGGATGCAGATCACATTGGCATTATTGTGCTGCCGCGCAAGGGACGCCATAGGTGCATTCCAGCAGATGGCAGCCCTGATACCCTGGTGCTTGTTTGCGGTTATGGCTACACCGTTTGCAGAACCGCACAATAGTATGCCAAAACTGCATTCTCCTTTCTCCACTGCTTCCGCTACCGGATGGGCGAAATCAGGATAATCCACTGATTCCTTACTGTGGGTGCCAAAGTCCTTAACGCTAAGGCCCATGTTGGTAAGATATTTCTTCAGCTCCTCTTTGTAATCATAACCCGCATGGTCACACCCGATCGCTATTGATTGGAAAAGATTGAATTGAGAATGAATATTCATATAATGTTTTTTATTTCCTTACTGGTGTAATATACAATCTGCAGGCCTACTGCCATTCTTCCCATTTCTTCTCGGCAGCTTTATTTACCCTCGCTGAGATCAGAATGGATAACTCATACAACAAGACGAGTGGGATCACTACAATCAGCTGGCTGCCCCAATCCGGAGAAGGGGTGATGATGGCCGCAATGATCAATAGCGCAACATAGGCGTACTTCCTGTACGTGCGCAGGAATTTAGGAGTGACCAGCCCCATCTTTGATAAGATCCAGGATGCCATGGGCAGTTCAAATGCAAGCCCAGCTCCCAGCGTAATATCAATGAGACTGTCCAGGTAATCGCTCAACATGGGGCGATACAATAAGATGCCCTCTGTGCCGATCTTATAATTGGCCAGGAAATTGAATGTAAAGGGAGCCATGAGGAAGTATCCGAAACTTGCACCCATGAAAAAGAATAACGATATCCAAAAAATGATACCCCTTGTATAGTTCAATTCTTCCGGCTTAAGGGCGGGCTTTACAAACCGCCATACTTCCCACAACACGTAAGGCAACGCAAAGAGCAGGCCGCCTGCAAATGCGATCGTAATGCTCGACATGAACGTGCCCGATACACTGGTGACCTGGAGGTTGAGCTCCATGGGCGGCATGCAGAGCGAATCGCCCAATCGAAGCGTATGGCTGAGTGAACAAAGAACACGGTAGGAAATAAAATCATTACGGGTAGGTCCCATAATAACGTTATCAAAGATCCAGTCGATAAATATGAAAAAAATCACACCAAACAACAAGATCGCAAAGATCGATCTTACCACATGCCACCTCAATGCTTCAAGATGGTCAATGAAACTCATTTCGGATTCATCCGAATCCTGACCCCTTATTTTTTTGAAGAATGATTTTCTGCCTGATTCTGTTTCTGCCACTATCAATTATTGAGGGTCAAATTTAAGCATTAAAAAAGAGGATTAATTTGCCAACCCCTTTTTATATCAGTTTGAAAGTTGTTTAATCTCGCTCCAATAGCTTCCTGATTCATGCATGCTACTGTAAAACCTTCATTTTAACGGTTTCTATCCGGGTGTCGCTAACATTTAAGATCTCAAACTCAAAATGATCAATGATGATCCTTTCTCTCTCACGGGGGATTTTTTCGTGCTGGTGAATGATGAAACCGGAAAGTGTTTCCGAGTCGCTGTCAGGAAGATTCAGGCTGTATTTCTGGTTGAAGTAGTCCAATTCCAGCCTGCCGGAAAATATGTATTCTTTGTCGGCTATATGCTTTTCAACAAACTCCTCCGTATCGTATTCATCCTGTATCTCCCCAAAGATCTCTTCGAGAAGGTCCTCCATGGTGATAATGCCGGATGTTCCTCCGAACTCGTCTACCACCCAGGCGATGCTTTTTCGCTCGCGCGTAAACTTATTGATCAGATCGGTGGCGCTCATGCTCTCAGGAACAGCAGGTATCGGCAGGATGACGGATTTTATGTCTGTAGGTTTCTTGAACAACGCCAGCTGATGCACATAGCCCAGGATATTGTCGATATTCTTTTCATATACCACCAGCTTGCTCAGCTTGGTATCGATGAATTTTCGCTGTAGCATGTCTACCGACATATTAACATCAACCGCTTCCACCTCTTTCCTGGGCACCAGGCATTGCCTGATCTTAACATTGGGAAGGGAGAGGGCCGCTTCAAAAAGCTCCGTATTGAGCTCGGGGTTGTCTTCCGACTGCTCGCGGGTTTGCAAGATGTACTGTTCAAGGTCAACCCGGCTGAAAGCCTCTTTTTCATTATGAATACGCACATTGAAAAGGTACTTCAGCATCCACTCTGCGATGGTCACAAAAAATGATGCGATCGGATACAGCAATCCGTAAAAGAAATTCACCAGCGGAGCGAAAAATGACAGTAGCGAGTCATTCTTCGCGCGAAACAAAGCCCGGAATGAGAATTTTACCATCACCATAATGATGGTCGCCAGAAGTATATCAAAAACCAGCCTGATATAAGTGAAATAAGAATGGGCTTCCTGGACAAAGAATCCCTGGATCCAGTCCCAGAGCGAGGTGAAGTATTCGCCTACCAGCACGCTGTATATGATAGTGGCCAGGTTTATGCCGATCAGCGTTGTGCCGATAAATTTTGCGGGGGAATCAAGGAACTCAGACAGAATTCGGCCGCTTTTCAGGCCCTGTTTTTTCTTGAGTTCGATGGATATCTTATTCGCCGAGACAAATGCCACTTCTATGCCGGCAAAAAAACCTGCCATAAGCAACGACAATCCTATACAGGCCAGGATGAGGGATTCCATATTCAAATATACTTGTTATTCTTCCGAAATGAAAGCCCGCACCAGTTTTTCGGCTTCCCTGCAGGCATCTTCCAACACGCTGTTCAGGATCACGTGGGAAAAGGAATGGCTAAAACTTAATTCAAAGGATGCTTTATTTATCCGTGCCTGGAGACTTTCCTCACTTTCCGTTCCCCGCTTCTGCAGTCGTCTTCTCAATTCCTCCACAGAGGGTGGTTGAATAAACAGGGATAGCACAGATTCGGGAAACTGTTGTTGCACATGGATGGCACCCTTTACGTCAATATCCAAGACGGGAACTTTTCCGAGCGCCCAGATCCGCTCCAATTCAGCCTTTAATGTGCCGTAATACTTCCCTTCATATACCATTTCCCACTCCACAAAGGCATTGTCCTGGATCTTACGCTGAAAATCGTCTTCATCGAGAAAATAATAATCGACACCGTTTTTTTCCTCTCCCCGGGGTTTCCGGGTGGCGGCAGAAATCGAGAATACGAGTTTGTCAGCGAAGGTGCTAAGTAAATGCCTCGTGATGGACGTTTTGCCGGATCCCGAAGGGGCAGTAAGTATGATTATTTTCATCGCTAAATCAGTATTACTTGCGGGTGATATCGGCGCCTAATGCCCGCAGCCTTTCATCGATCTGCTGATATCCCCTGTCGATCTGTTCAATATTCTGTATAATGCTTTTGCCTTCCGCACTTAACGCGGCGATCAGCAACGAAACGCCCGCCCTGATGTCCGGACTGCTCATGGTGATGCCCCTCAGTTTCTGTTCCCGCTCAAGGCCGATCACTGCCGCACGATGCGGATCGCAAAGTATGATCCTGGCACCCATATCTATCAGCTTATCTACAAAAAACAGCCGGCTCTCAAACATTTTCTGGTGAATCAGTACGCTACCTTTTGCCTGGGTAGCCACCACCAGTACAATGCTCAGCAGGTCCGGTGTGAAGCCTGGCCAGGGGTGATCGTAGATGGTAAGGACAGAGCCGTCGATAAAGGTTTGGATTTCGTACACTTCCTGCTCCGGAACGAAAATGTCGTCGCCCCTGAATTCCAGTTCAATGCCCAGTTGACGAAACTTTTCCGGTATCACCCCCAACATATCTATCCTGCAATCTTTGATCGTGATCTCGCCTTGGGTCATTGCAGCCAGCCCTATGAACGAGCCGATCTCTATCATGTCAGGCAGCATTGTGTGGGTGGTGCCCGAAAGGCTTTCCACGCCATCTATGTACAACATGTTGGATGCTATGCCACTTATTTTGGCGCCCATCCTGTTGAGCATCGCACATAGCTGTTGTATATAGGGCTCGCAGGCTGCATTGTAAATGGTTGTTCTGCCACTGGCCATAACGGCAGCCAGGATGATGTTAGCAGTGCCCGTAACCGACGGCTCATCAAGCAGCAGGAAGGTTCCCTTCAATTCTTTGGCTGTGAGGTGGAAAAAACCATCTTCCGGATGGTATGTGAAATCTACTCCCAACTTTTCAAAGCCAATGATATGCGTATCCAGTCTCCTCCGGCCAATCTTATCACCACCGGGTTTTGGGATATAGGCTCGCCTGAATCTGGAGAGCAAGGGACCCGCCGTCATGACTGCCCCTCTTAGTCTGCCGCTTTTCTCACGAAAATCCTCGCTGTGGAGATAGTCCATATTGATGTCATCGGCCTGAAATATGCAGGTGTTGCGGGAAACACGATTTGTTTTAACCCCCATGTCGCCCAGTAGTTGGATAAGGAGGTTGACATCAACAATGTCAGGTATATTGCGGATCTCAACAGGCTCGGAGGTGAGCAACACGGCGCTGATGATCTGCAGGGCTTCGTTCTTGGCACCTTGGGGTACAATTTCACCCTTCAGTTTTTTACCACCGTTGACTTCAAATGAGAACATGTAAATGCTAAAAGTTTATTTAAACCGTTTCTTGTTGAACTTCTGCTGAGGGCCACGGTTTTTGTTCTGGCCTTGTCGGTTGCCGCCGCCTTGTCCGCCGCCTTGTCCGCCACCGCTGTTACGGTTGTCTCTGAAGTTGCCGCCTTTGCTGCGTTTTACAAACCGGTCGTCACGCTCGCGCTCCCTGAACATCTTCACAAAAGGGGTGTTGGTGAAGTCCAACTGACCCTGTGTGATGCTGTTCAACTCCCCACGGATCTGCTCGTCGTGCGCCATCTCTTTATGCCAGTTTCCGTAGGCTAGCTTCATGTAGTAAGCGACTGCATTTGCAAAACCCGCGCGTTTATCGGGGTTTTCTTCCTTCAATGCCTTATCGATCACCAACTCAAGGTTTTTGCCGAGATGGGTAAACTTGGGATATCGTTTGGGATAAGGCAAGGGTGCTGGTTTTGCCTGCAATTTCTCCCGGGTGGGGATAGGATAGGGGCTTTTTACGTCAAGCTTAAAATCGGACATCAAAAACAGGTGATCCCAGAGTTTATGCCTGAAATCCTCCACATTTTTGAGATGCGGGTTGAGAAATCCCATTAATTCTATCACATTGGCCACATTGGCCTGCCTCAGTTCGGGATCTTCAATCGTAACAATGTGGTCGATCATTTTTTGAATATGGCGGCCATATTCCCTCATCACCAGGTGATTGCGTGAGGTATTGTATTCCATAGAACTCATATTGGGCAAATATATCCATTTTAATTTGAGATTGGGATAATGCGGGAACGCCGGCAGGTGGCGCTCCCGCATCAGGATCTTTACAATCCGCTCAAAAGCAGTTTTTTCGTAGCCTGTTCGCCCGTACTGGTGTTTCTCACCCTTAGCCAGTAATGGCCAGCGGGGAAACCCGGATTGATGATAAACTGCAGCGCCGGAAGTGCAGTCGCTTTGGTGGTTCGCATCTGAACGATCTGTCCGGAAAGATTAACAAGTTCGATTACCATACTCCCGGTCTGGGCGGTTGGGAAGCTGATCGTTACGTTATTGGTGGCCGGATTAGGGTAGACGGACGGGTTCAATTCACCATCTTTACCAATAGTAAGCCCCTTCACGCCCGTATAGGTTTCCTTTGAACTTTCGTCCACTTGTTTTACCCTGTAAAACACCCTTCCCTCCAGGGTAGCTTCCGGCTCATAACCGAACTGGTAGTCCCTTTTGCCTGTGCCTTGTGCGTCCATCACCGCCAGGGGGCTGAACTCGCGCCCATTCCGGCTCCATTCGATCACGTATTTATTTAAGGTACTTTCGTTTTCAATGGTCCACCGCAAGTCCACTTTCCTGTTGTTCTTTTTCACGTTGAAATCCGGTATCCCTGATTTAAGGATGGCATTGGAGCAGAAATAATATACTACCCTTACGGTAACATTGCTCACCGCTGCCACATTCAGGCCGAAATTGTCATTTCCTGTGGTTATCAGGAAGCTTCCGTTGTTGAAATAGGTATAGTTAACCTTGCCTGTACCAAGGTATGGGATAACATTCGATGTAGTTTGGGCAATGATCCGGGCGCCGAAAACATTGTCGGGCCCAATATGAATCGTTGTATCCGGATCAACGTCGGCCTGCCCGAGGTCGTATGGTCCGTATAACCGGGTAGTGCCGGAAGTGGGGTTTATGCCCGGGCCCGTTAAGGTGGTTACGCGGGTATAGGCCATATTATAAGTTACCCTGGAGGTGACGTCCCTGTTTACGAGGTCCATATCCAGGGTTGTATTCACGATGGCGGAACTGCTTACACAGTTCAGTGTGCCAACTGTAGGGTCAAACCTATCGAAAGCTAACATGCTGTTGAAGGGAAGTTTACCGGATAATGTTTGTTCCTGTACTATTGAGTCGATCGTAAAGCCAGGGGAGCAGGTAGTGCATTGAGCCTGTGAATGTTGTGGCGAAATGGCAAACAGGGTCACAACTACTAATAGTAGGTAGCGTTTTTTCATAGAACGGATTTTAGATTTGTAGGACTGGATTAAGAGCTAAAAGTACTTGGTAAAAGCCACATTGTCAATAGATGAGGCATCTTTTTAGGCCCTGACGAGTGATTTTTTTTACAGTAGTTTTGTAACAGCTTGATTGTATGAGAATTGCGATAAATGCACGTTTTACAGGGCAGTTGGCAACTGAAGGGTATGGCCGTTTTACTAACGGGCTCGTACATGCCATGTCGGAAGACCATCCCAATGATCAGTTTGTGATGATGCACGACAGGCCACCGCTGTCAATAGCGGGTATACGTGGCCGCAATATCACCTCCACCAGCCGGGGACCTGCTGCCAGGCATCCGGTTCTCTGGAAAATATGGTATGATGTGAGTATGCCGTCCATGGCACGGAAAGCCGGTGCAAATTTGATTTTTTCGCCCGATGGCTTTTGCTCGCTGAGTACTTCCATACCCCAGGTGCTCGCGATTCATGATCTTGCATTCCTGCATTATCCTTCAGGGATCAACAGTTTATACCGCGCATACTACCGGCATTATACACCCCGCTTCATCAGTAAGGCAAAGCATATTATCACCGTGTCGCAGTTCTCGAAAGAGAACATTATCCAACATTATCCGCACGCGAAAGGGAAGATAACGGTAGTGCACAATGCGGCCGATGATTCGTTCCGGCCATTGGAGTGGAAAAAGAAAGATCTGGTGAAGGATGAGTATGCCGGCGGCCAGGAGTATTTCCTGTATGTAGGAGCCATCCACCCCCGAAAGAACCTGATCAATTTACTGAAGGGATTCTCCTGGTTTAAAAACAGGCACCGCAGCAATATGAAACTGGTGCTGGCAGGGAGGATGGCCTGGGGAAACGATGATTTTGAAAAACAGCTGCAGTTGTATAAATACCGCAACGATGTGGTGGTTACCGGCTATCTCGCCGATGAACATATGCAGCCCCTGATGGCAGGGGCCTATGCATTTATATATCCTTCGTACTGGGAAGGATTTGGCTTGCCCGTTCTGGAAGCCATGCAGTCGGGCGTTCCCGTGATTACTTCATCAAACAGCTCAATGCCTGAAGTGTCTGGCGCGGCGGCCTTATATAATGAACCCGCTGATGCAGAGGGTTGGGGTAAGGCCATGGGGCTCTTGTATAAAGATGAGAATCTTCGTTCCCGGCTGATTATAGGCGGACTTGAAAGATCACGCATGTTCAGCTGGAGGGAAAGCGCTGCTACCTTGCGCAAGGTATTTGATCAGGTCATTTAATCTCGCTTACCCATTAGTTTCTTGCTAACATCTTACCTTTGCCGACTAATACTGAAACATGAATCAATCAACGATAACCATAGATGTTACGCTGGACAACGATAAGATTCCGGAGAGGCTGAGCTGGAGCGCTACCCAAAGCTCAGCCCAGGAGGCCCAGGACGCAAAGGCGATGATGCTGTCTTTCTGGGATGGAAATGATAAGGCTGCACTGCGGATAGACCTCTGGACAAAAGATATGATGATGGACGAGATGGCCGACTTTGTTTATCAGAATATGATGACCATGGCCGACAATTTTGAAAGGGCTACCAGGCAGGAAGCCTTGGCAAAGGATATGAAAACTTTTGCAAGGGCCTTCATCAAAAAATTCCAGCAGATCCAGGAACAGGCCAACACAAATCCACAACCTTAGTATATGTCATTAGAGAAACAGATCAATGACCAGTTGAAAACCGCCATGCTGGCTAAAGACGAGAAATCTTTGAGGGGCCTTAGAGCGATCAAGGCAGCCATTTTGCTTGTGAAAACATCGGAAGGCGGCTCTGGCGAGATCAAACCGGAAGACGAACTGAAGATGCTGCAGAAGCTCGTTAAACAAAGAAAAGAGTCCGAAGAAATTTTCCGGAAACAGAACCGGCCTGACCTGGCGGATAAGGAAGCGGAGGAGATCGTGGTGATTGAGAAATTCCTGCCTGCCCAGATGGAGACCGCGGAACTCAGAAAGATCCTCCAGCAAATTATCGCAGATACCGGGGCGGCAACGCCCGCCGATATTGGTAAGGTGATGGGTGTTGCAACAAAGCAACTTGCAGGCAAAGCAGATGGAAAAACAATTTCCGCTATAACGAGAGAATTGCTTACCCCACAATAAGCCTATGACCATTGATTTCATCTTTCTTTTTATCATGCTGTCGGCAGCCATAAAGGGCTTTAAAAATGGCCTCGTAGGGGCTGCGTTTTCGTTCGCTGCTTTTTTTATCGGACTTGCTGCTGCTTTGAAACTGTCTGCAATAGTGGCTGAATATTTACAGCAGGGGTTTGATAAACCTGCAGCATGGTGGCCGGTAGTGGCATTTCTGCTGGTATTCATTGTGGTGGGGTCCCTCATCAGAATGGCAGCTGGCGTATTGGAAAAGGCGCTCAAATTTGCAATGCTCGGATGGGTCAATGCCTTGGGCGGATTCCTCATTTATGCGATCTTGTATACGCTCCTGTTTAGTGTGGTCATTTTTTATTACGATCAGATCAGGCATATTTCCGAGGCTGCAAAGGCAGAATCAAAGGTTTATGCATATATTGAACCCTGGGGTGAGTGGACCATGCGTTCGTTGGCCAATATCATTCCCCAGTTCAAGGATGTGTTTGCAGACATGCAGGATTTTTTTCAAAAGGTTGGTGAAGACCTGAAGAAATGATGGCGCCACCTTATTCACTATTTCAGGATAAAAAATTACTTTAGCATTTAAGGGAGAATATTTTGGTTTATCACATCAGACAGACAGGCAAATTCAAGTACATTGAAGAAGGCGAGGGGGAACCGCTTGTACTTCTGCATGGCCTTTTTGGAGCCATGAGCAATTTTGAGGGTCTGATCAGCTATTTCACTCCCCATAATAAGGTGATCGTGCCTATGCTCCCCCTTTTTGAGCTGGATCTGCTCCACACTTCCGTGGGCGGACTGGCGAAATTCCTGAATAAGTTCATTGAAGCTAAGGATTACAAGAATATCAACCTTCTTGGAAACTCCCTGGGAGGACACGTGGCACTGATACATGTACTCCGCCACCCGGAACGAATAAAATCACTGATCCTTACCGGAAGTTCGGGACTGTTCGAGAATGGAATGGGTGATACTTACCCCAAAAGGGGTGATTACGATTATATCAGGAAGAAGACCGAACTTACTTTTTACGATCCTAACACAGCGAGTAAGGAATTGGTGGATGAAGTGTATGAGATCGTTAATAACAGGATTAAAGCTATAAAGATCATCGCACTGGCTAAAAGTGCCATTAGGAATAACCTCGGCCAGGAACTCACCAAGGTCGAAAAGCCCACTTTGCTGATTTGGGGTAATGACGATACCATAACACCGCCATTTGTGGCAAGGGAATTCAATAAGCTAATTCCTAACAGTGAACTTCATTTTATTGATAAATGCGGACATGCTCCTATGATGGAAGTTCCTGATGAGTTCAATAGAATATTGCACCTGTTCCTGCAAAAACGCAATGAACCAGCCGCATTGGTAAAGTAAATGCAGGATGCAGCGCTTGTCTGCTTTTTATCGTCTTAGTTTTTAATTGAATGAATTAGCCATGTTTTGCGGTCAACTCATATCATCTGACATCCTTCCCCTGAATCTGCAGGATACAGTGGGTTATGCCCTGATGATCATGGACGAGAAGAAAGTGAACACGCTCCCGGTAGTAGAGGGTGAGAAATATCTGGGTATGGTGGACGAGGATAATCTGCTGGATGCTGACGCCGCCCAAACATTGGCCGATGTAGCCGGCGAACTTATCGGGAACGCCGTAAGACCGGGCGATTATTTCCTTGTTGCCGTGAAACTGGCATACCTCTACCAGCTCGAGATCGTTCCGGTAGCCAACGAGAAACAGGAATTTGAAGGGCTGATCACCAAAGAAACACTGTTCGCGCAACTTGCGCAGAAAACAGGCTCCGATGAATATGGTTCCATGCTCGTTCTGGAAATGGAGAAGCAGGACTATTCCCCCGCACTATTCAATCGCATCATCGAATCCAACGATGCCGTTATCACACAACTGAATTCCTGGTCAGACCCCACCACCAGCCTGATGACCGTTGTGATCAGGATCAACAAGGAAGAAATCTCCGATGTGGTCGCTTCCTTCCAGCGACATGATTTTACTGTAAGGTATTATCTGGGCGAAGAGCTTTTCCGTAACGAATTGCAAAGTAACCTGGATCACTTAATGAATTACCTTAATATGTAATAAAGTTTCGCCTTTCTGGTGGATCGTTATTTTTGTGGAGTTCTATGGAGACTGTGGTTAAATATATTGTTATGTTCCTTGTGGGTGGTTGCCTTTGCGTACCCGCTCATTCCCAGGAAAAAGAAGGGCAACCGACGGTGCCCGTCAGCAAGGTGCTCGACGAATCCAATGTCACCATTCGCGATATCATCATCGTCGGGAATAAAAAAACAAAGGACCATATTGTGTCCAGGGAAATACCAACCCTCAAGGGGCAGGCCTATCCCATGTCTTTTATCCTCAATTCCCTGCAGCTGGGAAGGCAAAACCTGATGAATACCACACTGTTCGTGGATGTGTCGGTTGACTTCACCAATTGGTACAATGATTCCCTGGATATCGTTGTTGATGTAAAAGAACGATGGTACTATTTTCCGTTCCCGATCTTCAAACCCGTTGATCGAAACTGGAACGTCTGGATCAATCAGTATGATGTCAGCTTCGACCGGGTTAACTATGGCATAAAATTCCTCGGCAACAATATCACGGGACGAAATGACAAGCTCAATATCTATCTCCAGAACGGTTATACCCGACTGGTAGCGTTGACCTACGAGAACCCTTTTGTTGGGAAAAGCCTGAAGCACGGCCTTTCATTCGAGTTGTCTTTGGCACAGAACCGGGAGATCAATTACACTACGCGGAATAACCAGCAGATATTTTTCCGGGATTCAAGCGGATTCATCAGGAAAAAAATTGTTGTTGGTGCCGGCTACTCCTATCGTAAAGGGTCTATAGAAAGGCATACGGTGAAACTGAATTACACCTTCGAAACGGTTAACGATACCATCGCAGTGCTGAATCCCAAATTCTTTGGTGAAGCCATAACACAGCAGAGTTTTCCCGAGCTTTTTTATCGTTACCAATACCTCGGCGTGAACTATATTCCCTATCCCACCAAAGGCTTCCGATGGGATTTCAGCTTTACAAAAAGGGGCCTGGGAGGACCAATGGATCTGTGGCAATTCAATATTAAAGCCGCCAAGTACTGGCCATTGCCAGGGAAATTCTTTTACTCGCTGCAGGGAGACGCTACCCTAAAGCTGCCTTTCAACCAGCCTTTTTATAACCAGCCCATGATGGGGTACGGCGATAACTACATGCGGGGAATGGAATACTATGTAATCGATGGCGTTGCCGGTGGTATGGTGAGGAATACCATCAGGAAACAGATCTTCGACCTTAAATGGAGAACTGGCCTGAACTCCAGAACATATGGAACTATCCCGTTCCGGATCTTCCTGAAAGCTTATGGCGATATGGGTTATTCATACAACAAGAATAACGTTACCAGTAATAGTCTGACCAACAAATTCCTCTACACCGGTGGATTAGGGATCGACATACTCACGATCTATGACGTTGTGTTGCGCTTTGAATACAGCTTTAATCAACTCAGTGAAAGGGCCCTGTTCCTTCATATGAACGAATTTTAGTAGTTTCCACTAACATTGCATCATGAAAATAGCTATTTACAGCAGGGGCGGGGAAAACGTGGATGTGAACGATCTGAAGATATTGTTGCATGCCCTGCAGGAGGGGAAAAGCCTGGCCTATTTGTACGATGATTATTTCCAGCAGGTAAAGGAGCACTTGCCTTCCGCTGACGGCTACGATACGTTTTCAAACTCCGATGACCTGGACGACAGCTTTGATTGCCTCATCAGTCTGGGTGGTGATGGTACTTTACTCGACACGGTCACCCTGATCCGTGACAAGAATATCCCCGTGCTTGGCGTCAATTTCGGCAGGCTGGGATTTCTGGCATCATTGGGTAAGGAGGATATTCAAACTGCTGTTACAGCGCTGATCGAAAGAACTTTTGTGATCGAGAAAAGAACCCTGATCCATCTCGATGCCGATACCAAACTTTTTGGGGAGACACCTTATGCACTCAATGAGTTTGCCATCCACAAAAGGGAGAACTCGCCCATGATCAAGATACATACTTACCTGAACGGCGAATTTCTCAATACTTATTGGGCCGATGGCCTGATCGTTTCCACCCCTACCGGTTCAACCGGATACTCCCTCAGTTGCAATGGTCCCGTAGTATTCCCGGAATCAGGGAGTTTTGTCATTACACCGGTAGCGCCCCATAACCTGAATGTAAGGCCCATTGTTATCCCGGACAACAACATCATCTCCTTTGAAGTGGAGGGCAGAACAGACCAATTTATTTGCGCGATGGACTCCCGGAAAGAAACAGTGGATAAAAAGATTCAACTCGCTGTGAGGAAAGAAAGCTTCACCATCAGCCTCATTAGGCTGAATGAAAATAACTTCCTCCAGACCCTCAGAAAGAAACTCGCCTGGGGCTTCGATACAAGGAATTAACGTTAAGCACCAGCAATTAACAGACTTTTTACATCTTAATTTCGTTTTTTTGGTAATGTTCAGGAAAAGCAGCTTACTGATTTTAATCGTTTTTGTGTGTTTCAAGGTCTGGGCCCAGCCCCAGGCAACGGTTTATGAGGGTGAAATCGGGATCACTGCGGGTGTCGCTCACTATTTCGGCGATCTGAATAACCGGGCCGCACTGAACAGGCCCAAAATGGCCGTTGGCGCATTTTACCGCAAACAATTTGGCAATTACATTGGCGTTCGCCTCGGCTTTCATTATGCTCAACTCGGTTACTCAGATATTTACAGCAAGAATGAATTCCAGCAACAGAGGAACTTGAGCTTCAACTCTTCCATCTGGGAAGTGGCCCTGCAGGGGGATTTCAATTTTTTCAGGTTTGAACCCGGCAACCCCGAATACATGTTCACGCCATATGTGACACTCGGGTTCGGCGTCTTTGGTTACGATCCCTATGCTTACCTGGACGGGGAAAAATACTTTCTCCGCCCGCTGGGTACGGAAGGACAGGGCAGTTCTTTTTATCCCGAACGCCAGAACTATGGGAACACGGCATTTTGTTTCCCACTTGGCATGGGAATAAAATATAGTATTAATCCTACATTGAACTTCGCCTTCGAAGTAGCCTATCGTTTTACCAATACGGATTACCTGGACGACGTCAGTACAACTTACGCCGGTCCGGCTGCCTTCACCCCCCAGTCACCCGCATTCTTTTTGCAGGACAGAAGCTATGAAAAAGGCGCTCCTATCGGCACAGCCGGTCGCCAAAGGGGTTTTAGCTCGCAGAAGGATCAGTACATTATCATAGAAGCCAGCATATCCATCGCTTTAAGCTCCTACAGGTGCCCTACACCCCGGGGCCGGTATTAATGAATTAAGAATAGAGAACTTGGCCAAATAGCGAATAGATAATTTATCTTTGAAACATGACCCTCAAGGATCATATCAATACGGAAAAACTTCCCCGTCATATTGCGATCATCATGGATGGCAATGGAAGATGGGCGGAAGAACAGGGTCAGGATCGCCTTTACGGCCATTTTCATGGTGTGGAGAGCGTCAGGAATATTGTGGAAGGTTGCGCTGAACTGGGTATAGAATATCTTACCCTGTACGCTTTCTCCACCGAGAACTGGGACCGGCCGGTACACGAGGTTACCGGACTGATGGAACTGCTGGTGGAGACCATTCGAAAGGAAGTGCCCATTCTTAATAAGAATAATATCCGGCTGCATGTGATCGGGGCGCTGGATATGCTGCCGGAATATGCCCGCCATGAATTGGACGAAGCCCTCGAAATGACAGCCGCCAATACCGGCCTAAATCTGGTTATGGCGCTCAGTTACAGCTCACGATGGGAGTTGGTCAATGCAGTGAAAAAAATAGGTGAAGATGTGAAATCTGGGAAAATCCAGCCTGAAACCATCAATCAGGATACCCTTGAACAGTACCTTTCTACCAGCGAGTTTCCTGATCCGGAGCTTATGATCAGAACCAGCGGGGAGTTTCGCATCAGCAATTTCCTCCTTTATCAGCTCGCTTATGCCGAGCTATACTTCACTTCAACCCGCTGGCCTGAATTCCGAAAGGAACACCTTTATGAGGCGATCCTCGATTTCCAGAAACGGGAAAGGCGGTTCGGGAAAACCACCAACCAGATCAAGACGGAAGCCAGCGAACATTTGTCCTGACACAGAAAACAAGGGCGTTTTAACAAAGCATTCAAAGAAAAGCCGTTATTTTGCCGCCTAATTCGAAAATTGTAGAACCCGGATGCGCGTAATAGGTACTCTCCTTATTTTTACTGGTCTTTTCTTTACCAAAAATGCTGCCGCGCAAATCGATGGTATCCCTGTTAAACAAGACAGATCCACCCTTGTGCAGGATACCCTTCCTACTTCCGTGGATCCTGAATTGCTTAATATTCTGAGTTCTAAAACGCCGAAAAAATACATCATTCAGGATATTAAAGTAACAGGAGCAAAATTATTCGATCCAGCTATAGTTGTTTCTGTTTCCGGTATGGCGGTAGGTGATGAAGTGACCCTTCCAGGTGGGGACCTGTTTTCTAAAGCGATCACCAGGCTTTGGGCACAGAATATGTTTACCAACATCAACGTATTCATCACCAAGCTCGAAGGGCGAAATATCTGGGTGGAGATCGTTGCATCAGAAAGGCCCATGCTTTCTGATTTTCGTTTCAAAGGCATAAAGAAAGGTGAAGCTGATGAGTTGAAAGACAAGGTCGGCGTTTTTCAGAATCGGGTGGTGACCGATAACATGAGGATGAATGCCATTGAAAATATCAACAAGTATTACATAGAGAAAGGCTTCCTTAAAGTTGATGTGAAGATCAACGAGATCCCTGATCCAAAGTCAACGGGGAAAGTGATTTTCGAGTTCGATGTGAACAAGGGTAAGAAAGTGAAGGTGGACAATATTCATTTTTTTGGTCAGGAAACAATATCTGAACAAAAGCTAAAGGGCCAGTTAAAGGGCACCAAGGAGATGAGTAAGGTCACCTTGTTCCCCGAAAAGGTTGAAAGTCCCTACGGCGAAGTAAAATCACAAAGCTGGTCTGAGTTTAAAGAAGAAAAGGGCTATTTATACCCATCCAAGATCCGTGACTACATTGAGCCGTGGTTCCGGTTTAAGATGTTTGCCAATGCCAAGTTCAATGAGAAGAAATATGGGGAAGATAAAGAGAAGGTGCTGAGTTACCTTAACTCCCAGGGCTTCCGCGATGCACAGATCGTTTCTGACACGCAATACCTCAATGCGAAAGGCAATCTTAATGTTGACCTGAAAGTGGATGAAGGTCGCAAATATGCTTTTGGCAATATCAGCTGGACAGGGAATACCAAGTATACCGATTCACTTCTCACCCTGCTGCTTAATGTTAAGAAGGGCGACACGTATAACCTCGAGACTTTAAATAAAAGGTTGGGTAAAGAACTTTCGCAGGAAGGTGGTGATATCAGCTCCCTGTATATGGATGATGGATACCTGTTCTTCCAGATCGATCCGGTTGAAACCGCCGTTTACAACGACACCATTGATTTTGAGATCAGGATTCGCGAAGGTCCCCAGGCAACGATCAAAAACGTAAATATCTCTGGTAACACCAAAACCAAAGAGTATGTTATACGTCGTGAATTGAGAACGATTCCCGGTGAAAAATTCAGTCGTTCAGACCTTATCCGTTCCCAGCGTGAGATCGTAAACCTCGGTTATTTCGACCAGGAGAAACTCGGTCTCCAGCCAGTTCCCAATCAGGAAGATGGAACGGTGGATATCAATTATTCGGTAGTAGAAAAATCTTCTGACCAACTGGAACTTAGCGCAGGTTGGGGTGGTGGAATCGGTTTGACAGGTACCCTTGGTGTTACCTTCAATAACTTCTCGCTGAAGAATATCTTCAAGAAGGAAACCTGGGATCCGCTTCCATCAGGTGATGGCCAGAAGCTTTCCCTCCGTTTCCAGTCTAACGGTCGATTCTTCCGCTCCATCAACGCCTCATTCACTGAGCCGTGGCTGGGGGGCAAGAAAAGGAACTCGCTTACCGTGAGCCTTTTCAACAACAAGTTCTCGAATGCATATGATCCCAATACGGGGCAGTTCGACAAGCGCTTCTCGGATTCTTCCTACCTGAAAACAACCGGTATGACGCTGGCACTCGGAAAACAGCTAAAATGGCCGGATGACTTTTTCACACTGGTGACCTCTCTCAACTTCATTAATTACAATGCCAGAAACTACCCGATTTTCCCTGGGTTCAGTAATGGTAAATCAACCAATATCAGTTTAAAGATCGCGTTGAGCAGGAACTCCATTGACCAGCCTATCTTCCCAAGAAGTGGATCAAACTTCATGTTTAGCGGGCAGTTCACGCCGCCATGGTCTTCATTGCGTGGAATCAACGAAGCCGATATCTTCAGGCTTGTAGAGTTTCACAAATGGAAATTTACGGGTGAATGGTTTGTTCCCCTGAGTAAAGCTGCCGGTGCAGAGAAGAACAGGCAATTTGTTCTCCGTGTGGCCATCAAATATGGCTTTATCGGAAGGTATACTTCACAATTGCCGGTCTCGCCATTTGAAAGATTCCAGGTGGGTGACGCGGGTTTAACAAACAACTTCGGAGTGTTGGGATACGATATCATCGCTCACAGGGGTTATCCTGTTTATGAGTCGTCTGATCCAACAGTGAATCCTGATCAGCAACAGGCTTCCCAGTTCTTTACGATTTTCAACAAGTACACCATGGAGATCAGATATCCGCTGGTCACCAACCCGAGCAGTACTATATTTGGCCTGGCTTTCTTTGAGGCTGCGAACGGCTGGTATTCCTTCAAGGAATATAATCCCTTCCGTTTAAGGCGTTCTGTAGGCCTAGGTATGCGCTTCTTCTTACCCATGTTCGGCTTGCTGGGCTTTGACTACGGTATAGGCTTAGACAGGATTACGAACGGGGGCAGGATGAAGGATGCGTCACGATTCACATTCATGCTCGGATTTGAACCGGAATAGTATTTAATTGCCATCAAAAAATATACGCCATGAAAAAATTGATCATCCTTGCTGTATGCTTTCTGTTCATGACTGGTATAAGCCAGGCCCAGCGTTATGCGATCATTGATACTAAGTATATCCTCGATAAACTTCCTGAATATAAGGACGCCCAGAAGAAGCTCGATCTGCTAAGTGAGCAGTGGCAGAAAGAGATCGAAGCCAAACAAGGGGAACTCGATCAGATGTACAGAAACTTTGAAACTGAGCAGGTTATGCTTAGTGATCAGTTGAAGAAGAAGCGGGAAGATGAGCTTTTCAACAAAGAAAAAGAACTGCGTGACCTCCAAAGGAAACGCTTTGGATTTGAAGGTGACCTCTTTAAGAAAAGGCAGGAACTGATCAAGCCCGTCCAGGACAAAGTGTACAATGCGGTACAAAAACTTGCCGTGTCCAGGCAGTACGACCTCATTTTGGATAAAAGTGAAGGAATTACCGTTATCTTTGCCGACCCTAAACTGGACAAGAGTGACGACGTGTTGAAGGAGATAGGTGTTAAATAACTCACAACTGGCCCGGGGAGGCAACTGAAGAACGAGTATACGCTACTAATTATAACAGAACCAGAATATTTACAAAACAGTAATCTACATGAAAAAGTTAGTCGTAATGGTATGCATCGCTGTGGCAGGTTTGGTTTCAACTGAAGCTAAAGCCCAAGCTGCTCCGATGAAAGCAGCATATGTCAGTGTTGACGAAGTGGTACAGATGATGCCTGAATACAAGAAAGCAATGGGTGATCTGTCTCAGTTCGACAGTGCCCTTCAGATCAATTATGCAGAAACGCTGCAGGAGTTGAACAGGCAGGACAGCATCATGAAGGTTGACTCATTGAAATGGTCAAATGCCCTGAAAACTGCGAAAAAAGAGAATATGAGGAAACTGTTCACTGACCTTCAGGGTTTTGAGCAGTCGTATCAACAGCAGATGCAGGCCAAGAATGAAGAACTGCTGGCTCCCGTAGCCCAGAAAGCCAATCAACTGATTGCAGAGGTCGCTAAAGCATCGGGGTACAGTCATGTTTTCCGAAAGGAAGCACTACTCGTTTATCCGGAAACAGATGACCTGCTGCCGCTGGTTAAAAAGAAATTAGGGACGAGTGCGGTAGCACCGGCGGCAAGGCCAGCTATTCCAAAGCGATAGTCGGTAAACCAGCAAAAAAGTATAACTGATAAAAAAGGCGCCCTCCAAAACAGGACGCCTTTTTGCTATATTTTGGGCCGCAGAACTTCATTTTGTTTAATTCTATGATTGGGGTATTTGACTCAGGTTATGGCGGATTGACGGTGCTGAGGTCCCTGGTGAGTAAACTTTCGGGGTACGACTTTATCTACCTGGGGGATAATGCCCGGGCACCCTATGGTACCCGTTCCTTTGACACCGTGTATGCGTATACGCTGGAGTCGGTGAAATGGCTTTTCGCGCAGGGCTGCCCATTGGTGGTATTGGCCTGCAATACCGCCTCCGCCAAGGCGTTGCGCACTATCCAGCAGAAAGACCTCCCATCAATCAACGGTGGGAAAAGGGTACTCGGCGTTATCAGGCCCACCACCGAAGTGATTGGCAGGTATTCGAAAACGGGTGAAATCGGCATACTAGCCACCCCGGGTACAGTGAGTTCGGGCTCCTACCCAATAGAAATCAATAAATTCTTTCCCGATCTGAAGGTCCACCAGCAGGCTTGTCCATTGTGGGTCCCCCTGATTGAGAGTAATGAGCATGAAACGGCCGGCGCCGATTTCTTTATAGATAAATGCGTGAACGCCCTGCTCGCCCAATCCCCGGGCATAGACACCATACTGCTCGCCTGTACCCATTATCCCCTGCTGCAAGAAAAGATAGCGGCTGCCGCTGGTAAAGCAGTCAGGATCGTAAGCCAGGGAGAAATTGTGGCGGAAAGTCTTGCTGATTATTTAAGGAGGCATCCGGAGATGGAACAACGATTAGGAAAGAATGCGAGCAGAAAATTTTTTACTACCGATTCGGCCGACGATTTTGACCGGCACGCCACGAGTTTCTTCGGGGAGAGCATAAAAAGTGCCCATATTAAGCTGTAAATTGGCATGGCCGGGAGAGGGTGCGGATGAAACAAATGGGAAGCACAAAAACCAGAATCATCCCAATGAAATGGCGTATTTTAATTTGGGTCGACTGGAATTAAAATGTACCTTCGCCGTCCTTTCACGCAACAGGGGTATGGTGACCTCTGAATATGATCTTAAAACCGGGGTTTTCCCGCATTTCTCAACGTGAAAAAACAAAGTTATGAAACGTACATACCAACCTCATCGTAAGCGCCGTAAAACCGTTCACGGTTTCCGTAAGCGCATGGAAACAGCCAATGGACGTAAGGTGCTGGCTAGCCGACGCTTGAAAGGGCGTAAGAAACTGACTGTTTCTGATGAATCGAAAGGGAAGTAACCCTTTCTTCTAAGCAAGATATTTTACCCCGCACCTGGTTAATACCGGATGCGGGGCTTTTTGTTTTGGTAACTTTAGCCTCTTGAAACAATTCACTCTTTCCAGGCACGAACGCCTAAAAAGCAGGAAGCAGATCGATCATCTGTTCAGCAGGGGAAAATATTTTAATTTCCCCCCGCTGAGGGTGATCTATGAGGTTGAGAAAATGGAATTGCCCCAGCCGCTGCAGTTTGGCGTTGGAGTTTCGGTGCGTCATTTCAAGAAAGCGACAGATCGGAACCGGGTGAAGAGGCTGCTTCGTGAAGCCTGGCGATTACAAAAGATACCGCTGCAGGACCAATTGAGAGAAAAGGGGATGGTCCTGAGATTGTTTGTGATCTACACGGGCCGGGAACTACCGGATCATGAACTTGTATCAGCAAAAATGAGCCTATCTATACAGAGATTAGCGATAGTAATCAATGAAACAGATCCTGCACATACTTAGCCTTCCGTTTATTTTTCTGGTAAGGGTTTATCAGAAGGTGATATCACCGATGCTGGGGCCCAAATGCAGGTATGCACCCACCTGCTCCGAATACACGGTACAGGCGCTGAAGAAGCATGGGTTGATCAAAGGGGGATGGCTCTCGATAAAACGTATTTCAAGCTGTCATCCCTGGGGCGGCAGCGGCTATGACCCTGTTCCATAAGGATTGACGAATTAACGAATTGACGAATTGGCGGATTCTTTAATTGATCGTCCCTGATCATTAGCCATCGGTCGATGAGCCAATTTTCCCAGGCAAAAAAAACGGATTGACAGATTCTTTAATCCGTCAATCCGCTAATCCGTCAATTCGCTAATTGGTCAAAACCTGGATGCTACCTTACTCCAGTTGACTACGTTCCAGAACGCATTCAGGTACTCAGCCCGGCGGTTCTGATATTTAAGGTAATATGCATGTTCCCATACGTCAACACCCAGTAACGGGGTTCCTTTGACCTCTGCAACATCCATCAAGGGATTGTCCTGGTTCGGTGTGCTGCTGACTGCCAATTTACCACTGGCATCTTTGATAAGCCATGCCCATCCGCTTCCGAAACGGGTCATACCAGCGTTGTTCATCTTTTCTTTCAGGCCATCCAGCGAGCCGAAGGCTTCATTGATTGCATCCGCCAGGGCGCCTGTTGGTGCACCTCCCGCATTTGGCGCCAGGCTTTCCCAAAAGAAACTGTGGTTCCAGTGACCGCCACCGTTATTTCTGACTGCAGGAGATATAGAGCCTGCTGCGGCTACCAGTTCCTCAATCGTTTTATGTTCGTTGGGAGTACCGGTAATGGCCTTGTTCAGATTGTCGACATAAGCCTGGTGATGTTTTCCGTGGTGGATCTGCATCGTGGCAGTGTCAATATGCGGCTCAAGGGCGTCATGAGAATAGGGCAGGGCTGCTAATGTAAAAGGCATGGTAATATTTTTTAAAATTTTGAGATGAACTGCTTTGGTTTTACAATTCGGGTGCCCATAGGCTTGATCTGCAAACAAAATTAATAGCAATTGGTTGAAACAAGCTCAGTTCAGTCATTTAGTTTAATCAGATTTCTTTTTCGACCAGGGTGTAGATCAACCCAGTGAGAGGAGCAGCCCTGACTCATAAAGGGCGACTAGCATAGGTCTGTCTCTCATAATCCACAGATTCGTGATCCATTGTGGCTTACTTTATCAGTGTCCTTCCATAACACGCCATTTCCATTCTGCCACATTCATCACATTCGTTTCTTCCTGAAAAACTCCTTCATCAGCAGCGCACATTCATCCGCCAGCACTGCCCGGGTGACCTGTGTTTTAGGATGAAAGGGGTGCGTAATGCCGGTAATCCGTTGGTGCCCATTCTTTTCGTCGTCGGCTCCCCATACCACCCGACTTATCTTACTCCAATACAAAGCTCCCGTGCACATCAGGCAGGGTTCAACGGTAACGTACAGGGTGGCCTCGGGCAGGTATTTGGATCCCAGATTGTTAAACGCCGATGTAAGGGCGATCATCTCCGCATGGGCAGTGGGATCGTTCAGCTTTTCCACCATATTATACCCACGAGCGATCACCCGGTCATTGATCACAACCACGGCCCCAACCGGTACCTCATCTTCCTCAAAAGCAATGGCAGCTTCTTTCAATGCCAGTTTCATGAAATATTCATCTGTATACATGCAGGAAGAGATTCGTAGCTTTAAGGTTGAGACCGAATGGATATGGAAGGTAAACATTAATGAATAAAACTTGTGATATGAGTACATTGGTAAAAGAAGCCGGATTGGTGAACACCGGGGATCAGCAGTTCGCGGCCGAGATCAAGAAGATATACGGCAGGCAGCAGGCTTTTTTTGAGTCGGGAGCTACGCGTTCCTATGCGTTCAGAAAAGCACAGCTTAGTAAGGTGAAGCATGCAGTAAAGAAATATGAAAACAAGATCATTGAAGCACTCACAAAAGACTTCAGCAAGCCGCCATTTGAAACCTACGGCACAGAAATAGGTCCTCTGCTGACTGAAATCAGACATACGATAGGGAGCCTCAAGAACTGGATGCGGCCCCAACGGGTGGGTACCCCGCTTCCGTTTCTTCCGAGCTCCAGTTGGACGTATTCTGATCCCCTGGGTATTACACTCATCATAAGCCCCTGGAATTATCCTTTCCTGCTGATGATGAGGCCGGTTATTTCATCCATGGCAGCTGGAAATACGATGATCCTGAAGCCTTCTGAGATCTCCGCACATACCGCTGCAGTGATCACCGAAATGATCAGGGAGTATTTTGATGAAGAATATATTGCGGTGATAAATGGAGATGGCGAGGCGGTTGGCAATGAGCTGCTTAACAATTATCATTTTGACCATGTCTTTTTCACCGGTTCAGTGAACGTTGGTAAAAGCATCATGCAAATGGCTGCAAAGCACCTTAGTCCTGTAACCCTTGAACTCGGTGGTAAATCTCCCTGTATTGTAGACAGAGAAGCAGACGTTGATTTCGCAGCAAAAAAAATAGCATGGGGCAAGATGCTGAACGCCGGGCAAACCTGTGTGGCGCCTGACTACCTCTTACTTCATGAAGACGTAAAGGATAAATTCCTGGCCTCCTTCAAGAAGGTAATAATTGAGATGTATGGCAGCGACCCTAAGCAAAGTCCGGATTTTGCAAGGATCATCAGCGACCGTCGTTTTCGAGCCCTCGTTAAATTTCTGGGCGATGGCGAGATCCTGTTCGGTGGAGAAACGGATGCTTCGGAAAGATATATTGCACCTACGGTGATCCTGAATGTCAAAAAGGAAGACGCGATTATGAAAGAAGAAATATTTGGTCCCATCCTTCCCGTTATCATTTATCGGGAACGTCAAGAGGTGTTCCAACACATCGCCGCAAATCCCTACCCGTTGGCGCTCTACGTTTTCAGCGCTAATAAGGAGACATCGGAGCACTATATTGCGAATATTCGTTTCGGAGGCGGCTGCGTGAATAATACCCTGATACATCTCGGTAACCCGGATCTTCCCTTCGGGGGTGTGGGAACAAGTGGCATTGGCCAGTATCATGGCGAACACGGCTTCGATACCTTCACCCAGGTGAAGAGTATTATGAAAACACCCACGTGGTTCGATGCCCCTCTATGGTATCCGCCTTATAAGAACAATATCAAATGGATCAAGAAAATCTTCAGATAGTATGGGAAAATTCTTGGCCATAGCAGCCCTTTTAGTTGTGTTCTTTATTTCTTATGTACTCCTGGTCAACAAAAATGATGATATGTCGGTCCGCCAAAAAGTATTAAAATCATCATACCCGGTTTTCACCTCGCTGAACAGGATGATCGGAGCCCATAGCCTCGTGTTGGATAATAAATCCGGGGTGAAACCTCCTACATCAGTGTATGACATCAGTGTCACGATGAACAATGGCCAAAAACGGAATATGTCGGATTTTAAAGGGAAGAAATTATTGATCGTAAATACCGCAAGCGATTGTGGTTACACGGGACAGTATGATGAACTGCAAGAGCTGTATGAGAAGTACAAAGGGAAGTTCGAGATCATCGGATTCCCCGCCAATGATTTTGAAGAGCAGGAGAAAGGAACTGACGAGGAGATCATGGCGTTCTGTAAGATCAATTACGGGGTCAGTTTCCCGCTAACCCAAAAATCCATTTTGAAAAAAGGCGCCGGCCAGCATGCGGTCTATCAATGGCTCACGCAGAAAGATAAAAACGGCTGGAACAGTAAATCGCCGTCGTGGAATTTTTCTAAATTCCTTATCAATGAAGAAGGCGTACTTACCCATTACTTTGATCCTGCCGTAAGCCCATTAAGCAGAGATATTATAGAAGCCCTTCAAATCCCCTAACTATGTTCAGTAAAACAGACATCGAAAAGTATTTCACAGCGGAAAAACAAGAGAGCCTGGTCTTTATTATCGTTGGAGCCTTAGCCATACTCGCTGCCATCGCTTTTTATTTCATGATCAGGTCGGCCTTTTTTAAAGGCGCTGCTATTCCTTTGCTGCTGATCGGCATGTTGCAATTGGTGGTGGGTATTACCGTTTACAAGCGCAGCGATGATGACCGCATCAGGAATGTATATGCATACGATATGAATCCGGGTGAGTTGAAGGAAAAGGAATTGCCCCGCATGGCAAAAGTCAACAGAAACTTTGTGATCTATCGCTGGTTGGAATTGGCATTACTGGTTACCGGAATGATACTGAGTATGTTGTACGGGCAGAATCCCGGTCGCAGTTTTTGGTACGGTTTCGGCATCGCGCTCGCTTTGCAGGCAGGAATCAGCCTGGCAGCAGATTACTTTGCGGAGAAGCGGGGACTTGAATATTTCAGGGGCCTGCAATCCTTTGTCGGCGAGAAGCGTTGATATCGTGCCATGATCCGTATCCTTGCTATCTTTCTATTGTCCCAGGTTTTCGTCATCACACTGGAGGCGCAAAAACTTTCTTCCAGGATATCTCCATCCCTGCAGGCAAAACCTGCAGCGTATTTTCAGAATCAAACTTCGCTTAAGGAGTTTATCATTGAAATGAGGCCTGGTTCACCCGCCCCTCAGGTAAATGGAGTAGTGGTGAGACCAGCAGGTCGAAATATGTACATAATGACTGCAACGGGTGCAGCCATCTGGAAGATCATGAGCTCCGACCTGACATTCCTTTATCTTGACGAACAACTCAGGCCCTCTACCGAAACAGGCGTTTTGGTTTACGATATGACGGCCAACAGGATCAATGTGGCCTGGAATGAATTTCAGGCGTTAAAGGGAGAGGGCCAGGTGGTTTCGGTGAAGGAAAATCGCATGGATACCAATGATATTGACCTGCTTAGAAGATCGGTCACCTCGCCGTTTGAATCACCCATTGATGAAACACATGCCACGGCGATGACTACGCTGATCGCAGGGGCTGGCAATTCTTTCTACACCGGCAAGGGTGTAGCTCCGAGAACCCGCTATAGTTCTTCCGATTTTATCACCGTGTTACCTGATACGCCCACTTATTATACTTCGTTGGGAATCGAAGTGCAAAATCACTCCTATGGAACTGGCTTGCAAAACTTTTATGGTATCAATGCGAGGGCCTTTGATCTTTCTGTTCAGCAAAATCCGAATCTGCTTCACGTATTTTCGGCGGGTAATTCCGGTAGCCAGACCCCGGGCCTGGGCATCTACGCCGGGCTAGCCGGATTTGCCAACATCACCGGGAATATGAAGATGGCGAAGAACATCTTACTCGCCGGTGCCATGGATTCAGCCGGGAATGTGCCTTTGTTGAGCTCGAAAGGTCCGTTGTATGATGGCCGGATCGCTCCGCATCTGGTGGCCTTCGGCGAAGACGGAACCTCCGGGGCAGCTGCCCTCGCATCGGGAGTAGCGCTCCTTCTTCAGCAGCAATACAAACAATTGTTCTCGTCGCAGGCCCCTGCTGCATTGATCAGAACTGTGCTGATCAACAGCGCGGATGACGTGGATGCACCCGGACCTGATTTCCGAGCCGGATTCGGGAAGATGAATGCCCTAATGGCCTTTCGGACTGTGAAAGAAAATAGGTTTTTTAATGGTGAACTGGCGGGTTCCTCATTGAGGGAATACAGGATCAACGTGCCGGCTGGAACGGCTTTACTAAAAATTACCCTGGGCTGGAATGAACATGCAGTGGCTGCCGGTTCTGAAAAAGCCCTGCTCAATGATCTCGATCTGGAACTGGGTGCACCAGGAGGTTCTGTTGTGCTTCCCTGGACCTTGAACAGCTATCCCGCGGTAGACTCTCTGCTCAAGCCCGCTGCAAGGAAAAAGGATACGCTCAATACGAATGAGCAGATCAGCATGGCAGATCCGGCAGCAGGTGAATACATCATCCGCGTTCGGTCTGGCTCTCTCGGAACGCCAAATCAATTGTTCTCAGTTGCATTTCAACTTGAGGCCAAAGATTCTTTCTCATGGAGTTTTCCTTCCCGCGATGAGCTTGCGCTCGCTGGTAATGAAAGCTACCTCAGGTGGGGTTCCTGGTTTTCGAATAACAACACAGGTTCTCTGGAAGTAAGCCGTAACCAGGGGCCATGGGAGTTGATCAGTAACAGTGTGGATCTCAGAAAGGGATATTATCCATATAGGTATGGCGACAGTCTCCACGAAGTGAAATTCCGGATGACCGCCGGTTCTTCCCAGGTGATATCAGAGGATCTGCTGGTTTCGCCAGCGCTGATCAACCGTTATGGTTATGTGTGTGACACCTCCATTTTACATTATTGGAACAGGGTTCCCCGGAGTTCGGGATACCGCTTGTTCAGGTTGGTGAGCGATTCCATGCAGGCCATTGTCAATACGGTTGACACTTCAACAGTGACCCGGAAAACAGGTAGCGCATATTTTGCAGTGGCTACATTGTTCAATGATCGGCTGGCAGTCAGGGGACCTGCGACAGATTACACAAAACAGGGTGTAGGATGTATTATAGATAGGTTTACTGCAAGTCTTCAGCTGGATAATTCAGCCATGGTGAGATTGACCCTGGGTTCGTTGTTCAAGATAAAAAAAGTGGAGATCATTAAACTGTCGGCCAACAATAAAGTGCTATTCAAAATAGAGCCCCCCTCATCGAGAACAATTGAGTATATCGACCGAAAAGTGGACCAGGGGTTGAATATTTACCAGGCTGTTGTTTACCTGGACGATGGGAGTGTGGTCTACTCGAGCCGCGAAACCGTTTATTTTCTGAATGGCGGCAGCTTCCTGGTCTATCCTAATCCTGCGCGCCGCGGTGAGCATATCCATGTGCTGAGTGAGTTGCCAGAGGATCAGAAAGCTTTGATTTATGATAATGTTGGGCGGCTGGTTTTGCGGGTAATACTGAACGAGAAAGTTAAACCCATTTCAACAGTTGGCCTTGCTCCCGGTATTTACTATATACGGGTGATGCAAGGAAATGCGATGGTCAAAAGGATCAGCTTTGTGATACAATAAATAGCTAACATAACAGCGAAGAACTTTCGCAGATGCGTTTCCTCAAGGTTGCCTGCAGCGTATTGATATCATGTTGACGCTGTAGTTGCAAGGTTTAGTGCAAAAGCGCATACTCTGACTTTCTCCCGGGTGTCTGCGAACCGCAACATTATTCTCGTTCCCGCCAATGGTAGTATTTTAGCATCAGCCGGACTTTGAACTGGCGGCAACCCTTTTAAATTTAAAGAGATGAAGATCAATAGCCGATCGCTAAATGGTCCACCTGCCTATACCATCGTTTCAGTCATTGCTCATGAAGCCGGCCATTGTATTGGCTTCAGGCATACTGATTGTATGGACAGGAGCTATAGCTGCGGTGGATAAACTACCAGCGAAGGTGCAAGTACGGTTGTAGCTATCTTTATCCCTGGAACGCCTTCAGAACCCGATGGGAATTCATGGATGCTCGCATACATCGGATGCGGTCAAAACCGGCCTTTCACAGTAAATGATAAAATAGCGTTGAACGCACTAAATTAATTGTTATTCTTCGTATCTTGAAGAGATCGGAGTCCCGTAAGACTCCGGGAAAAAACGCAGAATGCCAGTCTCAGGATTGGCATTCTGCGTTATACGATATTTTCGATTTACTGATGATCATCTCGTCGTGGTACTTTGCTTTTACTTCTTCCAATACTTCATCGATCTCTGCCACCGTTTTCAAAATCACCAGCTTGTTCCTGTACTCTTTGATATTGGGGAGTCCGTGCAAATAATTCGCATAATGCCTTTTCATTTCATTGATCCCTGCAATGGGTCCCTTCCAACTAACGGAACCGTATAGATGTTTTTTAATCACCTCGATCCTTTCAGCGATCGTCGGGGGCGGAAGGTGCTCTCTCGTGGCCATAAAATGCTTGATCTCCCTGAAGATCCAGGGATAACCGATAGCTGCCCTGCCCATCATAATTCCATCTACCCCATACCTGTTCTTGTATTCCAGCGCTATTTCCGGGCTGGTGATATCGCCGTTACCAAAGATGGGGATCCGGATCCGGGGATTGTTTTTCACCTGGGCAATATAGCTCCAGTCGGCATCGCCTTTATACAATTGGCACCTTGTTCTGCCATGAATGGATAATGCCTGCACACCTACATCCTGCAGTCTTTCCGCAACCTCCATGATGTTGATGGAATCATGATCCCACCCGAGCCGGGTTTTTACGGTTACGGGAAGGGACGTGCTTTTGACCACGGCAGCAGTGAGCCTGACCATCAGGTCAAGGTCTTTCAATACCGCTGCGCCGGCCCCTTTGCTCACCACTTTTTTCACCGGGCAGCCAAAATTGATGTCCAGCAGATCAGGTTGTACGGTTTCTACTATTCTGGCACTCAATGCCATGGCTTCTTCGTCGCCCCCAAAGATCTGGATGCCAACGGGTCGTTCTTCCTCAAATATGTCGAGCTTTTGCCGGCTTTTGATGGCGTCTCTGATCAGGCCCTCGCTGCTGATGAACTCTGAAAACATCAGGTCGGCCCCGTTCTGCTTGCACACGGCCCGGAAGGGCGGGTCGCTTACGTCTTCCATAGGCGCCAATAACAGCGGGAAATCGGGTAATACTATCTTGCCTATCTTTATCATAATTCTGCAGCGCGAAGTTACGATTTGGCAGCCGAGTTATATAATCGATGATTTATGTATGACATTCATTCCCGCCCCGGCACCTCTTACGGAAGGGGGCTCATCATTCTCCTGGCCACGTCCGCTATGGGATTGTTTCTCGGAGGGGCGGTTTCTATCTTGATATGGTTCGGTATGACGGGCAAAGGCCTGGCTAGTATGGAAGCTAATTTGAACAACCCCACTTTTCTCAACGCGCTTCGTGTGATGCAGCTGGTATCAACCTTTTTTATCTTCTTCGTACCGGCAGTGATCATGGCGTATGTCCTTAGCAAAAAGCCGTTTCGATTGCTGGGATTCAATTTTTATTTCTCGAGTAAGCAGATCGTCCTGGTCATTTTGATCATGCTGGCAGCGCTTCCCCTGGTGGGCGCGCTGGGAGAACTCAATAAACTAATTCCCGTTGGGAAAGACCTTGAGATGTATTTTAAGGCCATGGAAGACCGGTACGCAGAAACCGTTAAGCTCCTTGCTAACATCAACTCACCCGGCACCTATATTCTTGCCCTGTTGATCATGGCATTGGCCCCGGCCATTTTTGAGGAAACCCTTTTCCGCGGTGCACTGCAGAATCTGCTGCAAAAAATTTCTCAAAATCCATGGATCTCGATCGGCATTTCGAGTGTCATTTTCAGCGCTATCCATATGTCGTTCTACGGATTCCTGCCGAGGTTTGCGTTGGGCGTGGTGCTCGGACTGATCTTTCATTATAGTGGAAGCCTCTGGCTGGCCATCATTGCCCATTTTTTTAACAACGCGCTCGTAGTAACCCAGATCTATATCTATACAAGGCAGGGTAAATCTGTGGAGGATGCTATGAACGAAACCTTCCCGCTCTGGTGGGGACTGATCGGCATTGCAGTACTCATGGTTCTTTTTAAATTCTACAAAGAATTTGCGGCGGAGGATAGAAAAATCAAAGTCCCGGCGGAAACCGTAGCCCTCGAAGATCAATGGATGACATAACTGATCGTTAGATTGCCGGAAGAACGTAACTTCCTGATCCAACAAATTTCCAACATGGCACTTAACTGGCCTGTATTTAAAGTTCGCGCGCGGACAGCTATGATATTTGTAGCCGTAATGGCTGCTGGCTTGTTGACCAGTCACTGGAGTTTTCTATTTCTTTTTTCCGTGATCCATGTTGGCTGTTGGTTGGAGTACCAGACCCTGATGGCAAAAAAATTTCCCTCTTATAGAGATATCAGTCCCTTCCACAAATACGGAGTGATCATTGCTGGTTGGGGGGCGATGCTTTTTGCCACGGCTGATTCCTGGAAAATCGGGGACTTCTCTATTTCAGCCTTCGGCCTGTGGCTAAGTCTCATTTTCATTTTAGTATTGCCCATTACCGAGTTGCTTTTCACCCGCAACCTCGAGCAAAGGAATATCGCTATATCCTTGGTCGGTTTGATATACATATCGTTGAGTTTGTCGCTGATGGTGCATTTGAGAAGTGGGGATATCTGGCGGACAGATGCTACAGAAAGTTTGTTTGATCGGATCATTATGGCCAGCGCGACATATACAGGGTTACTTGTACCCATTATCATCATCGTCTCTATCTGGATCAACGATACCATGGCGTACCTTGTCGGTTCTTTCATTGGGAAAACCCCTCTATCCGCCATTTCGCCTAAGAAAACCTGGGAGGGCACGATTGGAGGTATTCTACTTTGTGTTGCTCTGGTCACTTTGTTCGGCGCTTTCATCGTTAAGGCCCCTTGGGTCCACTACATGGCAATCTCCCTGATCGCCGCCGTTGCCGGAACTTTCGGGGATCTTTTTGAGAGTAAATTAAAAAGAATGGCCAATGTGAAAGACAGCGGGTCATTCATGCCGGGGCATGGGGGGTTCCTCGACAGATTTGATTCGCTTCTGTTTGCCGTGCCTTTTGTATGGCTATATGCCGTACTTTTCATGTAAGTTCCCAATCGAGATCGTATGACCATATTCATCGTACTCATATGTATCCTGACTCTGGTACTTCTCATCAGTTGGGGTAAGATCAACGCTTTTCTTGCGTTTTTGATCGTTGCCATAGGTACCGGCCTGATGTTGGGTATCCCATTCAACAAGATCACGCAGTCTGTGCAAAAAGGCATTGGTGATACGCTTGGATCCCTGGTCATTGTTATCGCCCTGGGGGCAATGCTTGGTAAGTTGGTAGCGGAAGCTGGCGCGGCACAGAAGATCACCAATGTGCTGATGCGGGCATTTGGGCCCAAGCGTATTCAATGGGCACTGATGATCACCGGTTTCATCGTAGGCATCCCGCTTTTTTATAATGTTGGTTTTGTACTGTTGATCCCGATCATCTTCTCCGCTGTTTACCAAATGAAAATGCCCGCAGTGTACGTAGGTGTTCCAATGCTGGCCGCGCTTTCGGTTACCCACGGTTTTTTGCCGCCTCATCCGGCACCTACCGCCCTCGTGGGCCAGTTCAATGCCAATATGGGGTTGACGCTTTTGTACGGCTTTATTGTTGCGGTACCCGCCATCATCTTAGCAGGACCTGTTTTCGCAAAAACCCTCAAGCATATTACCGTAGAGCCGATGCGGACCTTTCAGAAAGATCCCATTCCCGAATCTGAACTGCCTACTGCCGCCATGAGTTTTTCAGCTTCCCTGCTGCCCGTATTCATGCTGGCGGTAACTACTTTGATTCCGATCCTTTTTACGTTGAAGGATGGTCAGAGAAACCTTCTGGTTTTCTTTTCTGAACCATCCATCGTAATGCTGATCGCACTGATCTTTGCCACGTTTGCCCTGGGTATTCGCCCCGCGCGAAACATGACGCAGGTGATGAATATTTATGTGGATGCAGTAAAAGATGTTTCCATCATCCTGCTGATCGTTGCAGGGGCAGGTGCGCTGAAACAGATATTTTCCGACAGTGGAGTCAGTAACGATATAGCTATGATGCTTAAAGGTTGGAGCATGCATCCCTTGATCCTGGGCTGGCTGATCGCAGCGGTGATCAGGGTGGCCATGGGTTCTGCCACCGTTGCAGGATTAACTACGGCAGGTATCATTGCACCGGTCATTGCAGGGACACAAGTGGACCCTAATCTTATGGTTCTATCCATAGGAGCAGGTAGCCTGATGTTCTCACACGTAAATGACTCGGGCTTTTGGATGTTTAAAGAGTATTTTAACCTGACCATCAAGCAAACGATCCGGTCATGGTCGCTGATGGAAACCATTGTTTCAATCGTGGGCCTTGCCGGTGTACTGGCGCTTGATGCCATTTTATAAAACATGATATGACAGCAGAACAAAGATTGATCGAATTGGGCATTGAATTGCCTGAGGTACCTGTACCCAAAGCCATCTACAAGCCCTGCCTTATCGACGGCAGACACTTGTACGTTTCGGGCCACGTGCCCATGCGCGCCGATTTCACCCGCATTACCGGGAAAGTAGGGAGGGATATGGATGTTGAAGAAGCCAGGAAGATGGCCCGGCTTGTTGGATTACTTATCCTGTCTTCCATCAGAAAGCATATAGGCAGCCTTGATAAAGTGAAACGCGTGATCAAAGTATTGGGGATGGTGAATGCTGTTCCCGATTTTGATAAGCACCCTATCGTGATCAATGGCTGCAGCGAGTTGTTTGCTGAGATCTGGGGTCAGGAAAATGGTATAGGCGTTCGCAGCGCTGTGGGTATGGGATCCCTTCCGGATGGTATCCCTGTGGAAGTGGAAGCCTTGTTTGAATTGCATGAAAATATCTGATATGAAGTTGTGGTACCAGATCGATCATGTGGAAGATGTTCCCTCACCCCAGCTGGTGGTTTATCCTGATCGCGTGGAGCATAATATCCGCGAGGCGATCGCCATGGTCGGGGATGTCAGCCGGCTGAGGCCCCACATTAAAACCAATAAAACCGCTGAAGTTGTGCGGATGATGATCCATGCAGGGATCACTAAATTCAAATTTGCTACAGCGGAAGAAGGTGCATTATTAGCGGAAGAGAAAGCTGCCGACGTGTTGATGGCATATCAGCCGGTGGGTCCCCGCGTTGGTCAATTGGCAGATCTCATCATCAACTTCCCTGCCACTACATTTTCTTGCGTGTTGGATCATCCCACGGCAGCAGAGAGATTAAATAATGAGTTTGCTCGGCTGAATCTTACCATTGATGTTTACATTGACCTGAATGTTGGAATGAACAGAACAGGGGTGGGCCTCGAAAAGGCTTTTGACCTGTATACGTTTTGCGCTTCCTTGCCTGCATTACACGTAAGGGGTATTCACGCGTACGACGGTCATTTGAGAGACCCTGACATCAACAAGCGAAGGGCGATGTGTAATGAAATATTCAAGAAAGTAGAAGACCTGGCAGATCGCATAGTCAGTTCCGGCCTTGCTAAACCGTTGATCATTGCAGGTGGTTCGCCGAGTTTTCCCATCCATGCAGAGAGAAAGGACGTGGAGTGCAGTCCGGGTACATTCGTTCTCTGGGATCAGGGCTACGGCAGTATCTGTAGTGAACAGCCTTTTTTGGCTGCTGCGCTGGTAGTTACGCGTGTGCTGTCTCTACCCGCTCCCGGAAGGATCTGCATCGATATGGGCCATAAAGCCATAGCATCAGAGAACGATATCTCCAAGCGAGTAGTTTTTCTGAATGCGCCCGGGCTGAATTTGATCAGCCAGAGCGAGGAGCACGGCGTTGTGGATGTTGCAGAGGGTCATCCCTATCTCCCAGGTGACGTGCTGTATGCACTGCCCTACCATATCTGCCCAACCGTTAATATGTATCAGCAGATGATGGTGATCACTGAGCATCGCGCAAAAGATTCCTGGTATATCAAAGCCAGGCATTGATCATAACCATAACCATACATTGTAGTGATTGTTGACCTTCATCTTGATCTTTCCATGAACGCCATGGAGTGGAACCGAAATCTTCGGTTGCCCGTAAACGTTATCAATGAACGGGAGCGCTGTATGGCCGATAAGCCTGATCGGGGGAAAGCTACTGTCTCATTACCTGAACTTCGTAATGGTGGTATCGGCCTTGTAGTGGCCACTCAAATCGCGAGGTATGTAGCGCCGGGATCTGCATTGCAGGGCTGGTCATCCCCGGAACAGGCCTGGGCGCAGACGCAGGGTCAACTGGCCTGGTACAGGGCTATGGAGGAACTTGGTGAATTACGGCAGATCCGTAATGGCATAGAGTTAGAACAACATCTTGAGGGCTATGATACCAAGTCATCGCCCATTGGATATATCCTCAGTCTGGAAGGGGCAGATTCTATAGTGGATCTCAGCTACCTGGATAAAGCGTATGCTTATGGATTGCGTGCATTGGGGCCTGCTCATTACGGTCCCGGCAGGTATGCCAATGGAACCAATGCTACAGGGCTGATGGGACCTGAAGGGATTGCCCTGCTGAACAGGATGAACGAGTTGAAGATGATACTCGATTGTACCCATCTTTGCGACGATGCGTTCTGGCAGGCACTTGAACATTATAGCGGTCCTGTTTGGGCCAGTCATAATAATTGCCGGGCGTTGGTTCATCATAACAGGCAGTACAGCGATGAGCAGATCAAAGTGCTCATTGAAAGAGGCGCATTGATCGGCGCCGCATTTGATGCCTGGATGATCGTGCCGGACTGGGAAAGGGGCAGGTCAACGCCCGAGAATATGGGCTGCAACATGGACCGTCTCATCGATCATATCGATCACATATGCCAGCTTGCAGGGAATAGTTTGCATGCAGCCGTTGGTTCGGATCTCGATGGCGGGTTTGGGCGCGAGCAATGCCCTTCAGATGTGGAGACCATCAGCGACCTGCAGAAACTTCCAAACCTTCTGGCAGACCGGGGATATAGCATTACCGATGTCGGGAATATCATGTATGTGAACGCAGTACGATTTCTGAGAACCCACCTCACCGGTATTGAGTAAACCTGCTTTATTCTTACATTTGCCGCATGACCATACATAAGGAGGGGTACAAATCAATTGCGCTGGGTGGTTTCATCTACGTGCTGCTAAACTGGTTGGTGTTTACTTTCGTCAGCGCCAATTACCCTGCAATAGCCTGGATATTTTTTATTTCCACAACTTTGCTTTTTGGCTTCCTGATCTCATTCTTTCGTATCCCGGCCAGGCAGCATACCGTGGAGGAAAGCTGCATCATTGCGCCTGCAGATGGTAAAGTAGTAGTTATCGAAGAAACGATTGATCCTGAGTATTTCAACGATAAGCGTCTTCAGATCTCTATATTCATGAGCCCCGCCAATGTGCACGTTAACAGAAATCCAGTGTCCGGTGAAGTGGTGTACAGCCAGCATCATAAAGGAAAATTTCTCGTTGCCTGGGACCCAAAGTCGTCTACCGATAATGAACGCCATAGTGTGGTGATCAGAAACAGTAACGGAGACGTGCTGGTGAAGCAGATCGCGGGGGCGTTGGCAAAACGAATTGTCAATTATCTGACAGTTGGGCAGCAGGTTAAGCAGACCAGCGAAATGGGATTCATCAAATTTGGCAGCAGGGTAGATGTGTTATTGCCACCAGGCACCAAAACGCAAGTGATTTTGGGTCAGAACGTGAAAGGCGGCATTACTATATTGGCAAGGTTGACCAATTAAAGCATCTTCTTCGTTGATGACCGATCAAAGGATCTTCTTAAGCTCCCCCAGATTCTGGATAACATAAGTGGGTATTATTTTCCCGTTGGCCGGAACAGCGGGATTAAAGTATACCGTATCCATTCCAACATTGTTACCCCCTTCTATATCGGCATCCAATGTGTCGCCGATCATGATGGAGCTTTCTGCTGTAGTCCCGGCCGCGGTAAGCGCGTATTCAAAGATAGCGACATGCGGCTTCATGATACCTGCCGCTTCACTGGTTACGATGTGTGTGAAATATTTGGAGATCCCGCTGTTCTTCAGTTTTTCCAGCTGTGTTTTTTCAAATCCATTAGTGATCAGATGCATGGGATATTTTTTCCACGACAGGTAATCCAGTACTTCTACCGTATCGCGAAACAGGTTCTTTTTAGTAGGAAGGATTTGAAGATAGCGTTCGCTCAGCTGACGGGCAAGGGGTTCGTTGGGAAGTTTATAATCCAGCAGGGTCCGCCACATTCGCTTCCATCGTAATTCTTCCCGGGTAATGTACCCTTTTCGGAACCTATCCCAGAAAATATTGTTATGATGGTGGTAGGTTTCATGGAAATGCTCAAATGCCGGTACGCCAAATGTGGCCAGTTCAAGCTCATGGTAAAGATCGTACAGCGTTTCTTTGGAGTTGGTTTCAAAGTCCCAAAGTGTATGATCGAGGTCAAAGAAAACGTGCTGATATTTCATCCGGGGTATCGCTTTGAAGATGCAAACATACTATAGCTTTGGAGATCTAAGGTTAAATGATCAATATGAATGTAGTAATTACAGGGGCCAGCCAGGGAATAGGAAAGGGCATTGCAGAAAGGTTTGCAAAGGACGGAGCGAACCTGTTCCTCGTATCCAGGAACATGGATAAGCAGGCGAAGTGGCAACAGGAACTGATGGAAAAGTATGGTATATCAGTTTCTTCCTTTAATGCCAATCTCTCCAGGCGCGAGGAAGTGTTTGCTTTTGCCGATGCAGTGCTTAGTGCCTGGGAAGATATCGATGTACTGGTTAATAATGCCGGAAGTTTCGTTCCAGGGAGCGTCTACAACGAGCCGGAAGGTCAACTCGAACAAATGATTGAACTGAACCTGTATTCGGCTTATCATCTTACACGCCGGCTTGTTCCGGTAATGATGCGGAAAAAGAAGGGCCATATCTTTAATGTATGCTCGATCGCTGCTTTGGCTGCCTATCCGAATGGGGGTTCTTACAGCATCAGTAAATTTGCGCTCGAAGGTTTTTCCAAGAATCTGAGGGAAGAACTGAAACCTTATGGTATTAAAGTGACCTCCGTTCATCCTGGAGCCACATTTACGCAGGCATGGGAAGGATTTGCAGATCAGTCAAGGATCATGGAAGTGGAAGATGTTGCCAAGATGGTTTATGCAGCTTCATCTTTGTCTGCCACCGCTTGTGTGGAAGATATCATCCTTCGCCCCCAGTTAGGTGATCTTTAACAAATGACATTGTAATTTTAGTTGTTTTACAAAGTGCAAATCAGACTTCATATCTTCTTACTACTGCTTTTGACAGCATTTTCTTCGTTCGCGGAAGATGTGAGATTTACCGTAACGGTCAGTTCAGGAAGGATCAGCATGCACGACTTTCTGCAGGTTGAATATCTGATCGAGAACAGCAGAAATGTTTCGCAATTCATTCCTCCCGATCTCTCCAATTTTGAAATAGTGGAAGGTCCGGAGCAAGCCTCCGGATGGAATATGGAGAATGGCGTTCTGAAAGAGTATGTGTCTTTCAGCTACTTGCTGAAGCCGAAAAAGGAAGGGCAGTTTATTCTTCCCCAGGCCACTGCCAGAATCGACGGGAAGGTTTACCGGACCAAATCAATGGTGGTTGAAGTGGCAGCTTCTGCCATACCCGGTATTTCGGAGGACATGCATTTTGCTGAAGAACTTGTGATTCGAAAAGGCGAATCCTTAAGTGATAAGGTCCGCAACAATATATTTCTGAAACTTGATCTTAACAAAACTTCCTGTTTTGAAGGGGAGCCCGTTATCGCTACATATAAACTATACACCCGGCTGCGGTCCGAATCCAAAGTGATCAGGCGGCCATCTTTCAACGGATTCAGTGTGTATGATATGGTCAATCCTGAGTCCGAAGGTCCATACCGGGAACAGGTTAATGGCAGGGAGTACAATGTCTATATCCTTAGAAAGGTGCAGCTTTATCCTCTCCAGTCCGGCAAGATCGATCTGGATCCTATTGAAGTGGAGAACTCCCTGACGTTTGTGAAAAGGGAGGAACTGAAATCAGAGCTTTCACTTGGGAGAGTACTAAAAAATCTGGCTGAAGGAAATGAGGACGAAGCAGTGATACGCGACAAGGTGATTCTTGCTACGGCGCCTTCTTTTGTGCAGGTAAAGCCTCTTCCAACTCCCTCTGCAGCCGGATTTGGAGGTGCTGTGGGGAACTTTGAAGTGAAGGCGATGGTTTCGGGTAACTTGGTGAATAGGAACGATGTGATTGATTTAGTGATCCGCGTATCAGGCAAAGGTAATTTTCCCATGTTTGGATCGCCGGCAGTGAAATGGCCGGATTCAACAGAAGTGTTTGAGTCATCTGTCCAGGAGCAGTTTTCAAAATTCGTTAGCCCGATAGCAGGCTCCAAGGTGTATAGTATTCCATTTACTGTTCAGCAGGCGGGTGATTTGGTAATACCCCCGGTTGAACTGCATTATTTCGACCCCCAGAAAGCCAGCTACGCTATTGCCCAGTCGGATCCCATCTCACTGCATGTGGAGGCCGTAGCGGTAAAATCCACGCCCAGAAAGATCAATATTCCGGCAGTGCAAACGGATTCATCGCGGGGATGGATGTGGCTCCTCTACATCACGGGGTTCATTGTGGTCGGGGGCAGCGTGTATTTAATGATGAAGAGAAGTACAAGGCCGCCGTTAAGCCGGGTTGCTGTGACAGAGATTTCAGACGCCCGCGAGAACACCATTGACCGCGATCCTTTGGAGCACATTCGGGAAGCTTT
>Ga0164292_10000084_pt1 | contig 58212 bp, 44 predicted proteins | sample GEODES117metaG_FD_111486 | JGI IMG/M metagenome (GOLD analysis project Ga0164292, IMG submission 111486) | Eutrophic lake water microbial communities from Lake Mendota, Wisconsin, USA - GEODES117 metaG | ecosystem: Environmental > Aquatic > Freshwater > Lake | place: USA: Lake Mendota... | reverse complement strand
TACAGTCTTGACGGCCGGAAGTACGACGTGGGACTGCATGCGGTCACGAATTTCGTGCGTCCCGAGGTAAAGGGTACGCCGCTTGGAAAGCTCCTTCGCCAACTCCGGATCGATCGCGCGGAGTTCGCCCTGTGCGAGCAGCTTCGGTCCGCCGTGCGTTTCGGAGGGGAGGGCGGCGCCGAGCTTCTGTTCAATAACGATCCGGCGTTGCTGGAGTCCACGGTAGCCGCCCAGTTTCCCCGGGAGATTGACGGCTTTCGTGGGTTGGTCAGCCGCGTTCGGCAGCACGACGACGTCGCCCTCGATTCCGGCTTCCGGTCGGCGCGGAGCGTGGTCCGCGAGTTCATCCGCGACCCGTTGCTCGAGGACATGCTGTTCTGTCCGGTGATGTACTATGGGAGCGCCACACCGGAGGACATGGACTTCAGTCAGTTCGTGATCATGTTCAAGGCCCTCTTCCTGGAGGGCTTCGCTCGGCCGCGCGACGGGGTTCGCGTGATCCTGCGCGTGCTGTTGGAGAAGTACCGCCAGGCTGGGGGAGAGCGCCGCATGAAGTGTGGTGTGCGGCGGATCATCGTCCGGGACGGACGCGCGGTCGGCGTCGAGTTGGACTCGGGGGAGGAGATCACGGCCGCGCATGTGTTGAGCTCGATCGGTTCGGAGGAAACCTCACGGCTGATCGGCCCAGCAACGAAGGCGGAGCCTACGGAGGCAGCGCGGTCGCCGCGGCATCCGCGGCTGTCCTTCGCGGAGACCATCACGATCCTGGAGCATCAGCCTGCCGAGCTCGGTTGGGGCGACGACACCATCATCTTCTTCAACGACGGGCCGCGTTTTGACTACCGTCGACCATCGGTCCCGGTCGACGTGCGGAGCGGGGTGATCTGCCTGCCGAACAACTTCAACTATGGCGGTGACCGTCTCGCTGAAGGTATCCTGCGCGTGACCTGCCTCGCGGATCCGACGTTCTGGATCGGAAGGCCGGACGCCGAGTACCAAGCCTCGAAACGGGAGTGGTACGCGGCGATGCAGGCCAGTGCCCTGCGCTTCCTCCCTGCGCTTCCGCAAGGCCTTGCGGCCGAGACGCGGGAGACGGACATGTTCACCCCGTGGACCATTCAGCGCTACACCGGCCACGTGGAAGGGGCGATTTACGGAGCCCCGGACAAGGTCCGCGACGGACGCACCTCCCTTGCGAACGTGTACCTCTGCGGTACCGATCAAGGATTCCTCGGGATCATCGGCGCCATGCTCAGCGGGATCTCGATGGCGAACTATCACATCCTTGCCCGCAACGGGTAGCGCTCGCGAAGCGGCGGGAAGGCAGCCGCGTCCTGCCACTACCATCGTGCCGGGATCCACCCAGTGCGCCAGCGAGCGGCGCGCTGCCTGCTGGACAACATGCAACGCGTATTGTGGGATCGCGAGGTGAGCTCGACCGCCGTCTCCTTCCTTTCCGTCGCCCGGCTTCCAGCACCCTCGGACAACGTTGCCATTGCGATCCAACGGCTCGATCCCGGACTGCACCTGACGGGGGATGGCGTGGACTGCGTGCTGAGCCACACCGTCCTGGAGGGGCATCGTTTTGCGGTGCGCCCGATCGCGGTTGGCGACGCGCTGCGGTCGTGGGGCTTGCCCTTCGGTCGCGCGGTGCGCCCGATCACTGCGGGCGACTACGTGGCCAACGCGTCCATGCTTCGTGCGTTGCGAGAACGGTCCTTGACCGCCTCGTTGCCGCTTGAGGCTAATTTCAGCGACGAGATTCGTCCCTTCGTGCTGGAAGAGAGTTCCTTCGTTCCCGCACCGCCCGTGGAACGCGCCGCCGAAGCGCGGCATTTCCAGGGTTACCGTCGCCCGGGCGGCCGCGGCGTCGGGACGCGAAACACCGTGGTGATTCTGGGCACGAGTTCGCGCACGGCGGCCGCGGCTCGTCAGGTCGCAGCCCGACTGCAGCCCCTGCTGCGACTGTTTCCGGGAATCGATGCCATCGTGCCGATTGCACATACGGAGGGTGGTGGACCAGAGGAGCCAAACAATCGCCGGGAGATTCTGCGCGCGCTCGCCGGGTTCATGGTTCATCCCAATGTGGCGGGGGTGCTGGCGATCGACCACGGGGTGGAACCGATCCGCAACGCGGTGCTGCAGTCGTTCCTGCGGGAGTTTCACTACCCAATTGACGCCGTCCCACACGCCTTCCTGACGCTGCAGGGTTCGATCGAGTCATCGCTGCAAGCGGCCGAGCGGATCGTGCGCGCTTGGCTGCCGGCGGCGTCGGCGTGCGCGCGGACGCCGGAGCCCGCGAGTGAACTTCGCGTGGCCTTACAGTGTGGCGGCTCCGACGCGTTCTCGGGGGTGTCCGGCAACCCACTCGCCGGAGCGATCGTGCATGAGGTCATCCGCCAGGGCGGAGCGGCCAACCTGTGCGAGACGGATGAGTTGATCGGAGCTGAGAGCTACATCGTCAGCCGAGCCAAGGACCTCGCGACGGCGCGGGCCCTGCTCGCGACGATCGCGGCGTTCAATGAGCGACTCAGCTGGCACGGTCTGACCGCCGAGGCAAATCCTTCGGCCGGCAACAAGTTCCGTGGCCTCTACAACATCGTCCTCAAGTCGCTCGGCGCGGCTCATAAGAAGGATCCGAGAACCCGCATCGAAGAAGTGATCGGCTACGGAGAGCCGATCCGCGTCCCGGGATTCCACTTCATGGATAGTCCGGGGAATGACCTTGAGGGAATCGCCGGGCAGGTGGCTTCGGGTTGCAACCTGTTCCTCTTCGTGACGGGCAACGGATCAATCACGAACTTTCCGTTTGTTCCGACGCTGAAGATCACGACGACGACGCGGCGGCATACGTTGCTGGAGCGCGAAATGGACCTGAATGCGGGTCGCTATCTCGACGGCGAGTCGATGGATGACTTGGCGGCGGCGGGATTCGATCTCGTGCTCGCGACGGCCTCCGGACAGCGGTCCAAGGGTGAGCTCGCCGGACACTCCCAGGTCTCGTTGTGGCGGCATTGGCGACAGCGCGACACCTCGCGACTGGCCGAGATCAAGGCGCGGCCAATTCCGGATGGTCGCGCCCGGTTGCAGGCGGATCCGGGGTCGGAACAGCGCCGGGCTCGAATGTCGGCTCAGCTGCCGACGGTGGACGCCTACACTACGTCCGCGGGCCGACTGGCCACCGAGCGAGTCGGACTCGTGGTGCCGACGAGCCTTTGTTCGACGCAGATTGCTCGATTGTCCGCCGAACGCGTGGCCGCCGAGCAGGCGGGACGCGAGCCGAGCTTTTCCCGCGTGACCGCATTGGTCCATACGGAGGGCTGTGGCTTCGGAGGCGAGGAGGTGGCACGCACGCTCTTGCGCACGTACCTCGGCTACGCCCAGCATCCCAACGTTGCGGGTGCGCTGCTCTTGGAGCATGGATGCGAGAAGGTTCCGAACGATACCGTCCGCAACCACTTCGTGGCCGAGGGCGTGGATCCGACGCGCTTTGGGTGGGCGAGTGTGCAGTTGGATGGTGGCATCGAGAAAGCCGTCCAGCGCGTGGCGCAGTGGTTTGCCGACGTCCCCATTTCGGTGAGTCCGTCATCCCATCCCACGCCGATCACCGCACTTTCCTTTGGTGTGATGACTGCCGGACCCTTGGCGCCAGCACAGGCGGCCCTGGGCTGGGAACTGATCCGGAACGCGATCGACGCTGGTGGCACGGTCGTCATTCCGGCGTCCGATTCCCTATTGCAGACCGAGGCAGCACGGGCAGCGCTTGGCGCCAACGGAGCGACCCCCTCGCTGCTGGCCGGACAAGTGCCGGTGACGGCTGGCCTTCATGTCGTGGAGACAGAAACACCGGACTGGGCTGAAAACATCTCCGCTCTCGGGAGTGCCGGAGTGCATGCACTGGTGACGCTAGTCTCCGAGCATCCCCGCAGCGGGCACCCCTTCATTCCGGTTTTTCAGTTTGCAGCGGAATCGGAGCGCGGTCGCATCTCCCCGGAGGAAGTCGATGGGTTCGTCCACGGAGTCACGGATGTTGACCGGGTTTGGTCACGGATCGCCGCCGGGATGCGAGGTGCGGAGCCGCCGGCGTGCCGTCGGTTGGGTCTGGATCACTTTCAGCTGAGTCGGGGACTGCTCGGCGTCTCGACCTAGGGCCGGCACTGACTCGCTGATTCGCCTGCGACAAGGGGTGCGAGCGGGCTCGACGGACGGCCCCCGGTGTGGTCCAGTTTTCGTGCTCTCCCTTTACTCCATGTTCTCGCTCCCCAGTCTCCTTCGCCGCGGCCTCCTCTCTTCCTTCGCGGTCTGCGTTTTGTCTTGTTTCGTCGCCTGCAAGCCGAAGCCGGAAGCATCGCCCGCTCCGCAAGCCGCGAAGGCGTCGGGCGGCGCGATTCGGTCGGTGGGTCTGACGGTGGGTGACCTCGCGAATCCGTTCTTCGTGCAGATTGCAAAGGGGGCGGAGTCGAAGGTGCGCGAACTCGGGGGTGCTGACGTCAAGTTCACCGCAGTCTCGAGTGGCTACGATCTCAACCGGCAAGCGAATCAGATCGACGATTTCATCGCGGCCGGGACGGACCTGCTTCTGCTCAACGCGGCCGACTCGCAGGGCATCGCGCCTGCAGTCCGGAAGGCGCGGAAGGCAGGCATGACCGTGATCGCGATCGACGTGGTCGCGGAGGGCGGCGTCGACGGGACCGTGATGTCGGACAATGTCCAGGCCGGCCGCATCGCGGCGGAGTACCTCGTCCGGCGTTTGAACGGGACCGGAAATGTGGTCATCATCAACGGTCCCCCGGTTTCGGCAGTGACCGATCGCGTGACCGGTGCGGTGGAAGCGTTTTCCGCTGCGCCTGGGATCAAGCTGCTTTCCCGTGACCAGAACGCGTTTGGCAACCGGGATGGCGGGCTCTCGGTCATGAACGATCTTCTCGTGGCCAATCCGCGGATTGATGCGGTCTTCGCCGTGAACGATCCGACCGGGCTCGGCGCGGCCCTCGCGGTGCGGCAGTCCCGTCGCACCGGAGTGGTGATCGCCTCGGTGGATGGTGCGCCCGATGTGGAGGCGGCGCTGGCGGACCCGAGCAACGCGCTGGTGGCGAGTGCCGCTCAGGATCCTTTTATGATGGCTGCACGCGCCGCGGAGTTCGGCTTCCAAATCCGGGCAGGGGCGAGTCCGACGGACCGCCTGATTCGCATTCCCGTCACGCTGGTTACGCGGGATAATCTCTCGAGCTACCGTGGTTGGACGGCGAAATGATCCGAGGCGGTGAGGATGCGGATCCCGTGCTTGAAATGCGCGGGATTACCAAGCGATTCGGCGGCGTCACGGTCTTGCGTGGCGTCGACTTCGCGGTGCGCGCGGGCGAAGTGCATGCTCTCATGGGTGAGAACGGTGCAGGCAAGAGCACGCTGATGAAGATCCTCGGGGGCGTCTTTCCCCCGAGCGAAGGCTCGATTCTGCTGGCGGGACGCCCTCTGATCGCGCGCGGCCCCACCGAAGTCCTTCGCGCCGGGATTGCGCTCATCCACCAAGAAATCTCGTTGGTCCCCACGCTGACCGTCGCGGAGAACGTGCTGCTCGGAGCCGAACCGCGACACCGTGTCTTCCGATGGGTGGACCGCCCCCGCATGCGCGAGGAGGCGGCGCGGCTCCTCGCCTCGCTGGATGACCGGATTTCTCCCGACGCACTCGTCGCTGAACTCAGCATCGCAGAGCAGCAGGTGGTGGAGATCGCTCGCGCGCTACGTCACGACAACCGAGTGCTCGTGATGGATGAACCGACTGCGGCGTTGTCCGAGCGTGAAGCGGAGAGACTCTTCGCGCTCATCATCCGGCTGCGCGAACAGGGTGTCGGCATCGTTTACATCAGTCACCGGATGACGGAGGTCGAGCGCCTGGCCGACCGCGTGACCGTCCTCCGGGACGGCGAGCACGCTGGCGAATTGACGCGCGGGCACTTTGACCGCGCGCGGATCGTTGCGCTTATGGTCGGTCGGGCGATTCCAGAGCTCTCTCCGCCAACCGTGGTTGAGGCTGACCAGACCCCGCGACTCGAGATCCGCGGGCTTTCTGACTCCGCTGGGCGCGTGCGCTCGGTTGACCTGCGGGTGGGGCCCGGTGAGATCGTCGGGCTTGCGGGACTGATGGGCGCCGGACGATCCGAGCTGGCCCGGTTGGTCGCCGGCGTGGATCGCCGGGCGGTGGGTCACGTCTTGATCGACGGCAAGGAGACGCACTTTGCCGACCCCAGGGCGGCGCTGGCGTCGGGAGTCGCGTATTTGCCCGAGGATCGCAAATCGCAAGGGCTCTTTCTGCAGATGTCGGCGGGAGAAAACATGACGATGACGCTCGCGAGTCCGAGCGCCCGGGCGGGCGTCCTGAGTCCGTCCACCCTGCGCGACTACGGCGAGCGGGCGGTCACGGCATTCGGAATCCGTCTTGCCGGGCTCGATCAATCGGCCCGTCTGCTTTCGGGCGGGAACCAACAAAAGCTCCTGTTTGCCCGGGCACTGGCGCTCAACCCCCGCGTGCTCCTTCTCGATGAACCGACCCGCGGCGTCGATGTGGGGGCAAAGCAGGAAATCTATCGCAAGATCGTCGAAACGGCCGCGACGGGCGTCGCCGTCGTGGTGATTTCCAGTGAACTGCCCGAACTGCTGCTGCTCTGCCCCCGCATCGCGGTGCTGCATGAGGGCCGACTCGCGGGTGTGCTCGATCGCGCGAAGGACGACGTGACGCAGGAGACGCTGATGGCGTTGGCCACCGGGCACGCGCCGGACGTACTTTCATGAAAGCCCCGACCGTAACTCCCTCCCGTGCGCCCTCGCCGGTGCGCCGCTGGCTGCAGGCGGCCGGAATCCTCCCGGTGCTCCTCGGCGTGATCGTGCTGTTTGCGCTACTCACACCGAAGTTCCTGACCGCTGACAACGCGGTGAACGTGGCGCGGCAAGCCTCCATCAACCTGGTCCTCGCTGCCGGCATGACGCTGGTAATTCTGACGCGCGGGATCGACCTGGCGGCCGGCTCAGTGCTGGGCATGTGTGCGGTGATTTCGGTGATGCTTTCGCTCTCCGCCACGTGGGCGCCGCTCGCGATTCCGGTCGCCTTGCTCGCCGGCGCCGCGGTGGGAGCGGGGACCGGTGCGGTGGTCGCGTATGGGGGATTGCCGCCGTTCATCGTCACGCTCGGGACCTACACCGCGCTCCGCGGTGCGGCGTACCTGCTCGCGGACGGGCGTACCGTCATCAACAACGATCTTGGCTTCGCCTGGATCGGAAACGATTACCTCGGGCCCTTGCCCTGGCTGGTCGTGATCGCCCTCGCGGTCGTGGCGGTGGTTGGGTTCATGCTGCGCCGCACGGTTCTAGGTCTCCACATCTATGCGGTCGGTGGCAACCCGGAGGCGGCTCGCCTGACTGGCATCAATGTCGGGCTGACACTGGTGGCCGTCTACGCGATCAGCGGGACCCTCTCCGCCTTGGGAGGCATCATGAGCGCCGGCCGCCTCTACAGTGCGAACGGACAGCTCGGTACCGGATATGAACTGGATGCGATCGCAGCAGTGATCCTCGGCGGCACGAGCTTCGCCGGCGGGATCGGCGGCATTCTCGGTACGCTCTACGGCGCACTCATTATCGCGGTCCTCAACAACGGGCTCACCCTGATGAACGTCTCGTACTTCTGGCAGCTCGTGGTCAAGGGACTCGTCATCGTGATCGCGGTGGCGTCGGACCGTCTGCGCACGCGCCACCTCGGCTAGAGCCGGAGCTCCGGCGTAAGGTGGTACCGGGCATGACGGGGATGCGGACGGCACACCGCGACGCCCGCCCGACGTATGCTCAGCGCTTCGGTGCGCTGACGCAGTCGGTGAAGCCGTATTCCACGAGCAGCTTTTGCACGTGGGCGCGCTTCTCGGCGAGCGAGCGATCCGTACGGCGCCAGACGACGTGAGCGGCGTGCTCAAAGGCGCGCATCCGCACCGCACGCTGGGCGAGTTGGTCGATGCAGCCATGCGGGATCCGGATCACGCCCTCGTTGTTGGCGTGAATCACATCGCCGGGACGGATCGTAATCCCACCGACCTCGACGGGACGATTGATCGCGCGGAAACGGAGAGGACCGTGGTGGATGCAGGTCCCGCGACAGTAGGCGGCGAACGGGGTTGAGAGCAGGCCCGGGATGTCGCGGATGCGGCCGTTGCTGACCAGTGCCTCGCAGCCGACGGTGCGGAGCACCTTCGCCATGCCGTCGCCCATCATGCACTCGTGGTCCGGACGGGAACCCACGGCCTTGACGACCCAGATGATCGGGAGGTGGCTGGCGGACATTTCTTCGAGCTGACGCCAGTAGAGTTCCGCGTCGGCGGTCCCGCCTGGCGTGCTGGTATCGAGCTCGGCGGTGAACGCCACACCGACATTGGGCCCGATCGCAGGGGTCACAGACTGGATGTCGCCGCCGAGGTAGAACTCGTGAGCGGGGGTCGGATCGATCAAACCGATCGTGTTGGCGAGCAGCGCGGTGTCGAAGTCACGCAGTTCTTGGAGAATGCCGGGGGTAAGGGTCATGGAGGATCAGGAGAGAATTACGCACGGCCACAGTCCGGGCGAGTCCGAACCGGTGGTCAGAACAGCGATCCAGACGTCCGCGCTCGCCACTGCGACCGATAACCTCTAGGAGTGGAGAATGACGCTGGCGGATCTTGGCTGGGACGACCGGTGGGCGACCGACTTCGCCCCGTACGCGGCCTTGGGGTGGGAGCCGGCGCGCGTCGTCTGTGAGTTGCGGCGGAAGTTCTACGCGGTGCAATTGGCCGATGGCGAGGCGCTGGCGGAGTGTGCGGCCGGATATTTCCACGAAGCCCGAGAGGTGGAGCAGTTTCCGGCAGTCGGGGACTGGGTGGCGGTCTCGCGGCGACCGGACGGCGGTCGGGTTGACCTACGCGCTGTTTTGCCGCGGCGCACGAAGTTTTCGCGGCGCGCGGCGGGGACCGAATCGATCGAACAGATCGTGGCGGCGAACGTGCAGGCGGTGCTTCTCGTGGGCAGCATCGACCGTGGCGTCAATCCCCAGCGTCTGCAGCGGTTCCTGGTCGCTGCGCGCGCGAGCGGTGCGACCCCCGTGATCGTTTTGAACAAGGCGGATGCGGCGGCGGATCCCGAGGCCGAGGCGGAGGTGGTGCGTGGACTGATCCCGGGGGTGGGGGTGTTTGTCACCAGCGCGAGGACGCGGCGCGGACTGAAAGCGCTGTTGTCGGCGCTGGTCGGGCCGGGACCGCGCACGCTTGCCTTCATCGGCTCCTCCGGCGTCGGCAAGTCGAGCCTCATCAATGCGCTGATGAAGGAACGGGCCCTCCCCACGGCGGAGGTGCGGGAGAAGGATGGCAAAGGCCGCCACACGACGACCCGTCGGGAGTTACTCGCTGGGCCCGAGGGGTTGCTCTTGATCGACACCCCGGGGATGCGGGAGCTCCAATTGTGGGAGTTCGACGAAGGACTGGAGCAAGCGTTTGGGGACATCATCGCTTTGGCGACGCGCTGTCGGTTCGGTCGCTGTACGCATGAGACCGAGGCGGGCTGTGCAGTGCAGGAGGCGCTGCAGACGGGCCTTCTCGCGCCGGAGCGCTGGGTGAGTTATCGCAAGCTCCGCTCTGAGCAGGCCGCCGCACAACCTCGACAACGCAAGCCGAGCGCCTTGGCGAGCAAGCCGGGGTGGCGCCGCGCGCAAGCGGACGGTGCGGTTACAGGCCGCGGGCGAATTCGGCCCGAAGCGGACTGAGTCGTCCGCTAACAAGCGACCGAGCATGCTCTGGAGGCGCGGGCCGGAATTGAACCGGCGCATAGAGCTTTTGCAGAGCTCGGCCTTACCACTTGGCTACCGCGCCACGACCAGAGAGGCGGTACGTTGCAGAATTCCGCAGGCGCGGGCAAGACCTGAAATCACCCGGCTACGACTCAGGGTTCAGGCTTGAGCGTGTGCAGCGGAGGTAGCTTCGGGAGGGCAGGAACGGCCCGCGCCACGACGAGCACTACGAGGAGCGTACCGATGCCTCCAGAGACCACTGCTGCGATCGGACCGAAGAGGGCGGCGACCAAGCCCGCGCGCATGGCTCCGATCTCGTTGGAGGAGCCGATGAAGATCTGATTCACCCCCGTCACCCGGCCACGCAAGTCGTCAGGAGTGAGGAGCTGGATCATGGTCTGCCGGACGACGACGCTGATGTTGTCGAATACGCCCGTGAGCAGCAGCGCGATGAACGATAGCCAAAACCACTTCGAAAGTCCGAACACGACGATCGCTGCTCCGAACCCCGCGACGGCCCACAGCAGTTCACGTCCGGGACGCTGCATCGGCGGACGATGGGCGATCCATAGCGCCGTCAGGAACGCACCAATGCTCGGCGCCGCGCGGAGCCATCCGAGACCGATCGGTCCCACGTGCAGGATCCGATCGGCGTAGACCGGCAGGATGGCCACGGCGCCGCCCAGCAGCGTGGCGAACAGATCCAAGGTGCTCGAAGCGAGGATCAGCCGGCGGCGCCAGATGAACTCCGCTCCCGCGAGGAGGGCCTTCCACGAGCGCGCCCGCAGCGCCGGCTGCGGCGGTTGCAGGTAGCGAACGCGCGCGAGCAGGACGCAGAAGACGACGCCTAGCGCCGCGTCGAGTAAGTAGACCGCCGGAAAGCCGAAGCCAGCGACGATGAAACCGCCGATCGCCGGACCCGCCACGGTGGCGATTTCAAAGGCCGATGCGTTCCAAGTGATCGCATTGCCCAGCGCGTGGGGCGGAAGCAGAAGCGGGATGATCGTCGAGCGCGCTGGCCACGCCAGGATGCGGATCGACGCCATCACCAGCAGCAGCACCAGCATGATCGGCAATGCCGGTTGATCGAAGCGCAGCGTCGCGGGATCAACCTGGCGCTCAAACACGCGCGCTAGATCGTGGAGGCTGGCGTTGGCCCACCGCAGCACCGGCCAGTCGGGTACGTACTCCCGACCGAGGGAAAGTCCGGCCAGCGCCAACGATAGCACCACCAGTGCGGCCTGGGCATTGCGAATGATCAATCGACGGTCCGCATGATCCGCTAGAGCACCCGCCTTGAGCGAAAGCGCCAGCAAGGGGATCACGTTGATCAATCCGACCAATCCCAAGGCCGTCGCTGAGCCCGTCCACTGATAGATCTCCCACGTCACCGCGATGAGAGCGGCCTGGCGTCCAAAGAGCGCGAGGAAGCTCCCCACCATGTAATTGCGGTAGGTCGGAACGCGGAGCGCGATGTAGGGATCGTGCGAGTCGCTCGCGGGGAGGTCAGCCATGCGAGGTTCGGGCGGAGACGTTTAATGAGGCGCGGCAAACTCCGGTCAGTGTCCAGGTCACGGGACCACCGTCACCGTGCCCACCTGCGATTCCCTGAGGCCGACGACCGTGAGGCGGTAGCGACCCGGTTTGAGATGCTCCGTGGAGACGCTGGCACGCAGCGCGAGGTCGCGCGCCCGCGACTCCAGTTTTCCCGGCAGCGGATCGAACCCGACCAGCAGGATCAACTCGCTGTCCCGGACGTAAAGGTACGTTTCGCCGAGTGCCTCTTTGTGGTCCGGAAGCCCGGCGACGAGGAAAACGACGAGTGCCTCGCCCGCACGTACGGAGACCGGAGCTGCTAATTGACGCACGGTGCTCGGGAGATGCGGCACCTCGATGAGCGCGTCGGCCAGAGCCTGGGGAACGCCGCCGGGCGCGGCCTGCATCACCGCGCGCCGCGCAGCCGGGATCGGCGTGAGACCCTCGGTCGGCCGATCGGCCGTGACCAGATAGCGATTGAACCCAGCCTTGAGGAGGCGATGGACATTTGCCTGACGCTTCATGTCGCTGTATGGTTCGAAAGGGCGGGACTCCTTGCGGTAGAGCAGGGTGATCGCGGTGTAGGGCAACAGAATCGCGATGATCGCCAAAACGACCCACTTCATGGGCCACGGGCGCTTGGATTCGGGGCGGGACATGGCGAGGAAGGCAAACGTCCCGCGGCCCTTGGAGCAATCCTGCCCTTGCGGGATTACGGTTGCCGCCCAGAGAACAGCGGATTGCATGTACGGTTCCATGACTCTCTGGTCTCAGTTCTTCATTCCGACCCTCAAGGAAAGCCCGGCCGACGCCGAGATCGCCTCGCACAAGCTCCTCGTCCGCGCCGGATTGGTGCGCAAGCTGAGTGGCGGTCTTTACACGTACCTGCCGCTGGGGCTGCGGGTGATGCAGAAGCTCACGGAGATCTGCCGCCAGGAGATCAACGCGGGGGGTGGCATCGAGTTATGGATGCCCCATGTTCATCCGGTGGAGAATTGGGAGCAGGGGCCACGCTGGGCCGCGGCGCGCGAAATCATGTTCCGGGCCGACAGCGCCGGAGATGGTCAGCGCGCCCCGCGCGAACCGCAGTTCGTCCTCGGACCCACCCACGAGGAGATCATCACGCCGCTGGTGAAGACCGAAATCACCAGCTACCGCGATCTGCCGAAGAATTTCTACCAAATCGCCACGAAGTTCCGGAACGAAATCCGGCCCCGCTACGGGCTCATGCGCGCCCGGGAGTTCGTGATGATGGATGCCTATTCGTTCGATACGAATGACGAGTGCGCGGTGAAGAGCTACTTCGCGATGAAGACGGCCTACGAGCGCTTCTTCCGTCGCATCGGCACGCTCGCAATCGCCGTCGAGGCTGACACCGGCGTGATGGGAGGCAGCTATTCCCACGAGTTCATGGTTCCCGCCGAGGTGGGTGATGACGATATCATCTACTGCGAGGAAAGTGGCTACGCGGCCAATCGTGAGAAGGCGACCAGTCGCCTCGTTCCGGAGGGTCTGGCGGACGCCGCGCCGGCGGGTGAGATCACGGAGTTCGCCACCCCCGGTGTCGTGACGATCGCGGCGCTGGAGGCCGCGCCCTACGGCGTTCCGGCCGACCAGCAGTTCAAGACACTGATCTACATCGGAGACGGAAAGCCTTTCATCGTCATTCTCCGCGGGTGCGACGAGTTGGAGGAAGCGAAGCTCGGGCAACTGGGCTTCGGGCTCTTCCGGCCGGCGACCGCCGAGGAGGTCGTCGCAGTCATGGGTGCCAAGCCCGGCAGCCTCGGCGCGGTCCGGGGCACGATCGCCAATGCCGGCGCACTGGCCGGCATCTTCGCCGACTCTGCGGTCCGCCTGATCGGCAACGGCACGACCGGCGCGAACAAGGATGGTTTCCATCTGCGCAACGTCAACGTCACCCGCGATCTCGCGATCACCCGTTTCGGCGACTTCCGCCGCGTCCGTGCCGGCGAACCGTGCCCGCGCTCCGGCCAGCCGCTCAAGAGCCGCCGCGGCATCGAGGTGGGACACATTTTCAAACTCGGCACGAAGTATTCGGAGAAGTTCGGAGCCGTCTACACAGACGACCAGAAGCAATCCCATCCGATGGTGATGGGCTGCTACGGCATCGGGATCAGCCGTACGCTCCAGGCGGTGATCGAGCAGAGCCATGACGCCGACGGCATCGTGTGGCCGTGGCCCGTTGCTCCGTTCCAAGTATTGATCTGCGTCCTCGACCCGCAACTTGCCGAGGCGTCGGATCTCGCCAAGCGCCTCGCCGCCGCAGCGGAGCGCGCGGGCGCGGATGTGTTGATCGATGACCGGGTCGAGCGTCCCGGTGTTAAGTTCAAGGACGCTGATCTCGTCGGCATTCCGCTGCGCGTGACCATCGGTGGCAAGGGACTGAAGGAAGGCATTGTTGAAGTGAAAGCCCGCCGCGCCAAGGACGTGAGCAAGGTGCCCTTGGCTGAGGCCGAGGCCCATCTCGCGTCCACGATCACCGCGCTGGCCGCTGGCACCTGACCGATTGCGCTTGGTCAGTCGACGTCCTCATGTCTACGCACGAACAGGGTTCACCCTCTTCAGCTGGCGCGACCGCGACTGCGCTGGAGCCGCGCTGGCAGGTGGTGGTGCTCAATGACCCGGTGAATCTGATGTCGTACGTGGTCCTGGTCTTCAAGAAGGTCCTTGGTTTCTCCGAGACCGAAGCACGCCGCCACATGCTGGAGGTTCACGAGCAAGGTCGCTCGGTCGTGTGGAGCGGCGCCCGCGAACGCGCGGAGCACTACGCGTTCGCGCTGCAGCAGTGGCACCTCACCGTCATTCTCGAGTCCGATGAAGCGCGTTGAAATCCGGCTGAGTCTCGAGGCCGTCCTGCCGCTGATCGCCGTCATTCGCGAGGCGGCGGATTCGCTTTCCGACGATCTGGCCGCGCCGAATTCGCTCGGCGACATCGAACCCGATCTCCGGGAAGGGTGGCGCGAAGACCTCGTCTCTGCGCAGAACGAGGCGATCACCGTGCTGCTGGCCCTCTTCGACGAGACGTTCGATGAGTCTGGCGTCGTGGGCTTCGATGCTGACAACGCGGAACCGGTCCTTCGGGCCTGCGCGGCAGTCCGACTTCGGCTGCGCGAGCGGTTCCTTAAAGCTCTGAACGAGGAAGTCCTGGAGAGCGGCGACCTGGAGATCGAATCGCTCCAGGAGCCGGCGAGAAAGGCATTCATGTGCTACTTGTTTCTCGCAACGATCCAGGAGCTCATCATCCAGCATCTCGACACATCCATTCTCGATGGCTGACCCAGACGATTCACCGCAACGCCGTGCACTGGCAGCCTCGCCCCGGGGGCGTTGTCGCCGCTGTGGGCGAGCGAGCGGTCGCACCGCAGACGATGCTCGCGCGGGTTTCTGTTGCGCCGGGTGTGCGGTGAGCGCGCTCGTTCCCCGCGATGCCGAAGGAAACTTTCCGGCCAATGCCGCCCTGGGTTCGGCGCTTGGAATCGCGCTGCTGGCGTTCAATCAACTTCTGCTCGCATCGCTCGTCTGGGCCATGCCCGGGGGCGTGACCCGCTGGGTGACCGGCTCGCTCGCGCTCGGTGTGCTTGCCGCTCTGGCGCTGCTAACGGCGCAGTGGCGCTGCGGCGTGGACCGGCGGTGGGAGGGCGCCATCGCCGCCGCCCTTGTAGTCGGGTGGGTTTCCGCATTTCGGCAGGCAGATGTGATCCTCGGGCTGGCCTTGACGGGAATCTATTTTGGCTGGGCTCTCCGCGGCTTGTTGCGGCGAACCGTCCAATCCGGCGATCACGTTTGACGCCGCGGCACCGCGGCCTACGTTCTTCCGGTCACCCTGCAGTGTTCGAGGTGTCTTCAATAACTGCTCTTTGCCTTTGAATCGATACGGGAGCCGCGAAACCGGCGGCGGCTGCTCGGCCGTCCATCGGAAAGCAATAAGCCGCCTGGTGGCCCCCACCTTAGCTTAAAAAGGTCCCGAGCCTTTGGGCATACGGCACAGGCGGGGTGACAACTTTTTTGCCTGACGGGCTCGCCCGGCGGCGGCCTCGGGCGGGCCGCAGTGGGGCAGGCTTTCAGGACTTCGGCGTGGCGGCCGGTCGGAGCGAGGTCTCCAGTTCGGCATCCGTCCAAGCGCGCGTGCGCTCCGCGGTGGCACTGCGCACCGCACCCACGGACGAGGCAGGCACAGGTATATCACGGTTGCCGAACTCCCGCTTCACATAGGTGAGGATCGCCGCAATCTGCGAGTCCTCCAGGTGGCGCCACGGGGGCATGATCAGACCCCGACCTGGGTTCTCCTTACCGTGCAGCAGGATTCGGATCAAGGGCTCGTCGGAGCCGCCCACCCAGCGGGATCCGAGCAGCGAGGGAGCGAGTCCAGTCCGTCCCTCGCCTGATTCTTCATGGCACGGGGCGCAGCTCAGATTAAAGCCGACGCGGCCGGTTTCGAAAAGCTGCTGGGCTGCGCGGCGCACCGGATCCGCGGTGGTGACCTGATCGGCGCCGGATTTCAGCCATGCAGCCACGACCGGATTATTCTGGCGGCGGAGCGCAGCACGCGCCTCAGAGGCGAGGCTTCCTGCGTCGAAGCTACCGGCTTGAATCGCCCGCACCAGTTCGGCCGCCCATGTCGGACTGGAACACAGAAGGTTGGATGCGCGGGCCTGAATTCGGGGAGGAAAGGAGGCGTGGAGCTGCAGAACGCGGCGTGCCGATTCAGCGTGATCGTAGGCACCGAGCGCCTCGAGGATCGCCGATTGCAGCAACTCCGATGGAGCCCCCGTGAGCATCGACTCGAGCGTCGGCCCCGCGCCCGCCGGGGTGGTGTCGCGGATGAGCGAGAGCCACGCGACTTGCGCCTCGGGGGCGGGAGTATCGCTACTTAGCCGGCGCACCGCCTCGTTCTGAGCCTCCACGTCACCGGTACGCGCGCGGAGCGCCACCGCAGCGAAGCTGGAAGCCACGCTCGCCCGGGCGGCGAGAGCGCGGCGGAATCCGTCGGGCGCAGCGAGGAACGGCTTTCCGGCAAAGCCGGTTGCCATTCCTTGGAGCAGGCGAGCGGCGGCTTGATCGTCCGGTGCCGCCTCCAGCAGACGCGCGCCGAAATCGAGGTTTCGCTGAAAGTGTTCGTCCGCCCGTTCAATGCTCCACTCCGAGAAGGAACCTTGACTGAGGCTCACGACTCGCCGGGGGCCCTGATCAGCGGTGAATCGACGACCGATCCGGGGCGCGATTTCCTGCTGGAAGAGTGGGCTGGCCCACACCGCGGGATCGCTGACCAGCTGAAGGATCTCCTCCCGTCCACGCTCCACCTGCGCTTCCACCGCCCACCACAAGAGAAGTGGCAGGTGCCGATCGGCCGCGCTCTCGGGACGCGCGACCAAGGCTTTGACGATCCCCAGTGCGTGGGGAGGAGCGAGGCGCTTCGCCGAGGAGGCGAGCTGACTGAGCACCTCCAGATCCGTTTCCTGGGTGGCGAGTGAAACGAGGGCGCGAGCGGTCGCGTCGTCGACTCCGTTGCGATCCCCGAGCAGGCGTGCCGCCCAACGACGAACGGGCGCGGCGGGGTGCTTCAGCTGAGCGGCCAACTCCCGTTCGCCAAGTTCCCCGCGAAGATTGAGGACCCAGAGCGCCTCCAGACTGTCTGGTCCCGCGGTGAACAGACGCTGCCGGAGGGGCTCCACAACGCCCGCGGCGGGTCGGATGGCGAGCTGGCGACGCGCCTGCTCGCGTAGTTCCCGATTGGGATCGCGCAGCAGCACAAGCAACTCGGACTCGCTCGCGGCCCGCAGGTCGCGGACGCGAGGACGCAGGAAATCCTTCGGCGCGATTCGGTAGATCCGACCGTTCGACTTGTCCCAGGTGTCGGCTGGGTTGAGATGACTGAGTCGCAAGTCGGTCCAGTCCGCGATGTAGATCGCGCCATCGGGACCGGCTTCGATGTCCACCGGACGGAACGTGCGATCGTCGGTCGTGATCAGCGGATCGAGATCGACCGTCCGGAAAGTCGAGGTTTGACGGAAGAGCTGGCTCACCTGCACGCGGTTCGTGAGCGCCATGCCGACCACGACACGACCCTCCAACTCGGGCATGGCGCCGCCCTGATAGAGGAGGAACGTCTGCGGGAAACGCTGCGTGTAGCCCTCGTGGTCCATGTGCTCGAGGAATCCGAAGATGAAGGGGTTCATCGCCGGACCGTGCTTGGTCCATCCTTTGACGTAGGTCGCGCCCTGCGCGTAGTGCAGGCCGCGGGTGGCACCGCTGTTGGTGCCCGAAAAGGCGCGGCCTTCGCTGTCGAACTCAAAGCTGAAGGTATTGCCTCCGCCTTCGGCAAACACCTCAAACGTTCGCCTCGTCGGATGGTAACGCCAGATGCCTTGGCCGAGCAGCCGGCTGCCTTGGATGTCGAGCGTGGTGGTGCTGCCGGTGGCGCCGTAGATCCAGCCGTCTGGTCCCCAGTGCAGATTCGAGGCGAGGGAGTGCGTGTCTTCGATGCCGAAGCCCGACAGGTGGACCTCGGGGTCGCCGTCGGGAACGTCGTCGTGATCGCGGTCCGGATAGAAAACGAGGTACGGCGACTGCAGGACCCAGACGCCGTCGTGATCGGGGAGGACGCTCGTGGTGAGATTCATGCCCTCGAGGAACGTGCGGTCGGTCTCAAACGTGCCATCTCCGTCTCGATCCTCGAGAATGGTCACCCGGTCCGCACCCCGAGCGTGCCGGGGCGGCGGTGCCGGAATCTTGTCGTAGTGTGCGCGTAGATACTGATCGTAATAGGTGATCTTTGATCCGGCAGGGAAGGGGTACTGGAGATACTGCACGACCCAAAGTCGTCCGCGCTCGTCGAAGTGGAGGTCGAGTGGCTGGCGAACCATCGGCTCGCTGGCGACCAAATCGACGGTGTAGCCCTCGCGCGCCACGAGCCGTCGCCGAGCCTCCTCCGGCGGCAGCGGAGCCCCTTGGCCAGCAAAGTCCTGCCCCCCGGGCTTGAATGCGCGCACGAACGGCTCGAGCTCCGGCGCGTAAGGTGAGGCGTCCGCGCTGTCGGCTGCAGTGCGCTCGAGCGGCAATGGCGCGCCGGCAGTCGGATTCGCACCCCGGGATGGAGTTGTACCCAACGCGGCGGCGAGACTAAGGGAGAGAAGGAAACAGCGGGACGGTACGGTCACGGCGGAACGAAAGCAGTGGGTCTCAGGTCAGGAGGGAGCGGACGATGTTGCCATGTACGTCCGTCAAGCGGAAGTCGCGCCCTTGGAAACGATAGGTCAAGCGAGTGTGTTCAACTCCGAGTTGGTGCAGCAGGGTGGCGTTGAGATCGTGTACGTGGACCGGATCGCGGACGACGTTATAGCCGAACGCATCCGTCTCGCCATGGGTGACTCCGGGACGGATGCCGCCGCCGGCGAGCCAGACGGTGAAGCAGCGCCCGTGATGGTCGCGACCGTAGTTGTCTGCCTCCAGTCGACCTTGGCTGTACGTGGTGCGACCGAACTCGCCGCCCCAGACGACCAACGTATCGTCGAGAAGTCCCCGTTGCTTGAGATCCCAGACCAGCGCGGCGGCCGGCTGGTCGATGTCACCGCATTGCAGGCGGAGGTCGCCCGGAAGATTCTGATGCTGGTCCCAGCCGCGGTGATACAGTTGAATGAAGCGGACATCGCGCTCCGCGAGGCGTCGGGCGAGCAGGCAATTGGAGGCAAACGTCCCAGGGATGCGCGACTCCGGGCCATAGGCGTCGAAGGTGCTCGGTGACTCGCCCTTGAGATCGAGCAGACCCGGAACAGAGCTCTGCATCCGGTAGGCGAGCTCGTATTGGGCGATGCGGGCTTCGATTTCGGGATCCAGTTGCCGGGCCTGCTGCTGTTGGTTGAGCTCGGCTAATGCGTCCAACTGATCGCGGCGGGCATCGGCACGGACTCCGGGAGGATTGCTGAGAAAAAGAACGGGGTCGCCGTCGGAGCGGAAACTGACTCCCTGGTGGTCCGAGGGAAGAAACGCGGAGCCCCATAGACGCGCATAGAGGGGGTCGGCCGGACGAGCCGCGCTGCCTCGCGAAAGCAGGACCACAAAGCACGGGAGCTCCCGATTGGCCGAGCCGATGCCGTAGCTGACCCAAGACCCAAAGCTTGGGCGTCCTGGCTGCTGATGGCCGGTCTGCATCAGCGTCACGGCAGGATCGTGGTTGATCGCCTCGGTGTGCATGGAACGAATAAAGCACAACTCATCGACGATCTTCGCGGTGTGTGGCAGCAGTTCGCTGACCCAGGCGCCGCACTGGCCGTGGCGCGCAAAACGGAAAAGGGAGGGAGTGACCGGCAGCGTCTTCTGCCCACTGGTCATGCCGGTGAGGCGTTGTCCCCCGCGCACGGAATCGGGCAGGTCCTGGCCACGAAAACGGGCAATGTCCGGCTTGTGGTCGAAGAGGTCAATCTGCGACGGCCCTCCATGCATGAACAGGTAGATGATCCGGCGGGCCCGCGGGGCGATCCGCGCGACGGCGGAGAGGTCAGGAGCACCGGCGGCACTCCCGGCGTGGGGAAGGAGCGAGGAGAGTGCGACCGATCCGATTCCGAGCGCGGATCGTCCGAAGAACTGCCGACGGGAAAGCAGGAGGTCGGCGGGCGGAGGATGGCGTTGATCGCAAGAGGACATGGCGGTTCGGGCCGACGGTTCAGCGTCGGGTGATGACCTCGTCGAGGTTGAGCACGGTTTGGGCGACCAGCGTCCATGCGGCCAATTCGTCGACCGCGAGGTCGTGCCCGTGCGCGGCTTCGCCGATCCCGTTCAATTCGCGGGCGAGTGAGGGGTGCTCGGCGAAGCGCCTGAGCTGAAGGCGCAGGAGCCGTTCCAAGGTGGCGCGCTCGCTCTCGGACGGGCCGCGACCGGTGGCACGCGCGAAGAGGACCTCCAGGCGTGAGGCGGGAAGGCCATTCCGCTGCAGAACAGACGCGGCGAGGACCCGGGCCGCCTCCACCTGCGTCTCGTCGTTCAGGAGCGCCAGCGCTTGGAGAGGCGTGTTCGTTCGCGGCCGTCGCAGGGTGCAGGTCTCCCGAGTCGGCGAGTCAAAGGCTTGGATGGACGGCGGAGGGGCAGTCCTCTTCCAATAGGAGTAGAGGCTTCGACGCCAGCGACCCTCGCCGCGGTCGGGTTCGTAGCTAAGTTCGCCGTTGTAGGAGACCGCCTCCCAGATCCCGGGTGGTTGCGGTGGCCGCACCGGCGGTCCCCCGATCTTAGGGACGAGCAAGCCGGACACGGCCAGCGACTGGTCCCGGAGCATCTCGGCGGAGAGGCGAAAACGCGGCCCGCGTGCCAAGAGGCGGTTGGTCGGGTCACGCTGGAGTTTCTCAGTCGTAGGAACCGACGACTGCCGGTAGGTCGCGCTCGTGACAATGAGGCGCAGCAGTTGCTTGGTGTTCCACCCGCTATCCACGAAGTACCGGGCGAGCCAGTCGAGGAGTTCAGGATGACTGGGCAGGCTCCCCTGTGATCCAAAATCTCCGACGGTTTCCACGAGCCCCTCGCCGAAGCATTGAAGCCAGAGCCGATTTACCGTGACGCGTGAGGTAAGAGGGTGATCGGGCCGCACCAGCCAGCGCGCTAGGGTGAGGCGATTGAGTGGGGCGCCGGGCGGCAGCGATGGCAGCACGGCGGGAACGCCTGGTTGTACAGGTTCAGCAGGCTGATCATACGCTCCGCGTCGGAGTACGTGGGTCGCCCGTTGCGGCGAGCTATCCTGCATCACTAGGGTGCGCGGCACTTGCGCGCGCAAGGTCGCCAGATCCGTGCGTGCTCGTTCGAGTTGTTCAAGGTGCTCGTGCTGTTGCGGGGTGCCGACCGTTTCCACGAAGCCGCGTTGCATCACATCCCGTTGCCAGGAATCACGCTGGTCAGCGGCGACGCGCAAGACGCCGACGAGTCGCTCGGACCAGTACCAAGATCGTACGTCCTCCGCTGAGAGAGTATCCGGGAGAACGTAAATTTCATCAATGAGACCGTAGAAGCGTTCGCCCTTGCCGCTGACCCCGAAGTCGAGCGACCCGGCACTTTCTGCGGTGCCGGAGAGCGCATCCTGCAACACTTCCACCGGTATCACGCGTCCATCGACAAAAAGCCGCAGGCCCGCCGCGCGGGACGTGCCATCGTAAGCGAGCACCAGATGACTCCACTCCGCCCGCTTGAGAACCGCTGCGGAACGCAGTCGGAGAGCATCTTGCGACGAAGAGTGTCTGAGGCTGACCTCAAGCCGTCCTCGGCTCCAGTGGACATCAAGCCCGCGATCCTGCGTGCGCTTGCGGAGAATGCCGATGCTCGGTGCACCGGGGTTTAACCAGAAACCAATTGTCCAAGGCCGGTCGGCTCGGATCGGAAGGTCGGGCGAAAACTCAAGGTGCTGTGGGCCATCCAGAGCGAGAGCCTGACCGACCACCCCGCCTTCGTGCCGTCGCGGTCCCACCAAGCGAGGATAACGCGTGGGTTCCTCCGCACCGTCCAGGGTCGCCTCAGCCGCATCGTGCGCGGAGCTCTCGCGCCTAGGTCCGGGGCCTTCGGTCCTGAGCGAAACCTCCCACTGATCGAGGCGCTCCGCATCGGGCTTGAGCGACTGCTGCAGCTCGGCCTCCGCCTTACGCGCACGCGACGCCGCTTCCGATAGCGCAGACCGTTGCCGCGGCGTGGGCACCTCTAGGACGGGCGGTGGGTCATCTGGGTTCACCAGGCCTTTTTCCACCCCGGTGTTAAAGAAGGCGAAGAGCTGATAGTACTCCCGTTGCGAAATCGGATCGTACTTGTGATCGTGGCACCGCGCACAGCCCAGCGTCAGTCCCAGCCAAAGGTTACCGGTCGTCTCGAGGCGGTCGGCGACGTACTCGACGCGGTACTCCTCATCAATAACTCCAGTCTCGCCGGTCACCATGTGGTTTCGATTAAACCCGGTCGCGATCCGCTGCTCCAGAGTGGGGTGAGGCAGAAGGTCGCCCGCGATTTGCTCGATTGTGAACGCATCGAACGGCTGATTGCGGTTGAACGCCGCGATAACCCAGTCGCGCCAGAGCCAGATTTGCCGCGTATTGTCACGGAAGAAGCCATTGGAATCTGCGTAGCGCGCCGCATCTAGCCAGTCTACCGCCATCCGCTCGCCGAACGTCGGGGACGCCAGCAGGCGATCCACGGCGCGTTGGTAGGCATCGGGACGTGAGTCCGCAAGGAAGGCGGCAAGCTCGGTGGGCGAAGGTGGCAGGCCGGTGAGATCGAACGAGACTCGTCGAAGCAGCGTGGCGGGGTCCGCCGGCTGGGCTGGCGCAAGACCCTCGGCCTCGAGACGCGATAGGATGAAGGCGTCAATCGGGTTGGTGGGCCAGGTTCGATCTCGTACCGCGGGCGGATCGTTGGCGGCGGGAGCCTGCAAGGACCAGTGCTGCTCGTAAGGGGCTCCAGCCGCGATCCACGCGCGGAACTGCGCTTGCTGCGCGGGGGTAAGTCGCTTTCCGGTCTCCACCGGAGGCATGGGATCAAGCTCATCCGTCAGCCGCAGCAGTGCCTCGCTCTGGTCCGGATGGCCCGGGACAATCGCATGAAGCCCGGACTTGGCCGCCTGCAGCGCACCCTCACGCTGATCGAAACGGAGCCCTGATTCTCGTGTCGCTTCGTCGGGACCGTGACAACTGAAGCAGTGCTCCGAAAGAATCGGCCGGATGTCTCGGATGAAGTCGACCGATTCGCGAGAGCCGGTCGCGGCGAACGCCGCCGCCGTCACGAGTCCCCCCAGCAGGCACATGCGGCTCACGCGGCTGATTGTCGTGGAGCAGGTTGGACGCACGGGCAGAAATTGAATTGAGGCGTGCAGGGCGGGCAAATCCGAAAGCAGTGCATCCGGTGGTGCGTTCAGTTGGGTTCACGCCGCACCACCTCGACCCCTAGACCGGGTCCGGTGGGCGGAAATGCCTGGTCAGCGACGATCTTCAGGGGCGTCGCCAACACCGTGCCGTCCAGAAACTGCGGCGCGTTCAGCGCCGCGGGGTGCGGGAGGCGGTAGGCGGAAAACAGGTGCAGACACGCCGCGAACGCGACATCCGGGTCGGTCAGCCCGCTCGCAAAGAAGGCGAGTCCATGCTCGTGCAGGTACTCCACCATGCGCGCGGCCTCAGTCAGGCCGCCCACGCGTGAGATTTTCATCGCGACGCCGTCGAGCAGTTCGAGCTGATGAAAGCTTTCCAGATCGGCGAGCGAGACGACACCTTCGTCCATCAGGATCGGAAGCGCGCCAAGTCGCCGGAGCGTGCGGTATCCCGGCAGGCGATTAGCCGGGAGCGGTTGCTCGAATGCGGCCATGCCCGCATCCGCCAGGCCCCGTGCGACGGTCAACGCGGTCGCCTCGTCGTAGCCGCCATTCGCGTCTGCCCAGATGAACGCATCCGGAGCGAGTGCGCGCAGGCGCTGGCAGATGGCAACATCAGTCGCGGCGGCGCGACCGATCTTCACGTTGAAGTGACGGAAGCCACGTTCAGCCGCGCGTCCGACGGTGTCTTCGAGTTCGTCCGGCGAGCGGACGTCGATCGTCCAGCTCAGCGTCACGGGTCCGCCCTCCGGTTGTCCCCAGCGCGCAGCCGGGGATAATCCGGCGCGGCGGCCCTGGAGGTCGAAGAGCGCCAGATCGATGCCTGCTTTGGCGATCGGCTGCCCCGTGGAGAACGCCGGGGCGATGACGCGATTCATCGCCTGCCAGACGGCTGCCGTGTCGTCGACGGGTAGACCCAGAATCGCCGGACCAAGATGACGCTCGAGGCTCGTCTGCACGGTCTCGATCGTCTCGTAGCTCCACGTCGGCGACGGCACGGATTGGCCCCAGCCGACCCCGCCGGAATCGTCGGTGAGCCGAACCACGACCGTGTTGCGGGTGATGCGCTTACCGTCCTTCGCGGCAAGGAAGCGAAAGTCGCCCACCACCGGGTACGCGGCGATGAAGCACTCGATACTGGCGATGCGTGGGCTCATGGGGATCGCGGTTTAGCCGACTCCGGCCAGCGCAGGTGCCGGTGCAGGAAGGTGACGGTACCGACGCCGTGGATTTCGTGGGGGCCGACAAAGTATTCGATCTCTGTGCGCTCGGGAATCCCGAGATCCGAGTAAAGGCGAGCCACCTTTGCATACTCTTGGGCCACCTTTTCGTCGATGCTGACCGGGTCCTGGTGGCCGCGTTCGACCATGAACGGTCGCGGTGCGATGAGAGCCGCGAGATCGGCGTTCCCGAAGGTCGGAGCAAGGTTGAACGAGAACTGCTCGTACTCGTGGGTGAAGACGTAGCTGCCCTTGAAGTCGCGCGTCATGATCTTCCATGACCACGTGTTGAAGGCGCCGGAGCAGACCGAGACCGCGTACTGCGGCAGCAGCGCGGGCAGGCGCAAGGCGCTGAGCCCGCCGTAGGAGATGCCGTAGAAACCAATGCGCTCAGGATCGACGAAGGGCAGGGAGCTCAGCCATTGGAGGTGCTGTTGATGTTGGCCGACGATGACCGAGAAGAGGGTGAGCCCGATCGGATTGGCGCGCCGCTGGAGTTGGCGGAACTCCGTCGCCCCGCGGTACGGATTGTGCGGCACCCAGCAGATGAAACCGCGCTCAGCGAGCGTGCGGGGGAAGGCGCGGTAGACGCGCCAGTCGCGCGTCGTGACATCGTCCTCAAGGGCGACCGAAGGCAATCCCTCGAGCCCGTGCTGGCAGACCACCACCGGTCGGCGCTCGCCCGGTGCGATGCCGTCGGGCACCAGCAGCGTGCCCCACGCGGACACGCCTGGCCACACGTCGAGTGTCACCTCCCACATCCCGTACCCGCGGCCCTGGCCGAGGAATCGGCTGCGCGGGTTGGGCGGCAGTGACGGGTCCGGCAGCCGTCCCACGTGCTCGTCCCAGAAGCGTTGACGCAACGGATCGGATGCCGTGTGCCACATCGCGACAGTCGTTCCGGCCGGTCGCTGGTTCAAGCGGGTGCGTTCGTGCTCCGAGCGCCGCTCCAAGTAATCCGCGTGCGCGAGCAACTCAGAAAGCTGGCGCTGCTGGCGCGCGTCGGCATCGGGAAGTCGCACGCTCTGCCATGGCGCATTGCTGTTTGCCTCCGCTTCGATACCAAGCGCCGCCAGAAACCGCGCGAGCGCATCGCTGCCGCCGAAGCCGGCGACGTCGCCCCCGGTCGCCACGGCCAGCTCCAGTCCCGGAAGCGGTCGCCCTTGAGGCGGCGTCAGGAGCTTCAGAGCGCGCGCGAACTCACCTGCGGTGTCGCTCGGTGTGATCGGCGCAATCCGGCCGGGCGCGGCCGAGCGCCGCCGGCCGTCGACGGGGCCAGCGGGCGTGGCCCAGGCCGGTCCGGCACTGGGCTCGATGACGAGCCGGCCTGGCAAGGCCAGGGTTGCCAGCTCGGCATCGCCAAAGGTTCGGAGCAGTCCGTGGACGTTGCGGTCAATCGGTTCTGACCAGAGCGACTCACGCCGACTCACGTATCCACTTATCAAAGACGCATGATTCTCCGGATTCAGTGCGGCGACGTGGAGTGCGATCAGACCGCCCTCACCGTAGCCGACGACGCCGACCTTCGTCGCGGGGTCAGGCCGCTGCCGGAACCACGCGAGAGCCGCTTCGACCTTGCGCACCTCGACCCCGATCAGTGATCGACCGGCCTCGAAGAGGGGCCGCCACGCCCACTCGCGATGACTCTGGTCGGTGAGCGCAATCTCCGGTACGCCGGAGTGAGTTGAGTCGCGATTCAGGAGCGTGACGATCAGCACCTCGCAGCCCGACGCCAGCAGGCGGCGCGCCACCTGTTCCTGCGGCGCGAGGCGATCATCGAGTCCCGCCAGCGACTCCGGCCTCTGGTCGGCGTCCGGTATCATCACAACCCGCGCGCGCACTGCCTGCACCGTCGGGATCAGGAGCAGGCCCTCCCCGGACACGCCGGAGAACGCCGTCCAGCGGACGGCGTGGGCTTCACCGGCGGCACTTCGGGCGACGAGGGACGAGACATCGGGTGACGCGAGCAACTGCAGGTCGGTTCGCGCCGGCAGCGGATCGATCGCGCCGAGCATCTGCCGGAGAGCCTTACGCTGCGGTTCGACCGAAATCCGGTGCGCCTCGACCCCGGAAAGGTCCCGCTTCCATTCCGTTGCCCGGTGCGCGACAGTCTTTTGTGTCCACGCCTCGAAAAAGCGATGCAGGTCGCGCACCATGTCTGCGGAGCGATCCCGGGCAGGCTCCAGCGGGCGGGACGGAGCCCCGAACGGCAGCGGTCGGTCGGCGACCTCCGCGAAGACGGCGAGCGGAATGCCGAAAACAAGGAGGGCGAGGGAGCAAAGCGCGGAGCGGGGAAACATGCGCGGGGAGGACAAGAATGAGATTTCCGGAGCGTCCGTTGGGGGCAAGCGCTGACTTCGGAGCGGTCGGCGTCTCCTTCGCCTGTATTCCGAGTTTGCCTTCGCGAGCGATCCGGATGTTCCTGCGCCTACCCGGCGCCCGCCGGGTCTGAATCGGCGGGTCGGCCGAAATGCACATGGAACGTCTGTTTTGGATCTTTCTCGGCAGCGGCCTCGGTGGGGTGGCGCGCTTCGCGTTGAACGGCTGGGTGACCACCAAGGTCGGCAGCGGCTTCCCATGGGGAACGCTGCTGGTGAACGTCAGCGGCTCCTGGCTCATTGGCGTGATCGGCACACTCGTCGCCAGCACCAGCCGCCCCGGCGGTGCGCAGTGGGCGGGCGACTTCCTTGTCATCGGCATCCTCGGCGGCTTCACGACCTACTCCGCCTACTCCTTCCAGACTCTGATGCTCGCGCGAAGCGGACACGAACTCCGCGCGATGCTCTATGCGCTCGGAACCCTGGCGCTCTGCCTTTTGGCAGTCGCCGCCGGCGCGGCGCTGGGCAGAATCCTGAAGCCGTAACGCGGTCCGAGCTTGGATGAGACCCCCCGGTTGCTGCCGACCTGGGGCGACGCAACGTCGAGTGAAGAATGGGGCGGCCAACGGGATTCGAACCCGCGACCCCAAGAATCACAATCTTGTGCTCTAACCAGCTGAGCTATGGCCGCCGTGCTGAGCGGGAGAAAATTCCGTCCGGGAGCGGCGCTGTCAACACCTTCCTTGGCCTCGCATCGTACCCGCCGTGAGGCGTCCCGACCGGGATCCCTCGGGTTCTGGGATGCGCCTTGCGCGTCGCGCGGGCGTCCGGTATTCAGTCGATCGCTGATGGACACGTTGTACACGCTCTGCCGCTCAGCGGACAACCGCCATGCGGTGCCCCTTGGTGGAGACGCGAGGGCGGAGGTCGTCGTGCACAAGCGGGCATTCTTCGCCGACGAGGCGGCCTCGAACCCATTGGTCGCGGAAATCCTGCGCGGAGGCACGGTGTCGCTGCACGTTGCGCCCACCGGTCGGCGGGCCGATTTCCTTCGCGGGCCGGCGAGCTTTTTTCGCACGCATGAGCTCTTGCGTCATACGCGGATCACCAACGCGCCGCTGCTGATCGGCGGCCGCGAGTACCCGCGCGCGGAGGTTCTCGGTTTCTTCCAGCGATGCGTACCGAACACTAACCTGCATTTTCGGCCCTGGTTCTCGACCGCGCGCTACACCACATCGCTCGGACTCGCGGCGGCGGGAACGATTCTCATTGCCCACGTCGTGGCCCTGACCAGTGACGACGATGGGCTTTTCGACCGCGAGGTGGCATGGCAAGTCGGGGTACTGCTGTTCGCGGGGGCCATCCTTTCCTCCGCTCGTCGTTCGAACCGCGACCCACGACACGCTGCGCCGTGGAACTCGGCACTCTACCTCGACGCCAACGCGGCCCTGATTCGCTCCGGTTCGCCCTCCTTGGCGGTCGCGCGCAAGGAGTGGATCCCGCAGCAACGGCTGTTCAAGGAACCGGCGTTTTACGACCGTGTGCTCGCAGAAATCGAGTCGGGCCGGTTCGCCGAACACTTGGAAGTGGCCGCCCGCCAAGCCGTCAACGTTCAGCCAACGGCCGCCTGAAGCGGAGCGAAACGGTTTGGCACGTCGGTCCCGAACGCGGATGGTGCAGTCCCGCTTTTCTCGCATGAACACCCCTCCCTCCGTGCCCCTCCGTCGTCTGCAGCGCGCGTCGCTTTTTCTCCTGTTTCCCCTAGTGACGATCGCCCTGCGGGCGGGGCCGTGGGAGTCGCTCTTCGACGGGAAATCGCTGAATGGCTGGCGCACCCTTGGTGGCAAGGCTCCTTATGCCGTGGAGGATGGTACCATCGTGGGCACGGCCATCGCAGATACCCCGAACTCGTTCCTGGCGACGGATCGCACCTTGGGTGACTTCATTTTCGAGTGCGAAATCCTGCAGGAGGGCGGCCCGACGAACAGCGGCATCCAATTCCGCAGCCAGAGCCTTCCGAGCTACCAGAATGGGCGCGTCCACGGATACCAATTGGAGATCGATCCGTCCGCACGGGCCTGGAGCGGAGGAATCTACGACGAGGCGCGGCGGGGCTGGCTTTATCCAGGCACGCTGAACCCGGCGGCCCGCGACTTGTACCAACTCGGCCGCTGGAACCATCTGCGGATCGAGGCCATCGGTGCTTCCTTGCGGACGTGGATCAACGGGCGTCCGGTTTCCCACGTGATCGACGACCTCACGCGTGAAGGCTTCATCGCGCTGCAGGTGCATGGAGTCGGCAAGCAATTGGATCAAGTGGGCCGGCGGATCCGCTGGCGGAATCTCCGCATCCAGACCACCGATCTGGTCGCGACTCCCCTCGATCCCATCCCGGTTCGCAATCTCCGTCCGAATGACCTGAGCGAGGCGGAGAAGTCTGCGGGCTGGCGGCTCCTTTGGGATGGTGTCAGCTCCGCCGGCTGGCGCGGGGTCAACCAGGCCGAGTTTCCCGCCGAGGGCTGGAACATCGTGAACGGCGAATTGCGCGCAGCGCCGTCGGGCGCGAAGCGCGGCGGCGACATCGTCACGCGGGAGAACTTCTCGGCGTTCGAGTTCCAGTGGGAATTCCGGCTCACCCCGGGCGCCAACAGCGGCGTGAAGTACTTCGTGACGGAGCGTCCGCCGGCGGAGAGTGCCTTGGGTTTGGAATTTCAGCTCCTCGATGACGACAAACATCCGGATGCGGCGATGGGTGCGGGTGGAAACCGGCGCCTGGGGTCTCTCTACGACCTGATTCCGCGGTCGGAGTTGATGCCCGGTCTCGGCATCGCACCTCGGATCGGCGAATGGCAGCACGGCCGCATCGTGGTGTACCCCGACAACCGCGTGGAGCACTGGCTCAACGGCGTGAAGGTCGTGGACTACGTCCGCGGCTCGCCGCTCTTTAAGAGCGTTGTGGCGCGCAGCAAGTTCGAGAAGAACGCCGGCTTCGGTCTCGGGGGGAGCGGTCCGTTGCTGCTGCAGGACCATCGCGACGAGGTCCACTTCCGCAGTCTCAAGGTCCGCGAACTGCGCTGAGCGCACGCCCGCCGCGCCGCCTAGGCGACGGCGGGGCCGAGTTCCGCCAGCAGCGTGCGGAGCTCGGTTTCCGGGGCCTCGTGGTTCTGGCTGACGGCGAGTTGGAGCGCTTCCGCAAGAAGCGGTCGAGCTTCCGTTGCGCGTCCGGCCCGGAGCAGGAGTTTGCCGAGGAGGATCCGCGGAATCATCCAGTCGGCCTTCGCGGCCACGCACTGCCGAAGGTGAACTTCGGCCTCCCCGTCGCGGCTCGCCCCGAGGAGTGCTTGGGCAAGGCTGAATCGGAATAATTCGTTGGTCGGCTGGCGCTCGACGAGTCCAGAGAAATGGGCGATGCGGTCCATGGATGCGATCTCAGCCACGATGCGTTCGAGACGTCACGGCGCAAACGGGCGGAAGATTTCCTCGCGGTTGACGCGGGTCATGCGCTCGTGCCGTGACTGAGGAAGCGAATCGAGAAAGAGGCGGCCATAGGTTTTCGCGACCACGCGAGAGTCAAGGAGGGTGATCACCCCGCGGTCCGTGGTGGAACGGATGAGTCGGCCGATCCCTTGCCGGAATTGGATGAGCGCGTCGGGCAGGGTGATCTGCGCGAACGGATTGCCGCCGGCTTCCCGGACGGCGTCGCTGCGAGCCTCCAGTACCGGATGCGTCGGTGGGGCGAACGGCAATCGCGTCACGATCACTTGGGAAAGTGCACCGCCGGGAATGTCCACGCCGGTCCAGAAGCTCTCCGTGCCGAACAGGATGGCGTTGCCGAGCCGGCGCATCTCGCGGGCCAGTTCGGTACGCGACAATGCCTCTCCCTGCAGCAGGAAGGGGCGCCCGGCCTCCGCGAACTCCGGCTGGAGCGCGGCGGCGACGGCCCGCATGTCAGAGTAGCTGGTGAAGAGTACGAGCGAACCACCGCTGACGCGCAGCGAGCAGAAGCGAACCCAGTCAATCAGGCTCTCGATCGCAAGTCGGGCGTCCTGCGGCGACGGCAGCGGTACATCGGTGGCGATGAAGACGCGCATCTGACGGTCGTAATCGAAGGGCGAGGCGACGGCGCCGGTGCGGGCGTCCTCCGCGCCGACGCGACGGGTGAACGCCTCCAGTTGTCCGCCCACGGCCAAGGTCGCGCTGGTGCACAGCACGCTGGTTCCGCAGCCGAAGAGGTGGGCGCGCAGGGCGGGGGCGACGTCCAGCGGCGCGCTGCGCAGGGTCACGATGGTCTGGCGCCGGCCGCCGCGCTCGCACCAGTACACCTGGCCCTTGTCAGCGAGCGAAAGCCATTCCGCGATCGCCACCTGCAGTGCCTTGATGCGCAGGCGTTGCTCGAGGAATTCATCGCGCTCGCGTCCTTCCTCGAGGCGGTCGGCCACGCGGGCCACGGCGCGCTCGAGGGCGGCGAGGGGACCCTCCAGCAGATTCTCGGTGGGATCCGGCTCGCGCAAGCGCACGACGGGGCGCTCCGCCAGCAGCGTTCCCGCCAGCGCGCCGAAGAAACGCTCCGCCGCGCTTAGTCCGTCCTCCACGAGGCGGTGCACCTCGGGCCCGGAATGCCGTCCGAGCAGGCCGCGCCGGGAGCGGGGGTTGTAGAGGTGCTTCAGGACGCGGTCGATCGTGTGGCTGCTGACGTGCAGCCCGAAGTTGTCCGTGGCCACCTCGGGAACGGTGTGCGCCTCGTCCAGGACCACGAAGTCGTCGGGGAAGAGGACCCCGGGTGTCTCGCGCGGCGCCCCCTGGGATTGCGCACCGCCCGAGCTGATCAGAGCGAAGAGCAGCGCGTGGTTGACGATGATAACCTGGGCGGAGCGCAGGCGGGTGCGCGCGCGCTGGTAGAAGCAGCGATTGCAGTCGCAGTGCTTACGCGAGCAACCCGAGGAGTCGGCGCTGACGAGGTCCCAGACCTCGGCGCGGGGCGGCGGACGGAGCTCGTGGCGCAGACCGGACTCGGTTTGCTCCGCCCACTCCGCGATGCGCTGTAGCTCCCCATATTCGTCGTCGCTGAACAGGCTCGCTTTCTCGGCTAGCGCATGGCTCAGCCGCGTGGTGCACAGGTAGTTCCCCTTGCCGACGAGCACGCAGCTACGGAAGGCGGCGTAGGGCGCGGTCTCGGGCGCGCCGGCGAGGATTCGCCGGCAGAGGGGCAGATCCTTGGCTTCCAGTTGCTCCTGCAGCGAGATGGTGTGGGTGGATACGATCAGCTGACGCGATTGGTCCACGGCGTGAACGATGCCGGGCAGCAGGTAGGCGAGAGATTTGCCGACGCCGGTCCCCGCCTCGAAGGCGAGGGCCGCGTCGTCCGCGAACGCCTTGGCGACCGCGCGCGCCATGTGCGCTTGTTCGGGGCGGTGTTCCAAGTCGAGGACAGACGCCACGAGACCAGCCTCCGCGAAGAGCCGTCCTGTCACCGCGGGGGCAGTGGAGGGGGCTCGCGGGGGCGAGGAGGAGAGGTCAGAGTCTTCGCGCAGTCCGATCATGCGGCAAACGGCGGAGGGTCAGGCAAACGGCTGGAGCCGCCTGCGGCGATTGCAATCTGCGGTCGCCTTTTTCCGGGGTCAGCTCAAGCGTCCGGCCATGAGCCTGCCCTGGACGGATACCTTGGCCAATTTTCTGCGGGCGCAGCCCAGCATCGAGGGCCTGCGCATCGACACGGAACGGCGCAAAGTGTCGATCGCGACGCTCGGGGAGGTCGATCTGGACGCACTGGAGGCGTCTCTTCTGGCCACGGTCAATGCCGTGGAGAATCGCCTCGGCCATCGCGCCAAGACTCCGGCCGGTTTCACGGTTCGCCAGGAAGGCAGCGTGACGGAAATCACCGGTCCCTCGTGCGCCACGGCGCCGAAGCTGTGGACGTGGCGAGAGATCGACCTGCGCGAGCCCCTCGAGGCCCCGGCGCCTGAGTCGGAGTGGCGGCTTCTCGCCGGGCTGGCAGCCGCCTGCGCGATCCTCGGCGTCGCCGGTTTCCTGACCGACCACTACGGCTGGGGACCGCTGTGGTTTTCGCGGCTCCTGTCGCTCCTGGCCGTCATCGCGGGTGCGTATGATGCCGCGGTCGATGCGTGGGCGAACCTCCGGAAGCGGGAGGTCGACATCCATTTTCTGATGCTCGTGGTGGCGGCGGGAGCCTTGGCGATCGGAGCCTGGGACGAGGCGGTGCTCCTGCTGTTCCTCTTTTCTGCATCTGGTGCGATGGAGGAGTTCGCGATGGACCGGACGCGCCGCGAAGTCTCGGCGCTGCTCAAGTCCGCGCCGAAGCGGGCGACCGTGGTGGCCGCGGACGGCAGCGAAAGCGACGTCGCAGTCGAGGACCTGAAGGTAGGAGATCGCGTGCGCGTGCGGCCGGGCCAGGCCTTCGCGGCGGATGGCGGGGTTGTGTCGGGTCGCAGTGCGAGCGATGAGTCGGCGCTCACGGGTGAGGCGGTGCCGGTCGAGAAGGACGTGGGGGACACGGTTTTCAGCGGCACGTTGAACCTGTGGGGCGCGGTGGACTTCACGGTGCGCCGTTTGCCGGCGGAGAGCACCCTGCAGCGCATCATCCGCCTGATCGAAACGGCGCAGAAGCTGAAGGCGCCGAGCGAGCGGCTCACGGATCGGTTTGGCACGCCCTACACCTATGCCGTCTTGGGCGGGAGCGCGGCGATGTTCCTCGTCTGGTGGCTCGGCTTCGGCCTGCCAGCGTTCGACAATCAGGAAGGCGTACGTTCGGCGTTCTACCGCGCCATGACGCTGCTGGTGGTTGCCAGTCCATGTGCACTCGTGCTGTCGATCCCGTCGGCGATCCTCGCCGCGATCGCGTGGGGAGCGCGCCATGGGGTCCTTTTCCGCGGTGGTGCGGCGGTGGAGCGACTGGCGGAAATCACCGCGGTGGCGCTGGACAAGACGGGCACCTTGACGACCGGCGAGCTGGCGGTGATGGGAGTCGAGAGCTTTCCGCCGGGGCGCGAGAAGGAGGTACTGGAACTCGCGAACGCACTCGAGACCCGGTCCCATCATCCCTTGGCCCGCGCGATCGTGCGCTATGCGCAGGCGCAAGGCGTGCGTGAATTGCCCGTGGAGGATTTTTCGTCAATCACCGGGCAGGGCGTGCGCGGCCGGTTCGGCGGGTCGCTCACACTCCTAGGACGGCGGGAGTTGCTGGAGCACGGCCCACTCGCCGGCTGGACCGGACAACTGCCACCAGCGCCCCCGGAATTGAGCGAGGTGTGGGTCATCGGCCGCGACCTCGTCGGCCGCGTGCTATTGAAAGATCAGATCCGCTCGGAATCCAAGAGCGTGCTGGAGGCATTGCGGCGGCGGGGGATCCGGTCGATCATGCTGACCGGCGATCGTCGCCACGCCGCCGAGAACGTTGCGAAGGAGATTGGTCTCGACGAAGTGCGCGCGGGGCTTTCGCCCGAAGACAAGGTTGCGGCGATTCAGGCGATGCGGGCCGCGGGGCTGCGCGTGGCGATGGTGGGCGACGGCGTGAATGATGCGCCGTCGCTGGCCGCGGCGGACGTGAGCGTGGCGATGGGGGCACGAGGCAGTGATGCCGCGCTGGAGCAGGCCGAGGTCATCCTGATGCATGATCGCATCGAGAACTTCCTCTCCGCGTACTGGCTCAGCGTGCGGGCGCGCCGCATTATCCGCCAGAACCTCGCGGTGTCGCTCGGCGTGGTGGGCGTGATGATTCTCGCCACCGCCTTCGGCGCCGTCCCGCTGGCGGTTGGTGTCGCGGCACACGAAGGCAGCACGCTCGTCGTCTGCCTCAACTCGCTGCGATTGCTGTTCGGAAAGAACCGCTGGGCCTAGGGACCAATCCACACCCAGTCGCCGGCTCGGACGCGTTCATAGAGATCGATCACATCCAAATTCCGCAGGCGGACGCAGCCGGCGCTGGCCGGCGTGCCGATCCGATCTTCGTGGCGGGTCCCGTGGATGTAGACGTACCGCTCATAGGTGTCGACGTCGCCGCCCTGATTGGCGCCCGGTTCCAGGCCGCGAAGCCACAGGATGCGGCTGGTGATGAGGTCGTCGGTCTCCAACTCCTCGGGAAGGTACTCCCGGTAGTGCCGCCCCGTGGGCACGCGGCCCCGGAAGACCATGCCGATGGGTTGCTCACCGCCGATCCGCTCCGCGATGGCGTGCAGGCCAGTCGGCGTACCGAGGGAGTTGCGGATGTTCGACGGAGGTCGTCGTGAGGTGGAGACGGGGTACGAGCAGACGCTCCGGCCCCCCTGGTACAGGGCGAGGGTCTGGGCAGCGAGGCTGACCACGAGGACGCGGTCTGTGGGCTTGATCCCCAGCCGGGCACCCGTTGTGATTATTTGTTCCAAAGGAGTCTCCATCGTGAAGCAATCTGGTTATGCAGTCGGTATCGTCGGCGCCACCGGCGCGGTCGGTCAAGAGCTTGTCCGGCTCTTGCACGAGCGCCACTTTCCGTTGCGCGAGCTTCGGCTCTTTGCCTCGGCGCGCTCCGCTGGCAAGACGCTGACCTTCGGCGGTCAGAACTATCGCGTGGAGGAGGCGAAGCCCGGTGCGTTCGCGGGCGTCGACATCGCGTTCTTCGCGGCAGGCGGGTCCGTGACCCGTGCGCTGGCGGCGGATGCCGTGGCTTCCGGCTGCCTCGTGATCGACAAGAGCTCGGCGCTGCGGATGGATCCGAAGGTGCCGTTGGTGATCCCGGAAATCAACGCGCAGGAACTGCGCACGCACTCCGGCATCATCGCCAATCCCAATTGCTCGACCGCGGTGATGCTGATGGGCCTGTGGCCCCTGCACCTCGCCTTTGGCGTGAAGCGGATCATCGTCTCGACGTTCCAGTCCGTCTCCGGAACCGGCGCGGAGGCGATCCAAGAACTCGCCCAGCAGGTGCGTTCCCACGTGGCGGGGGAGGCCCTGACCCGGAAGGTCTATCCCTACCAGATTGCTTTCAACTGCATCCCTCAGGTGGACACCTTCGGCAGCGACGGCTACACGGGAGAGGAATCGAAGATGGCGCAGGAGAGCCGCAAGATCATGGGGCTTCCCGACCTGAAGGTTTCGGCGACGTGCGTCCGCGTCCCGGTGGTGCGGGCGCACTCGGTTGCGGTGAGCGCCGAGTTCGAGCGTCCGGTCAGCGTCGCCGCCGCCCGGGAGGCGATCGCGGGCTTTGCGGGCGCTGAACTCGTCGACGATCCCAAGGCCTCGCGTTACCCGACGCCGCTCGACTTCGCCGAGAAGGTGCGCTGCGGCGTCGGCCGCATCCGTGTCGATACCGCTTTTGACAATGGATTGTCCTTCTGGGTGAGTGGCGACAATCTGTGGAAGGGCGCGGCCCTGAACGCAGTCCAGAACGCTGAATGGCTCGCCCGCGAAGGTCTGCTCGGGGCGCGGGGAGGGTCGGGGCGCGCGTGAGCCCGAGCGAGGCGACGGATCGGCCGCATCGGCCGGATTAAACCCTTGCCTCGTACGGGGCGCGGGGGATTAACTCCCTTTTCCTGCCGGACGGCTAGCTCAGTTGGTTAGAGCACCTCGCTTACACCGAGGGTGTCGGGGGTTCGAGTCCCTCGCCGTCCACCAGCCGTCTCCGACTCCCACGCCTTTCCACTCACCGGTTTTCCCACCCATGCGTCACACGATCTCCGTCCTCGTCGAGAACAAGTTCGGCGTCCTCGCCCGGGTCTCCGGGATGTTCTCGGGTCGCGGATTCAACATCGACTCGCTGAACGTCGCCCCGACCCATGACCCGTCGCTGTCCCGGATCACTGCCGTGATCAAGGGTGACGACGCGTCGCTGGACATGGTCACCAAGCAGCTGCGCAAGCTGGTCAACGTGGTTGAGGTCGTGGACTTCAAGGAGGGCCAGGCCGTCATGCGCGAGCTGGTGCTCGTGAAGATCAAGGCCGACGCGCGTACCCGCTCCGAGATCATGCAGATTTGCGACATTTTCCGCGCCAAGGTGGTCAATGTCGCCCACGACGCTCTGATTGTCGAAGTGACCGGCGACGAGGGCAAGACCGCCGCCTTCCTGCGCCTCGTTGAGGCCTTCGGGATCCTCGAGCTCGCACGCACGGGCCAACTGGCGATGCGCCGCTGATCAATTTCCCCTTCCGACCGAACTCTTTCCCACCATGCCCGCAAAAGTCTACACCGACAAGGACGCCAATCTCGGCGTGTTTCAGAACAAGACCCTCGCCGTGCTCGGCTACGGGTCCCAAGGCCATGCCCACGCGCTGAATCTCAAGGATTCGGGCTGCAAGGTCATCATCGGCCTCTACCCGGGCTCGAAATCCCGCGCCGTCGCGAAGCAGCACGGTTTCGAGGTGTTTGACACCGCCGAGGCCGTCCGCCGCGCCGATGTCATCATGGTCGGTCTCCCGGACATGAAGCAGGCTGATGTCTACGAGAAGGACATCCTGCCGAATCTTTCCAAGGGCAAGACGCTGCTCTTCTCCCATGGCCTCGGTGTCCACTTCGGGTTGATCAAGCTCCACAAGGACATCGACTGTATCATGGTCGCCCCCAAGGGTCCCGGACACATGGTGCGTCGCCTCTACGCCGAGGGGAAGGGCATGCCCGCCCTCATCGCCGTCGCGCAGGACCGCTCCAAGAAGGCCAAGCAGACCGCGCTGGCCTGGGCCAAGGGCATCGGCTCCACCCGCGCGGGCGTGCTGCAGACGACGTTCAAGGAAGAGACCGAGACGGATCTCTTCGGCGAGCAAGCCGTCCTCTGCGGTGGCGCGAGCGCGCTGGTGCAGGCGGGCTTCGAGACGCTGGTCGAGGCCGGGTACCAGCCTGAGATGGCGTACTTCGAGTGTCTCCACGAGCTGAAGCTCATCTGTGACTTGATGTACGAGAGCGGCATCGCCGGCATGCGTTTCTCGATTTCCGAGACCGCGAAGTATGGCGACATCACCCGCGGTCCGCGCGTGGTGAACAAGGCCACCAAGGCCGAGATGAAGCGGATCCTGAAGGAGATCCAGACCGGCCAGTTCACCCGCGAGTGGGTGAAGGAATACAAGGGCGGTCTCAAGAACTACAACAAGCTCCTCGCGGCCGGTCAGAAGCACAAGATCGAGAAGACCGGTACCTACTTGCGCAGCATGATGCCTTGGATGTCGAAGAAGAACATCAAGGGCGTCCAAGCCTCCTACTAAGGGGCGAAGTCCCGGGCGAGTCCGGCGCGCCAGGCGTGCCGGACTCCCGCTCCGCCCTTCGACGCGCTGCGTGAAGCCCCTTGTCATCGCCACTCGCAAGAGTCCGTTGGCCCTGACTCAGTCCGAGCAGGTTGGCGCGCGCTTCTCCGAGCGGCTTGGCTTGCCGACCGAGCTGCTGCGCATCGTCACAACGGGCGACCGGCAAACGGAGTGGTCCCTGGAAAAGAAGGGCGGCAAGGGCTTGTTCACATCCGAGCTGGAGCAGGCACTGTTGCGCGGAGACGCGGACTTGGCCGTGCACAGCACCAAGGACCTCCCCGGCGAGATGCCGGAGGGCCTCGAGATCGCCGGTTACCTCCCGCGGGAGGATCCCCGCGACGTGCTGGTCGTGCAGGCCGGCGTGACCGCGCTGTCGCTGGTCGCCACGGGAAGTCCACGGCGACGCCTGCAACTGAGCCGTCTGCACCCGGCGGTGGCCTTCACCGAGATCCGCGGCAACGTGGACACCCGTTTGAAGAAAATCGGTGAGCTGAAGGTCGCGGACGCCAGCGTGCTGGCGGCGGCCGGGCTGCGGCGCCTCGGGATTCAAGCGTGGCCGAATCTTGAGTTTCGTCCCTTTGCGATCACCGAAATGGTCCCGGCGGTCGGGCAGGCGGCCATCGCGGTACAATGCCGCCGCGGCGAAGGTGCGGCGTGGCGCGCCGTGTTCGACGAGCGAACGTCGCGTCAGGTCTCCCTAGAGCGGGCTTTCCAGCGTGCGCTGGGTGGAGGCTGTCACACGGCCGTGGCCGTGCACGCCACCGATTGCAGCCTGCATCTCTTTCATGAGAAGATCGGAGCTCACCACCGCGACCTGCGAGCGGATGAGGTGACGGCACCCGATGCGACCGCGGCGCGGATCCTGCGGGAGTTGGGGCTAGCGTCCTAGGGACGCACATCGGTTATGGCAGTAGGCATGGTTTATCTGGTCGGAGCTGGGCCCGGAGATCCTGGTCTCATCACGGTCCGCGCACGGGAGCTTCTGGAGCGGTGCGACGTCGTCGTTTACGACTATCTGGTGCATCCGGCGCTGCTCGCGAGTTGCCGTCCGGAGGTGCGCCGTATCTACGTGGGCAAGAAGGCGGGGTTCCATTCCCGACCGCAGGACGAGATCGAGGAGATTCTCGTCCGCGAGGCGAAGGCGGGGCATTCCGTCGTGCGACTCAAGGGTGGCGATCCGTTCGTCTTCGGTCGGGGCGGCGAGGAGGCGCGCCGACTGGCGGCGGCGGGCATTCCTTTCGCAATCGTTCCGGGGGTCACCGCCGCGCTGGCCGCTGGCGCCTACGGCGGTGTGCCGCTCACGCTCCGGAATACGAGCGCGTCCGTCGTGTTCCTCACTGGGCATGAGGATCCGTCGAAGGGTGTGCCGACGACAGACTGGCGGCGCTTCGGAGCGCTGCCGGATGCGACCTTGGTGATCTACATGGCCATGGGCCATCTGCGGCAGGTGCTTCAGGAACTGCAGGCGGGCGGCCTGGATGCCGCCACGCCAGCGGTGGTCGTGCAGTGGGCTTCCCTCGGGCGTCAGCGCAGTGTTGCCGCCCCGGTGAGGAAACTGGCTGATGCGGTGGACAAGGCGGAGCTGACGGCGCCGGCGATTGTCATCATCGGCGATGTGGCGAAGGAGAGGGAAGCGCTCGGATGGTTTGAGCGCCTGCCGCTCTTCGGTCGTCGAGTCGTCGTGACGCGTGCCGGCACCCAGGCGAGCGCGCTCCGGGAAAAGTTGGAGACACTGGGCGCCGAGGTGCTGGAGCTTCCGCTGATCACGATCACCAAGGACGTCTCCAAGCACGACCTCGCTGAGGTCCTCCCGGAACTCGGCGGCTATGACTGGCTGGTGTTCACCAGCCCGAATGGTGTCCGCTTTTTCTTCGAGGAGTTCCGGCGCATCTTTGACGACATCCGCAGCCTTGGGCTGATCCGGATCGCGTGCGTCGGAGAGGCGACCGCGCGGGAGATCGCGTCGCTGCATCTCCGGGTGGAGTTGCAACCGGAGGTGGCGACGGCGGAGAGTCTCGCGGAGGCGCTGATCGCCACCGGGAGCCTCGACAGTGCCAAGGTCCTTGTGGTGACGGGCAACCGCAACCGGGATACCCTCGTGCGCGCGCTCGACGAGGCGCGGGCCATCGTTGATTTGCTGCCTGTCTACCGCACCGACCTCACTGACCTGTCGGACGAGTCCGCGGCGGCGGACTTCCGCACGCGCGGTGCCGATGCGGTGCTCTTTGCCAGCAGCAGTGCCGTCGAATCCTTCACCCAGCAGGCGAAGCACCTCCAGTTGGCCCCGGGCGTGCGTCGTCCGCTTGCTGGCAGCATCGGCCCTCAGACCTCGGCCTCGCTCAAAGCGGCAGGATTGAAGGCTGACTTCGAGGCGAAGAACCCCGGATTGGATGAGCTCGTCTCCGCCCTGATTGTGGCGCTGCAGCGGCCTCGCCGCGCCTCCTGATCGTGCGGGATTGCCCCCGGCGGGCGGCTGGCCTAGGCTTTGCGAGATGAAAGTTCCCTTCCTCGACCTGGCTCTTCAGCACCGCGCTCTCCGTGACGACGTGCTGGCGGCGATTGCGTCGGCCTATGACGGCACCCGCTTCTGCCTTGGACGCGATGTCGAGGACTTCGAGCGGGCCTTCGGTACGACGTTGGGATACCCTCGCGTGCTCGGCATGAACAGCGGCACCTCGCCCCTGCACGTGGGCGCGGTACTGGCCAAGCTCGGGCCGGGGGACGAAGTGATCACGACCCCCTTCACCTTCGCCTCGAGCGCGTGGGGTATCAGTTACGTTGGGGCCACCCCGGTTTTCGTCGAGATCGAGGAAGGCACCTTCAACCTGAGCCCCGAGGCAGTGGCGGCCGCGGTGACGCCGCGCACCAAGGCGATCGTGGTGGTACATCTCTTCGGGCAGCCGGCGCGGATGGATGAGATCCTCGCGATCGCGCAGCGCCACGGCCTGTTCGTCATCGAGGACTGCGCCCAGGCGGTGGGCGCGGCTTATCGTGGGACCCCAGTGGGGCTGCTTGGCGACTGCGGGACTTTCAGCTTTTATCCGACCAAGAATCTCGGCGCATGCGGGGAGGGCGGTGCGTTCGTCTCCCGGCACGAAGGCCTCTTCGAGACGGCACGCACCCTGCGCGTCCACGGATCGACGCGGCGGTACCACCATGACCTGGTCGGCTTCAATTTCCGCATGGATGGTTTCCAAGGAGCGGCGCTGAACGTCAAGCTGCCGCATCTCACCGGTTGGACCGCTCGTCGGCAGGCGATCGCGGGGCGTTACCTGCGGGAGATTCGGCTCGCGGACACCCGACTGCCGGACCAGCCGAGCTACGGGGCGAGCGTCTTTCACCAGTTCACGCTGCGCCATCCCCGGCGCGATGCTCTGCGCGAGCACCTCGCGGCCTGCGAGATCGGTACGGACCTCATTTATCCGCGGTGCCTGCATCAGCAGGCCTGCTATGCGCACCTCGGTTATTCGGCCGGCTCCCTGCCCATCGCGGAGCAGGCGGCGGCGACCTGCCTCAGCCTGCCCATCTTCCCGGAGCTGACGGAGCCCCAAGTGGACGCGGTGATCGCGGCGATCAACCGATTCTAGGCCCCTCTAGTTCGAGGAGCGGAGGCTCGGCCGGCGATAGAGCCAGAGCGCCAGCGCAGGCAACAGGAGAACAGCAGCCAGCATGTTCACGAGGAACATGAAGCTGAGCAGCACGCCCATGTCGGCTTGAAACTTGAGTGCTGACACCGCCCACGTGCCCACACCGGCGGCCAGCGTCAGTCCGGTAAAGACGACCGCTCCACCGGTGTCCCGGAAAGCGTGGAAGAGCGCCTCGGCGAAGGCGACGCCGTTGTCGAGTTCACGCTGCAGCACCGCAAAGATGTAGATGCCGTAGTCCACCCCGATGCCAACGCCGAGAGCGACCACCGGAAGCGTCGCGGTCTTGAGGCCGATGTCGAGGAACACCATCAAGGCGTAGCCGAGGTAGGACACCAAGCCGAGGGGCAGCACGATGCACAGCGTCGCGCGCAGGGAGCGAAAGACCAGTAGGCACAGGACGATGACTGACCCGAAGACCCAGAGCACAATGGGGGTTTGTGCCGCCTGCACGACATCGTTGGTGGCGGCCATCACCCCGGCGTTCCCGCCGGCTAGGCGAAAGCGCACCTTCTCTGGCGGATGCTCCGCGATGAAGTCCTCGATGGTCTGGGTGACGCTCTTCAGGGTCTCAGCGCGGTGATCCGTCAGGAACACCATGATCGGCATGACGCTGGCGTCGCTGTTGAGCATGCCCGTGGCAGTCTCGATGGGCGACGTTGCTTGCGCGAGGGCGCTGGAGTCGCGCGGAAGCACGCGCCACTTCAGCGAACCCTCGTTCCACGCTGCGTTCACGCCCTTGGCCAGGCTGCTGAGGCTCACGACCGATTGGACGGTCGGAAGATTGCGCAGGCGGCCCTCCAGGCGATCCATCGCTGAGACGACGTCATAGTCGACCGAGGCATTAGGCCCCGCCTCGGCGAAGACGGTGATCACGTCGATGCCAATGGAGAAACGGGAGATGATGGTCCGTGAGTCCTGGTTGTAGCGGGAGTCTTGGCGCAGCTCGGGAACGCCCGCCTGCGAATCGCCCACGCGCACCTCAGCGCTCTTATTCCACGCCCAGACGCCGACTGCGGTGGACACACCGATCGCCACGGCGGCGCGCCCCGGGGTGAAGAGCCCGCAGTACTTCCGCCAGAAGCGGTCGGTGCGCTGACGCCGCTTTTCCGCCCACGCTTGGTACGACGCCGGCAGGTTCAAGAAGGAAAGCAGGATGGGCAATAGCAGCAGGTTGGTCAGAAGGATCAGTCCGACCCCGAGACTCGCGGCGATGGCGAGCTCCCGCACCGTGTCGATTCGGATCACGAGCATCGTGATGAAGCCGATCGTATCGGTGATCAGCGCCAGCCCCCCCGGCACGATGAGCTGCCGGAACGCGACGCGCGCCGCCGCCTGGCCATTGAGTCCTGAGAAGACGGCATCGCGATAAGCGCGCACCATCTGAACGCCATGGCTCACCGCGATCGCGAAGATCAGGAAAGGCACGAGAATGGACATCGGATCGATGCCGAACCCGAGCAGCGTGAGCGTCCCGATCTGCCAGCTCACCGCGATCAAGGAGCAGAGAAGGAGCGCTCCCGCGAGCTTCCACCGACCGGCGAATTCCCACACGAGCAGGGTGGTGATCCCGAGGGCCACGAGGAAGAAAAGCGCCACGCCGCGGGCGCCGTCCGCCACGTCGCCCATGACCTTCGCGAAGCCGATGACGTGCACCGAAATCTCATCCGACTGGAAGCGGTCCCGCACCCGAGTCTCCAGCGCGGCGGCCACCTTCTGGTAGTCGAGCTTCTGCCCGGTCGCTGGATCAATCTCCTGCAACTGCGCGCTGATGATCGCGCCCGAGAAGTCGTTGGCGACGAGCTGCCCGACGCGGTTCGACTTGATGATGTTCTCGCGGACGCGCCGGAACCCCTCGGTCGTCGGCGTGAAATCTGCCGGGATCACGGATCCTCCCGTCAAACCATCCTCTACGACCTCAATGTAGCGCACATTCGGCGTGAAGATCGACTGCACTTGGGCGCGATCGACCCCGGGACAGAAGAAGACCTCATCGGTCGCCGCTTTCAGCGCCGCGAAGAACGACGGCGAAAACATGTTTCCATCGCGCGCGATCAGTGCGATCAGAACGCGATTCGCGCCGCCGAACTCCGCCTGATGATGGGTGAATACCTTGATGTAAGGATGATCCTTCGGGAGCGACTTATTGAAGCTGGCGTCGATCCTCAGCCGGGTGGCCGCGCCGACCAAGACCACGGTGACGACGGCGAACACCGTCAGGACCCAAATGCGGTGCCCGAAAAGCAGCGATTCGAGTGCCTGGATGATCCGCTGCGAGAGGCGGGGGGAGTTCGATGGCGTCACGGGCTGAAGCAACGGTTCAAGGGCGCGGCGGTAGTCGGAGGATAGCGACTCCCGCCTCGCCCAAGGCGAGCACGCGGCCATCGGGCAGCGGCAGCAACTCGGCCACGGCGGTCGTCAGCGGCAGGGTGATCCGCCGGAAGGTGTGACCATCGTCCTCACTGACGAAGAACCAGCGCGAGGCGCCCGCAAGGAGAACAGTCCCATTGCTCAGCCGGCAACTGGCAGCGAGCATGACGGGGGACTCGATCGCGACGTCCGCCACCTGACCATCGGCGGTGACGCGCCATGCATGGCCGCGCAGGCCATGGACGAGCAGTTCGCCTGACCCGAGGCGGAGCAGTCCGTAAAGCGAAGGGGCGTCTTCGGGGGCAGCTCCCCGCTCCCAGGTCAGTCCACGGTCTACCGAACGGAGCAACACGCCGCGTTCGCCAGCGAGCCAGAGCGCTCCCGTGCGATCGGCGAGGATGCGATTCAGATGGGCATCCTCGCCGGGCGTCGACGGCGACGCCCACGTACGTCCGCCATCCTGAGTCACCCGAACCACGCCGAATGCGCCCACCGCAACCACGTTCTGTGGTCCGAGGGCCACGACATCGAGAAAGATGGTCTCGCTGGATTCCTCGGACAGTTGTCGCTCCCACTGCCGACCGCCGTCCCGAGTGGCCAGGATCACGCCACCGTGGCCGCAGATCCAGCCCGTGGACGCATCGGCGAAGGAAACACCCGTGAGGGCGAAGTCGACCGGGCAGGGAATGGCCCGCCACGTCTCGCCAGCGTCCTGGCTCAGCAGGATGGCGCCACGCTCACCGACGGCGACCACGGCGCCGTCGGTGCGTACCACGCCATCGAGCAGCAGCGAACGCGCGCCGCCCGGAGCGGCCCGGGCGGCGAGAGTGACGGCGAGGACAAGCAGCGCCGCGAAACCGCGGCGCGCGAGCGCGCGAACCACGGTTTAACGTACGCCGTCGCGACGGAGACTCTCCGGCACGTAATCCGAGGGCGAGCGCTTGATCGTGAAGTTGTACATCTCGAACTCGTTATCGAGACCGATGGCAAGGTAGCGACCCGCCTGCAGGTCGGTATGCACCTCGAGCGTACTCCAGAACAGTCCCGCGTCGTAGTACTGGATGCAATGGGCCTCCGAGACGCGCCAGAGCTCGCCGCGCGAATCGTATTGGTCGACGGCCAGGATCTGCCACGAGTCCTCATCGACGTAGAACGTGCGACGCGGATAGATGTGAGACGCGCCGGGCTTCAGCTTGGCCTCGACGACCCAGACGCGGTGCAACTCATAGCGAGTGAGCGACTGGTTAATGTGCAGCGGCTTGAGAATGTCGGCGTGCTTCACGTCCTTCGAGTGCAGGCGGTAGCTGTTGTAAGGCACGATCATCTCACGCTTGCCCACCAGTTCCCACTCGTAACGATCCGGAGCGCCGTTGAACATGTCGAACTGGTCGCTCGTGCGCATGCCATCCGCGGCGGTGCCCGGGGCGTCGTAGGCGACGTTGGGGGCGCGGCGGACGCGGCGCTGGCCGGCGTTGTAGACCCAAGCGCGGCGCGTCTCCTTCACCTGATCCAGCGTTTCGTGGACGAGAAGGATCGTGCCGGCGAGGCGGGCGGGAGCGACCACGGCCTGCTTGAAGTAGAGCAGCACATTGTCGAGATCCTGACCGGAAACGCTCTCGCGCGTGTAGTTGAAAAGGAACTCATCGCGGAATTCGACCAGCGAGTAGGATCCGTTGCGCTGCGGTGCGGCCTGACCGATGTGGCGGTTGGCGGCGTCGCCGCGATAGCGGAGCAGGTGATTCCAGATGACCTCGATGCCGCTCGAAGGAATCGGGAAGGGGACGCCCACCAGGGCGCCTTCCACATTGGCGCCATTGTTGGCGACCTTCGCCGTCGTCGCGATCCGCGCGGTCGCATCATAGATGCGCTGCGGAACGGCCGCGCTGCGCCGCGTCGGGTAGACGGGGATCGAGTAACCGGGATACGTCTGCAACAAAGCGCGCTGGCCGGCCGTCAGTTGACCTTGGTAACTGGCCGCGTTCTGCGCGGTGATCGTGTAGAGCGGTTGATCGTTCGCGAAGGGATCGGGATGGTGATCGCCGGGCTGGTAGCCCGCGGGAGCCTGCGTGACACCGCCGGACCAGGCCGGGATCGATCCGTCCGCATTGCCGGCACGCACGCCGCCGAGCGGGGTCAGATCCTTGCCCAGGCGGGCGACATCGGCCTCGGAAATCGCGGCGACCGCGGAGGAGCCGACCAGAAGGAGGGCGACGCCCAGACGTCGGGCGGGAAGAGAGAGAAAGGTGTTCATGGGGGTAGGGCTCAGAAGGCGTACTTGAGGGTCGTCGCGAAGAAGTCGCGGTCGGCGAGCAGATTCTGCGTCCCGCCGCCGTAGAAGTTCACGTAGCGGAACTCGGCGCTCCAGCGGTTCTGCCAGACCACCTCGACCGAGACGTTGAGGCTCTGACGGTTCTCGATGAAGTTACCGAGCGGGTTGGGCGTATTGCCGGAAACATCGTGGACGAATGCGACCGACGGGGAGACGTTCACGCCGCCAAACAGGTTGGTGTAATCGAGGCGGCCGAGGATCTGGTAACCCCAGGAGAAAGGATCAGCGAACTGGTCCAGCGGAGTGCCCGGAAGCGTGCTCCCGGTGCCGACCATCGCCGCGCCGTTGCCACTGGTGAACGTGCCGTTGACGTCGTAGCGGAGTTTGTCCTTGCCCGGCAGATCCGGGATGTAGACGCCGCCCGCCTCCGTCACCAGAGCGAGTTGGCTTGCACCCAACACCTGACCGAAGACCTTCGTGGCCGTGGCCTGACCCGTCCACACGCCGTGCCGGCGATAACCGGAGATCTCCTGGCCGTATTTGCCCAGGTAGTTGCCCACTTGGTTGTTGGCACCGAAGGCCGGATTCAGCGTCGAAAGAGCGGCAAACAGCAGCTCGACGTCGTCCACCTGCAGCGGAACGTCCTGCTTGTAGGACACCTCGCCCTGCAGCGAGATGCCGGTCGAGGCGAGGTCCGTGTTGAAGCTGGCGCCGAGCATCGTGAGATCCTCGGGATACTCGACGAAATAGCGTCCGGAGCCGGCTGCCGTCAGGAGCGCGATCTGTCGGGCACCGGCGATCGCGGCCTGCGTCTGGGCAGCCTGCAGCGTCGCGATCTGCACCTGCGAGAGTGCCGCCGGGTTGGTTTGCGACAGCACAATGAGTTGGAAAACGCCGGCTGCCTGCGCGGCGGCTTGGGCGGCCGGGAGACCCGCGCGAACAAACACGGCGGTGAGCGGCCCGGTGAGGTTCGTGTCGATCGGTGCCGTCGGCGTGCGGGCGCTGATCACCGGGAGACGGCTGTGGTAGCGCGTGAGGTAGAAACCGAACTCCGTATCGTTCAGCGCCGGCGCGAGCACGCGCGTCGAAATACCGAACTGATTGAAGTTGTTTCCCTCGCGATCTAGCGTGCGCGGGATGGCGCCGAGCGGCGTCTGGTCGCTCAGCGCGCCGAAGCCGAGATAGACATTGCGGCCGCCGCGGGTCGCGAAATCATTCGTGGAGAAATACGTGCCGGCCGGGTCAACTTCGACGCGCCGGAACTCCATGAGCCAGAACGGTTCGATCGTCACCGTGTCGCTCAGGCTGAAGCTGCCCTTGAGCATGGTGACCGGAAGCAGCGCCTCGCGGAGCTCGGAGCCCGGGGAGCGCAGGCGGGCGACGTCCACGGGGTTGACCACGTTAATGCCGTTGGGGATGAACGTGCTCTCGCCGAGGTTGAGCACCTGGCGACCGAAACGGATGTCGGCCGAGCGTCCACCGATCTCGCCACGCCACAGGCCGTAGAGGTCGAGGTACTCCGCGCGCTTGGCGACGCGATCCTTCGCCTCGTCGCTCAGCGGGGTGCGGTCACGGACGCCCTTCTCATTCACGCTGTCGTAGAAGTAGGTGACGCGGCCGAATGCGCCGAAGTGTTCGCCGTACTCAACTTCAAGATCGTGCGTCCCCTTCACGAGCGATGAGACCCATCCCTTGCGGTAGTTGAGGTTACCGTCGTCGGCGTTGACTGACAGCGCCCGCCCTCCGTTCGCGGTGCCGAAGAAGTCGGCGCCCGGGTCCGCCATGCGGTACATGGCACCGAACGAAAAGGTGGTATCGAAGCTTCCCTTCCATCGACCTTCGTTGAAGGAGACCGCATGGAGGTCCAGCGCGCAGAACAGGGACAGCAGGCCAGCCGACAATGCGGCGGCTCGGATCCGGGGGATCGGAGGTTGATTCATAGTCAGGGGTTCAATCGACCGCTTGCAGGGGTGCGAGCGGAAAAGGGGAGGTTTGCGGGAAACGCCGCAAGATCAAGCGACCTCGCTTTTTGCTGATGATGGGCAACATCTCAATCTCATTTGCGTTTGAGGGCGGGTTCGTAAGGTATCCGCTGCTGTTTCATGGAGCCCGCGACCCATATCCACATCAAAGGCGCCCGGGAGCACAACCTGAAGAACCTCGAGGTGCGCATTCCACGCGGGAAGCTCGTGGTCGTCACCGGGCCTTCGGGTTCGGGAAAATCGTCGCTCGCCTTTGATACCCTCTACGCCGAGGGCTATCGCAAATACATGGAGTCGCTCTCCACTCAGGCGCGACAGGTCTTGGATCAGTTGCGGCGTCCAGATGTGGATTTCATCCACGGTCTTTCCCCCGTGCTGGCGATCGAGCAGCGGACCGGAGGGGGCTCGCCGCGGAGCACCATCGCGACGGTCACGGAGATCTCCGACTACGCGCAACTGCTGTGGGCGATTCGCGGGGAACCCCGTTGCCCCAAGGACGGGGGCCGGATCGTGCAGCGGTCGCTGGACGACAATGTGCAGCGGGTGCTGACGGAGTGCGCCGGGGAGCGCATCATGCTTCTGGCTCCGGCATTGCGCGCGAAGCCGTCCGTCCTGCGGGATGAATTGCCGCGACTGCGTCAGCGCGGGTTTCAGCGCGTCCGCCTGAACGGTGAGGTCCGCTCGCTCGAGGAGCCGAACCTGATCCCAACCGGAAGTCGTGAATGCGCGGTGGAGGTGGTGATCGACCGGCTGGTTGCATCCGCAGACCAACGGAGCCGACTCGCGGACTCGCTTGAGTTGACGTTCCGCGAAGGCCGAGATCGCGCCATCGTGTTGGCGCAGCGAGGGGCACAGGATCCTTGGCGCGAACTGCCGCTGAGTCAGTCGCTGGCCTGCGAAACGTGTGGCGACGTGTTCGACCGGCTCACACCGCGGCACTTTTCGTGCAACCATGCGGAGGGCGCGTGCGCGGGCTGCGGCGGGCTCGGCCGAAAGCCCCGGTTCGTGCCAGAGCTCATGGTGCCTGACGCGCAGAAGTCGGTTCGCGAGGGTGCGATCAAGCCCTGGCGGATCGGCGGGAAGAACCTCATCATCCGGCACAACGCCCTGCTCAAGCAACTGGCCGAGCAGCTTCCCTTCAACCCCGACACGCCGTGGCAGGATCTCCCTCCGGAGGTCCGCGACGTTCTTCTCCAAGGCGCCGGGGATCGGCTGTTCGCGTTCAAGCTGAAACGGATGCGTGAGCCCAAGGCGATGGCGTTCGAGGGCGTGGTCGCCGATCTGCAGCGCAGCTACCTCGAGACCGACAGCGAGGGCTTTCGCGCTCGGCTCAGCACGTTCATGGTGGCGGGGCCTTGCCCTGACTGCCAGGGGCGCCGGCTCAGCGCCTTCAGCAGCGCAGTCCAATTGTCGCTCGGATCACGGCGCCTCACGTTCCCGGAGTTCCTCGCCCTCGACGTGGGCTCGGCCCGCGCGCTGGCCCGCGAATGGTCCGCGCCCGCCGGCGAAAACGAAGCCGTACGGGAAGTGGTGCAGGGAATCGAGCAGCGACTGCACTTTCTGGAGGAGACCGGCCTTGGGTACCTGACGCTGCAACGCGATTACGGCACTCTGTCCGGCGGCGAGGCACAACGCGTCCGTCTGGCCACGCAGCTCGGCATGGGGTTGATCGGCGTGATCTACGTACTCGATGAACCGAGCATCGGTTTGCACGCCCATGACAACGAGAAGCTGCTCGAGACCCTGCGGGCGTTGCGCGACCGCGGAAACACGGTCGTCGTGGTCGAGCACGACGAAGATACGCTGCGGGCGGCGGACGAGTTGATCGAACTGGGCCCGGAAGCGGGGGCGGAGGGCGGCCGGCTGCTCTTTCAAGGCACTCCCGCCGCCTGCGCGAAGCTGCCCATGGCTCGTTCGCGGACTGGACCTTATCTGGCCCGCTCGATCGCGGTGACCCGGGACACCGCGCTGAAGACCCCCGACGGCACGTGGCTCACGGTGCGCGAGGCCCGGGAGAACAATCTCCGCGGCATCGACGCCCGATTCCCGGTTGGCCTCCTCACCTGCGTGACCGGTGTTTCCGGCTCAGGAAAGAGCACGCTCGTGAACGACATCCTCGCCACCGCTGCGGCGCGGAAACTCAACGGCGCGCGAGGCATCCCCGGAAAGCACCGCCACATCGAGAATCTGGACCTGTTCGAGAAGCTCGTGCAGGTGGATCAGGAACCGATCGGGCGCAGCCCGCGCTCGAACCCCGCGACCTTTGTCGGCCTGCTCGACCTGTTGCGGGATCTTTTCGCGCAGGTTCCTCTCGCTCGCGTCCGCGGCTACCGACCCAGCCGATTCTCGTTCAACGTCCGAGGCGGCCGCTGTGAGCGCTGCCAGGGCGACGGCATGATCCGGCTGGACATGCTGTTCATGGCGGATGCCTACGCTCCGTGCCCCAGTTGCGGCGGTCGGCGCTTTAATCGCGAGACGCTGGAGGTTCTTTTTCATGGCCGGTCCATCGCCGACGTCCTCGACCTCACCGTGCGCGAGGCTCTCGGCCTGTTCCGGAATATCCCACGCGTGATCGACAAACTCGCGACGCTCGACGCGGTCGGCCTCGGATACTTGCGGCTGGGCCAGTCGGCGACGACCCTGTCGGGTGGTGAAGCGCAGCGCCTCAAGCTCTCGCTGGAACTGAGCAAGCGTCAGCAAGGTGAAACCCTTTACATCCTCGATGAACCGACGACCGGGCTGCACTGGGTGGATATCCAGCGCCTGCTTGATCTGCTCTTCAAGCTACGCGACGCAGGCAACACGGTGATCGTGATCGAGCATAATCTCGACGTGATCCACCTCGCGGATTGGATCGTCGATCTGGGTCCGGGAGGCGGTTCAGCCGGTGGGGAACTGGTGTACGCGGGCCCCCGCCTTGGCATCGATGCAGAGCCCCGCTCCCTGACGGGCCGGATGCTGGCGAAGTGGGCGAGTTCGGGCCGTCGCGAGGGCAGAGGCCGATCCGGATGAAGACCACCGGGAGGATCACCTTGCCAACGCCGCCTCGGGCGGATGTCGTCTTACCTGCTTCGCGGCGATGAACCTCCCCAACCTGATCACGCTTTCCCGCATCCCGTCGATGTTCGTCATCGTCGGTCTGATGTACTGCGATTTCCCGGGGGCGCCTTCGCTTGCCTTCTGGCTCTTCATTCTGTGCGCGGTGGGCGATTGGTTTGATGGCTACCTGGCCCGCCGTCAGGGCCTCGTCTCCACGTTCGGCAAGCTCATGGATGCGCTGACGGACAAGATCATGGTGGTGGGGCTAGTCGTGGCGTTCGTGCAGAAAAACGAAATTCCGGTTCCCCTCGCGCTGATCACGATCTGCCGGGAGTTTCTGATCACCGGCATGCGCATGGTGGCGGCCTCGAAGGGCGTGATCGTGCCAGCCGATCGCGGGGGCAAGGCCAAGACCATGACCCAGCTGATCGCGCTGGGCTTCCTGCTCGGCGCCCCGATGGCGGCGAGCGACTGGTCTCGTTTCGTCCCCGTCGATCTGACTCTCTTTGTCCAGATCGTGCACCAGATCGGATTCTACGGATTCGTGCTGGGCACCGTCCTCGCGGTGTGGTCGGGGGTTCGCTACGTGATCCAGCACCGCACGGTCGTCTTTAGCGACGCGGACGGAGCGAACTCACGGAATGGATCCTGACCGCTCGCCGCTTCCTGCGACCACTCGGCTCAACCCGTGGGTGGAGATCGCCTGCCTCGGTCCGATCGGCCGTCGCTTGCCCGCGCCCGGCACGTGGGGCTCGCTCGTCGGACTCGCGTTGGCGGCCGGGCTCATTCGGTCCGGGGCAGAGGACTTAATCGCGTGGACGACGCTGGGATTGGCGCTACCGGCAGTGTGGATCTGCGCCGCGGCGGAGCGCGGCCTCGGTCGGGCCGACCCCGGCGAGGTGATCATCGATGAGGTGGTGGCGATGCCCCTGTGTTTCCTGGGCTGGTCGCGGTTGGAGTCCGCCGCCACACCGTGGGTCCTGTTCGCCGTGGGCTTCGCGCTCTTTCGACTGTTCGACATTACCAAGCCCTTCGGCATCGCGCAGCTCCAGCGACTGCCCGGTGGCTGGGGGGTGATGGCGGACGACCTCGCGGCCACGCTCGCCGCGTGCGCGAGTCTGCACGCGCTCGCGGCGCTGGGATGGCTCGGTGGCCCCTGAACGGTCCCGGCGTGCGCGCTTAGGAACGCAGCAGGTAGCGCACGGCGGCGAAATAGCCTTCAACGCCCAAGCCCGTAATCACTCCGACGGCAGCGCCGGCGCTGTAGGAGTGCTGGCGGAACGCCTCTCGGCGGTGAATGTTCGACAGGTGCACCTCCACGACCGGCAAGGATGAGCCAGCGAGGGAATCCCGAAGCGCAACGCTCGTATGCGTGAAGCCACCCGGATTGATCACGATCGCCGCGCTCTTCGCATCGTTGGCATCGGCCAGCGCATTGATCCGATCAATGAGCGCTCCCTCGTGATTCGACTGGAAAAATTCCAACTTCACCTTGTCTCCGAACTCCGCCCGCAGTGCGGCCTCGATGTCGGCCAGCGTCGCGCGTCCGTAAATCTCTGGTTCGCGCTTGCCGAGTCGGTCGAGGTTGGGGCCGTTGAGGATGGCGATAGTCTTCATCGTGAACTCGTTCAGGCAATCGCGGCGCCCCTCGGAGGGCAAAGGGATTCTTCGCGCGGAGCTAGAGGGGATTGTCCGTGCGCAGGAAGGTCCAAGGGAGGCCAAAGCGCCGCGCCACGTCCGCCGCGAGCGCCTGAACGCCGTGCACTTCGGTCGCATAGTGGCCACAGAGATAGAGGTTGAGCCCGTAGTCCTGCGCCACCGGAAACCACTCCTCGCGCAGTTCCCCTGTGACCAGGGTGTCGATTCCCGACCGCAGTAACTCTGGTACCGCGCTGTTGCCACTGCCGCTGCAAAAAGCCACCCGTTGCGGGGTCGCCGCGCCGTATTCCACCGCAATCACCCGCGGATAGAGCTTCTCAAGTGAGGTCCGCAGCGCACTGCGGTGCAGTTGCGACTCAGAGGCCCAGCCGATCGATTGGCCATCTCGCACCAGAAAGGGCAGGGTGGGGTGGAGTCCGAGCTGCCGCGCCAAGATCGCATTGTTACCCAACTCCGGATGTCCGTCCAAGGGCAGGTGACTCGAGTACAGGGCGCAGCCGCCCGAGATCAGCGTGGAGAGACGTTCAAAGTGCGGACCCGTGAAGGCGCGCGGTTGATCCCAGAACATACCGTGATGCACGATCAGGAAGTCCACCCCGGCCTCCACCGCGGCCCGGAAGGGCGCCACCCCCACGTCCACCGCCGCGCCGATTTTCGATACCCCTCGAGCATTGGCGAGTTGGAGGCCGTTGAACGCACCGGGCGCATCCTTGTACAAAGACATCAGGGTGCGCTCGTCGCAGTAGGCCGTGAGATCGTGCAGCGGAACCATGGCGGGGAGCGTGACGGGTCCCGCAGAAAAGCCAAGGCGGCGTCGCGGGCGACTTGCCAGCCTCGTCGTGGTCCGCTTGCCTACCGCCATGAGTGAGGTGGTTCCTTCCGCCGGCTCCGGCGGTCCGGTCGACCTGATCGCCGAGGCCACGGCCCATTTTCCGACCCGTCCTTCGTGGGACGAATACTTCATGGCGACCGCCGTGCTCATCTCCACGCGTTCTCCGTGCGAGCGGCTGCACGTGGGCTGCGTCATTGTCAGCGGGGGCGATCGCCGCAATCGGCTGGTTGCCGCCGGCTACAATGGGTTCCTTCCCGGCACGCCGCATGCCTCACGCGTGCGCGACGGGCACGAACAGGCCACCGTTCACGCCGAGCAGAACGCGGTGGCGGACGCCGCACGGCGGGGAAGTGCCGTGGAAGGGTGCGTCGCGTATGTGACGCACTTCCCGTGCATCAACTGCGCCAAGATTCTGGCCGCATCCGGGATCGCGGAGATTCGCTACCGTGAGGATTACCACAACGATCCCCTCGTTGTGCCGCTGCTGGCGGATGCGGGAGTCAAGGTCACCCAACTGGCGGCCGGGACCTGACACCGATGCGCACCCGTCGCGTCTCGTCCCGCTCGGAGTCCGAACTCTCGGGCTCGCTCCTGTTGGCGCATCCCGCCCTGCGCGACCCGTCCTTCCGGCGAAGCGTGGTGCTGATTTCCAGCCACGATTCCGAGGGAGCGATGGGCGTGGTGTTGAATCGCCCGTTGGGAAGGACCCTGGGCGAGCTGGACGCTGCTTTCGCTCTGGGACCCCTGGCCGGGGTGCCGGTCTACCGCGGCGGGCCGGTGCGCGAAGAGCAGTTGATCCTGTGCGCGTGGCAGGTGGAACCCAGCGGGACGGAGCTCAAACTCTACTTCGGACTCGAGCCTGAGAAGGCGATCGAGCTTCGCGGCGAGGCGGGCTTCGAGATCCGAGCGTTTTTGGGGCATGCCGGATGGAGCGGCGGGCAACTGGAGGAAGAGCTCGACCGCGACGCATGGGTCGTGATGCCGGTGGGGTCAGACTTGCTGGAGTTCCAGCCCGACGAGACGCTCTGGCGCGGACTGCTCTCCGGCCTCCACCCCGAGTGGCGAATCCTGGCCGAGGAACCCGACGATCCCAGTCTCAACTAGGAGGCAGGAGTATCGAGTTGACAACCTACCGCCCCGGCGGCTTTTCTGGACCTTTTATGAAAGTTGTTTCCTCCATCAAATCCGCGAAGAAGCGCCACCCGGCGTGCCAAGTCGTGCGCCGCCGCGGCAAGATCTACGTGATCAACAAGGTTGAGCCCCGTTACAAGGCTCGCCAGGGCTGAGACCCGGAAACTAAACCCTTTCGCCATGAAGCCCGAAGGCCATCCCTCGCTCAACGACGTCTGCTTCCTCGATATCGGAACCGGCCGTCGCTTCCTCACCAAGTCGACCATGAAGTCTCCCCGCAAGGAGACCATCGACGGTCAGGAACACTTCGTCATCGTCCGCGACGTCACCATGGACTCGCATCCCGCCTACACCGGCGAGAAGCGCATCGTCGACACCGCTGGCCGCGTCGAGAAGTTCACGACGAAGTTCAAGCGCGTCACCGCGAAGAAGTAACCGCGAGCGTTTCCGCATCGCGTCCCGAAGCCCTCCCCAAGCGGAGGGCTTTGTTTTGTCCGGACCTCGCGCCTGTCCTCTCCACGCTCTCCCGCGCTGCCATCCATGAGTGCCCCACGCCTGATTCTCTTCGACTGCGACAGCACCCTTTCGGCGATCGAAGGCATCGACGAGCTGGGGCGTCTGCGCGGACCCGCGATCTTCGCGGAGGTCGAGGCCATGACGACGGCAGCCATGGAGGGGCGCATTCCCGTGGAGTCGGTCTTCAGCCGCCGGCTTGAAATCATTCGCCCCACCGCCGCACACGTCGCGGAGATCGGGCGCAGGTATGTGGCCACTGTGGAACCGACGGCTTCGCAGACGCTGGCGGGCCTGCGACGGAGTGGGTGGACGCCCATGATCGTGAGCGGCGGATTCCGGAACGCGATCCGTCCGCTGGCGGATCATCTTGGCATCGAGCGCATCGAGGCGGTCGACCTGCACTTCACAGGAGAGGGAAGCTACGCTGGGTTTGACGAAACGTACCCGACTACGCGTTCCGGCGGAAAACCCGACATCGTGCAGCGACTGCGGGCGGAGCTACGACCCTCAGCGGTGGTGATGGTGGGGGATGGAGTGAGCGACCTCGAGGCCAAGCCGGCGGCGGATCTCTTCGTCGGGTTTGGCCGCTATGTGACGCGGGAGCGAGTAAGGCGGGAGGCGGACCATTTCATCAATTCGCTCGCAGACCTGCCGGGCTTGCTTGCGCGCTGGGCCTAGGACGTTCTAGGTAGGCACCCCATGAGTGCCTTCTTTCGCCCCACCTTGGTGGCTCTTGCGGCTGCCGCCTGCTCGGTCCCTCTCGCAGCGGCATCCGCGGGCTCCGGTGGACCCACGTTCCCGCTGCCCCTTGAGGCGTACACGGCGGGTGAGCAGGGACTCAGCCTATGGGAGGTACTCAAGCACCGCGTCGGCGTCCAACCTTTCAACCTCGTCGCCTCGGGCATCTTCCTGCTCGCGATCCTGCACACGTTTTGTTCGCCGAAGATCCTGCAGTGGGCGCATCATGCCCGCGAGGAGCATGAGGCGAAGCTCCGGGCACTGGAGGCCTCGGGCGGCCTGCGTCCAGGTTCTCGGCCCCCGGTCAGCTTCAAGGCCGAGCTGTTGCATTTTCTCGGAGAGATCGAGGCCGTGTTCGGCCTGTGGGTGATTCCGCTGCTGGCGGCAATCACGGCCGCGAAGGGCTGGGATGCGGCGCAGAACTACGTCACCTACGGCGTGAAGTACACGGAGCCGCTCTTCGTGGTGGTGATCATGGCCATCGCGGCCACGCGTCCGATTCTGCGGTTGTCCGAGTCCGTCCTTGGACGCGTCGCCGCGCTAGGCGGAGGCACGCCGCTCGCGTGGTGGTTCTCGATCCTCACCTTGGCCCCGCTCCTCGGCTCCTTCATCACGGAGCCGGCCGCGATGACCATCGCGGCGCTGCTGCTCCTCCAGAATTTCTATCGCTTCAACCCCAGCATGCGGCTGCGGTACGCGACCCTCGGGCTGCTCTTCGTCAACATCTCAGTCGGCGGTACGTTGACGCACTTTGCCGCGCCGCCGGTGCTGATGGTCGCAGCCAAGTGGGGCTGGGACACCCCGTTCATGCTCCAGCACTTCGGCTGGAAGGCGGCTATCGGAATCGTGATTTCGAACGCAATCTACTACGCGGTGTTTCGACGCGAATTCAAGGCGCTGGCCACCGGGTCCAATCCTCCGTCAGAGGAGGACGTCGTCGAGGCTCACGCGACCCAGCGCCGCGACCGGGTCCCGGCTTGGATCACCGCCGTCCACGTCGGAGCACTGGCTTGGACCGTCCTCACCGCGCACTACGTGCCGCTGTTCCTCGGTGGATTCCTGGTGTTCCTCGCGTTCACTCAGGCCACCGCGCATCATCAAGATCCGATCGGGCTGCGCTCGCCCGTGCTGGTCGGGTTCTTCCTCGCCGGCCTGGTCGTCCACGGCTCGCTCCAACAGTGGTGGATCGCGCCCGTCCTGGGGAGTCTGTCGGAAATACCCCTGAAGTTTGGCGCGATTTTCCTCACCGCCTTCAACGACAACGCCGCGATCACCTACCTGGCTTCGTTGGTGCCGGGGCTCACGCCCGAGCTGAAGTATGCGGTCGTCTCCGGAGCCGTGATCGGCGGAGGACTCACCGTGATTGCCAACGCCCCGAATCCAGCCGGACAGTCGATTCTCTCCCGCTGCTTCCCCGGCGGCGTTTCGCCGCTAAACCTCTTTCTCGGCGCACTCGCCCCCACCGCCGTGATGACGGTGGTCTTCCTGCTCACGACTTGAGGGCTTTGTCGGTGGTGCCTTTCGCTCCCGCTCCCTCGGCGGTCGCCGTTCCCCTTGCTTCGCGCGACTTCGGCGGCGCGGGGAAGGTTCCGCTGGTCGTGGTGCACGGTTTTCTGGGGTCCTCCCGAAACTGGCAACTCACCGGGCGCGACCTGTCCGCCCACGTTCATGTGCGCGCCCTCGACCTTCGCAACCATGGCGAATCGGGGCGCGCGGCCGACATGAGCTGGGATGCGCTGGTCACCGATGTCCTCTCTTGGTGCGCCGAGCAGGGCATCTCGCGCGCTCAGTTCCTCGGACACAGTCTCGGCGGCAAGATTTTGATGCGGCTGGCATGCGTTGCGCCGGCGCTCGTCGAGAATCTCGTCATTGTCGACATCGCACCGAAAAGCTACGCTTTCCAGTCGCATCGCCACGAGCTCGCCGCGCTGCTCGATCTTGAGTTGGCGGGCCTGACTACGCGGGCGGAGGCAGAGATGCGCCTGGAGGGCCGCGTGCCCGACCTCGCGATGCGGAAGTTCCTGCTCACGAATCTGGGACGCGCCGACGATGGCTCCTGGCGTTGGCTGGTCCCGCTCCCGTGGCTCGCCTCCGCACTCCC
>Ga0164292_10000081_pt1 | contig 59267 bp, 61 predicted proteins | sample GEODES117metaG_FD_111486 | JGI IMG/M metagenome (GOLD analysis project Ga0164292, IMG submission 111486) | Eutrophic lake water microbial communities from Lake Mendota, Wisconsin, USA - GEODES117 metaG | ecosystem: Environmental > Aquatic > Freshwater > Lake | place: USA: Lake Mendota... | reverse complement strand
GCAGGAGCCGCCTGCAGGTGCATGCAGTCGCATGCCTTGCTTTTGCCGGATGCCCGCGCCAAATAAGGGCCGCCGGCATGATGCTCCGCCGGTCTTTGGACCGAGCCGGATGCTGCGCCTGTCTTATCGTGGAAAAACACGCCAGAAGACCGTGACCATGCCCAGCTGGGCATTTGGTCTGGTCGCGGCTGGCAGCGCGGCGCTCGGCGTGGCGCTTTTTCTTGCCATCAGCGCGATTGCGGTCCTGCTGTTGCCGATCGTGCTGGTGGCTGGAGGCATCACGGCCTTCGTCATGCGCAAGCGTATCGAGGCCTTGCTGCGGAGGGCCGGTATGTCCCAGCCGCAGCCGGCCACGACACGCAAGAGCACGGCCCGCAAGAGCACGGACCGCAAGCCTTCACGCGACGAGATCGAGGATGTGGAATACCGCGTGGTCGACGAGCCGCCCCGGCGGCCTGAGGAACAGGGTCGGCGGTGACGCGCTCACGGCCAGGATCGCGCATGTTTTGCCGATGTTGAAGGCGATGTTTCGCCTTGAGATCGGCTAAGGCCTGCCCGCGGCGGCCTTCGGCGCAGGCTTCCATGCCGCGATGAACAGGCCGCCGACGATCATGGCGATGCCGACAAGCTGGATTGCCCCCGGCCATTCCCCCAGAACCGGCATGCCGAGGATGGTTCCGATCACCGGGATCATCGGCGGGAAGCGTCCGGCCACGGCGACGCCGAGGATCTTGGTCGCCCAGGCCCAGAGCCAGAGGCCGATGACGACGTTGATCAAGCCCTGGTTGATGCCGTGAAAGACAATGGCTTGCCACGGCGCGACATCGAAGCCCCGGAAGTAGACCAGCGCATAGACTGGCAGATACAGCATCGACAGTACGGAGACGACGGCGGTGGCCTTCAGCCCGTCGATCTTCCAGAGCTGGAGCGCCAGCGGATAGCCCCCCCAGATCAGGCCCACGCCGAGAAAGCACAGATCGCCCAGCAGCAGGTTCGGCATGTGGGTCGCGGTGGTGGCAGCCAGCGCCAGTGCCAGCAAGCCCGCCAGCACGATGGCGACGCCAACCATGAGCGCAGCGGTGAGTTGCGTGCCGAACAGCAGCACGCCGCCGATGATGCCAATCAGGGTCACCGTGCCCGGCCCGATCGATGCGCCATGGGCGGCAGGGGCCATGGTCAGGCCCTGCATCATCAGAAAGCTCATCGGAAAGCCGGACATCACCGTCAGGATCACACCGCGGCGCCAGCCAATGCCCGCGCAGTCGCGCACACCGGCCCGCCAGAAGACCGGCAGCAAGATCAGCCCGGCGACAGCGAAACGCAGGGCCAGCATGTCATGCGCGGACAGCCCGTTGAGAACGGCATGGCGGCTGATCACGAAGTTCGAGCCGTAGATGAGCATGGCCAGCGCCATGCCGGCCATGGCGAGGTGCCGTCTCTGGAGATTGAGCAAAAAGGCCATGCGGTTCCGTCAGGAGTTGACAGGATATGGCATGGGGCCTCCTGGATTGGGAACGCCGTACAGCGCATGACCAGCCCGCGCCTGCGGCAGCGGGGCCGGCCATGGGTGTGTTGCCGGTGCGGTGGTGTTCAGGCGAGAGCCTTGAGGGCTGCCTTGCCGGCATAGCGGGCCTGCGAGCCGAGTTCCTGCTCGATACGGATCAGCTGGTTGTATTTGGCGGTGCGATCCGAGCGCGACAGCGAGCCGGTCTTGATCTGTCCGCAATTGGTGGCGACCGCGAGATCGGCGATGGTCGAATCCTCGGTCTCGCCGGAACGATGCGACATCACGGCGCGATAGCCGTCGCGCTGGGCGGTGTCGACGGCATTCAGCGTTTCGGTGAGCGAACCGATCTGGTTGACCTTGATCAGGATGGCGTTGGCATAGTCGCCCTTGATGCCCTTGGTCAGGCGCTCGACATTGGTGCAGAACAGGTCATCGCCGACGAGCTGGCATTTTGCGCCGATCTTTCTGGTGAGGTCCTGCCAGCCCTGCCAGTCATCCTCGGACATGCCGTCCTCGATCGAGACGATGGGATAGTCCTTTACCAGCTTGGCGAGATAGTCGACCTGCTGGGCGATCGAGCGCTTCTTGCCTTCGCCGTGGTAGTCGTAGACGCCGTCGTTGAAGAACTCCGTCGCCGCGCAGTCGAGGGCCAGATGCACGTCCTTGCCCGGCTTGAAGCCAGCGGCGGTGATCGCCGTCATAACGAAGTCGAGGGCAGCTTCGGCCGAGGCCAGGTTGGGCGCAAAGCCGCCTTCATCGCCGACATTGGTGTTGTGGCCGGCCTTCTTCAGCGCGCCCTTCAGTGTCTGGAAAATCTCCGAACCCCAGCGCACGGCCTCGGCCAGCGATGGTGCGCCGGTCGGCATGATCATGAATTCCTGGAAGTCGATCGGATTATCGGCATGGGCGCCGCCGTTGATGATGTTCATCATCGGCACGGGCAGGACGCGCGCCTGTGTGCCGCCAACATAGCGGTAAAGCGGCAGGGCGGAGGCATCGGCCGCCGCCTTGGCGATCGCCAGCGAAACGCCAAGGATGGCATTGGCCCCGAGCTTCTTCTTGTTCTTCGTGCCGTCCAGATCGACCATGGTCTGGTCGAGCAGCACCTGCTCCTCGGCTTCCATGCCGACAAGCGCCTCGGCAATGGTCTCGTTGACCGCAGCGACCGCCTTGAGCACGCCCTTGCCGCCATAGCGCTTCTTGTCGCCATCCCGCAGTTCGACAGCTTCATGCGCGCCAGTTGATGCGCCGGACGGCACAGCGGCGCGGCCCATCGAGCCGTCTTCCAGGACGACGTCGACCTCGACGGTCGGATTGCCGCGCGAATCGAGAATTTCGCGTGCGTTGATGTCGATGATCGCAGTCATGGCGGTGTCCTTCGTGGGCAGGCGGATGACGCGCTTTTAGACAAGGCCTCGCGCCATGTCATCCCTGAAGGGCAGGTCGGAGGCTCGCGCTCGGTCGCGGACGATGCTGCGGCAACCTTGGGGGTTCCCTTGATGGGCGGCACCTGCCAAAAGCGGCGTTGCACGAAAGGAGCCTTCCATGGCAGGTCCAACCACCGGTCCGTCGACCCTCCATCTTGGCCAGTCTTCAGCCATTCCGGCCTCGCCGGAACAGGCCGTGCTGGACCGTGTACCCAATCCGCACCCCGGAACGGATTACCTGGCGCGGTTCAGCGCTCCCGAGTTCACCTCGATCTGCCCCGTCACCGGACAGCCGGACTTCGGCATCCTCGTGATCGACTACCTGCCCGGGGACTGGTTGGTCGAGTCGAAGTCGCTGAAGCTGTATCTGACCAGCTTCCGCAATCACGGTGCCTTCCACGAGGATTGCACGGTGGGCATCGGCAAGAGGCTGGCCGATCTCCTGGAGCCGCGCTGGTTCCGAATCGGCGGCTACTGGTATCCGCGAGGCGGCATCCCGATCGACGTGTTCTGGCAGACAGGCGTGGTGCCCAAGGGTCTGTGGGTGCCGGATCAGGGCGTCATGCCCTATCGCGGGCGCTGACGCGCCGCTGGCGGCGCTACAGCTTCAGCAAGCGCGGGGCGATGATGCCCAGAAGCGCGATGCCGGCGGCCATGGCGAGAAGTGCAATGCTGGCGCCGAAGCTGACCTTGAGGGCCCCGACGATGATCGGACCCAGGGCGTGGCCGCAGAACAGCGAGCAGGCGAACAGGGCCACCGCCGAGCCGCGCGCAGTCGGGGCAAGTTCCGTGGCCTGCGCCTGAAAGGTGCCGTGCATCAGGAAAAAGCCAAAGCCCTGCACAATGAAGCAGCCGATGGCCGTCCACCACGGCAGGAACGGCAACGCGAACACGGCAATGGCTGCTGCCATGATCAACCCGCCAGCCAGCACCATCCTGGCCGGACCGAGGTGCGCGACAAGCCTGCGCACGGTGAAGCCATAGACGAGGCCGCCAAGGCCTGCGCCACCAACCGCGAGGCCTGCCTCCGTGGCGCCGACACCGGACCGATCACCAAGGATCGCCGCCACATAAGGCATGATCCCGAAGATCAGGGCTCCTTCGAGAATGACGAGGCCATAGAGTGTGAGCGTGCGCGGATTGCGAAAAAGGCTGCGATAGCGGCCGATGGCACTGGCGATGCTGAGGGCCTCACGGCCGGCATCCGGCCTCGGCTTGAGCACGACAAGGACCATGGTTGCGGCGATGCCTGCCAGCCCGGCAGCCGTCATCATCACGGCGCGCCAGCCGAAATGATCGGCGATCACGCCGGATGCCGCGGCGCCGGCCGTCTGGCCGACGATCATGATGGTGAGAAAACGTCCCAGCGCGACCTGCCGCTCGGATATGGGCGCGCGGTCTCCGATGGCCGCCATGGCGATAGGGATGATGCCGCCGGCGAACACGCCCATCAGCATGCGCAGGACAAACAGCGTCTCGAAGTTGCCGGCCAGCGCGCAGGCCACCAGCATAACGGCCAGTGCCGCAACGCTGACCAGGATGGTGCGGGCCTTGCCCATGGCATCGGCAATCGGGCCGAGAAAGGGCTGGCCAACGGCGTAACAGATCGAGAAGGCAGTCGCCATCATGGCAACCTGCGGGATGGTGCGTCCGAATTCGCCGGCAAGGGTCGGCACGAGCGGATCGAGCAGGCGCATCGTGAACGTGCTTGCAAAGCCCGCCATCCCGAGGACAAGCGTCAGTCGCCTCATTTCAGCCGCATACGGGGCTGCTGTCATCAATCAGGCTGCTTTCGTGACACGGTCGTAGGCTTGGAGCTTCGCCAGAAGCGCGGGCATGTCCTTCAGGTGGACCATGTTGGGGCCATCGGAGGGCGCATTGTCCGGGTCCTGATGGGTCTCGATGAACAGGCCGGCGACGCCGACGGCCACGGCAGCGCGGGCGAGGACAGCGACGAACTCGCGCTGCCCCCCGGACGAACTGCCCTTGCCGCCGGGCTGCTGCACTGAATGGGTGGCATCGAAAATCACTGGCGCGCCTGTGCTTTCGGCCATGATCGGCAGTGCGCGCATGTCCGAGATGAGCGTGTTGTAGCCGAACGAGGCGCCGCGCTCGGTGAGCATGACGTTGGGGTTGCCTGCGCCCGTGATCTTGGCCGCGACGTTCTTCATGTCCCAGGGGGCGAGGAACTGACCCTTCTTGACATTGACGACCCGGCCCGTCCGGGCGGCGGCCTTCAACAGGTCGGTCTGGCGACAGAGAAAGGCCGGGATCTGGAGGATGTCGACCGCCTCGGCCACGATGGCGCAGTGATCACGTTCATGTACATCGGTCAGCACCGGCAGCGACAGGCTCTCGCGGATTTCCGCGAAGATCGGAAGGGCGGCGTCCATGCCGACCCCGCGCGCAGCGCTGCCGCTGGTCCGGTTGGCCTTGTCATAGGAGGTCTTGAACACCAGCCCGATGCCGAGGCTGGCGCAGATCTCCTTAAGGGCCGTTGCCATCTCCAGCGCATGGGTGCGGCTTTCCATCTGGCATGGCCCGGCGATCAGCGCGAAGGGCAGGTGGGTGGCGAACGACACGTTCCCCACTGTGACTGTCTGTCCCATCAGTTCCGTTCCCAGTTCACGCCGAGGTTCTGGCGGCGGTAGATCAACTCCTGCCTTGTGACGGAAGAGCCGGACGCTGTCACGCAAAAGCCGACCGGCACCGGCGTGAAGCCATCGGCCACGGCGCTACGGACGCACTGCGCATAATGCTGCATGCACTGGTCGGGCGTGGGGTAGGCGGTCGCGGCGCGGCGCATCATGCTGTCGGTGTTCTGGAGCACAGTCCGGCAGGCGGCGTCGCTGATGGCACCGGAACGGCGGCACTCCGCTTCGCTGTGCACGCTGGTCCCGTCAGGGCATTAGCCGCGCCAGACCATGAAGGCCATGAACGCGGCGATGACTGCGATCAGGCCCAGGACGAGAGCTTTAAGCGGACGAGAACTTTCATCGCGGATGCCCGAATGTGCAGAAAGCCCGGCTCCGATGCGGCGCGGCCCTGTCCGAAACGGGGACCGTGAAATCGTGCTCATTGCGCCTTGCGCCGCGCGGTTTGCATCCCACGCCGGCCGGGATGGCCGTTGCGGCAAACGCATGGTGAGTTCGGTGGGATTCGAACCCACGACCCCATGATTAAAAGTCACGTGCTCTACCGGCTGAGCTACGAACTCGCACCATGCGTGGCGTGCTGATAGGCGAGGCTGCCGGACGGGTCAACCGCTCGTCGCACAGCGTGCGCCGCTGCTTTTGCGTGACTTCCCAAGACGGCACCCCATAATGCGGCAGTCCACTGATCGAGAGCCCGATGCCAGCACCAACCCTTGCCGAACTTCGCGCCGCCGCAGCGATCGTGCATGCGCACATGCCGCCGACCCCCCAGATCGCCTGGCCTTTGCTGAAGGCGCGGCTCGGTGTCGAGGTTGTCGTCAAACACGAGAATCATACGCCGACCGGGGCCTTCAAGATCCGGGGCGGCTATGTCTACATGGAGCGCTTTGCCAGCGAGGAACGGGTGCGCGCCGACGGCAACAACGCACCGCGCGGCATCGTCAGTGCAACACGGGGCAACCATGGCCAGAGCCTGGCCCTGGCCGGGCGTACCTTCGGCGTGCCCGTCACCATCGTCGTCCCCAGGGGCAATTCCCGTGAAAAGAATGCCGCGATGCGGGCTTTCGGGGCTGAGTTGATCGAAGCCGGCGAGGACTTCGATGCGGCCCGTGCCGTTGCCCTGAAGACCGCCGACCAGCGGGGCCTCGCGATGGTGCCGTCCTTCCATGCCGATCTGGTGGCGGGTGTCGCGTCCTATGCGCTGGAGCTTTTCGGTGCCTTTCCGGACCTCGGCACGGTCTATGTGCCGATCGGGCTGGGCTCCGGGATCTGCGGTGTGATTGCCGTGCGCGATGCGCTCGGTCTCAAAACCGAGATCGTGGCCGTGGTCTCGGAGGTCGCTGATGCGGCGGCACGGTCGATCGAGGCCGGCCACATCATCGAAGGGGATTCTGCCCGCACCTTTGCCGACGGCATGGCGACCCGCATTCCCTCGCCGGACGCCTTCGCGATTTATGGCAAGGCGGTCGCGCGCGTGATCCGCGTCAGCGACGACGAAGTGGCGGAGGCCATCCGCATCTATCACGAAGACACCCACAACATGGCCGAAGGGGCAGGGGCTGCGCCGCTGGCTGCGCTGATCAAGGACACCTGTCGCCAACACGACAAGGCCTGCGGGGTAATCCTGTGCGGCGGCAACATCGACCGCGACTGGGCCGCGACGGTGCTGGCTGGCGGAACACCCGAGCCGCGGTAGCCAGAACCGGTTGCTGTGCGACCGGGCCGATGATGTCATCGCTTGCGCCCATCACCCTGCCATCTCTTGTCAACAATTTGCCAGAACAGGTTCCCCATGACCGATCCGAGACTGCCGTTTCTTGCCGAACTGGAGAAGAAGCTGCTCTGGTTGTCGACCTGGACGATCCACCATGCCAACCATGTGCGGCCGGCCGGCGAGGTCAAGGTCGGCGGGCATCAGGCCTCGTCCGCCTCCCTCGCTTCGATCATGACGGCGCTGTATTTCGCGGTCCTGAAGCCGGAGGACCGCGTGGCCGTTAAACCGCACGCGTCGCCGATCTTCCATGCCATCCAGTATCTGATGGGCCAGCAGACCCGCGAGAAGCTCCAGAGCTTCCGAGGCTACAAGGGTGCGCAATCCTATCCCTCGCGCACGAAGGATGGTGATGATGTCGACTTCTCCACCGGCTCGGTCGGGCTTGGTGTGGCGCAGTCGCTGTTCGCTTCGCTGGTGCAGGATTATGTCCGGGCCAAGGGCTGGGGTACCAAGAGGCCGGAAGGCCGGATGATCAGCCTGGTCGGCGATGCCGAGATGGACGAGGGCAACATTTTCGAGGCGTTGCTCGAAGGCTGGAAGCACGGGGTGCGCAATGTCTGGTGGGTTGTCGACTACAACCGCCAGAGCCTCGACGCAGTGATCCGCGAGGGACTGTGGGAGCGTTTCGAGGCGATCTTTCGCGCCTTTGGCTGGGATGTGGTGATCATCAAGCACGGCACCTTGCAGGAAGCCGCCTTCAAGGAACCCGGCGGGGAGGCGCTGCGGCAATGGATCAACACCTGCCCGAACCAACTCTATTCTGCGCTGACCTATCAAGGTGGCGCGGCCTGGCGCAAACGCCTGCTGGATGACCTCGGTGACCAGGGGCCTGTGACGAAGCTGATCGAGGCCCGCAGCGATGCGGCCTTGTCGGACCTGATGACCAACCTTGGCGGGCATGACCTGCCGAGCCTGGTTGCGGCCTTCGAGGCGGCGGCGCAACATGACCGGCCGACATGCTTTCTGGCCTACACCATCAAGGGCAAGGGCCTGCCGCTGGCCGGCCACAAGGACAACCATGCCGGCCTGCTGACACCCACGCAGCTTGCCGCCTACCAGCAGGCCGCCGGCGTGAGACCCGGCCATGAATGGGACCGTTTCGAGGGGCTGGGGCTGTCGCCGGAGGCCATCGAGGCGTTCCTGTCCAAGGTGCCTTTCTTCCAGAAGGGTCGCCGTCGTTTTGCCGCGCCGCGCGTGCCGGTGCCACCGGTCCTTGCCGTGCCGATGCAGCCGGTCATGTCGACGCAAGGCGGCTTCGGGCTGATCCTCAACGAGATTGCCCGCGAGGACAGCGCCTTCGCCAGCCGCATCGTGACCACCGCCCCCGATGTGACCGTCTCGACCAATCTCGGTGCATGGGTCAACCGACGCCAGCTTTATGCCCGCAAGTCGATGGCTGACGTGTTCAAGCGCGAGCGCATTCCCTCGACCTATTCGTGGGAGTTCTCGCCTTCGGGCCAGCATGTCGAACTTGGCATCGCCGAGATGAACCTGTTCATCCTGCTGTCGGCCATGGGCTTGTCGCACTCGCTGTTCGGCGAACGCCTCCTGCCGATCGGCACCCTCTATGATCCGTTCATCAGCCGCGGGCTCGATGCGCTCAACTATGCCTGCTACCAGGACGCGCGCTTCATGATCGTGGCGACGCCATCGGGCGTGACACTTGCGCCGGAAGGGGGTGCGCACCAGTCGATCGGCACGCCGCTGATCGGGCTGACGCAGGACGGGCTGTGTTCGTTCGAGCCGGCCTTCGTCGATGAACTGGCGGTGATGATGCGCTGGGGCTTCGACTACATGCAGCGCGATGGCGAAGGCCCGGCGTCGGCAGGACACGCACCGGAGGAACCGAACGAAAAGACCTGGCTGCGCGACGAGACCGGCGGCTCGGTCTACCTCAGGCTGACCACGCGGCCATTGGAACAGCCCCGGCGCACGATAACGCCCGAGCTGGCCGAAGACATCGTCGACGGGGCTTACTGGATGCGCAAGCCCGGACCCAATGCCGAAGTCGTTGTGGCCTATGCCGGCGCGCTGGCTCCCGAAGCGATCGAGGCCGTCGGCCTGATGGCGGAAGATCGGCGCGACATTGGCTTGCTGGCCATCACCTCCGCAGATCGGCTCAATGCTGGCTGGACAGCCAGCCAGAGGGCACGTGAGCGCGGTGTGAGCCATGCCCGCAGTCATATCGAGCGGCTGCTCGACGCGGTGCCGGCGAAGTGCGGGCTCATCACGGTGATGGATGGGCATCCGGCCACGCTGGCATGGCTCGGTGCGGTCAATGGACATCGCACGCGCTCGCTTGGCGTCGAGCATTTCGGGCAGACCGGCACGATTGCCGAGATCTACCGGCATTTCGGGATCGATGCGCGCGGCATCATGCTGGCCGCGCAGGCGCTGACCGGTGGCAGGGCGCTGCGTCATCTGTGAGTGCCGGTTAACGGCCCGGCAACCATCCGGCGCTAGGCTCCAATCATGGTCAGACGCCGTGGTCCCGCCCGTTTCCTTGCGCCGTTCGCCTTCTACGTGGCGGCCAGCGCCTGTGCCGCGTATTTCATCTATCATGCCCACAACGGTCCGCGCGGGCTTGAGACCAAGCAGGAACTGGCGGTCCGGATTGCCGAGCTGGCAATCGAGATCGGCAAGCTGCGCGAAGAGCGGGCAGAGTGGGATGCGCGCGTGGCGCTGATGCGCCGCGACGAAGTGGACCGCGACCTGCTTGAAGAGCGGGCACGGGCCTCGCTGGGCCGTGTCCACAGGAACGACGTTGTCATCATCGGCCGCTGAGCGTTGGCACGCATCATTCATGATGCGGCGCACAACAGTTTCAGGCGCGCTGATTAACAAAAATCACGTTAATTTCTATTTTGCACATAAAATCAACGCTTTAAATCGCTTCGCTGGCCTGAAATTAGCTCTCGCCAAACGGCCTGTTCCGGTCCTATTCTGACAACAAGAAGTCTGCAGGGAGGACATCATGGCTGTAGCCGCACGCAAGGCGAAAACCGTCGCGCCGAAACCCGGTTCCAAGACATCCGGTTCCAAGACATCCGGTTCCAAGGCATCCGTGAAGATCATCTCCAACATCCCGCAATTGACGCGCGATGAGGACATGCACGCCTACAAGGAAATGCTGCTGATCCGGCGTTTCGAGGAAAAGTCCGGCCAGATGTATGGCATGGGCCTGATCGGCGGGTTCTGCCACCTCTATATCGGTCAGGAAGCGGTCGTGGTCGGCATGCAGATGGCATCGAAGCCCGGCGACCAGGTCATCACCGGCTACCGCGACCATGGCCATATGCTGGCCTGCGGCATGGAATCACGCGGCGTGCTGGCGGAACTGACCGGGCGTCGCGGCGGCTATTCGCGCGGCAAAGGCGGCTCGATGCATATGTTCAGCCGCGAGAAGAAGTTCTTCGGCGGCCACGGCATTGTCGGTGCGCAGGTATCGCTGGGCACCGGCCTTGGGTTCGCCAACTGGTATCGCAACGATCCGGCGGTCAGCCTGGTCTACTTCGGCGATGGCGCTGCCAACCAGGGTCAGGTCTACGAGAGCTTCAACATGGCGGCCTTGTGGAAGCTGCCGGTTGTCTACATCATCGAGAACAACCGCTATGCCATGGGCACTTCGGTCAACCGCGCCTCGGCGCAGACCGACTTCTCGCGGCGCGGGCTGTCGTTCAACATTCCTGGCGAGCAGGTCGACGGCATGGATGTCCGCGCGGTCAAGGCGGCCGGCGAACGCGCCATGGAGCATGCCCGCTCCGGCAAGGGCCCCTATATCCTCGAAATGCAGACCTACCGCTATCGCGGCCATTCGATGTCCGACCCTGCCAAGTACCGCTCCAAGGATGAGGTGCAGAAGATGCGCGAGGAGCACGATCCGATCGAGCAGGTTCGCGCGCGCCTGATCAACCATTGGAAGGTTGCCGAGGACGAACTGAAGGCGGTCGATGCCAAGGCGCGCGATGTGGTCAATGACGCGGCCGAGTTCGCCACACATGATCCGGAGCCCGATGTCGCCGAGCTTTACACCGACATCCTGCTCTAGGCCCTTTGCTCCGAACCCTGCGCGGCCATGTGCCGCCGCATCCTTTCCCTTTCCTGACGTTTCGAGCACAATCCCATGCCGATCGACATCCTCATGCCCGCCCTGTCGCCCACGATGGAACAGGGAAAACTCGCCAAATGGCTCAAGAAAGTCGGCGACAAGATCAAGCCCGGCGACATCCTGGCCGAAATCGAGACCGACAAGGCCACGATGGAGGTCGAGGCGGTCGATGAGGGCATTCTCGCCGGCATCCTGATCGAGGGCGGCACCGACAACGTGGCAGTCAACACCCGCATCGCAGTGATCGCCGGCGAAGGCGAGGATGCCGGCACGGCAGCGGCGGCCCCAGCCGCGGCTGCAGCGCCGGTTGCCGCCGCCGCGTCCGCAGCGGTTGCGGCCCCCGCCGTCGTCATCGCGCCGGCTGCGCCCCCCGCTGCGGCCAACGGCTACGATGCGTCATCCGAAGTGCCTGCTGGAACCGCCATGGTGCCCACCACGGTCCGCGAGGCGCTGCGTGACGCCATGGCGGAAGAGATGCGGGCTGATGGCAATGTCTTCGTCATGGGCGAGGAGGTGGCCGAGTATCAGGGCGCCTACAAGGTCACGCAGGGGCTGCTGCAGGAGTTCGGCCCCAAGCGTGTTGTCGACACGCCGATCACCGAGCATGGCTTTGCCGGCATCGCGGTCGGCGCGGCCTATGAGGGCCTGCGTCCCATCGTCGAGTTCATGACCTTCAACTTCGCGATGCAGGCCATCGACCACATCATCAACTCAGCTGCCAAGACCCTCTACATGTCCGGCGGACAGCTCGGCTGCCCGATCGTGTTCCGCGGGCCGAACGGTGCTGCTGCCCGCGTCGGCGCGCAGCACAGCCACGATTATGCCGCCTGGTATTCCAACGTGCCGGGCCTCAAGGTGGTGATGCCGTTCACGGCGGCGGATGCCAAGGGCCTGCTCAAGAGCGCCATCCGCGACCCGAACCCGGTCGTGTTCCTTGAAAACGAAATTCTCTACGGTCAGACCTTTCCTGTGCCGCAGATGGACAACTGGCTGGTGCCGATCGGCAAGGCCCGCATCCATCGCCCCGGCAAGGACGTCACGCTCGTCTCGTTCGGCATCGGCATGACCTATTGCATCAAGGCCGCCGCCGAACTGGAGAAGGACGGGATCGACTGCGAGATCATCGACCTGCGCACGATCAGGCCCATGGACATCGACACCGTCGTGGCCTCGGTCATGAAGACGGGCCGGTGTGTGGCTGTCGAGGAAGGCTTCCCGCAGTCCGGCGTCACGGCAGAAATCGCGACGCGGGTGATGGAGCGGGCCTTCGACTATCTTGATGCGCCGGTCATCCGCATTACCGGCAAGGATGTGCCGATGCCCTATGCCGCCAATCTCGAAAAGCTGGCCCTGCCGAATGTCGGCGAGGTCATCGCGGCTGTCAAAGCCGTGACATATCGCTGAGGAGCTGACGCCATGCCCATCAACATCCTCATGCCCGCGCTTTCCCCGACCATGGAAAAGGGTAACCTTGCCAAGTGGTTGAAGAAGGAAGGCGACAAGATCAAGTCCGGCGACATCCTCGCCGAAATCGAGACTGACAAGGCCACGATGGAGGTCGAGGCGGTCGACGAGGGCATCCTGGCCAAGATCATGGTGCCGAGTGGTACGCAGGATGTGCAGGTCAACCAGATCATCGCCATGATCGCCAGCGAGGGCGAGGATGTGGCCGGCGTGAAGGCCGGCGGCGCTGCGCCGAAAGCGGCTGCACCTGCCGCTGTCGTTTCCACCGCGCCGGCGCAGGGAGCGAATCCACCATCTGCCCTTGCCGCTTTATCTCCTTCCCAGGTCGCTGCGCGCCCTGCCGGAGATGACGCCAGACGCCTGTTCGCTTCACCACTCGCCAAGCGCATGGCCAAGGAGTTCGGCATCGATCTCTCCGCCATTGCCGGCTCCGGCCCGCATGGCCGCGTGGTCGAGCGCGACATCAAGGCAGCGCAGGCTGGTGGCGGCGTGAAAGCTGCGCCCGCTGCACCCGAAACCAAGGCTTCAAGCCAGCCTGCAGCGGCAGCGGCCCCGAAGTCCGCCTTGGCATCCGGCCCATCCGACGAGGCGATCAAGAAGCTGTTCGCACCAGGTTCTTATGAGGAAATCCCGCATGACGGCATGCGCAAGACCATCGCGCGCCGCCTGACCGAGTCCAAGCAGACGGTGCCGCACTTCTATCTGACGGTGGATTGCAATCTCGATGCGCTGCTGGCGCTGCGCGAGCAGATCAATGCCGCAGCCCCGGTCAGCGACGGCAAGCCGGCCTACAAGCTGTCGGTCAATGACATGGTGATCAAGGCCTGGGCGATGGCGCTGAGGGTTGTGCCCGATGCCAATGCCAGCTGGACCGAAAACAGCATGCTCAAGCACAAGCATGCCGATGTCGGGGTGGCGGTGTCGATCCCAGGCGGCCTGATCACGCCGATCATCCGCGATGCTTGCCACAAGACCTTGTCGACGATCTCGAACGAGATGAAGGATCTGGCGGCGCGCGCCAAGAACCGCAAGCTGAAGCCCGAGGAATATCAGGGCGGCTCGACCGCCGTGAGCAATCTCGGCATGTTCGGGGTCAAGGATTTCTGCGCCGTCATCAATCCGCCGCACGCCACGATTCTGGCCGTAGGCGCTGGTGAGAAGCGCGCGATCGTCAAGGCCGATGGCACGCTCGGTGTGGCCACGGTGATGAGCGTGACACTCTCCACCGACCACCGCGCGGTGGACGGCGCGCTCGGGGCGGAGGCGATTGCCGCGTTCAAGAAATACATCGAGAACCCGATGGGAATGCTGGTGTGACAGCCGGTCTATCCGTTCCGAAACCAAGCTACTGCCAGGGCAGGGCCATGCCATGACCACGGTCCTGTGCTATGGCGATAGCGTTGCCTGGGGCACCAATCCGGATGATGGCGGCAACCGCCATGCTTTCGCCGACCGCTGGCCGAGCTTGTTGAGAGCCGGGCTTGGCGCCGATGTGGAGGTCGTCGCCGAAGGCAAGGGCGGGCGCATGACGGCCGATGACGACATCACCGCTGATTGCGACCGCAACGGCGCACGGCTGCTGGCATCCGTGATGCACTCACACCGGCCCTTGGCGCTGGTGATCCTCATGCTTGGAACCAAAGATCTGAAGCCGTTCATTGCCGGGAGTGCAGCAGCCGCGGCCATCGGCATTCGCCGCTGCATCGAGATCGTTCGTCACCATGCGCCGCGCCTGCCGGTCTATGTCCAGCTCCGGGTGCTGCTGGTCTCGCCGCCCTGCCTGGTGCCGACCCCGAGCGGGTTCGTCACCGAGATGATGGGCAGTGATGCCGTGGCGCAATCTCACCGGTTTGCGCCGCTTCTGGCAGCGGAAGCCGAACTGGCGGGATGTGCCTTCTTTGATGCGGCGACAGTGGCGACGGCATCGCCAGTTGATGGCATTCATCTCGACGCCGCGAACAAACGCTCCATCGGGACGGCCCTGATCCCGGTTGTCCGGAGCCTGCTGGCAGGAGGCAAGAGCCCATGACCACCTTCCTCATCCTCTTTGGCCTGTCGCTCTTCATCCTGCGCTCGCAGCTCTTGCGGGTTGCGCTGAAGGAGACGGGGGCCAACGCCGCTGGCCAGATTGAAGCGCACAAGCTGCATGCCTCGCCGGCTCTCGGCGCCATGAGCGGCTGGTTCTCGCTCGGCGGAGCGGCAGGGCTGATGCTGCTGGCGCTGGTCACATCGGGCTATCTGTGGGGCCTTGGCCTCATCGTGTTCGGCATCATGGGCGGGGTGGCGCTCTCGACGTTCACGCTGCCGACGATTGGCTCGACAATGGCACTGGGCCATCAGGGCGGCGATGGCAATCGCTCGATCGCGGAATTCAACCGGCGCTACGGCGCGCACATCGCCTTTGGTGTCGCAGCCTTGGCGCTGCTGGCCTGGGCGATGCATCTGGGGCTTTTGTGATGGTTCGGCGTCATTGCGAGCGCAGCAAAGCAATCCAGCGCTGCGGTTCGAGCCATGAACATCACCACGATTCTGGCGAGGCTGGATGGCTTCGCCTTGCTCGCAATGACGATTTGCCTGAAAGGATCACCCCATGTCCGCCTATGACGTTCTCATCATCGGCTCTGGACCCGGCGGCTATATTGCCGCCATCCGCTCGGCGCAGCTTGGGCTCAAGACCGCGATCATCGAGCGCGAGCATCTGGGCGGGATCTGCCTCAACTGGGGCTGCATTCCGACCAAGGCGCTGCTGCGCTCATCCGAAATCCTGCATTTAGCGCAGCATGCCAGGAATTATGGTCTCGTTCTCGAAGGCACGATGAAGCCCGATGTGAAGGCGGTCGTGGCCCGCTCGCGCGGCATTTCGGCAAGGCTGAATGCTGGCGTGGGTTTTCTCATGAAGAAGAACAAGATCGATGTGATCTGGGGTGAGGCGAAGCTCTCGAAGCCCGGGGAGGTCATCGTCGGCAAGGCCAGCAAGCCCGCTGTGCAGCCCGCGCATCCGGCGCCGAAGGGCACGCTGGGCGAGGGCACCTATACCGCCAAGCACATCATCATCGCCACGGGCGCGCGGCCGCGCGTCCTTCCCGGCATCGAGCCGGACGGCAAGCTGATCTGGACCTATTTCGAGGCCATGGTGCCGGCGGACATCCCCAAGTCCCTGCTGGTGATGGGCTCGGGCGCCATCGGCATGGAGTTCGCCTCGTTCTACAAGGGCATGGGCTCGGACGTGACCGTAGTCGAGGTCATGCCGCAGATCCTCCCCGTGGAAGACGCTGAAATCTCGGCGTTCGCCCGCAAAGCCTTCGACAAGCAAGGTCTCAAGATCATGACCGGTGCCAGGGTCACCAAGGTGGTGAAGGGCGCAAACTCCGTTACGGCCACCGTCGAAGCCGACGGCAAGGCCACCGAGATCACCGCTGAGCGGATGATTTCCGCCGTTGGCGTGGTCGGCAACATCGAGAACCTCGGGCTGGAGGCGCTCGGCATCAAGACGGATCGCGGCTGCGTCGTCACCGATGGCTACAGCCGCACCAACGTGCCCGGCATCTACGCCATCGGCGATGTGGCCGGCCCGCCCATGCTGGCGCACAAGGCCGAGCACGAAGGCGTGGTCTGCATCGAGCACATTGCCGGACTGCACGTGCATCCGATGGATAAGGACAAGATTCCGGGCTGCACCTATTGCCACCCGCAGATCGCCAGCGTCGGCCTCACCGAAGCGAAGGCCAAGGAGGTTGGCTATGCGCTCAAAGTCGGACGGTTTTCCTTTGCCGCCAACGGCAAGGCGATTGCGCTGGGCGAGGATAACGGGCTGATCAAGACCATCTTCGATGCCAAGACCGGCAGACTTTTGGGCGCTCACATGATCGGGGCGGAGGTGACCGAGCTGATCCAGGGCTATGTCGTGGCCATGGGCATGGAGACCACCGAGGAAGAGCTGATGCACACGATCTTCCCGCATCCGACGCTGAGCGAGATGTTGAAGGAAAGCGTGCTGGATGCCTATGGACGGGCGCTCAATGCGTGAGCGGCAGTCCGGAATCCTCATCCTTCGACGGGCTCAGGATGAGGATCGTGGGTGTTGCCGGGGCTCGATGGCTTCGCCTTGCCCGCCACGATGATTGACCTGGAAAGGTAACATGGATCCCAAGCTTCCCTTTGCGCTGTTGGCCCTGCTCGGCGGCGCGGCGCTGCCGGTGCAGATCGGCATCAACGGCTCGCTCAGGCAGGTCATCGGCTCGGCCATGCAGGCGGCAACGATCTCATTTTCGGTGGGGGCGCTGGCCGGCTTCGCCGCAAGCCTTCTGATGCGCGAGGGGTTGCCGTCGCCGGAACGGCTCTCCCAGACCGCCGGCTGGATGTGGATCGGGGGGTTCTTCGGCGTGTTCTATGTCTGGACCACCATCGTCACGGGCCCCAAGCTGGGAGCCTTGCTGGCGGTGTCACTGGTCATCGCAGGGCAGGTGCTGATGTCGGTTGCGCTCGACCACTTTGGCGCGCTCGGCTTTCCGCAAAGCAGCGTTTCGCCGCTGAAGCTGTTCGGTGTCGGCTGCGTCATACTCGGCGTGGTTGTCATCGGTTATGCGAAGGCGGCCTGATTTCCCATCGTGAGGATTTGGACGTAGGCTGACGCCTTGCTGAAACTCTGGAGGAGTTTGTCATGGATGTTCGGGCGCTGATCGTGTTCGCTGTCGTCGGCATCATTGCCGGCTTTCTCGCCAGTTTCCTCGTCGGCGGAGGCGGGTTGATCCGCTATCTCATCACCGGCGTGATCGGTGCCTTTGTCGGCGGGTTCCTGTTGAGTTCGTTGGGCGTCAACCTGGGCATCTCCAACCCGCTTGCCTCGCAGATCGTGACGGCCACCATCGGGGCTGTCGTGGTCGTCCTCGCCGCCCGGGTCATTGCGTGATCCTGCGGCGAAGCGCGCATTGCCTTCGCTGGGCCAGTGACTATCTGCGAAGCGGACCTGAAAGCTGAACCATGGCTGTTGTTCTCGATCTCCTGACCTCCGACCCGCGCAAGGCTGACACAGCCAAGGACCCCTTGCGTCATCCCGAAAAGCAGAAGCGGAGTGAAAACCCGGTCCTGAAGAAGCCCGACTGGATTCGCGTAAAGGCACCCGGCTCGCCGAAATGGGCCGAGACGCATGCCATCGTGAAGGAGAACAAGCTTGTCACGGTCTGCGAGGAGGCCGGCTGTCCGAACATTGGCGAGTGCTGGGAAAAGAAGCACGCCACGTTCATGATCCTGGGCGACACCTGCACACGCGCCTGCGCCTTCTGCAACGTCAAGACCGGTGTGCCCGGGGCCGTGGACCCACATGAGCCGCAGCATATCGGCGAGGCTGTTGCCAAGCTCGGGCTCAGCCATGTGGTCATCACCTCGGTGGACCGCGACGATCTGGCCGATGGCGGTGCGCAGCATTTCGCCGATGTCATCGCCGCGATCCGCAAGCTTTCGCCAGCCACGACCATCGAGATCCTGACGCCGGATTTCCTGCGCAAGGACGGGGCCCTTGAGATTGTGGTGAAGGCCCGCCCCGATGTGTTCAACCACAATCTTGAAACGGTCGCATCGAACTATCTGACCGTTCGGCCCGGCGCCCGCTATTTTCATTCCATCCGCCTGCTGCAGCGCATCAAGGAACTGGACCCCACCATTTTCACCAAGTCCGGCATCATGGTCGGGCTGGGCGAGGAGCGGAACGAGGTCCTGCAACTGATGGACGACCTGCGGTCCGCGGATGTCGATTTCATCACGATCGGGCAATATCTCGCGCCGACCCGGAAGCATCACCCGGTGGTCCGCTTCGTTGCGCCCGACGAGTTCAAGGGCTTCGAGACCATCGCCTATGTGAAGGGCTTCCTGATGGTGTCGTCGACACCGTTGACCCGGTCATCCCACCATGCCGGGGAAGATTTCGCGCGGCTGGTGGCGGCGCGGACCGCTCGCCAGGCTGCGCGCTGACCTGACAATGGTCATCGCGGGCGCGCAGCGCATCCTTGTCATCGGCTGTTCCGGTGCTGGCAAAAGCACACTGGGCAAGGCACTGGCTACACGGCTTGCCTTGCCGCTGGTGCATCTTGATGCGGAATACTGGTTGCCGGGCTGGGCACAGCCTGCCCGCGAGGTCTGGCGCAAGAAGGTCGCGCAGCTGGTCGCCAACGATGCATGGGTGATCGAAGGCAACTATTCCCAGACCTTCGATCTGCGCATGCCGCGCGCGGATGCGATCGTCTTCCTCGATCTGCCGACTGCGACCTGCCTGCGCGGCATCCTGTGGCGGCCATTGTGGCATTGGGGCCAGCAGAGGCCCGACATGGCTCCGGGTTGCATCGAACGCTATGACTGGCCGTTCGTGCACTATGTGTGGCGCTTTCGCGACAAGGAGCGCCCGAAGATCCTGGCTGCGATCAAGACACTTGGCTCGCATGCCAAACTGGTCCATCTGCGCAGCAGAGGCGAGGTGAGGGCGTTTGTTGACGCGGTCACGCACGCTTTGCCAGCGAAAGCCAGTTGAGATGCCCACCTTCCGAACCATCAGGCATGTTGCCCACGCACCGGCGCGGATGTTCGATCTCGTGGCGGATGTGGAGCGGTATCCTGAGTTCCTGCCCTTCTGCAAAAGCCTGAATGTCCGCCGCCGCAACACGGATGAAGCAGGAATCGAAACGATCGTGGCTGCCATGAGCGTGGGCTACAAAGCGATCCATGAGAACTTCACCAGCCGGGTCAGGCTCGATCGCGCCCGCCTGCGCATCATGGCCGAATACATCGACGGGCCGTTTTCCTTTCTCGATAACCGCTGGAGTTTCACGCCCGACACCAGCAAGGGGCCGGATGGCTGCGCGGTCGAATTCTACATCACCTACGAGTTCAAGAGCCGGATGTTGCAGATGGTGGCCGGTGCGGTGTTCGACCGTATCTTCCGGATGTTCTCCGAGGCTTTCGAGGCCCGTGCCGATGCGGTCTATGGTAAGCCGCCGGTGGCCTGATCTGCGCCAAGCAGATCGATGACCAGCTGGAGCGCATCCGCCGTGGCCGCCTCGCGGATCGCCTTCCTGCCGAGCGGGCCATAGCGCCGTTCGAGCCTGACCAGTCTGCCAGCCCGGCTTGCAGCGGCGAAATGCACCAGCCCGACTGGCTTGGCCTCGCTGCCGCCACCTGGCCCGGCAATCCCTGTGACTGCTACGGCTACCGAGGCATGGGCATGGCGCAAGGCCCCCTCGGCCATGGCGGCGGCGACCTCGGCGCTGACTGCTCCATGGCTGGCGATCAGGGCGGCAGGAACGCCGAGCATGTCGCTCTTGGCCTCATTGGAATAGGTCACGAAGCCCCGTTCGACGACATCGGACGAGCCGGCAATGTCCGTCAGGGCCGCTGCGACGAGGCCACCGGTGCAGCTTTCCGCCATGGCCAGCATGGCCTGATGACGGCGGCATGCCTCCAGCACCTGCCGTGCCAGTTTCTCGATGGCACCGGGCGTCATGACGCGGCCTTTGGAGCGGGCAGCCTGACCGTGACGGTGGCCAAGGCCGCAAGTCCTTCGGATCGGCCGGTGAAGCCGAGACGCTCCGAGGTTGTAGCCTTGAGGCCAACCTGATCGATGGTGATGCCGGCCATCGCGGCAATGCGTGCCTGCATGGCCGCGCGGAAAGGGCCAATTTTCGGCCGCTCGCAAACGATCGACAGATCGAGGTGGTCGATGATGCCGCCGCGCTGCCTGACGCGCTCGCAGGCGAAGGCGAGGAACCGGTCTGACGAGGCCCCGCGCCATTGTGGATCGGAGGGCGGGAAATGCACACCGATATCGCCGTCGCCGATGACGCCAAACAGGGCGTCGCACAGGGCATGCAGGGCGACATCACCGTCGGAATGGGCAATGACTCCACGATCATGGGGGACGCGCACCCCGCCAAGCCAGACATGGTCACCGGGTCCGAACGCATGGACATCGTAGCCTGTCGCGACCCGGGTCAGCATGGATAGCGAAGGCACCAGCCTGCTTTCAGCGCGCACGAAATCCTCCGGGTGGGTGAGCTTCAGGTTGCGGCTGTCGCCGGTAAAGGTGGCGAGAGCGATGCCATGCCATTCGATGACGGCACCATCGTCGGTGAAATCATCGCGGCCTTGTGCCTCAGCCGCTGCATGGGCAACCCGGATCATGCCGAGGCGAAAGGCCTGCGGGGTCTGGACTGTGCGCAACGCGGAGCGGTCGAGCGTTGCGATGACCAGCCCTGCTGCATCGACCTCTTTGACCGTATCGGTGACGCCGAGAACCGGAATAGCGGCACCATGCCGGCTCGCCGCCGCGCAGGCGCGATCGATCAAGGACGGGCTCAGGAAGGGCCGTGCGGCATCATGGATCAGAACCAGCGTCTCGTCTGGCAGGGCTTCGAGAGCGGCGAGGCCCTGGCGTACGCTTGCAGCGCGTGTCGCGCCTCCGATGGCCACAGGCTTGATAAGGAGGCGTTGCGCTTCGGACAGATGCGCGACTGCGTCGTCATGGAGCGCACGGTCATCGGGGTGGATGACGATCTGCACGCGCTGGACCGCCTCGCTCGCGAGGCAGGCACGCAACGTGTGGGTCAGCACAGGCACGCCAGCCAGATGGCGGTATTGCTTCGGCAGGCCTTCGCCGGCGCGCACGCCACGGCCTGCCGCCACAATCAGCATCACGGTGGACGGGTGGCGCATGGAGCTCCTCAGGCAAGAGACGTCTTGCTGGTTCTATCCGCTCTGACTTGCCCCCGTCACCCTGCTTTCAGACGCAAAACGCACAGGCTGCGAAAAAACGCTTTGCCGCACTGCAATAAAGCGATTAATCCTAAGGCAGAATGGAAGCTGCACAAAAAACAGGCCGGCCGAGGTCGACGAGCGCGGTGGCCTTCCCCTCCGCATTTCCGGATGCCGGGGGCGGGGTGCGTGTCGCGCTGGCGCCGATGTCCGGCATCACCGATCATGGGCTCCGGCGCGTCGCCATGCGACTGGGCGCAAGCTATGTCGTTTCGGAAATGGTCGCGTCCGACGAGTTCGTCAAAGGCCACGAGGAAACCCGGCTGCGCGCCGAGGGCGACGGCGTTGTGCCGCACATCGTCCAGTTGGCCGGCTGCGACGCCCGCTGGCTGGCGGAAGCGGCACGGCTGGCCGAGGCGTCCGGGGCGGATGTGATCGACATCAACATGGGTTGCCCGGCCAAGCGCGTCACGGGCGGCTGGGCCGGCTCGGCGCTGATGCGCGATCTAGACCATGCAACCGGGCTCATCGAAGCGACGGCCAGGGCGACGTGCCTGCCGGTCACGGTGAAGATGCGGCTGGGCTGGGACACTGGCAGCCTGAATGCGCCGGAACTGGCCCGCCGCGCGGTCGGTGCCGGCGCTCGCCTGATCACGGTGCATGGCCGCACACGGCAGCAGTTCTACAAGGGAAAGGCCGACTGGTCGGCGATTGCCGCTGTGCGTGCCGCCATCCCGGCAACGCCGTTGGTGGCCAATGGCGACATTCACACCGGCTGCGATGCCGTGCAATGCCTTGCCGCGTCCGGTGCAGACGGCGTGATGATCGGCCGGGCTGCGCTTGGCCGTCCCTGGCTGCCTGGCCTGATCGCAGCCGAGTTGCGCACAGGGCAGCAGCCTGCCGAGCCGTCGCTGGCGCTCAAGCTGGCCGCAACGCTGGAACATTACGAAAGCCTGCTCGCTGCCATGGGCGAGCACAGCGGGCTCAGGCACGCACGCAAGCATCTGGCGGCAGCGCTTGACGACGCGGCGCGGCATGGTGCCGGACGTGCGGTTGCATTGAAGCCGCTGATCTGCACGGCGGATCGGGCGGATCTGGTGACCGGCCTGATGCGCGAGGCTTTCGAACAACAAGAGACGACTGCTGTTGCAGCATGAAGTGCGGAGTATCCCAATGGTTGCGGAGGCAGTCCTTGTGGTGGACATGAGTGAATTTTCCGATCGGGTTTTCGGTGTTCTGCCAATCCCGATCATCGTGATTGACGGCTCGGGTGCGATCGACGTCGCCAACAATGCGGCTGAGGATTTCCTGCAATCGAGCTTGCCGATGCTCAGACGCTTGAATCTGAGCGAAATCATGCCCTTCGGATCGCCTGTTCTGACATTGATCGAGGAAGTGCGTCGGCGTGGATCGAGCGTTACCGAATACCGGATCGACATCAGCTCGCCGCGCCTCGGCAAGGACAGGATCGTGGATGTCTTTGCCAGCCCGCTGCGGGAGAGTTCAGGCTCGGTGGTGCTGATGCTCCAGGAACGGACTATCGCCGAGAAGATGGATCGCCAGTTGACGCATCGTGGGGCGGCGCGCTCGATGACGGCGCTCGGCTCGATGCTGGCCCATGAAATCAAGAACCCGCTATCCGGCATTCGCGGCGCGGCCCAGTTGCTCGAAAGCTCCGTGCCGGATGAAGACCGGGTGCTGACAAGGCTGATCTGCGACGAGACCGACCGGATCGTGAAGCTTGTCGAGCGGGTCGAGATGTTCGGCGATGACAGGCCAGGTGAGCGCTTGCCGGTCAATATCCACGATGTGCTTGACCATGTGCGCCGACTGGCCGTTTCCGGTTTTGCGCGCGGTTTGCGGTTCGTCGAGGAATACGATCCGTCGCTGCCACCCGTCGCTGCCGTGCGCGACCAACTTGTGCAGGTTTTCCTGAATCTGCTCAAAAATGCGGCAGAAGCCATGGACCCGTCGGCGCATGATGGCGAAATCGTCATCTCGACTGCTTTCAGGCCGGGCATCAGGATGCAACGCTCCGGTCATTCCGAACGCGTGGCGCTGCCTCTGGAGATCTGCATCCGCGACAACGGCGCAGGCGTGCCGCCGGATCTTCTTCCGCATCTGTTCGATCCGTTCGTCACCACGAAAGCACAGGGCAGTGGCCTCGGTCTTGCACTTGTTGCCAAGATCATCGGGAATCATGGCGGTATCATCGAATGCGAGTCTGTGCCCAAGCGAACCACATTCCGCATTCTCTTGCCCATCCACAGGTTTATCGACGGGCGAAAGATGATGTCGGCGGGGGCCTGATCGGCGCCTCAAGGCTGCGCTGCTGAGCCACGAACTCGACCGGAGTTCCGGTCACGCATGAACAGGACGAACAGATGCCGAATGGCAGTATCATTGTTGCAGATGACGACGCCGCGATCAGGACAGTGCTCAACCAGGCGCTGTCGCGCGCCGGCTACGAGGTCAGGTCGACCGGCCAGGCCGCGACGTTGTGGACCTGGGCAGCGCAGGGGCTGGGTGATTTGATCATCACCGACGTTGTGATGCCTGACGGCAATGCTTTCGACATGCTGCCACGCATCAAGCGCGTACGGCCAGATGTGCCGATCATCGTGATGAGCGCTCAGAACACATTCATGACGGCGATCCGCGCCTCGGAGCGTGGTGCCTATGAGTATCTTCCCAAGCCGTTCGACCTGAAGGAACTGGTGGCAATTGTTGGCCGCGCACTGTCGCGTCCGCGCGGCGAGACGTCGGGCTTGCAGCCGGCAGAGGCCGAGGAAATCCCACTCGTTGGCCGCTCCGCTGCCATGCAGGAAATCTACCGGGCGCTGGCGCGGCTGATGCCGATTGACCTGACCGTGATGATCAACGGAGAGTCGGGGACCGGCAAGGAACTGGTTGCGCGCGCCCTGCACGATTACGGAAAGCGCCGCTCCGGACCCTTCGTCGCTGTCAACATGGCCGCGATCCCGCGCGACCTGATCGAATCCGAACTGTTCGGCCACGAGAAGGGCGCCTTCACCGGCGCGCTCCAGCGCAGTGCAGGCCGCTTCGAACAGGCCGAGGGTGGCACGCTCTTTCTTGACGAGATCGGCGACATGCCGATGGAGGCTCAGACCCGCCTGCTGCGCGTGCTGCAACAGGGTGAATACACCACCGTTGGCGGCCGCACGCCGATCAAGACGAATGTGCGTATCATCGCCGCCACCAACAAGGACCTGCGCATCTCGATCCAGCAGGGGCTGTTCCGCGAGGATCTGTTCTTCCGCCTAAACGTCGTGCCGATCCGCCTGCCGCCCCTGCGCGAACGCGTCGAGGATATCCCCGATCTCGTGCGCCACTTCTTCCTCGTCGTGGAAAAGGAAGGGCTGAGCCGCAAGCAACTCGACAGCGAGGCGATGGACCTGCTTAAGCGCCATCGCTGGCCAGGCAATGTGCGGGAGCTTGAAAATCTTGTGCGCCGTCTGGCGGCGCTCTATCCCCAGGAAACCATTACCGGCCCGATCATTGAGGCGGAGATCGTGCCGGCGTCGGCCCCGCCTTTTTCGCTTTCCAGCGAGCGCCGTGAATCGATCTCGGCGGCCGTCGAGCGGCAGATGGGCAGTTATTTCGGCAGCTATGGCGACAACCTGCCGCCGCCGGGGCTTTATCACCGGGTGCTGCGCGAGGTCGAGGCACCGCTGATCGCCGCAGCGCTCGCGGCGACACGTGGCAACCAGATCAGGGCTGCAGAACTGCTCGGCCTCAACCGCAACACGCTGCGCAAGAAGATCCGCGAACTCGACATGCAGGTCATGCGCTCGGGCCGGTAGAGCACCGGCTGAGAAGAGCATTTGGTGATCTGGCTGCCAGCCTAACGGATGATCCACGGCGTCATGCATCCCCGTGAAAATCGTCAGCGCAGCGCCTGTTGCACCGGGGCGCATTTCCCGGCCTCAATGCTCGCTGGTCTCAATACTGTCATATTTTGACAACACCGTTGCTTCGTTGCATCACATGGCGCAACGTCTCGCGCTGCGTCGGCCAAGCCGGTCGCGGCAGAGTCCCTCAAGCCCGGCTGAGCAACGTGTCATCACAGGCCCTTCCTCGCGAACAGGGACAGCCCGAGCCGCAGAGCGGCAGGGTGGCGACCTGGGTCGGCGTCGCGCTGGTGACGCTGGCGCTGACTTCGGCTCTGGCGACATTTCTGGTGATTTCAGGATCGACCCGGATCGTGCCGGTGCATCGGGTGGTCATCAGCCTGTTCATCGTCAATGCCCTGATCATCCTGGCTTTGCTGTTGCTGGTCATATGGCAGGCCTTCACACTGTTCCGGGCGCGGAGCCGGGGTGCTGCGGCGGCCGGCCTGCACATCCGCATCATCCTGCTGTTCGGATTGATCGCGGCGCTGCCAGCGATCCTTGTTGCCGTCATTGCCACGATCACGCTGGAGAAAGGTCTGGAGCCCTGGTTCTCGGAACGCATGCGGCAGGTGATCTTCAAGTCGGTCGAGGTCGCCGACACCTACACGACCAGCCAGTGCACGAATCTGGGGCGCGAAATCCGGCTGTTGGGGGGCGACCTTGGCGCCGTGAAGCAGGCGCTCGAGGTCGACAAGGCCTGGTTCGAAACCTTCATGAGCGTGCGGGCCCGGGCTCTCGGTCTGCCCATCGTCTTCATGGTCAAGCAGCCATACCAGATCACGGTCAGAACCAACCTCAATGTGATCGCCGATCCGCCGCCGCTGGTCGACGAGGCCTTCGAGGAGGCCAAGGCGTCCGAGGATCCGATCTGCACGGCCAACCTCGAGACGCGGGTGTTCAGTGCGCTCATGAAGCTGCCGGATTTCCCCGACACCTTTCTCCTGATCGCAAGGCAGGTTGACGAATTGGCGGCGGAGTTCCCAAGCCAGGCGCGGTCCGCAGCGGTCGAATATCTCGCCATCGATTCACGCAGGCAGGGCGTGCAGGTCGCGTTCGGCTCGATGTATATGCTGATCTCGATGACTGTGCTGCTCTCGGCGGTCTGGTTCGGGTTGAGTTTCGCCGACCGGCTGGTCGCGCCGATCCGCCGGCTGATCCACGCCACCGATCAGGTCGCAACGGGCAATTTCTATGTGCAGGTGCCGGTCAAGCGCGCCGAGGGCGATCTGGCGCATCTGGGCGAGACCTTCAACAAGATGACAGCTGAGTTGCGTCGGCAGCGTGACGGGCTGGTCGCGGCCAGCGAGGTCATCGACCGGCGTCGCCGTTTCACCGAAACGGTGCTCGCAGGAGTGTCCGCAGGCGTGATCGGCCTTGATGCGGACGATTGCGTGACGCTGCTGAACCGTTCGGCAGAGGGACTGCTTGGCACGGATCGGCGCGGCATCGGCAAGCCTCTCGATCTGCTGGCTCCCGAACTTTGCGATGCCATCCGTGAAGCGCGGCAGGCGCGCCAGCGAACGGTCAGTTCACAAGTGCTGATGATCCGCCAGGGGCGCGAGCGCACGCTGAACGTGCGTGTCTCGCGCGAGGGCGAGGGTCCGAAGCTCGGCCTGGTGGTGACGCTTGATGACATCACCGATCTGGTTGCGGCGCAGCGCACATCGGCATGGGCGGACGTGGCGCGGCGCATTGCGCACGAAATCAAGAACCCACTGACCCCGATCCAATTGTCGGCAGAGCGCATCCGGCGCAAGTTCGGCAAGGCCATCGTCGAGGACCGCGACATCCTAGACCAGTGCACCGACACGATCATCCGCCAGGTCGAGGACATCCGGCGCATGGTCGACGAGTTCGCCTCCTTTGCCCGGATGCCTAAGCCGGCGCCGGTGCGGGATGATCTTGCCGCCATGGTGCGGGAAGTGGCCTTCATGATGCGGGTCGGCAACCCCGATCTGCTGATCGAGACAGCGGGCGTCGATCATCCGGCCCTGGCTGTGTTCGACCGGCGGCTGGTTTCGCAGGCCCTGACCAATGTCGTGAAGAACGCCACCGAGGCAATCCAGGCGGTGCCTGGCAATGCTGCCGAGGGCGGGGAAGGGCGGGTCGACGTGGTGCTGGCCTACCATGCCGGGCAGTGGTGCATCGATGTCAGCGATACCGGCAAGGGCTTCCCGGCTGACAACCGCCAGCGCCTGCTGGAGCCTTACATGACCACGCGCGAGGGCGGCACCGGGCTCGGCCTCGCCATCGTCGCCAAGATTTTCGAGGACCATGGCGGGCGGATCGAACTGCTCGACCGGGCCGATGGCCAGCGGGGCGCAACCGTGCACCTCTGGCTGCCGGGAAGTGGTGCCGACGCGGTGCCGGATCAACAGATGGAAACACCCCAGCCGAAGGCCGGGGCAGGACACGAGACGGCGCATAGCACATGAGTCTGGCTGACATCCTTGTCGTTGACGACGAAACCGATATCCGGGAGCTTGTGGCGGGCATTCTCGAAGACGAGGGCTATTCGACACGCCGTGCCGGATCAGCTGAGGAGGCGCTGGCGGCGATCCAGGCGCGGCGGCCCAACCTCGTTTTCCTCGATATCTGGCTGCAAGGCAGCCGGCTTGACGGGTTGCAGGTGCTCGACCTGATCAAGGAGAGCGACCCGGAGCTGCCGGTGGTGATGATTTCCGGCCATGGCAACATCGAGACTGCCGTCTCGGCAATCCGGCGCGGAGCCTATGATTTCATCGAAAAGCCTTTCAAGGCCGACCGTCTGGTGCTGGTGGCTGACCGGGCGCTGGAGGCATCGCGGTTGAAGCGCGAAGTCAAGGAGCTCAAGACGCGCTCCGTGCAGGCCTCGCGCATCGTCGGGCGCTCGACAGCAGCCAACCAATTGCGTGCAACGCTCGAGCGAGTGGCGCCGACCAATGCGCGCGTGATGATCACCGGTGATCCGGGCACAGGCAAGGAACTGGCCGCGCGCACGCTGCATGCCATGTCCTCCCGTGCATCCGGGCCTTTTGTGGTGATCAATTCGGCGACGATCACGCCCGAGTCGATGGAAGAAGAGTTGTTCGGCATCGAAGCCGTCGAGGGTCGCCTTCGCCGGGTTGGTGCCCTGGAAGAGGCCCACAGCGGCACGCTCTACCTCGATGAGGTGTCGGACATGCCAAAGGAGACGCAAGGGCGCATCCTTCGGGTGTTGATCGACCAGAATTTCCAGCGCGTCGGAGGCACGACACGGGTGCATGTCGATGTCCGCATCGTGTCGTCAACCTGCAAGGACATCGTGGGCGAGATCGCGGCAGGGCGCTTTCGCGAGGAACTGTTCCACCGCCTGAACGTGGTGCCGATCCGCGTGCCGTCGCTGTCGGAACGGCGTGAGGATGTGCCTGACCTGATCGATTTCTTCATGGAGCATCTCTCCGTCGCCTCCGGCCTGCCACGCCGGTCCATCGCCGGCGATGCCATGGCTGTGCTGCAATCGCACGAGTGGCCGGGGAATGTGCGTGAACTGCGCAACAACGTCGAACGATTGATGATCCTGACCAAGGGCGATCCCTTGGCTGAGGTGACAACCGAGATGCTGCCAGCGGAAGTCGGCGCGCTGGTGCCCGCCACGCCCACAGGCCCGGGCGGCGAAAAGCTGATGAGCCTGCCGCTGCGCGAAGCCCGCGAGATCTTCGAAAAGGAGTATCTCGTGGCCCAAATTGCCCGCTTCTCGGGAAACATCTCCCGCACTGCCGAATTCATCGGCATGGAGCGGTCGGCCTTGCACCGAAAGCTCAAATCGCTGTGCGTTGAGTAAGCGCTGCTGCATGCTTTCCGGGCACGGGTGCAAAGGCTGCAGGTTTTGCTTGCGCGAAACAGGGACTTGTCGAACTCTTGTTACGCGCCCATGTCAGGGGGACATGCCGCAAAGAGGTCAAGGCCGCCGGATCGGGCCTTGGCCCAGAACAAGAAGATCCCAAAAAGGAAGACGACGATGGCTGCTGAACGGGCACAGAACCTGCAGGACACGTTTCTCAACTACGTGCGGAAGAACAAGATTTCCGTCACGATCTTTCTGGTCAACGGGGTGAAGTTGCAGGGTGTCGTGACATGGTTCGACAATTTCTGCGTGCTCTTGCGCCGCGATGGTCATTCCCAGCTTGTCTACAAGCATGCCATTTCAACGATCATGCCCGGCAGCCCTGTTGCGCTGTTCGAAGGGCATGAGGACGCCGAGAAGTAGGCGCGAAGACACCGCGATCGCTCAACAGGCGAGGCTGGCTGCGCTTCAGACGGCCTGCCCGTACAGGTCGTACGCATCGGCGCGCTCGACCCTGACCGTGACAATGTCGCCGGCCCTGAGCGGCCTGCGACTTTGCACGTAGACGTTCCCATCGATCTCTGGAGCATCCCAGACCGATCGGCCCTTGGCCACGGTTGGGCCAGGCTCGTCGATGATGACCTTGATGCGCCGCCCTACGCGCCCGGAAAGCACCTTGGCTGAAATGGCCTGCTGGGTTTCCATGAAGCGCTTGTAGCGCTGCTGCTTGACCTCGTCGGGAACCATGGCAAGGCCCAGATCATTGGCGACGGCGCCCTGGACCGGCTCGTAGGTGAAGCAGCCGACGCGCTCAAGTTTGGCTTCCTTGAGCCAGCCGAGAAGGAACTCGAAGTCCTCGTCCGTCTCGCCGGGAAAGCCGACGATGAAGGTCGAACGCACGCCGAGCTCGGGGCAGATCGTGCGCCAGTTCCTGATCCGGTCAAGGGTCTTTTCCTGATGGGCCGGCCGTCGCATCGCCTTCAGCACGTTTGGCGAAGCATGCTGGAACGGGATGTCGAGATAGGGCAGCACCAGCCCGTCGCTCATCAGCTGGATGACCTCGTCGACATGGGGATAGGGGTAGACATAGTGCAGGCGCACCCACGCGCCGAGCTGACCCAGTTCGCGCGACAGGTCGAGAAAGCGCGCCCGGACCTCGCGATCCTGAAAGCGGCTGGCGGCATACTTGATATCAAGCCCGTAGGCGCTGGTGTCCTGCGAGATGACCAGAAGCTCGCGAACGCCTGCGGAAACGAGTTTCTCAGCTTCGCGCAGCACGTCACCGACCGGTCGGGAGACGAGATCGCCACGCAGCTTTGGGATAATGCAGAAACTGCAACGATTGTTACAACCTTCTGAAATCTTTAGATAAGCATAGTGCCGTGGCGTAAGCTTGATGCCCTGCGGTGGCACCAGGTCGAGATAAGGATCGTGCGCTGGGGGCAAAGCCTCGTGGACGGCGCCGAGCACGCTTTCGTAGGCCTGGGGGCCGGTGATGGCGAGCACACCGGGAAAGCGCTCACGGATCTGCTCGGGCTCGGCGCCCATGCAGCCGGTGACGATGACTTTGCCATTCTCCGACAGCGCACGCCCGATGTTGTCCAGGGATTCGGCCTTGGCGGAGTCCAGAAAGCCGCAGGTGTTGACGATGACCAAATCGGCCCCGGCATGGGTGCGGGTCAGCTCATACCCCTCCGAACGCAGGGAGGTGATGATACGCTCTGAATCGACCAGCGCCTTGGGGCAGCCGAGCGAGACAAACGAGATCTTGGGGGCAGGGGCGTTCATCGGCGATCCGGGACAGGGCGGGCAGTGGCCTCCCCTTCTCACGCATGGGCAGAAGGGTCAATCTGCGAGGTCCGATGCATCATTCGCAAGGCTGGCGATCAGGTCCGGTATGCGTGTCTTCAACGCAAAGTAGCCGCGTATCGCGTGCGGCCAGGCATGTTCGTCGAACCGGCGGCGTTGCTCAACCAGTGTGATGCCGTGATCACGCAGCAGCGCCCGGGCGATGCCGGCAAGCGCATCGGCCACCGGCCCCACCGGGGCATAGGCCGTAACCACGGTCGTGAGACGCTCCACGCCAGCCCAGGCTGCGATGGCCTCTGCTGACAAGGACGGCAACCTCAAGGCCGGGGCAACGCAGGTCGATGCCGCGAGGGCCAGTCCGTCATCAAGCGCGGCGTGCCGGAAAGCTTGAGGCAAGCGCACAGCACCAGGCGTGGACGCTTCTGTCGGCAAACTGGCTCCCGCTACGGCAGCGATTGGACATCCGGCGAGGGCGCTGCCGGCCAGAAGGCTCGGTGCGTGCAGGTCCTCCTCAGTGAGGAGCAGCCCGGTGCGACCTTGTGGAAGCATCTGCAAGGCCGGCTTCAAGGCTTCCAGAGGTGCTGGATCGGGTTCCTCGAGCGGCGCGGCATGCTGCGCCAGCCCGCGCGGATCGAAGCGCCCATCCGTGCAGACGCGAATGTTCTGGGCCGTGGCAAGATAGGTCTTGCCGCGCGTGTGCAGGCCTGCCACCCAGCGCCATGACAGGGTGTTGGAAGCGGGGTCGCCATCGATCAACTGACGCAGGAACAGGTCCGCGCCCAGTTGCCAGGGCAGACGCAGCGTGAAGATCCAGATCGACGCAAACCACATGCGCGCGTGGTTGTGGAGATAGCCCGTGTCCCGCAACTCTACGATCCAGGCATCAAAGCAGTCGATGCCGGTTTCTCCCGCCAGCGCCTGCACCAAGGCGGCGCGCCTGCCTGACGAGGCTTCGAGTGCGGCATTCTCCCGGTCGAGCCCGCTGACATAGGCGCGCCAGATGCCCGGGCGGGTTTCAAGGTGGCCCTTGAAGTAGGTGCGCCAGAACACCTCCTGCAAAAACATGCCGGCATCTGAGGGGCTGTGCCGCGCCAGCACGGCCGAAAGCACCTCGGCCTCCGTGAGCAGCCGGTGCCTCAGATAGGGAGACAGCCCGGAGACATTGCCGCGCTGGTCCGGGCCACGGTCATGGTTGCGCCAGCTGGCATAGTGCGCGCCAGCCTGCGGCAGGAAGTTGGCGAGGCGTTCAAGGCCGGCGGCCCGGCTCGGCGCGAAATGGCGGGTCTGAGCCAGGGGCCCTGATGCCGGCGTCATTGCGGCGTCTCCAGGTCCAGCGCCAGTTGATCGGTGCCTCGGCCTGCCGTGGAGTCCACTGAGCCGAGAAAAAGTGTGGCATCCGCAATGATCTCGGCCCGCCTGGCTTCGCTGAAACCGCGCAAGGTGCGATACGGCATCGCCATGCGCGGATTGCGTTCGAGCTTGCCGGCGTTCTCGATCAGGAAGTGCCAGTAAAGATAGTTGAACGGGCAGGCGCGAGGCCCGGCCTTGAGCGCCGGATTGTAGGCGCAGGACGCGCAATAGTCCGACATGCGGTCGATGTAGGCACCGGATGCTGCATAGGGCTTGGAGGCGAGCAGGCCATCATCGGCAAACAGCACCATGCCGTGGACATTCGGCAATTCGACCCATTCGAAGGCATCGATATAGACCGCGAGATACCATGCCTCGATCTCCGCTGGCCGGATGCCCGCCAGCAGCGCAAAGTTGCCGGCGACCATCAGGCGCTGGATATGATGGCCATAGGCATGGCGGCGGATGTCGCCGATGCACTGGGCAAGGCAGTTCATCGCCGTTTCGCCCGTCCAGTAGAACCAGGGCAGGGGCCGGTTTGCTTCCAGTGCATTCGTCCAGGCATAGCCCGGCATGCGCGCCCAGTAGATGCCGCGCACATATTCCCGCCAGCCGAGGATCTGCCGGATGAAGCCCTCGACCGCATTGAGTGGTGCGCGTCCTGCCCGCCATTCCGCTTCGGCGGCGAGGCAGACCTCGCGCGCGCTCAGCAAGCCGACGTTGAGATAGGGTGAGATGATCGAATGGAACAGGAACGGCTCGCCCGTCTTCATCGCGTCCTGATAGTCGCCGAAGCGGGGCAGGGCATCGCGCAGGAAATGGGCAAAAGCCGCCTCGGCATCGCCGCGCGTCACGGCCCAGCCAAAACCGTCAAGTTCGCCAAAGTGGTCCGCATGCCGTGCCGCCACCAGCGCCATGACCGAGCGCGTGATCTCATCGGGCGCAAAGCGGCTGCGCTTCGGCGGAGTGACGTCCTTCGGCAAGGCTTTGCGGTTGTCGTGGTCGAAGTTCCACTGGCCGCCCACAGGCTCGTCGCCCTCCATCAGGATCGCGTGCTCGCGCCGCATCTCGCGGTAGAAGAACTCCATGCGGAAGGTCTTTCGCCCCTCGGCCCAACGCCCGAAGCGGTGCCGGCTGGCAAAGAAGCGGTCATCGTCGCGGATATCAACAGGCAGGCAAAGCGTCTCCTGCCAGCTGCGCATCTGTTCGAGCACACGCCACTCGCCCGGTTCGGTGAGGATCAGCCGGTCAGGTTTGTGCCGGCCAACGGCACGCGCCACTTCGCCCGAGAATGAGCCGCTGTTGCCGGCCTCATCGAGATTGACATAGTCGACCCGGACGCCCGCCGTGCGCAATTCGTCCGCAAAATGCCGCATGGCCGACAGCACGAACACGATCTTCTGCCGGTGGTGCGGTACATAGCGGGTTTCGTCATCGACCTCGACCATCAGCACCACATCGCGGGCCTTGTCGATGTCGCTGAGCGAGGCCAGCCCATGGCTCAGTTGGTCGCCGAGGACAAGGCGCAATGCGCCCACCGGCTCCGGGTCAGCCATTGTCCGGCACACCCTGACCGATGCTCCGGCTGCTGCGCCTGAGATCGCTCTTGCAGCGGTCCGAACAGGTGCGGACCTCATCCCAGACGCGTTCCCACTTCTTGCGCCAGGCGAAAGGCCGGCCGCACGCCTCGCAGGTCTTCACCGGCAGGTCGCCCTTGCGAACCATCTTCGGCATCGGGATCAGCCCTTTGTGCGCAACATCGAGCGGCCGCCATCCACCCCGACGATCTGTCCGGTGATCCAGCCGGCATCGGGCGACAGGAGGAACGCCGCCAGCGCTGCGATGTCGTCCGGCTCGCCAAGACGCTGCATCGCATGCATCTGGGCTATGGCCGTCGCCATCTGCTCGTTGCCGGTGAGGGCGCGGGCCATGGGTGTGCGGGTGAGGGAAGGGGCGACGCAGTTGACCCGGATCTTCGGCGCGAGTTCCGCGCCAAGCGCAAGCGTCAGGCCTTCCACTGCTCCCTTGGCCATCGCCACCGAGGCATGAGCCGTGAAGCCTTGAGCCACCGCCACCGTCGAGACCAGCAGGATTGCGCCGGTGCCGTCAGCGGCCTTGAGCGCTGGCAGCGCAGCCTGCACCGAGCGTACGGCACCCAGCGCATTGAGCCGGAAATCCAGCTCGAAATCGGCATCGGTCAAGCGCGATACCGGCTTGAGATTGATCGAGCCGACCATGTAGGCCAGCCCGGCAACCGAAGGGCCAGCCGCCTCGATCGCTGCATGCAGCGCCTCCGCATCGAGCACATCCGCCACGGCGCTCGTGGCTCCCAGTTCGCTGGCCAGGACCTGAAGCCGAACCGGATCGCGCCCGACCAGATGAACCTTGCGGCCTGCCGCCACCAGCCGCCGCGCCAGCGCGGAGCCGGCACCGCCCGTGCCGCCAACAATGATCGTGATATCGGACATGGAACATCAGCCTTCGGCAACGGGTCAGACACAAAGACTTACGGGAGGTGCTGCGCTTTGGTTCAGGCACGATGCCACCTGCGCTGCATCGCCGCGGACCCGGCACCTGGTGCAGCTCATGTCCGCCCTTCGCCGATGCCGGCACGCATCAGGCCTTCAACGGCGGTCTGATGCTGCGGGACATCCACGGCCTCTTCGATGCGGGCAATGTAATGGTCGCTAACTGCGGAATGCCGAGGTCCGCTCCGCTCAACCGGCGCTGTCGCGCATCGTCATCCGGACTGGCAGGTCCGTTGCGCCGACGGGTTCGGCTGACCAGGCAGGCGTTTGTGGGGGCGTTGGCAACGTGCCCGTCCCGGCAAGAGTGACCTCGGCGCCATTCTCGTTCCAATGCCAGTCAATCGCAGCCTTCAGACAATGCCCGTTCCTGAAGGGCCAACTGACACCATCGTCTTCGAAATGTCGGCCCGCGCCGATGCCGTGGCTGGTCGCGGCAGCCAGATACAGGCTGCGAGCGGGTGCATCATGCGGCCTGACATGAGGTGTCGTGCTCGCGAGCACGAGCGCTGCGCCATTGCGGATGAAGACGGGCGGATGGCCCAGATCGGCCTTGACCGTCACTTCCATGCCGGCCGCATGGACAACGCCGGTGTGAAACGGCGCGTATCGCCTTGCCGGCGAAAGCGGAGTCCGAATTCCCGAGGATTGCCTCGCCGTTGGCGTCGATGACAACCATCTCAATGCCTGGATTGCCCCGTGGCTGTCGTCCGTGCGTGTGCCTTACGAAGACTTTGGCAACGCCGTGGTCGTTCAGCTCCTGCCGCATCGTATGGTCGCCCGGGGCACGAGAGCACCCGCCTGAGGCACATCAGCATGGCAGATCAGACAACAATCGAAGGTGATCATGCGAGGGCGCGCAGCAAGCTCGAGCGTCTGCTTGGTCGCTTTCCACGCCCGATCCTGATGCTTGAGACTTCGGAACGGATCAAGTTGGACCAACCCGGCATTAGGGCCGAAAGGCTGCAACTGCGATCATCTGCGGGCGTGTCGATACGGGCGATCCTTACCGGGCCCGACAGCGAGTGGTGCAATCGGCCGGCAGTCCTCTATTGCCACGCGCATGGCAACCGGTACGCGATTTGTGCCAGCGAACTCATCGAGGACCGGCCGGCCTTGCTTCCCGAACCCTATGGCCAGGCCTTGGCCCGTGGAGAGCCTGTCGCGCTTTCTGTCGACATGCCCTGCTTCGGGGGCCGTGCCGGTGATGGCCAGCAGGCCCTGGCAAAAAAGCATCTTTATGAGGGAAGGACACTGTTCGGCCAGATGCTGGTGGAGCTTGGCGGGGCGTTGGATCTTCTGTCCCGGATCGACGGGATCGATGCCAACCGTGTGGGCGTCTTCGGCTATTCTATGGGTGCCACCCATGCGTCTGGCTGGCAGCGCTGGAGCCGCGGATCTGCGCTGTTGCGCATGCGTGTGCGTTCGCCGATCTCGAAACGCTCGTCACCTCGGGTGCCCATGACCTGCACGGTCTGTACATGACAATCCCCGGCCTGCTGAAAGAGTTCAGCACCGGACAGATCGCGGCACTGGTTGCCCCAAGACCGCAACTTGCATGCCTTGGCCTTCTCGATCCGCTCACACCGGCGGATGCCGTCGCTCGCGCGATGGCGGAGGTTGGTGCGGGATACAGCCGGTTGAACGCACTTTCGCAGTTTCAAAGCTTGATCGCTGATGATGTCGGCCACATCGAAACCGAAGCCATGCGCGGGCAGGTGCTTGGGTTCTTCAAGAGCCGTCTTTGATCAAGGCCTATCGCGAGGATGCAGTCAGCTTGCTGGCAGACAGACCAGAACAACCTCGGGGGTCGCCCCAACCCGGCATCAGTCATGCAGCGAAGATCCCCCCGAACTACTTGCGGCAAAAGCGCATTGTTTCAGGCGTCCTGACCGAAGGGATCATCCACCGAATGGGCGGGCTCGGTGAACCAGCGCGCGCCAGCTTCCGTGATGAGGATGTGGTCCTCGAGCCGGACGCCGAACTCGCCGTAGATGCAGATCATCGGCTCATTTGAGAAGGTCATGCCAGGTTGGAGCACGGTGCGGTCGCCCTTCACCAGATAGGGCCACTCGTGCACGTCGAGGCCGATGCCATGGCCAGTCCGGTGAGGTAAACCGGGCGTGGCGTAGCCCGGTCCGAGGCCAGCGGCGGTTATCACGCCTCGCGCCGCAACGTCGATGTCTTCGCAGCGGTTGCCCGGCTTTGCCGCAGCGAAGCCCGCAGCCTGCGCGGCTTTTTCGAGGTTCCAGATATCCCTTTGCCGCTTGCTTGGCTCGCCGAAGATGTAGGAGCGCGTGATGTCCGAGAGATAGCCGTCGACCGGCGCGCCAGTGTCGATCAGCACCATGTCGCCCTCCCTGAGGCTTTGAGGATAGGGCACACCATGGGGATAGGCCGTCGCCTCGCCGAACAGCACGATGTTGAAGCTGACGTCGCCCTCCGAGCCAAGCTTGCGGTGTGCCGCCGCGATGAAGGCCTGCACCTCGGTTGTGGTGATGCCCTCGCGCATAATTCGCGCGGCGGCTTTCTGCGCCTCCAGGGTGATGGTCTTGGCGGTCTGCATCAGGGCAATCTCGTGCTCTGACTTGATCATCCGGCAGGCCGCTGTGATCTCCTTGCCGTTGATGAAGCTGAAGGCGTTGCCCGCCTTGCGCATGCCGTCGAAGGTGAAGAAGGGTGTGGCCTCGTCGAGGGCAATCACGCCGCCGCCAGCGCCGAAGCCGCGCACGGTGTCGATCAGCAGAGCGGTGGGGGCCTCGTCCTCCTCCCAGGCGGCCACCTTGTCGCCGAAGCTGATCAGGGTCCGCAGTTTCTCGACCTCGAAGGCCGGCGACAGATAGACGATGTCCCCACGTGCCGGCAGCACAGCGCCATGGCAGCGTTCGCTGCGGCCCATCTTCAGGCCGGTGAAGTAGGTCAGGCTCGAGGAGACATCGAGCCAGAGCGCGTCCACGCCCTTCTCGCGCATCAACCGCTGGGCCTTATCAATCCGCCTCAGCCGCTCGTCCACGCCGATCGCCGGAACGTCGCCGCGCATGTTCTTCAGTCTGGCGAGTTCCGCCTCAGCGGTCGAACCGCCCACGCCGATGGTCATATGGCTGGCCTTTCCTGTTCAGCCCGATTGGGTCATCGCGATCCAGATTGGAGCGATACAGCCGTCGGGTAATCGTCATTGATGCCGATGCAGCGGCCATCAGGTCAAGGACGTAACAATAGCCGACGGTCCCAGCTAGGAACCTGCAGGCCCTTGTAGCCGAGCGCGCCGGCCCATCGCGTGATCGCGGGCCATGAGTTGAACGGTACAGCGTCGCCCGCGAACTGCGCGAGGAAAATCGCAGGTCCCTTGATGTTGCTCGGCATGGTGCGTTCTCCTGAGCGCCGGGGCCGCGAGACTAGCGCAATCCGGCCTGGCGCGACAGCCCGACGCCGCACTTGCCGTGTTTAGTGAAATCCGACGTCCTGTCGCGACGCAGCATATTTTTGGTGCATTGCGACATGGAATTGCACTTGTAATGTTTAGCAAAACGAAATTTACTAAACACGATCACTAAACAATCCCGCTGTTGTAACGGGAGATCACGGTGATCCGCCATTGAGCCGGAAAGAGCGCGCTCTTCGGCCAATCAAGCCCGGTGCGCCGATGCGCAGCCAGGCTCAACAGGGAGAGAGAGCACCATGAAAAGACTCGTTGCAGCGGCAGGCTTTCTGGCCGCCACCATTCTGGGAGCCGGGCAAGCGCAGGCACAGAGCAAGACCATCACCCTGTGCTGGGCGGCATGGGATCCGGCCAATGCGCTTGTGGAATTGTCCAAGGACTTCACTGCCAAGAGCGGCGTGAACATGAAATTCGAGTTCGTGCCGTGGCCGAACTTCGCCGACCGCATGCTCAATGAACTCAACTCCAAGGGCCGGTTGTGCGACCTCATCATCGGTGACTCGCAGTGGATCGGCGGCGCCGCCGAGAACAAGCACTACGTGAAGCTGAACGACTTCTTCGCCAAGGAAGGCATCAAGATGGATGACTTCATGCCGGCGACGGTGACAGGCTATGCCGAATGGCCCAAGGGCACGCCGAACTACTGGGCGCTGCCGGCCATGGGCGACGCGCTTGGCTGGACCTACCGCAAGGACTGGTTCTCGGATGCCAGGAATCAGGCCGAGTTCAAGGCCAAGCATGGCCGCGATCTCGCTCCGCCGAAGACCCAGACCGAACTCAAGCAGATCGCCGAGTTCTTCCAGGGTCGGGAGATCGGCGGCAAGAAGGTCTATGGTGCCGCCATCTTCACCGAGCGCGGCTCGGAAGGGATCACCATGGGCGTCAACAACGCGCTCTATCCCTTCGGCTTCGAATATCAGGACCCGAGGAAGCCATACGCCATGGAGGGTTTCGTCAACTCGCCAGGCGCGGTCGCCGGCCTCGAGTTCTACAAGTCGCTCTACAAGTGCTGCACACCACCGGGCTACACCAACGCCTACATGCAGGAAGGCCTCGACGCCTTCAAATCGGGTCAGGTGGCCATGCAGATGAACTGGTTCGCCTTCTTCCCCGGCCTGCACAAGGATCCGGCGGTCGGTGGCGACAAGATCGGCTTCTTCGTCAACCCCGGTGAAACCAAGAAGGGCTCGCAGCTTGGCGGGCAGGGCATCTCGGTGGTGGCGTATTCGCCAAACCAGGCCGAAGCGCTCGCCTACATCAAGTGGTTCGCCGCACCCGATGTGCAGAAGAAGTGGTGGTCGCTTGGCGGCTATTCGGCTCACAAGGCCGTTCTCAATGATCCCAACTTCAAGAACACCGCCCCGTTCGCAGCCGACTTCCTGACCGCCATGGGCGAGGTCAAGGATTTCTGGGCCGATCCGTCCTATGCTGCACTGCTGCTCGCCATGCAAAAGCGCATGCACGATCACATCGTGGCTGATCAGGGCACCGCCAAGCAGGCGCTCGACCTGATGATCCAGGACTGGACCAAGGTGTTCAAGGAAGACGGCAAGCTCTGAGGCTGGCCCACGCTGTCAGCCCCGGCGGCCCTTAGGGCCGGGCAGGGGATCCATCAGCCGCTGTGCTTGTGGATTCCCTTCCCTTGCGCTTTGCTTCTCGCCGGCCGGGAGACACCAAGACGGACCCGACCCTGACGCATGTTCCCCCGGCAGCCTTTGGGCCGGGCGCGGGATTCATGTGCCACCGTGCTTGCGAATTCCCTTTTCCTCCGCTTTGCTCCAGCCGGGAATGAAGCCGGTGGATCTTCAGGAACGTCACCATGAACGCCCCCGCCAATCCCGCCACGCTGATCGACAGGGCCGCGCGCGCCACGCCGCCGGGCTTGGCCGGCAAGATGCGCGGGCTGTCGGACAAGGCCATTGCCTGGCTGTTTATCTCGCCAACGATCGTGCTTCTCCTGGCGATCAACATCTTTCCGCTGATCTGGACCATCCAGCTGTCCTTCACCAGCTACCGCGCCAACCGGCCCAATGCGCCGCTGCGCGATGTCGGCCTTGCCCATTACAACGACATCCTGACCAACCCGGACATCTGGGCTGCGATGCAGGTGACGGCGCGCTTCGTGATCGCCACCATCATCATCCAGACAGTACTTGGATTCGTGCTGGCCTGGCTGATCGACCGCAAATTCCGCGGCTCGGGCTTCTGGACCACGGTGATCCTCTTGCCGATGATGCTGTCGCCCGCCGTGGTCGGCAATTTCTGGACCTTTCTGTACCAGCCACAGATCGGCCTGTTCAATTACATGGTCGCCTTCGTCAGTGGCATACCGCCCTCGTCCTTCCAGATGCTCGGCGATGTCCGGCTCTCGCCCTGGGCCATTGTGCTCGTCGACAGCTGGATGTGGACACCTTACGTGATGCTGATCTGCCTGGCCGGCCTGCGGTCGATCCCCGATTACATCTACGAGGCGGCGGAGGTGGATCGCGCATCGAAATGGCGGCAGTTCTGGACGATCACCCTGCCCATGGCGATGCCCTTCATCATGCTGGCGGTCCTGTTCCGCGGCATCGAGAACTTCAAGATGTTTGACATGGTCAACCTGCTCACCGGCGGCGGGCCAGGCTCGACCACCGAAGTGGCCTCGATCACGCTCAAGCGCGAGGCTTTCGAGAAGTGGCGCACCGGCTATTCCTCTGCCTTCGCCATCATCCTGTTCGTCACGGTGTTTGGCCTGGCCAACATCTATGTGCGGGCCCTCAACAAGGTGAAGGCGCGATGAGCGGCAACAGCACGGCCTATTCCATCGTCGAGCCGTCGCGCGCCTCCAAGCGCATTGCCGGCACGATCGTGGTTCTTTACGCAGTCCTGACACTGATCCCGCTTGTGTGGATCGTGCTGACCTCGATCAAGAGCCCGCAGGACTCGATCTCCTACCCTCCCAAGGTCATCCCCTGGGTGCATTTCGAGCCGACCATCGAAGGGTTCTGCAACCTGTTCACCACGCGCTCTCGCCAGACGCCGGAGTACCTTGCCACCTTGCCGCCACCAAGCGGGGCCTGCGAGGTGCAGGCGCGGGCAAAGAACATGGTGATCGTGTCGGAGTCGAAGTACATCCCGCGCTTCCTCAACTCGGTCATCATTGCCTTCGGCTCGACGGCCCTGGCGGTGTTTCTCGGCACGCTGGCGGCCTATGGCTTCTCGCGCTTCCGCGTCCCGCTGAAGGATGACCTGCTGTTCTTCATCCTGTCCACGCGCATGATGCCACCCATAGCGGTCGCGATCCCGATCTACCTGATGTACCGCGAACTCGGCCTGCAGGACACGCGGCTTGGCATGATCCTGCTCTACACATCGGTGAATGTCTCGCTCGCGGTCTGGCTGCTCAAGGGCTTTATCGACGAGATTCCGCGCGAATACGAGGAGGCGGCCATGATCGACGGCTACACGCGGCTTCAGGCCTTCCGCAAGGTGGTGCTGCCGCAGGCTGCTACCGGTATCGCCGCCACTGCGATCTTCTGCATGATTTTCGCATGGAACGAGTACGCCTTCGCTGTGCTGCTGACCTCGGGCGATGCGCAGACCGCGCCGCCCTTCATCCCGATCATCATCGGGGAGGGCGGGCAGGACTGGCCGGCCGTGGCCGCGGGCACCACGCTGTTTCTCATCCCGATCCTGGTCTTCACGGTGCTGCTGAGAAAGCACCTGCTGCGCGGCATCACCTTCGGAGCGGTGCGCAAGTGAGCCATCAACCCATCGTGCCCAAGGCGCCGACTCCGGCGCAACCGCAAAAGCGCCTGTCGCCGCGCGGCATCGCCGAGAACATGGCTACCGGGCTGATTGGCTGCGGCGTGGTCATGCTCATGCAGCCGGTTTCGCTCACGCTCTACAGCTGGTCCTTCGCGGTCACACTGCTGGGAACGGTGCTGTTCATCGTCGGTTCGAAGTTTCCGGAATAGGCCCATGGCAACGATCGACGTCACCAGCTTGCACAAATCCTTCGGCAGTTTCAGCGCCGTCAAGGATTCGACCTTCACCGTCCATGACGGGGAGTTCTTCTGCCTGCTCGGGCCGTCGGGTTGCGGCAAGACCACGACGCTGCGCATGATCGCGGGGCTTGAGCTGCCGACATCCGGACAGATCAGGCTGGCAGGCGAGGAAGTCACCTTCAAGCCCGCCTCGCAGCGCGACATCGCCTTTGTGTTCCAGCTGTTTGCGCTCTATCCGCACATGAACGTGCGGCAGAACATCGCCTATCCGCTCAAGAACATCGGCATGAAGCGCGAGCAGATCGCGAGCCGGATCGCCGAGGCAGCGCGAACCTTGCGCATTGAGCATCTTCTGGACCGGCCGGTGAACGGGTTGTCCTCCGGCGACCGGCAGCGCGTGGCGCTCGGACGGGCCATTGTGCGCGAGCCCGCCGCCTTCATGATGGACGAGCCGCTGGGTGCGCTCGATGCGGAGTTTCGTCACGTGATGTGCGGGGAGCTGCGCGCCCTGCATGACCGGCTGAAGGCGACCACCGTCTATGTCACCCATGACCAGCTCGAAGCCATGTCCATGGGCGACAAGATCGCGGTCATGAACGCCGGCATCATCGAGCAGTTCGGCTCGCCGCAGGAAATCTATGACCGACCCGCCACCATGTTTGTGGCCGATTTCATCGGCTCGCCGCCGATGAACTTCCTGAATTTCGGCGGTGCGCTCACCAAGGGCGCCCGCGAGATCGCCATCGGCGTGGGCACCCAGCCTGTGCCGGAATTGCGCATGGATATGGCGGCCGCTGACTATGTGCTTGGCGTGCGCCCCGAGCATGTCCAGATCAACGATGATGGTCCGGTCCGCGGCGAGGTGTTCGGCTCGGAATACCTCGGCACGACACAGGTGGTGACGGTACTCACCGAGCAGGGGCAGGTCCATGCGCGGCTGGGTTCTGACGTGCCGATCAAGGCCGGCGACCGGCTGGGCCTCAGCTTCCGGCCCGAGAAGCTCTCGATCTTCGCGCGCGACACCGGGCGGGCCATTCAGACCGCCCTGCATGATGCCGCACGCCCCGCCGGAGGGCCGCGCTGATGGCCGATGTCGTTCTCAAGGGCGTCTCGAAGCGCTTCAAGGATACGGTCGCGGTTGACGATCTCGAACTGTCAATCGCCGATGGCGAGTTCGTCGTGCTGCTGGGTCCTACAGGGGTCGGCAAGACGACGACGCTCAGGTTGATCGCAGGGCTTGAGCGTGTGGATGCGGGGCAGATCCTGATCGGTGGACAGGATGCAACCCGGGCAGAGCCCTCGCAGCGCGACACGAGCTTCGTGTTCCAGCAATACTCGCTCTACCCGCACCTAACTGTGTTCGACAACCTGGCCTTCCCGCTGCGCTCGCCGCTGCGGCGGCTGCCAGAGGCCGAGATCAAGACCCGCGTGACTGACATCGCCAAGATGCTCCGCATCGATGACAAGCTGGGCAATCCGGCCACACGCCTCTCCGGCGGGCAGATGCAGCGGGTCGCCATCGGCCGGGCGCTGGTGCGGCGGCCAAACATCTATCTGATGGATGAACCGCTCTCTTCGCTCGATGCGAAACTGCGCTCGGAGCTGAGGCTGGAACTGAAACGCATTCAGCACGAACTGGGCGCGACGATCCTTTATGTCACCCACGACCAGATCGAGGCCATGACGATGGCCTCACGCATCGGGGTGATGGATGCGGGCAGGCTGGTGCAGATCGGCAGGCCGCGCGAGATCTACGAGAACCCCGTCAGCACCTACGTCGCCACCCGGCTTGGCCAGCCGGCCATCAACCTCCTGCCCCGGGCGCTGCTGGGCGAGATGCCGATGCCGCCGGGCACTGCCACCATCGGGGCGCGCACCGAACACGTGAGGCTGCGCAAGGCCAATGGCGCGCGCTCGGCTCGGGCCGTGTCCGGCCTGATCAAGTGGGTCGAGCATCTGGGCGACCAGAACCACCTCCATGTCACCCTTGGGGACACGGACATCGTCACCTTGGCCGATCCCGACAGCGGGCTCGACGTAGGTGACATCGTGGCGATCGAATTTGCGCGGCCGCTCTATTTCGGAGCGGATGGAAGACGTATTGCGGGCTAGTGGCAAAATGATGGACAAGCTGATCAACGACGCGGCCCGTGCGATCATCGCGGAAGCCGACCATCTGACCGCACTCGATCAGGCGATCGGAGATGGCGACCACGGCATCAATATGAAGCGGGGCATGGAGGCGGTGCTGGCCGAAGTGCCGAAGCTTGCCGGCAAACCGCCTGGCGAGGTTCTGAAGGCCATCGGTATGCAACTGGTCATGAAGGTCGGCGGCGCTTCCGGCCCGCTCTTCGGCACGCTGGCGATGGAGTTTGGCAAGGGATTGCCGTCGCATCCGACGCGCGCGGATATTACCAGGGCCTTCGCGGCGGCCGTCGCTGCTGTGGCGGCGCGCGGCAAGGCGGAACAGGGGCAGAAGACCATGCTCGATGTTCTGATTCCGGTGAGTGAGGCGCTCAATGCCGGTGCCTCTGCGGTTGAGGTCAAGGCCATTGCTCTGGCCGCTGCCAACGCCACGATCCCTGTCAAGGCGACACGCGGGCGGGCCTCGTTCCTCGGCGAGCGCTCGGTCGGCCACATGGACCCTGGCTCGTGGTCCAGCGCTATGATCATCACCGCCATCTGCAATCGCCTTGGCGACAAGTCATGAACCCGACTGTGAACAAACCTGTGGATGCCATGAACCAGCCTTCGAACCCCGCCGCCGCCAATGTTGGCATCGTCATCGTCTCGCATTCGCCCAAGATCGCCGAGGGCACGGCCGACATGGTGCGCCAGATGGTCGGCGACAGCGTGCCGCTCGCCTACACCGGTGGCAACCCCGATGGCGCGCTCGGCACCTCGGTCGAGGCCATCATGGGCGCCATCTCGGCCGCCTGGTCAGAAGCCGGCGTGGCTGTCCTCGTCGATCTCGGCGGGGCCGAAACCAACAGTGAGATGGCCATCGAGTTCATGCCGGACGAGAGGCGCAGCCGGATCGTGGTGTGCAATGCACCGCTGGTCGAAGGCGCGGTGATCGCCGCGACGGAAAGTTCGGGCGGTTCGACGCTAGAGGTTGTGCGCCGCACGGCGGAAGAGCTGAGTTCCTGACATGCTGCTGTTGGCAAATCGTGGAGGCCAAGGATGAGAACCGGTTCGGCGCTGCTGACCAACGCGGTCGGCCTGCATGCCCGCCCCTCCGTCAAGCTGACGCAGCTTGCCAAGAGCTTCGCCGGCACAGTGGAGTTTTCCCTGTCGCCCGACGGGCCTTGGACCGACGCCAAGAGCCCGGTCAAGGTGATGCGGGTCCGTGCGGGAAAGGGTGAGACGCTGCACGTGCGCACCGATGGGCCCGATGCCGATGCCGCGCTGGAAGCCGTGATCGGCCTGATCCGGCGGCAGTTCGATGAGCATTGAGGCGGCCATGACCTCCCATGCCTTCAAGGGTCAATGCGCCTCGTCCGGCTTTGCGGCAGGCATTGTTACCGATCTTCCAGGTGCCGACGCGGCACGCGCCCAACGGTTGGTTGCGGCTCTTGACCCTGACGCCGAGGCCGAGGCGCTGCGGCAGGCCCTTGCCCGAGCGACCGCAGAGTTGCAGGTCCTTGCTGCCACCGCTGACGGAGAGGCCGCGGACATGCTGGGCTTCCAGGTGGCGATGCTCGAGGACGATGCCCTGGCTGAGCCGGCTTTCGTGGCGATCGCGGGTGGAACGGCGGCTGTCGAGGCCTGGACCGCAACGATGGATGCGGAGATTGCCGGCTACGAGGCATCCGAGGACGAGTATTTCCGCGCCCGCGCCAGTGATCTGGGGGATATGAAGGCGCGCGTGTTCGATGCATTGACCGGCACTGCGGCGACGGCGCTTCCGCGCGGAACAATCCTGCTGGCCGACGACATCACGCCCTCGCGCTTCCTCAGCGCCGACTGGCAGGGCGGTGCGATCCTGCTGCGCAAGGGCAGCGCTACGAGCCATGTGGCGATGCTGGCGCGCGCGCGCGGCGTGCCCATGATCGTCGGGCTGGAGGCCAACGACATCGGTGGGCGCCGCGTGCTTGTCGACGCCCGGCAGGGCATGGTGCTGGTCGATCCGAGCGAGGATGAGGCGGCTTGCTTTGAAAGCCGACGCGGTGACAGCGCGGCGAGGGAGGTTTCGGCGGCGCTGTTCCTGAACAAGCCTGCTATCACGAGCGATGGGCACCGCATCACGACACTGGTCAATATCGCTGATCCGGATGAACTGGACAGCCTCAACCCGGCACACTGCGACGGCATCGGGCTGGTGAGGACAGAACTCCTGTTCGAGGGCAATGCGCTGCCGAGCGAGGACGAGCAGGCGGCCATCTATGCCCGGATGGTGCGCTGGGCGGACGGACGGCCCGTGACATTCCGGACGCTCGACGCCGGCGGCGACAAGCCGATCCCCGGACTGACGCCGGACGGCGAGAGCAACCCCTTCCTGGGTGTGCGCGGAGTGCGCCTGACGCTGGCACGGAAGGATGTGTTCTTGCCGCAGCTCAGGGCCATGGCCCGCGCCGCTGCGCTCGGCCCTGTCGAGGTGATGATCCCGATGGTGTCTCTGCCCTCCGAACTCGAGGCGGCGCGCGCGCTGCTGGTCGAGGCCTGCGCCGCGCTGGCCAGCGAAGGGATCGTCCACCGGATGCCGGCGCTCGGGATGATGGTCGAGGTGCCTGCCGCAGCACTGACGCTCGAGCTGTTCGATGCCGCTTTCCTGTCGATCGGTTCGAACGACCTTACTCAGTACGTCATGGCCGCCGGACGCGACATTGCTGCTGTGGCGGATTTGGCCGATCCCGCGCACGAGGCGGTGCTGAGGCTGATCGGCATGGTCGCTGACCATGGCGCGCGCGCCGGCATCAAGGTGTCGCTCTGCGGCGATGCCGGCGGCGACGCACGGCTCATCCCGCTTCTGCTGGCAAGGGGTTTGCGAATCCTGTCCATGTCACCGCGTCTGCTGGCGTCGGCCAAGCAGGTGATTGCGGCAGCCGATCTGGGTAGGACATGATGACCGAGGCAAGCAAGCTGGCTGAAGCCGGCAACGATCCGGTGCAGACGTACAAGCGTGTGCTGCAGGAGGTGCTCGACCGCCGCCCTTCCGGCACTCGGCAGCGTCTGGCCCAGGCGCTGGAGCGGAACCGCAGCTTCGTGACGCAGATCGCGAACCCGTCCTACACAGTGCCTATCCCGGCGCCCCATGTCGCCACCATCTTCGAGGTCTGCCATTTCTCGGCAGCCGAACGTGCCGCCTTCCTCGAAGCCTATCGTCGCGCGCATCCGCGCAGCCTCTCGGCCGTGCCGCAGCGGCCAAGAGGCCGCCATGCGCACCTGGTGCTGCCGGATTTCGGCAGTGACGAGGCCAACGCCGACTTCGATGCCCTGCTCACGCACTTCGTTGGCGGCGTGGCGCGGCTCATGACTGAAAAGGCCCCACCGAAGCCGGGCCGGAAAACTCCATCGGAGGATTGACATGAAGAAGCTGATCAACGGCGCCGAAACCGTGCTCGCAGAAAGCCTCGACGGCTTCGCGCGTGCCCACGCAGACATCGTGGCGCTGGGGGAGGGTCGCAAGTTCGTGCGCCGCGCCGCGCTGGCCGGTGGCAAGGTGGCGCTGATCTCCGGCGGCGGCTCGGGACACGAGCCGCTGCATGCGGGCTTCGTCGGGCGCGGCATGCTCGACGCGGCCTGCCCGGGCCAGGTCTTCACCTCGCCGACGCCCGACCAGATGATCGCGGCGGCCGAGGCGGTCGACACCGGCGCGGGCTGCCTGTTCATTGTCAAGAACTATGAGGGCGACGTCATGAACTTCGAGATGGCGCGCGAAATGGCCGGACGCAACATCGAAACGGTGATCGTCAACGACGACGTCGCCGTTGAGAACTCGTCATGGACCACGGGCCGCCGCGGCGTCGCCGGCACCATGATTGTGGAAAAGATCGTGGGCGCTGCGGCCGAGCAGGGGACTGACCTCACCGCACTCAAGGCGCTGGGCGATGCCGTCAACCAGCGGACCCGCTCGATGGGCGTCGCCCTGACCTCGTGCACGGTCCCGGCCGCCGGCAACCCGACCTTCCAGCTCGCCGATGACGAGATGGAGATGGGCGTGGGGATCCACGGCGAGCCGGGTCGCCGCCGGGTTAAGCTCAGGCCGGCGCGCGCGATTGCCGATGAGATCGTCACAGCAATCGTGCAGGACTTTGGCGAGGCCGCGAAGGGCGACGCCATCGTGCTGGTGAATGGCTTCGGCGGAACGCCGTCGATGGAACTTTACCTCATGTTCGACAATGCGGCCGTGCTCCTTGAGCGGCATGGCATTCGCATTGCGCGCTCCCTCGTCGGCAACTACGTGACGTCGCTCGAGATGGCAGGCTGCTCGATCACCGTCACGATCGCGGACAAGGCGATGCTGGCGCTTTGGGACGCGCCGGTCCACACGCCGGCGCTGCGCTGGGGCTGATCGCGGCGGCGCTCTCGGCCCACCTGACAGGAGCGGAGGCTGCTCAACCCCAGACGTCGGAGGGTACGCGCATCCAGTCCGCGCGGGCGTTGTCATGTTAACCCCGGCTGGAGCGTGAGGCTCTATCTGGCTCGGGATGATCACCCCAGTGAGTTACAAACGCCCCCGGTTTGCGCCTGAGATCATCGCTCATGCCGGTTGGCTCTCGTTCCGCTTTCCGCTGAGCCTGCGCCTGGTCGAGGACATGCTGCTGGAACGCGGGATCGACCGTGTCTGGCGAGACCATCCGGCGTTTGGGTCAGAAATTCGGGCCGGACGATGCTCGCCGCGTCCATCGCAAACCTCCCCGACCCGATGATATCTGGCATCTGGACGAGGTGGTGATCAGCATCGCTGGCAAGAAACATTGGTTGTGGCGGGCTGTCGACCAAAACGGCTATGGGCTCGACGAAATCGTGCAAACCCGCCGCAACAGCAAGGCTGCCAGGCGGCTCTTGAACCGGCTGCTCCGGAAACAGGGCAGGCACCCAAGCGCAGGATCACCGGCAAGCTGGGCTCCTACGCGCGGCGAAGAAGCAGGTCATGCCCAAGGTCGACCATCGCGCGCAGAAGGGGTTGAACATCCGGGCCGAGAACAGCCATGTCCCCTACTGCCATGTCTCCTGCAGCCATGTCTCCTGCAGCCATATCCCCTTTCGAAAGCCAGAGCGGATCATTCAGCATTTCCGATCGGCACGAGCCCTTCAGCGCCTCGTCTCGATCGTCTCCGCCTTCCGCAATCTCTTCGTCCCGCCCGTTCAAAACGCTCCGCACCCGGCATCGATCTCCATCGGCCCTACGCCCTTGCCCCATGGAAATCCGTCAGCCTCGGGGCATGACGAGAGTGACACAGCGATCCTTCGTGGCCGTCCTGAGTTGACCTGACAGCGCCCGTTCAACTCATCAATAACCCGTTGTCAATTCGCTTTTTGCGGGCAATATGTCATGCTAGTCATTGCATAATGGAAAACGGGCTCATCAAATGAAGCCTGAATCAGCTGGCATTGACTGCCGGGACGGGAAGGACGAAGGCTTATGAATCTTCACCGCATGCTACTGGAGCGCAAGGCCGCGGGTCGGCCGATCACCATCGGCATCATCGGCGCTGGCAAGTTCGGCACGATGTTCCTGTCCCAGGCGCGCCTGACTGATGGCATGCATGTGGTGGCCGTAGCCGACATCAATACGGCGCGCGCGCATTCCCAGTTGAAGACGGCATGCTGGCCGGCGGAGCAATATGCCGCGAAGACGCTGCATGAGGCGCTTAAAAACGGCTCCACCATGATCACTGACAATGGTGACGCGCTGGTCGATCACCCCGGCATCGAGGTGATCATCGAGGCGACGGGAGATCCGGGCGCGGGTATCCGTTTCGCGCTCAAGGCGATCGCTAACGGCAAGCACATCGTGATGGTCAACGTCGAGGCGGATGCCGTCGCCGGGCCGCTCCTGAACAAGCGGGCAAAACAGGCTGGCGTCGTCTATTCGCTGGCTTGGGGTGACCAGCCGGCCCTGATTGCCGAACACGTGGACTGGGCGCGCGCAACAGGCTTCAAGGTGGTCTGCGCCGGCAAGGGCACGCGCTACATGCCAGCTTATCACCAGTCAACGCCGGAGACGGTCTGGGACATCCTCGACAAATACATGAAGATCCGCGACCGCCAGTCCATCAATCCAAAGATGTTCAACTCCTTCGTGGATGGCACGAAATCCGGCATCGAGATGACAGCGGTTTGCAACGCCACCGGGCTCGAGAGCCAGACGGACGGCCTGTCCTTCCCGCCGGCCACGCGCTTCGAGCATGCCGAAATCTGCAAACCTAGAACGGATGGCGGCTTGCTGGAGCGCAAGGGCGTCACCGAAGTAACCTCTTCCGTCTACCGCGATGGCCGTGACGTGCCGCACAGCCTTGTCATGGGCACCTATGTCGTGATCGAGAGCGACAGCGCCTATACCGAGGAATGCTTCCGCGAATACTCGATGTTGCCCGATGCCAGCGGCAAATACGCGGCCCTGTACCGGCCAACCCACATGATCGGCCTCGAGCTTGGCCTCTCCGTCGCCTCCGCCGCGTTGCGCAAGGAGCCTACCGGCGCGCCGGTCTGCTTCAACTCCGACGTGATCGCCACCGCCAAGCGCAACCTCAAGGCCGGCGAGATGCTCGATGGTGAAGGCGGCTTCTGCGTCTGGGGCAAGCAGACCCCGGCGAAAACCTCCCTCAAGGAGGACTATCTCCCGCTCGGCCTCGCCCACAAGGTGAAACTGAACAAGGACGTCGCATTGGGCGCACGGCTCAGGTGGAGCGATGTGGACTATGATCCGAAGGACGCGGCGGTGCTGTTCCGCCGCGAGATGGAGACCGAATTCAGGAACTGACTGCCAGAAAGACTGACCAAAAAAGGGTCCAGACCCGGCGCAAGACCGGGCCGAGGCCAGCAATGCGGCGACAGGTGCACCCGTCGCCTCAACAGGGAGGATACCATGACTAACATCAATCTCACGCGCCGCGCCGCATTGGCCGGAGCTGCTGCATCTGCGGGCCTGATCTCCATGCCAGCCGTGCTGCGGGCCCAGCAACTGAAATGGATCGGCGCCTCGGCGACCGCGCCGACCGACTTCATCGCGATCAGCCTCGACACGTTCGCGGCGCGCGTGAAGGACCTGACCAAGGGCCAGATTGACATCACCACGCATCATGCGGGCTCGCTTGGCGGCGAGCGTGAGCATGTCGAGGCCCTGCTGCAGGGTGCGGTGCATGTGGCCTCGCCCGGCGCGGCCATCCTTGGCGGCTGGTACCGGCCGGCCGAGGTCTGGACCTACCCGTTCATGTTCAAGGATGTCGCCCACAAGGACCGGGTGATGACCTCGCTGATGAAGGAATACGGGGATGACGCCGCCGCGGTCGGCAGGCTGCGTCCGCTGGCCGCAATCCCGCGCATGCCGCGCCAACTCTCGTCGAACCGCATGGTCAGAACGCCGGCTGATATGAGGGGCTTCAAGGTACGCGTGCCGGAAACCCAGATGTGGCTGAAGACGTTCCAGCGATTCGGTGCCTCGCCGACGCCGATGGCTTGGCCAGAGGTCTTCGCTGCGCTGAAAGCCGGTGTCATCGACGGACAGGAGAACCCCGCCGCGCTATCGTTCAACTCCGGCATCTTCGACGTGAACAAGAACCTCGCCCTGACCGAACACATGATGCAGGACAACATGATCGTCATGGCCGAGGCGGCATTCCAGCGGCTGTCGGAGGATAACAAGAAAGCCGTCCTCCAGGCCTCACGGGACATGGAGGATGACATCCGCAAGAAGGTCATCGCCGATGACGCGGCAACCTTTGAAAAGATCAAGGCGAAGGGCATTACCATCACTGAGGTCGATAAGGAGGCGTTCCGCGCCGCAATCAGGGGCATGGACGCCGAGTTCCCGCACGTGAAGAAGTGGGTTGACCGCATCGCGCAGATCGCCTGACCGGACGGGGTGGGCGCGGCATCGCTCACCCGTTTGATTTGATTTGCAGCGTGAGGGAACATGAAGACTGTGATCGTCGCGATCTGCGATCGGCTGACCGACCTGGCCAAGTTTTTTCTCGGTTCGTGCATCGCGGCCATCGTGCTGATCACGCTGGCCGCGGTGTGGCAACGCTATGTGGCGGACAACGCGCTGTCCTGGGTTGAGCAGGTCTCCAACATGCTGTTCATCTGGGTGGTCTTTATCGGCGCGGCAGTGCTCTACCGGCAGAATCTGCACATCGGTGTCGATGCTTTCGTGATGTCGCTGAGCGAGAAAAACCGGGCGATCTGGAAATGGGTCATTGAGCTGGCCAACCTCACCTTCATCATCATCCTGTTCATCTACAGCACCAAGCTGACCATCGATGTCAGTGGCAATACCGCCGGCGCGCTCGATATATCGCCGGCCTACTACTACGCTTCAGCGCCGGTCTCCTGCCTGATGATGATGCTCTATTTCCTTGAGAAGGTCGTCGATCCGTCCAAGCGCATCCCCGAAGGTCAGGTCGGGGAGTTCTGAAGCCATGATCGCCACGGTCCTCATCAGCGTCTTTTTCGTCCTTCTCGCCGTCTCGGTGCCGATCGCCTTCGCCATGGGCCTGGCGACGGTGGCTGCCATTCTGGCGCATGACACGCTGCCGATGACGCTCCTGGCTCAGCGTGCCCTGGTCGGTGCTGAATCCTATGCGCTGCTCGCCATTCCTTTTTTCATCCTCGCCGGCAACTTGATGAACGGCGGTGGCCTTACCAACCAGATCGTCCGCCTCGCCATGGCCTTTGTCGGTCGGTTCAAGGGCGGGTTGGCGCTGACCTCGGTGCTGGCGGCGATGATCTTTTCCGGCCTGTCCGGCTCGGCGGCGGCGGATGCCTCGGCGCTGGGCAAGGTGCTGATCCCGACCATGAAGCGCCAGGGCTATGGCGGCGGGTTCGCGGCGGCGCTGATGGCGGCAGCCTGCGTCAACGGGCCGATCATCCCGCCGTCGATTCCTCTGGTGATCTATGGCCTGTCGGTAGGCAGCGGCGCGCCGATCATCGACCTGTTTCTGGGCGGCATCATTCCTGGCGTGTTGCTGGGCATATCGCTGATGATCGCGGCTTACATCATCTCGGTGAAGCGCAACTATCCCACCACCGAGAAGGTGCCGTTGCGGGAGATTCCGGGCTACATCCGCCGGGCGGCCTGGGGTCTGTTGATGCCGGTCATCATCCTGTCGGGCGTTGTCGGAGGCATCGTCACCGTGACGGAGAGCGCCACCATCGCGGTGCTCTATGCCGGCTTCGTCGGCTTCTTCATCTACAAGGAGCTGACGCTGAAACAGATCTGGCCGATCCTGGTGCAGACCGCCATCGACACCGCGCTGGTGATGTTCATTATAGCGCTGTCTGCCGGCTTCGGCTGGCTGCTGGCGGTGTCGGGCCTGCCCAGGCAGCTCGGCCTGTGGATCGCCTCGCTGTCGAGCGATCCTGTCGTGATCCTGATGATGATCAACGTGCTTCTGCTGATTGTCGGCATCTTCATGGAGCCACTGCCGGCGCTGCTCATCCTCATTCCGGTGCTTGTGCCGGTGGTCAAGGCGGTCGGCATCGACCTCGTGCATTTCGGGCTTGTGATGGTGTTCAACCTGTGCATCGGGCTGATCACCCCGCCAGTCGGCATTCTCCTGTATATCTGCGCCAAATTCGCCAATGTGACGCTGGAGGAGGAATCGCGCGAACTGGCCCCTTTCCTCATCGCCAGCATCACCGTGCTATTGATCATCTCCTTGTTTCCCGCCACCGTTTTGTGGTTGCCAAGCCTGTTCAAGTAAGCCGCCGCCCAGAATGAGAGGACAAAGCTCATGGCCCGCTTGAAAGATCGCGTCGCCCTGGTTCTGGGGGCTGGCTCTGTCGGCCCGGGCTGGGGCAACGGCAAGGCCAGTGCCGTCTGCTATGCGCGGGAAGGCGCCATTGTCATCTGCGTGGACGTGAACCTGGCCGCGGCCGAGGAAACCGCGGCCATCATCACCGGCGAAGGCGGGCGCGCCGAGACGCATGCCTGCGACGTGACCAATGGATCGCAGGTGGAGACGCTGGTTGCCCGCATCGCCTCGCGTCAAGGTCGCATCGACATCCTGCACAACAACGTCGGCCACACGACGATGGGCGGGCCGCCAGACCTCACGGAGGAGCAATGGCAACGGGCGCTCGATCTCAATGTGACGGGGGCGTTCCTGGCCTGCAAATTCGCCATTCCGCTCATGCTGGCGCAGAAGCGGGGCGTCATCACCAATATATCGTCGGTGGCCGCCATCCGCTACACCGGCTATCCCTACGCCAGCTACTATGCCGCCAAGGGCGCGGTGAACCAGTTCACTGTGGGGCTGGCGATCCAGTACGCACGGGACGGCATCCGCGCCAATGCCATCATGCCGGGTATGATGAACACTCCGCTGATCTACCAGCAGATTTCCGGGCAGTACGCCACGCCCGAGGAGATGGTAAAGACGCGCGACGAGTCGACTCCGATGGGCCGCATGGGCACGGCCTGGGACATCGCCAACGCCGCCGTCTTTCTCGCCAGCGACGAGGCGAGCTACATCACCGGCATCTGCCTGCCCGTCGATGGCGGGCTGACGGCGCGGTGCGCCTGAACCTGTGAAAGCATCGCCATGACGCTGACCGATACCCTCCAGGGTGCACTCGTCATGGGCATTGCCGCGACCGCACTGCTTGATTGCTGGGCGCTGCTCCTCAATCGCCTGTTCGGCTTCGGCTTGCCGAACTGGGCCCTCGTGGGCCGTTGGGCCAAGCATCTGTCGACCGGACAGTTTTTTCACGACGATATCGGTAAAGCCTCGCCGGTTCCTCATGAACGCGTCATCGGCTGGGTTTTCCACTACGCCGTGGGCGTGCTCTTCGCACTGGCGACGCTCGTCATCGGCGGCGCGGCCTGGGCGAAGGCACCGACGCTGCCGCTGCCGCTGATCGTCGGCATCGTCACGGTCGGCTGCGGCTGGTTCATCCTGCAGCCCGGCATGGGTGCTGGCGTCGCTGCTTCGCGCAAGCCTGACGCAAACCGCATCCGCATCCTCAACATTCTGGCACATATCGTTTTCGGCCTGGGGCTCTGGCTCGCCGCGATGGCGCTCAGGTGATGCACCTCACGCTGGCCCAGATCTCGTCGTTGAAGATCAGCGGATGACAGGGATGCGTGACGAATTAGGTGATGCCCGCCCTTTCCGGCAGATGGCCGGCATAGGGGGCAGCCGCATCCAGAATGACAACACGGGTACCCGCGGCGAGCGTCGGCATCAGGCGTTTCGCCACCGCGCCGATGGCGGAGCCCGGCACGGCGAACACAACAGCTTCTTCGTGCACAATGGCCGTGTCCGGGTCGATGGAATCGGCGCCCCAGGCCTGCCGCACCCACTCCCGACCCTCCGGGCTGATCTCGACATGGCGCACCTCGAACCGCGAGGTCTACAGGTTACGGGCGAGCCGCATGCCCATTCTTCTGCTCGCGCCGAACAATGCGATCGCGGTCATGTTTCATCGATCCCTTCCACGCTGTTGATCTATCTAGCGAAGGCCCCCAAGGGTAGGATCGATCGCCAGAGCCGCCAAACAGGCGAGGGCTGGACAGCATGGGATGGCCGGTCCAGCTCCGCCCAGATCCGATTGTCGGGTCGGCTGGTGAGATGAGGACTGCCGCCGGATGAACGACCGCTTCTTCGCCGACTACCTGATCGAAACTGCCCTGGACCCCGGGCGTGCCGCTGAAATGATGGCGGGCGAGCAATCCTCCGGCACCTTCGTCACGGTGCCCGGAGAGACCCCCGAACTCAAGCAGCGTTTCGCGGCCCGTGTCGAACATCTCGAGGTGATTGACGATACAGGCATACCCTCGCTGCCCGGCGCGGCCGGCCCTGCGGCAGGCGCGCCGCAGGTGTGGAGGCAAGCCAGCGTGCGGCTCTCCTGGCCGCTTGAGGTGATCGGCCCGTCGCTGCCGAACCTCGTCGCCACGGTGGCGGGCAATCTTTTCGAACTGAAGGCTTTTTCCGGTCTGAGGCTCACTGACATACAGCTGCCTCCGGCCTTCGCAGAACGGTATCGGGGACCGCAATTCGGAGTAGAGGGCACACGGCGTCTGGCCGGTGTCGAGGGCCGACCGCTGATCGGCACGATCATCAAGCCGAGCGTCGGCCTCGATCCTGCAGCGACGGCTGAAGTCGTGGATGCGCTTGCTGCGGGCGGCATCGACTTCATCAAGGACGACGAATTGCAATCCGACGGATCTGCCTGCCCATTCGAGGCGCGCGTCGATGCGGTCATGCAGGCTGTGCATCGGCACACGGACCGTCTTGGGCGGAAGGTGATGTTCGCCTTCAACCTCACAGGCGACTTCGACGAGATGCGCCGCCGTCACGATCATGTGCTGAAACGCGGCGGCAGCTGCATCATGGTGAGTGTGAATTCCATCGGGCTGGCGGGGGTCACCGACCTGGCGCGCTACAGCCAGTTGCCTGTTCATGCCCATCGCAACGGCTGGGGCGCGCTTTCGCGAGCGCCGATGCTGGGCTGGAGCTTCTCGGCATGGTCGAAGCTATGGCGGCTCGCTGGCGTCGATCATCTCCATGTCAATGGAATCGCGAACAAGTTCAGCGAAGCAGATTCCAGCGTCATCACCTCGGCCCGCTCGCTGGCTGAGCCAATGTTCGGGGGACGCCCGATGACTGTGATGCCCGTGTTTTCGTCTGGCCAGACCGTGCGGCAGGCTGCCCCAACCTGGGCGGCGCTTGGCTCACCTGACCTGATCCATGCAGCCGGCGGCGGCATTCTCGCGCATCCCGGCGGCGTTGCGGCGGGCGTCCTGGCCTTCCACGAAGCCTGGCAAGCCGCAATGGCCGGCATCCCGGCTGAGGTGTATTCGAGGGACCGTGCCGCGCTCCGCGGGGCGCTCGCGGCTTTTCCTGGCTGATTCCATGGCTCCGCTGCTCACCTTCTACGGCGATGATTTCACCGGTTCCTCTGCGGTGATGGAGATCCTGGCCTTCGCCGGTATCCCGATCGTCATGTTTCTGGATGTTCCAACTCCAGCAATGTTGGCGAAGCTTGATGGCATCCGCGCCATCGGCATTGCCGGCATCGCCCGCTCGAAGGACCCCGACTGGATGACACGCGAGCTTCCGCGCTATTTCGCGGCGCTCAAGGCGCTCGGTGCGCCGCTTCTCCATTACAAGACCTGCTCGACATTTGATTCCGCGCCGCATCTGGGCTCGATCGGCCGCGCTGCCGAGATCGGACTCGCGGTGACCGGGGCCAGTTGGGCACCCCTGATCGTGGGCGCACCGGTCATCGGCCGGTACCAGATATTCGGCAATCTCTTCGCGGCGCTCGACGGCGTCGCGCACCGTCTGGACCGCCACCCTGTCATGGCGCGCCATCCCGCGACCCCGATGGGTGAGGCGGACCTTTGCCGCCATCTCGATGCGCAGACGACCCTCCCGAAGTCGGTGGTCGACTGGCGGGTGCTTATGGCAGGCGACGCCGATAGCGCCGTCGCCACTGCCCGGCGCGGCGGCGCGCGCATCATCGCGCTCGATGTCTTCGACGATGCTACCCTCGCGGAAACAGGGCGGCTGATCTGGAATGAAGCCTTGCACGAACCGGTTTTCGCGCTTGGCAGCCAGGGAGTCGAATACGCGCTTGTGGCGCATTGGCGGAGCTCTGGCCTGCTGCCTGTGGCCTCGCCCGTGCCTTTGCTTGGACCCGCTGAACCGCTGCTTGTGGTGTCGGGATCCTGCTCCGAGGTCACCGCACGGCAGATCGCGGCGGCTGAGGTGGGCGGATTTCTGATCATCCCGCTCGATGCGGCGAGGGCTATCGCGGTGCTGGACTGGGACGCAGAGATCAGACGAACCGATGCTGCTGTCCAGGCGGCGCTTGTCGCGGGCCGCAATGTGCTGGTCTGCACCGCGCGCGGGCCGGAAGACAGGGCGATCGTTGCGTTCAATGCGGCGGTTGCAGCTGACGGCACCGATGCGGCGGCCGTACACACGCGCCTTGGCGACGGGCTGGGCCGCATCGTCAGGGCGGCGCGGCGGCATTCCGGGCTGCGGCGCGCGGTCCTTTCAGGCGGCGACACCGCTGGCAACGCCATGCTCGCAATGGGCGCGGAAGCGCTGGAGCCCGTCGCGCCGCTGGCCCCCGGCGTCCCGCTGCTGCGCGTGCGCTCAGCCGATGAGGCCATCGACGGCATGGAGGTTGCACTCAAAGGCGGGCAGATGGGTGACAGCGAACTCTTCCTCCGTGCGGCTGCAGGTCCAGCTCTGTAGACGGATGGACTGTTGGGTCGGACTGGCCACGCCGTGGCTTCAAGGCCAGTGTCACGTTGAGGGGACGGAGAGCGTTTCGCGGTATTCCGGTGTGCGCAATAACGGGCATTGCCAGCTGGTCTCGTCAGGTTGACGACGTGTCGACGAACATCGGCTATCCCAGTGCGATCATCACGACGGCGAAATCCATTTGTCGCGGCGACCGGTTCCCGGCGGACGTCATTGAAAACGCCGTCTGGCTCTCTATCCGTTTTCCTCTCGGCCTGCGCTGAGTGAGATGGGCCTGGCCTATGTGGTCGGCGTGCAACCGACCCTGAGCGTCTGGCGTCCGGGCGAAGGCCCGCTTCCGCCCAAGCCCTGGAGCGGCAAGGGCCGGCCGACCTCGCGCAT
>Ga0164292_10000080_pt1 | contig 59408 bp, 60 predicted proteins | sample GEODES117metaG_FD_111486 | JGI IMG/M metagenome (GOLD analysis project Ga0164292, IMG submission 111486) | Eutrophic lake water microbial communities from Lake Mendota, Wisconsin, USA - GEODES117 metaG | ecosystem: Environmental > Aquatic > Freshwater > Lake | place: USA: Lake Mendota... | reverse complement strand
TGTTCAGTTTGTTCAGTTTGTTCAGTTTGTTCAGTTTGTTCAGTTTGTTCAGTTTGTTCAGTTTGTTCAGTTTGTTCAGTTTGTTCAGTTTGTTCAGTTTGTTTGGTTGATAGATTAATGGGAGATACTAAATCCTTATTTGTTTCTTCAGGTATATTTTCAGGTATATTTAAGTGTTGAAAGTTTAATTCCATGATAATATTTAATTTAGATTCATTTATTTTATCTAATTCATCTATATTATTATTTTTTAATATTATACTCTTTTGCAAACTTTTATTCTTTTGTTTATTTCTAAAACTTGCAATAGGATTATGTTTATTCTTTATAAAAAAATCCAAATTCTTGTTATTTATTGCAAGACTCATTATAATGATGGATAAAAAATTCTTAAATTAAAAATAATCATTAATATATTTAAACAAATGAGTTGTTTATCTGATAGAAAATGGAATACCCAAAAGAAATTTTTGTAAAAGATTATTTTGAAATTCATGATTATTATTCAAAATTATATGGTAAAGGAAGAACAATTATTTTAATGCAGGTTGGGTCTTTTCATGAAGCATATGCAACAGATACTGATGGATTAGATTTAGTATCATTATCACAAGAATTAGATGTACATTGTACACGTAAAAATAGTAATATCCCATTATCAAAGACTAATCCTAGAATGATGGGATTTCCTATACATGTTACTACTAATTTTATTGATAAATTAATTGATATTAATTATACCGTTGTATTAATAGACCAAGTAACTGAACCTCCAAATCCAAAAAGAATGGTAGTAGCTATTTATTCACCTGCAACTCACATTGATAAGAAAAGTGTATCTAAAATTAAAGCATCTTATTTAGTTTCAATTGTTATAGATAAGGTCCGTGATACTAATATGTTATGTGTTGGATTAGCAGCTTATGATATGGCAACAGGAAATGGTTCTGTATATGAGACTTATTCACAACAATCAGATGTTTTTTTAGGTTTAGATGATGCAAATATTTTTTTAGAGAATCATCCACCTCGTGAAATAGTATTAGATACAATTGATGATATGATTGGTAATTTTAAAATAGATGATATTCTTGGATATCTTAATATTCAACCAGGAAATAGTTATAATATTACTAAACCATATCATAATAAAATTTCTTATCAAAAAAAATTATTAGAAGAAATATATAATATGAATGTTAATGTAGATGTGATTGATATGCTAGGACTCCAATTTTTAAACTGGGGTAGAAAAAGTTTAGTACTATTACTTGATTATGTAAAGGGTCATCAAATGAACCTATTAGAACAATTACATATACCAACAATCTTTTCATCAAATAAATATCTTTATTTAGGGAATCGTGCATTGGAACAGTTAGATGGAACTAGTTTATTTAATATTATTAATCATACAAAAACAACAATTGGGAAACGATTTTTAATGTCACAATTATCATTACCTCTTATTGATATAAATATTTTGAATAAACGATATGAAATGATTAATAGTATAATTAGTAATAATCATATGAATCGATTGGTATCCTATTTAGAAGATGTTTATGATATGGATAAATTAATTCGTAAATTAGAGATTAATATTATTAATCCAAATGAATTATATCAAATTTATCTTTCTATTTACCAAATTAATAAACTGTCTGAATATTTTGTAGAAAATAAATTAGATAGTATGTTTGATATTAATAAGAATCTGATTAAAGAGACTAAAAAAATTCAACAATATATTGAGAATACATTTACAATAGAACTTATTAATGGTTTATCATTTGTTAATTTCACAGAATCAGATAAATCATTTTATAATAATAATATTCATAATGAATTAGATAAATTACAAGAATCTATTGATATGGCTCAAAATTTTATGATTTATCTAGTTAAAACTTTATCAGAATATATTGATGATAAAGTTTATTTCAAAAAAAATAAAAATGAAGAGCATTCTTTGAATGATACTAGTCTTATTACATTAAAATATAATGATAGAGATGGTCATTATCTTATGATAACCAATAGACGATGTGATATTTTAAAAAAAAATCTTAGTAAAGTAACAAAAATTAAAGTTGGAACAATTGATGTAGAAACAAAAGATTTAGAATTTATCATATTACCTAAATCTTCTAACACTAAAATTAATTGTAATAAAATTAAGGAAATTTCCTTTGATTTAGTAAACTATAAAATTTCTATGAGTAAAAAATTAAAAGAAATTTTTAAGAAAGATATGGCTGAATTTAATAGTACTCACGGTGAAACATTACACTTATGGTCGCGTAAATTAGCATATATCGATTTTATTAATTCTGGGGCAATTGGTGCAACTACAAATCATTATACTAAACCAATTATTAATAGTAAACCAGCTAGTTATTTTAAAGGGAAGGAAATGCGTCATCCGATTATTGAAAAATTATCAACTGATACTGTTTATGTTCCACACGATTTAGAATTAGGATATGAGACTGAACAAAATGGTATTTTATTATATGGTATTAATAGTAGTGGTAAATCTACATTAATGAAATCAATAGGTCTTAATATTGTGATGGCTCAGATTGGTTACTATGTTGCTGCTACTAAATTTGAATATTCACCTTATGTATCATTATTTACTCGTATTTGTGGAAATGATAATATGTTTAAAGGCCTTAGTAGTTTTATGGTTGAAATGATGGAGTTAATGGCAATTCTAAAACGTAATAATAGCAAAACATTGGTATTAGGTGATGAATTGGCAAAAGGCACGGAATTTAGAAGTGGAATTGTAATTGTTAGTTATATGTTAGAAAAGCTAGCTTCTACTAATTCTAGTTTTATTACAGCAACTCATCTACATGATATTAATAAGATGGATAGTATTAAAAAATTAAAGAATGTAAAAACTAAACATCTTAAAATTACATATGATAGCGTGAATGATATGTTAATTTATGATAGACATTTATTAGATGGTCAGGGAGAAACCTTTTATGGTCTCCAAGTAGCCAAGTTTCTTATGAAAGATAAAACTTTTAATGAGAGAACATTAGAATTATTAAATGAATATGATAATATCAATGAGATTAAGACTAGTAAATATAACTCTAATCTTTATGTTGATAAATGTGAGATATGCAAAGCTACTAATAAATTAGAAACTCATCATATTGTATGGCAAAAAGATTTTACAGATGATGTTAATAATAGCAAATATTATTTACAGAAAAATGATACTTCTAATCTTGTGATATTATGTATGGAATGCCACGACAAAGTAGACCGAGGTACGATTTATATTAATGGATGGTTAGAAACATCAAATGGTCGTAAGTTTGATTATAACATACAAGAAAATAAAGAACCATTGAAATCAAATAGTAAATATTCTGAAGAAGTAATTCAATATATTCGTTCTATTAAAACTGCACAAGTGCAAGATGTTAAAATGGCACGAATTAAAATTAAAGAAAAATTTGATAAAAAAATTTCAGCTAAAACAATTATAAATATTTGGGAAAATATATAAAATAATTGATAGTGTAAAATCTATTGTACTTGAACCGGAATATTATCATACCCTCTACTTACAGAAAAGTGGTAACGATGATTTCCATTCAGAATCTTATACTTTCTACCCACTTTTTTAACATCAATAGGAGGAAGCATAATAGCTTCTTGAAGAGATTGATTGCGTTCAGCTTCATTTCTTCCCACAATATAAGAGGGAGGTATGATATCTACGAGAGGGATAATAATAGCAGTGGGATAGAGAATGTTATTAAATTGATAACACGATGCATGAGAAACATCAATATAATTAACAAGTATATTACCACTTGCATCTATAGGATTATTGTACTTTAACACATCAATTAATTTGCTATGTTGAATTAAGTCGCGTGAGTTATCCTCTGGAGTGAAAATATGTCTACCATTATAAGAATAAACATAATTTCCATATATATAACCAATCTCTCGGTCGTACAATTGAAGAAAGTTACCTGGTTGAATATGATTGATATCCATACAACTTATATTTTATAAGTATTATAAAATATAAATTCAATTTTTATAATTTACGAGTTTACGAGTAAATTATACATAATTGCTAAATTGCGAGCAATCTATCAATTTTTTGCGTGCACTGGCACATATCTTACGAGTAAAACAAGTTTGATATGATCATTTTTTCTAGTAATATTATAAAATTAAAAATAAAAACATAGTTTCGAGTGAATAATTTTTATTATAAACCAAATATTGTTAAAACATATGCAAGTATTACCATTAATAATACATAGTATCTAGAAATATTATTTATTAATAATAATATCCCTAGAATAGAAACAAATGTAATATGAATAATATGATGATATCTTAAATCAGAAAAATCAATCAGATTAAATGTCATTTTAGAATAATTTTCTAAGAATTTATCTTTATCTTTCCAATGATTTAAAAACCAAGTTTTAAATGTTTCCATATCCTTATACTCATCATTTAATTTTAACTCTCTAATATCTGTATAAATAGGTCCTATATTCTTAGATATTATATCCTCAATATATGCACCTCTTCCATTAATAATAGATGGTACTGCCATAGTTACATCCCAAATTTTACCTAACCTTTTAGTCTCTGCAAGATGTTTAATCATCATCCAGGACCCTTTAGTTTTAGGAACTTGGAGATTATTAAAAATAGGTAAATTATTATCTCGTGAGAACTGTTGACCTGCTTTTAATTTTTCATCAGTAATACGAGTACCTTCAGGAAAAATAACAATAACTTGTTTTGTTTTAGTAGTATCAATTTTATCTAATTGATTGTTAATAATATTTTTATCCATTTCCCATTTTCTATTTAATTTAATATCACTATTTGCATATATAGTAGGACCAATCATTGGATTAAAGATAAGACCCTTTCTTACTACAAAATTAATATTTTCTATCTTGAGGGCTTGTAAATAACTTACAATAAATAAGAAATCAATTGTTGTAATATGATTAACAAATATAAAATCAATTAATTCTGGATTTTCATGTATTTTAGATATTACTTTATCTAATTTTTGTTTAAGAAAAAATTGACACTCCATTCCTTTTAATAATAATATAGTAGTTGCTGTTTGTGCTAATTGTTTTACAAATTTAATTAAATTTTTATTAGATAGTAGGATAGCTGGTGTCAATATTAAATATGAATACATTGTTAAAAAGAAACAAAATATAATTATATAAAATATTTGTATTAATATCATTATCATAAATAAACATTTATTTTATATTATAAGCGCGTAATAATATAAAAATAATATAATAATATATAATAATGTCAAAATATATAAATACTCCTGAATATTTCCCTACTATAAATTATATGCAACTATATAAATCTGATAAGCTTGATAATTTGAATAAACCTGATATGAAAAATAGAATATTAGAAATTGAAGATGATGTTAATAAATTAAAAGATAGTTTTGAATTATTAAATAAAATTGTTACTCAACAACATGCTCATATTGAAACATTAGAAGAACATGTAAATAATACTAAACAAAATGTTAAAGAGGCTAAAAAAAATATTAAATTTGCTGCAGATTATAATTATAGTAGTTATTTATGGTATTTAGGAGGCTTAGCAGTAGGAAGTTTAGCTTATTTTAGTTACGCTTTTACAACGGGGAAAAAGGATTGAACATAGCATTATGTTTAATTTAATAAAAATTGTTCGTAGCAATTAATTTTATTATCTCAAAAAAATTGAAAAAATATTATTATAATACTTAATAATATACTTTATAATGGAATCCACTCTCGAATTTAACAAAGAGTATACTTTTTTTGATGGCAAGACACTTCGTTATGAGCCTCAATCAGATATGCCACATATGGTATATAATAATAGTAATCACAAATATCACTATATTAATTCAAATAGTCCTGATGCTAGTTTTAAGATTCAAAACAAACAGAAGAAAACTGTACGTAATATAACTTGTATTCATACAACTAAATGGTTAAAAAAAAGCAAATATGATCAACATAAGGTAAGTAATGAAAGTATTCATAACAAGACTAAAAAAATGCTCAAACATAACAATGGTATTTATGAGTAAAATAACTTGATTTCTTTAATTATTTGCAGCTGCAATTGATGCAAGTTTATCTGCCATATAATTTCCATAATAATCATTGTATTCATCAGAGTCAAGAGATGGTGCTTTTCTATGAGCTTTAACATGAATATACTTTACATCCATATTTTTACTTAGGTAGTATAATTTTTTTATTAGTTCTAAATTCTGAACAGGTTTTCCATCAGCTTTTATCCAATCACTCTTTTCCCATTTTTTTGTCCATAATATCATACTATTAACAATATACATCGAGTCAGTTTTGATAATAATATTACTATTTTTAATTTTCTGTGTACTAATGAGAGTTTCAATTGCCATAATACAAGCAAGAGTTTCACATACTATATTAGTTACCTTAGTAGAAGGTGTTTCTTTTATCGTGAATGAAATATTTCTTGGATCATTATCACCAAAAAATACACCTACTCCTCCTCTCTTAATTATTTTAGATTGATTATTAGGAACTGCTCCATCTGTAAAAATTATTATACTTTTCATTAAATAGTTATAGTTTATATTTATACTAATTATAATTCAAAAATTCTTAAATAGCTAAAAGAGTTACCTTCTTATATTATTATGTATCTCTAAATTACAAGAATAAATAAATTAAATCTTTTCTACTTTCATACCAATAACTAGAGGATTATCTTCTTTTAATTTTTTTCGTTGTTCTGTTTTAAAATCATAGATGCAATTATGGTCTTCCGGCATTCGACATTTACTACATAATTTAGAACTAGGATTACATTTACAAGTGAAAGGGATTAAAGATACTTTTTTTTTATTACAATATGAGCAAAGAGTCATTAACTATATTTATTTAGAAATAAAATTAATATATTTTCAATATTTTTTAATTATTGAATGCAATGAAATAATTAAGAATATTGCTGCGATCAATATTTTTTACTATGATTCTAATATTTAAGGAAACATTATTATATATATTATATTATGGCAGATTTAGGCGAAGCATTTAATACTCTTAAATTTCAAAAAAAGCAATTTCAAAATATAGACTATTTCTTCACTCAAAGAAATTTAACTGAGGACCAAGAATATCTTGATAAAAATATGAATCGTAAAACAAAAAAGGTTAAAGTAAATTTAAATTTTCTAGCTCTAAATATCCCAACTATTGTAACAACTGTGAATACAAATGGACAACCTCAAGATAAAATGTTAGGATTTGATGTAGAGATATTTGGAGATGAGGGTTATCATTATAAAGGCAGTATAACCTCTTATCAAGGGGTTGTACCAAGTTTATTAATTAAAATAAAAAATGATAAAAAATTATTCGTTCACGTTAATTATAAATTAAATGATGATAATAATAATTTACAATCAAGGAAGTTTGTAAATTTTATCGAAGTACCTAAACGTTTTCAATTAATAGATGATAATCAATCACAACAATCTATTAAACAAAATGAAGATGATACAGTAGATATTTAGAGCGGTGTGTATTTTACACCCTTGAAGATTTAAAATGAGACAAAAAAATATTTATCGCTTTACTCATTATCTTCAAAAAAGTGAGTTTCTAAATTCTAAATAATGGGCTTTCTTAAGTGTATTATAATGGTAGTTCTATATATTTTTTAATCGATTCATAAGTTTCTTCCCAAGGATTACTACTTTTTAATTTATAATTCTGAAAAATGTACAAAACTATTGTTTTTGAACATTGCTACATTCTTCATTAAATTCTTATCTAATGTTTGAAAGTTCATAGCAAGCAAGTTGTATCTATTATTCCATAATGGTACTGGGTCAAAATTTTGTGAAAAATGACCGTAAATATTACCGGATGGATAAACTCTAGAAAATGCACCCTTGTCATTAACTTTACGTAATACAGTATCACTTGCATCCATATTCTTAAAATTAGGTTCACCCCATATACCATCTAATATACTATCTAATTCTTCAGTTCTACCACCATCACCAATGAAAATAACCTTGTTAAGGAGCTTTCCAATTGGTTCATTAATGAAATATTTTCTATTAGGACTATTCATTTTATATGAAGCATCTAATAACTTATCTTTAAAATATTTAAGGATAATAGTTCTCATTTTCTGTTGAACTTTTTTCATTTGATTTGTATTTATTTCTAATACTATAAATAATGGATCAGAAGTTAATAATCCAAATGTAGCTAATGTTTCCATACATTCTTCAAATAATATGTAATTGGTTGTAAAAATATCTCCAGTGGATTTTTGTATACCATGTGCAACAACTGGAGTGAAATCATCATCTGTTTTACCACCACTATTCTTAGCAAACATATCTAATTCTATAACACGCGCACCCATTCTCAACGCTTTCTTAATAGCTTCAACAGAAGCAATATCACCATTTTGATTACATGGGACATATGTGTTGTGTGTAGTACTAATAATAAATTCGTGTAATGGTTTATTTAATAATGCTGGTTTTGTTTCAATTGGTCTAATAGTATTATTAATAATAACATGATTGATTTTATCAAGACATTCATTTGCTCTAAGTTTATTAAAAAATGGTATTTGGGTTCTTAATGTAATTTTAACAACATTATATACAATTAATAATAATGGTGGGATTAGGATAGTAATAAGGTTAAAGCCAAAATTTCTAACAATGAATGGTAAAATAAATACATAGGCTACAGTAATAAAAATTAAATTATCTACAACAAAGTTGCGAATATAATTATAGATAGATTCAAATGTAGTTAAATTAATTAATTTAGATATTTTATCTGTATTTATTTTTATAGTATCTACTATTTTATCAGAAAGTACGGAATTCATAAAGTTATTAAATTATTTTAGAAAAACTTTTATTGATTTCTTTAAATAATTCTATATAATAATCTACAACATCTTCCATTACCTTCTTAATACTAGCTCCAGATTTAAGTTTGTAATGGATATTAACTTTCTTAGCCAATGGATGGGGTAAATTATAACCTGCAAATTCTACACTGTTATGTTGTTGTAATCCTTTACTGAGAAGATTACCCATTGTATTATCTTCATTATAAAGTATAATCATTCCATCTGTTTCCATTTCAATCTTCTTAATATATTCATCTGATTTTTTTTCATTCATCAATTTAATAATACTTTTTAATTTCCTTTCAATATTAATTAATGCAACCTCAATAATACGTTGTTCTGTAATTTGACCCCTTGATTCAATTACAAAATCATACTCATCTTCTTTCACTTGTTTATAAACAGAAACACATACTGGTGTAAACATTGTATCTTTCTCTTCTACTCCTAATTGTGTAATAGCAGAGAATGCAATTTCCTGACTAGGTTGTAATTTAACAATTGGAATGGGTACTTTATAAGGAGAATTAATTTGTTTTTCTTCACAATAAAATTTTGCATCTGCTGTAGTAACTGTTGTAATTTCATTAGTTTTATTTTTGGCAGTTACATACATTGTTAGTTGTTTTAATGTAGAACTATCATATTGTTTATCTACATCAATCACTACATCATCTTCTTCTTCATTATAATTATAATTTTTTTCTTCATTAACAATAGTATCAAGTGCTTGCATGGGTCTATCAATAAATTCAACTGTATTTTCAATTCCCCATACTGGCATATTACGAAGTCGTAATTTTAAATAATTATTATGAAAGATAGAAGTATTTTTTTCAAATTTAAATTCATTAAATGCATAGATAGGAATACAACTTAATGTTATTCTACGAATTGTATTTACTACAATATAATTAATATTAGGACCAGATATTTTGAACTCTAATCTAGAATCACCTAGTTTATCTTCTTTATTAATCAATTTTATGTTAATTTTGTTAACTTTCTGCATTATATATATATAGTTATAAATCCTTTTAATATAAATTTCATTTTTTTTATATTAAAGATTTAAGTATTTTAATAGTAATGAAGGTTATATTCTATTCAACTAAATGTGAATATTCTAACAAGTTATTGCATTATTTAGAAAAAAATAATATAACTAATTTATTTAAATTAGTTAATATTGATATGATTGAGATACCAGAAGATATTGATATTGTACCAACTATTATTGATACAGAGTTAAATCAACCAATGAAAGGAAAGAAAGCTTTTGAATATATATTAAATTTAAAATATTTTAATAATCCTACAAATAATGTAGAATATATTAGAGAATTACCTCCTAATCCAGAAATACCAGTAGATAGTATGGCTAGTAAAACAAAATCTGATAACTTGGAATTGGAAAATAAGAAATAGGTTTATTAAAAAATTTAAAATTTATAAAAAAAATATAGTATAATATATATATTATGTTAATTAAGCCAATTCTTGTTGTAACTTTTCTTAACTTTATTTGCGCGGCCATTGGTTGGGGTGTTATTAACTCTAAAAAAAATAAAGATAAAAAAAGTGTAGATCTTAGTAAGGATGAAAAATCTGCCAGAGATATGATAATTGCTAATCTTTTCTTAAGTTTAGCTGCTCTTGCTCTCGGTGCTGCTTGCTATCTTGCCGAAGGTGATGGAATGCTCTCTGGTATTACACCCCTTGTCAACTATGGTAAATGGATGGTTCTTGGTTTAATGGTTATCAATCTTGGTTTATCAGCTGGTGCATTTGCCAAAATTAACAGTGCTGATTGTGTAAGTGAAGGATATATTAAACACTCTCGTAACTCAATGCTTGTTAATACCATATTAGGTTTATTAGGTGCATTACTCGTATTTGACAAAGTACCAAACTTAATTACATGGGATGGCTTAAAAGCTAATAATTAATATAATTAACTTGTAATCTCAGTAATTATAAAAATTAATATTATCTTAAAAAATTATCTGCTCCAAACAAAGTGCGGCTATGCCGCAATTGATCGCACCGAATAAAGTGCGGCTATGCCGATATTAATTTATCCAACTCGTTTTATTCATAAGATACATGACAGTGCACGCAAAAAATTGATGGATTGCTCGCAATTTTGCAATATATTTAATTTAATAAAAAATAAAGTGGGCTATGCCGATATTATCTCAAAAAAATTGAAAACATGTATATTTCAATATAAAGAAATAATTATTAATGAATATAATGAGTACTCCCCATTTTTTAATTACACCTTATCTTGAGTCCACTTTTAATCTCGAAGAATTGCAAAAAATACTTTTTGAAAAGAATATTTTATTAAAAGACTACAATGATGAGGGCTTAGTATTATTATATACTAAATTTGGTCTAACAGGTGATGAGCTAGTTCGTGAATGCCGTTCATTAGTAATTGACCGTGAAACATTTAAAATTAAATCATATAGTTGTGAAACACCTCTTATGAATAAAGAAGGTATGAATTATATGTTATCTCATATGAAGGATCCTACAGTTGTAACTCCTTGTTATGAAGGAACATATTTGTCAGTATTTAATCACAATAGCAAGTGGTATGTATCAACACGTCGTTGTCTAAATAGTAATGATTCAGTATTTAATCAAATGGAATCAGAAAATTCACTTTCTCATTTTGAGATGTTTGAAGATGTATTAAAAAATAGTAACTTTCAAGGGTTTACTGATTTTAGTTCCAAACTAAATCCTAACTATTCATATTATTTTGTATTAATTCATCATAAGAATAAACATATGATTGATTATACTAATATGTTTGGAGTAAACTATGCTCGGCTATGTCTTACTACAGTTCGAGATGTTCATATGTGTGAACTTGATACATCAGTTGGTTATGATTTTCTATGTACAAATATTTTTCTACCAAAGAACTTAGATTCAATTGAAGAATTTGCAAATAGTAACAAGGTAGTCAAGTATGATGAGAACCCAACATCGGAGGGTGTTATTGTTCGAATGTATGATATGAATCTTAATAAATACCGATTAATTAAATTACAAAATGTGTCTTACCAATTTTCATTGGTAATGGGTCCAGAACGTAATATTTTTAAGGGTCTATTATATTTGTATCAGAATGATAAATTATCTGATTATTTCAGTCAAAATACCAAACTTCAAAATATTAGAAAGATTGTTAATCCATTAAATACAAGTGAATCATATGATACAATTGGTATGGTAGATGCTGTATTTAAAGTTTGTACATCAGAACTCTTTGAATTATTTAAGGTACTTTGGTCATTAAAGACATGTGAACATTTGAATAAGCCTTTATATGATAATTTACCAAAAGAGTATAAAGATCTTCTATTTGCAATTCGTGGATTATATTATAAGAAGAAAGCAACACTTTTATATAAGAAGAATGTATCTCCAACTGATATCAAGTCAGCACATCTCAAGATTAATGATATTTATAATTATCTCAAGACTCTATCTACTGATATATTTGTTGCATTTCTTCGAATGCGCAAATTAATGTTTAATTGGGTACGAATTGAACCCAAATTAAATGATTTTTCACCAATTAATAAATTATGTGATAAGGTACATGTAAAACTATGTGCTATTTTCACAAATAAATTATTTCCAAATATTATGCCAGAAGATATTCCTCCGCAAAAAGATGTGCAAAATGCTACACAACAAATAGTTGATATTACAGTTTAAATAGCTCTTCTGCAATTTTAAGATAAGTAGTACGATTAATATCAACATCTATACATACTTTTTCATTTAGTTTAACATTAATTTCTAATGTAATTCTAAGTTTTTTTTCTTTCATATTATCTTCAATTATATTAATATTAAAATTATTTATATCACTAGGAATCATATCACTTGAATTCATTTCACAACAACATTCACAATCACAATTTACACAACTTATATTATCATCACATCTACAATCATCACAACATCCACAGTCAAATACATCAGATATATTATCATCAGACTTTTCCTCTGATAATTCATATATTATGTCTTCTTCATCAGAACAACAATCTAATAAGATGGAATCAAGTAATAACTTTTTTAAAGGTTTTATACCCATATTTCTAATTATAGGTATAAAAAATTTATTTTTAAGATTGAAACTTAAACATATAGACTAGAACTACTATTCCTAGAACTAATAAAATAGGACCAGATATCAAGAAAGGACGTACTGTAATGTTTTCATATTCTTTCTTTATATTAGATGACCACATGCTTTGATCTTTACCATGTTTTTTTAATATTGACGTACGTTTGTTTCTATTTACTAGACCTACAATACTAAATATGACGCCAACTATTGCAAAAACAAAACCAAGTATTATACGAGTTTCAGGGTCCAAAAACATATATATATATATATATAATATTATATATATTTTTTTTTATATTTTTAATTTTATAGAATCTCTAATAAGAAATAAAATACTAGATATCATTCATGGATGTACTTTAGTTTATTTTCTTATAGATATCCAAAGTGATACTATTCCTATTCCTAATGAAATTACTAATAAAATAATACTATATTTCATCAAAGGAGGTAATTTTTTGACTTCTGTTATGTATTCTTCATTCTTAGTTATTCTCTTTTTATCTTCCTTAGTTATACTCTTCATACCAGTATTAGCACGCTTATTCTTTTCAATTTGTTCATATTTTAAATAAATTTTGTTCACCTTTACATAATAGGTAATAAATAATATAATGCTAACTAATAAACCAATACCAGCTATTATATACATCACTGTAGATGTTTCAACCATATATATAATATATTATATATTTTTTTTTATATTTTTATATTTTTAATTTTATAGAATCTCTAATAATAAATAAGATACCAACTGCTATAAAAACAATACTTGGTGAAGAATTAAAATATTGTCAAAACATTTATACCCCCTATATTAAATAATATTATGATGAATTAACCAAGATATCAATCCAATTATCATATCTAATAATAATATTAACCAAGAATATGATAATTTATTTATAGCTAATATAGAGAATATCATAAATAATATAGAATGAAGTGGTCTTAATTGGTCCCACCAAATTTTTTTATCTCCTAACCATTCTAGTTGCTTATCAGCCATATCATTTCCAAATATATAAAGATACATAAAGCTAATTGAAATAGGAATTGTAAATATTGCTAATAAGGGTAAATAATCTATCATAATATATTTTGCTATCATACTTAAACTTAATCTACTACCTATACAGCCTAATATAAAAACAAGAAATCTTTTAGTTTCCATTATTATACTATATAATTAAATTATAGCCATAATTACTTGTAAACTATATTTCAAACAAGTCTTATTTTAGCCAAAAAACGGCTTTGCCACTATTGACGATTATTATATTGCTTTGTTTGCTAATAAAAAAATTGATACTTATAAAGAATAGATATAATATATTTGTAATTAATGACACAAATCAATAATATATTGAATAATCAACCAATTGTTCGAATTGGTATGCTCGGCAGTGTATCGCACGGCAAGAGTACTTTTGTAAATAAGGTGACAGGAATTAAAACCCAGAAACATTCTAGTGAGAAGACTAGAAATATTACTATTAAACAGGGATATGCAAATATGAAACTATGGAGTCATAATGAAGAAAAACAAAGTTTTTATCCAACTGATTCTAATATAAATAGTATGGAAGATTATACTCTAGTTAATCATATTTCATTCATTGATTGTCCAGGACATCAAGAATATATTGATACAATGTTATCATCTGTTAATATGATGGATGGTGCAATTATAATTGTAGCAGCTGACCAAAAATTATCACAAAATCCTCAATTAGTTCAGCACTTAGCAGCAGTAAGTTTATATAATGTTAAGAAACTTATTGTTTGTATTAATAAGGTTGACTTGGTAGAACGCCATATTGTAATGGAACGAAAAGAAGAACTAGATAATATGTTAGAAAAATATAATATTACACCTCATGTTATTATTCCAACTAGTTTTAACAAAATGATTGGAATTAAATATGTATTAGAAAGTATTATGGAATTATATAATCCTACTGAATATCTTAAGAATGTAGATTTAGTACCATTATTTAAAACAAGCCGTTCATTTGATATTAATAAACCTGGTACTAATTAGGATGATGTTAATGGAGGGGTAATTGGTGGAACACTATTTAGTGGTAGTTTGAAAGTAGGAGATATAATTGAAATTAGACCGGGACAAGTATCAAAACAAAAAGATAAATATAATTGCACACCATTCAAAACAGTAATACAATCTATTAAAACAGACAATATGAATCTTGATAGTATTATTCCAGGGGGATTAATTGCTATTGGAACAGAATTAGATCCTTTTTATTGTAAGAAAGATGCTATGAGTGGAAATATTGTAGGGCTTGTTGGTATGTTACCAAGTGTCTATCAAATTATTAATATGAATTGTACATTAGTAACAACATTTGGATTTAATTGGATACCAAAAGAAAATGACAGTGTAATGCTATCAATTGGAACTAGAATGTGTGAAGCACGACTTTGCAAGAAATTAGATGATATTTATACATTTGAATTAATGAAACCAGTTTGTATTGAGGATAATATGATGATTGTTATTTGCCGTACAATTGATAAGATTCTACGAATTGTAGGAAAAGGTGATTTGGTTGAGTCTATCAAATTAGTTGTATAATATTAATTATTTTATTTTTCTATTTATTTAATACTAACTGTGTAATAATAAACGGCTTTGTCGCAATTGATGGATTGCTCGCAATTTTGCAATATATTTAATTTAATAAAAAACAAAGTGGGCTATGCCGATATTATCTCAAAAAATTGACCGCTGCAATTCCTTTATTTGACTCGCTTAGCTCCTCAAATAAAAAAATTGAAAATATAAATATATATTAATAAATAAATATATAAATAATGTCTAAATATTTACCACAAGTAACTATTATGTCCCTTTCTGAGAAATCATTATCTGATGAATTAAAACCATCAAGTATTGTAGATGACTCAAATTTGTATAACTTACAAGATGAAATCAAACTTCAAGAAAAATATGAATATATGTTTAATCATATATCATACTTATTTTCCCCTAGGTTTGATTATATTATTGAAGGTCTAAAACTTTCAATGACTTATGAACTTCAATATAAAAAAGCATTATGTTGGTATCAAGAAATGAATTATCAAATGCTACAAGACTCTTCTAAACGAAAAATATTCATTTCTGAAAAAGTTTATATGATTAATAAATTTATTCAAAAATGGGCTCTTGAACATCCTAATGATATTATTGCTAATGAAACATTATATAAAGAACTTGTTCTGTCTGATTTTGCAATGAATCGAATAACAAGTAGTAGTCCAAAATTAATTCATTTGGAGAATATGAAAATAATGGAATCAATAAAATTTCATCCTTATATTCATATTACAAAAGAAGAATTTTTGGAAGACAAAAAATATAATCCGGATATGTTTATAAAGTATTTTGAGAGTTATTAGATATAATAAAATTTATTTATATATAAAATAAAACTGGATAATTAATTTTCTAAACGCATTTAACAATTATTTTTAGTGTTAAAAAGTGTAAAATTAAATTATTATATAGATATAATATGAACTTTAAAATAGAAAATTCAATAGTTAAGATACAAAGAAGATATAAAACAATTAAGAATGAAATAAATTCTCTTAATTATTCTGTATCTTTTCAAAGAGATTATCTTATTAGTATGATTAATAATTTATCATCACTAAATACAATAAAATTATTTCAAAATAATGATTCATTGTATGTACAATTATTGAAGGAATTAAAGAATATAAAAATAGAAATTGATAAATATCCAGAAATTATTTCATTTAAAACAGTTACAATAGATTCGCTAAAGAGTAATGTACCTAATTATATGAAACATAATAATGAAATTACCAAACTCTTAATTAATATATCAAATCATATTTCATCAGATAATATGAATTATGTATTTAAATTACTAATTAATGAAAACTGGGTTGATAATTTTTCTAAAGAGGATTTAGAAAAGCTATTATTTATCACTCGATTTATAAAACCAATCTCAATTTGGGATTCAGATATGCATAGTTCAGAAATATCATTAAATAGTACATCGTGTATAGGCACGTCGTGCATAGGCACGCCGGCTAGTACCCCTGTAATGGTTCCAATTAAACCTCACATATTAACAAAAGATATTATTGAAAGTTTATTAGGAATCATTCCAAAAAATACAGAAAATACAATATCATCTATTATTATTAATCCAATGGAATCAAATGGTCCTACTATTTTAAAAACAATAAATAATTTGATTGATATGAATCCAAAGAAAACAATAACTAAACGTAATAATTATTTTTCAAAATTAGAATGTGAAAATATATTAGGAACAGATAATATTAAGATAACTAAAAATAACAAATCATCAACATTGATTGAGGATAAGAATGGTGTATGTATTTTTATAAAATGTCAAGTTGGTGATAAAAGTTCGCAAAACAGTAAAATATTAACAATACAAGGTTTATTTAAAGATGATATATTAAATATATCAAATAGTATTAAATTCGTTAAAGATAGATTGAACACATTAAAAGGTTCTCTATCATATGATATCTTGACTGTACCTAAATATTTTAAAGATAATTATCTTAAAATCTTAAATTTAAGAGATTTAATTGTATCTAATTCCAATGAAATTACAGAAGATGTTAAAAAGAAATATAATGATTATTGTTCATTACAAACAAAACCATTATTATCTCTTATTAATGAATTCCTTCTTGCTAGTAAATATAGGAAAATCGATATATTAACATTATTATTAATGTCTAATGAAGATGACCAAAAATTAGCATTTATATTATTTGATGTATTTAAGAGTAAGGATAAAAAAGATGTTACATCAGAAGTCTATCAATCATTACATCATATGATACGAGAGTTGTTAGATGTATCAAAAGCATTAGTTGAGAAAGAGGAACAAGAATTATCAAAGATATCAGATAGTGATATTCCATATGAAAGAAGAATTAATATGATGAAAACGGACGATAATGTTAAAGGTAAAGCAATGGAAAAATTAAAAGCAATGAAATCCAGTTTTCAAGGTGACTCAAAAGCTCAAGCTTGGTTAGATGGTTTACTTAAATTACCATTTGGTGTTAATAGTATGAATGAAATAATTAGTTTCAAAGAAAATTTTATTTCTAAAATAAATCAACCATTATTTTCAGATAATCAGGTAGATTGTTATATAGAGAATTTGCAAAAGAATTTGCAAAACAATTTGCAAAAGAATCTACAAAATTGTATGAATAATAATGATTCTACTTTAGGTATAATAGAAGAATGGGAACAATATAAAGTTAATAAAAAAGAATATTTGAAAGAGGTTCGTAAAATATTAGATAGTGCAGTATATGGACATAAAGAGGCAAAAGTTCAATTAGAAAGAATTTTTGCACAATGGATTAATGGTGAATCAAAGGGTGCAGTTTTAGGATTAATGGGTCCACCTGGTACAGGTAAAACTTCTTTAGCTAAAAATGGTTTATCAAAATGTTTGAAAGATAAGAATGGTAAACCACGTCCATTTGTGTTTCTTCCAATTGGAGGAAGTGTAAATGGTAGTACATTAGTCGGTCATAATTTTACTTATGTAGGCAGTACTTGGGGTCGAATAGCTGATATATTAATGAGTAGTGAATGTATGAATCCAATTATATTTATTGATGAGATAGATAAGGTTTCTCATACAGAACACGGTAAAGAAATTATTAGTATTCTTACTCATTTAACAGATAGTACTCAAAATGATGAATTTGAAGATAAATTCTTTGCAGGTATTAAATTAGATTTATCAAAAGCTCTCATAGTATTTTCATTTAATGACCCAGATTTAATTGACCCAATTCTCAAAGACCGTATTACTATTATTGAGACTCATCCTCTTTCTACTAAAGAGAAGGTTACTATTATTCAAGATTATATGTTTCCAGAAATATGCAAAGAAGTTGGTTTCAATAAAGGAGAAGTAATATTAAATGAAGACTTGATACGATTCTTAATTGATACATATACTAACGAGGCTGGTGTTAGAAAGATTAAAGAAAAGATAGTTGAAATAGTTCGTGATATTAACTTGAATCGTTTTTATGATAATATAAAATACTCTATACCATTTATAATTACAAAAGAGTATATTATAGAATTATTTGAAAATAAACCAAAAGTACGAGTAAAGAAAACTCATGATGAACCAATTGTTGGCACTGTTAATGGTTTATATGCAACATCAAGTGGTATTGGTGGAATTACACCAATTCAAGCAGTACGTTTTCCATCTGAAAAAATGCTCGATTTAATGTTAACTGGTAAAGCAGGTGATGTAATGAAAGAATCAGTCCAATATTCATTAAAAGTTGCTTGGACCTTATTAACGGAAGATGAACAATATAAGATTATGGAAGATTCACAAAATAAAAAGGCATTTGGTATTCATATTCACTGTCCAGATGGAGCTACACCGAAAGATGGTCCTTCAGCTGGTCTTGCATTTACATTAGCTATTTATAGTTTATTAACTAATAAAAAGGTTAATAATAAGGTATGTATGACTGGTGAAGTTGATTTATATGGTAAAGCAGGAATAATCGGCGGTCTTGAATCTAAATTAAATGGAGGTAAGAATGCAGGTTGTACATTAGCTCTAGTACCAGAAGATAATATGGATGATGTTATACGTTTTAGACGTGAAGGTTTAAGTCCAGAAGACGATACATTCAAGGTAATAGCTGTTTCTACAATTCACGATATTATTAAATATTCAATCGTAACAGCTTAGTGATTGCATATATTAGCATAGTATAACGAATATATATTAACATAATAGTTGTATTAATATTGATTCTAATATCTTCATTAATTTGTTTCCAAAATGGATAAGCAATAAATAATAAAGTGCCATATAATATAATATAATATGTATCATAATATTGTACAATCATACTGATTGCAATAATTAGTGAGTACATATCAGTATAACTTGGTTTTAGAAATTTCATAAATGGTATAAAAATAGCAAAAGCGATATTTACAGATAATATAACATGCATGTACTCTGAATTATAATATTTAATAATATTAGGATTAATAATATTATTAACTATTAAGTGGTTAAACCATAAATCAGCTAAAATTCCGGTATAGGGTAGGATACGATTCATTACTATTAGTATCATTATAATAATACAATAAAAAAATCAATTTTTTAATTAGTGAGAGAACCAAAGTAATGATATAAATAAAATTAGTTTAGTACATATTATAATCTTGATTCTTATCTCTATTATGATAAATTGAGCATTTTGCGATACATATTTGTAAATGTTCTTGTTCTATCAGGATTAACGACTTTATGTCACAGACTATTTACTAATATATTTTTATTCTTCATAATATCTTGCGCTTGCGCGGGTTTGTTTGACTTTCTAATTCCTTATTTAATTTTATATTTTAAATATTTTTCTTGATATATCATTATATTAGGTTTCCTTTCAATTTTATCTATTTCATTCTGTTCAACATAAATAATATTATCTTTCAATATTGTTTCAACATATCAATCGTTTTATATAGTGATAACAATCATATTAACATACATATCAATTTCATTAAAAGCATAAGGTTTATTATATGAATTTGTAGAAGAAAAATAAAGTTTTTCTTTGTCAGATAAGGTTCCATTATAATATTTTGGAAAATAGTTTACACATTTACAGAAAGTATTTCAAATGGATAAAAGATATATTACTATACTTTTTACACCATTTATCTTTTTATAATATAAATTTTATATTAGACTGTTTGAATTTAGAAAAGTTATTGAACTATTTATCATACAACTCATTAATGATATGAATTATTTTATTATACCTTTGCATATTTAGAATGGATTAAATAATTGATGATTATTTTGATAAAGGATTATCTATTTCTTCATAATTGTTCATATAATTAGTTGATATAATCTTACTAGATACCAGTTTATCTAATTTTATTACATTAGTAGTCTCTTGATTATATTCAATTATAGGTTTACCATATATATTAGGAACATATCTATAATATGAATTCATACATCTTCCAATAATTGGTAATACAATAAAACTATCTTTCATATTAATATTAATATTATCATTGATATTATTATATTTAATACATATATAACCAATTAATAAATCATTCATACCGTCTAATGAATGAACTGGTTCACCATATCGCTCACTACCAACAAAAATATGCCGTGTAGTCTTAGAAAAATATTCTATTCCCATAAATGGCATACCATTTGATGTTTTAATTTGGAAAAACCGAACACCATTATTATGATTCCTATTGATACATACTACATCAATAACAGGCATCGAATCACTAACATATCTTCTTAATGTTTTTTCATAGCAAACAGGACACATCATATTATCAGCAATCCAAATTTCAATAAGTTTACCTTTTGCAGTTTCATAATCCACATAATCTGGATCTTTCAACTCTTGTAAAGCTAAATCTTTACTTAATTTATCATCATCCTTTTTAAAATCTTCTTCTAATTTTAAACGAGTGTTTGGGGTAAGAGCAGTCAAAATACTAGGTGTTAATTGTTGTTTACTTGAACCATAATAGTCTGGTTTATTCCTGAGTCTTGGATGGCGAACTCTAATTGGCGTTTGTATAATAGGTTGTTCATCTATTTGAGGGCTTATTTCTTCACTATTACGTTTGCTTCTAACTTCATATAGTTTAGATTTAGTAAATATATATCTAATAGTTTCAATTGATATAGGATTACCTCCAAATAATTCTTTCTGTAAATTCATATATTTAACTTTATATTTAAGATATTTATCATAATAAGTCATTATTATATAATAATGAGAAAATAGTTTATTAAATAAAATTATATATTATTACGAGTATCCTTTTAGACTATATAAAAAATAATATGAAAGAAAATTAAAATGATAAACTTAAAGAAATGCTATATATTATTGTAATAATGGATTTTTTCACAAAAACATCAAACATATCATCTGATATTAGTATTAAAATACCATGGGTTGAAAAATATCGCCCAAAAAATTCCAAAGAAATTTTATTAGAACCATTTATCAAACAAAAAATAGAAAAAATATTAGAAAACAAATCTATACCTAATATGATTATTACTGGAGAACCTGGAACAGGGAAAACATCCACCATATTATTCCTAGCAAAGCAAATATATGGAACCTTATACGATGAAAATGTATTAGAATTAAATGCTTCAGATGATAGAGGATTATCTATAATTAATAATACTATATATCCATTTTGTAAAAAAAAGAGTAATTTAAAAAATGGCTTGACTCACAAGTTAGTAATATTAGACGAAGCAGATTCTATTACACCTAAGGCTCAGAATTTACTATCTAATATTATATCTGAATTTAGAAATACAACTAGAATTGTATTTATTTGTAATGATTGTACACAAATTATTGAATCAATTCAATCACGTTGTATTATTATAAAATATCCAAAAATTAATATGGATAACATGTATCAAAAAATAGAAACAATCTGTATGAATGAAAACATGGAATATACCACAAATGGTATTAATACACTATTATTCTTTTCAGATAATGATATTCGTCATACTATTAATAATCTAGAATGTATCTATTATTCATTTGGAAAATTAGATGAAATGAATGTACATCATATGATTGATAAACCTAAACCATATTATATATCTGAATTATTAAAATATTGTTATGCAAATGATTATGTTAAAACTATAAATATTGTTAAAGAATTATATAATAAAGGTTATACTCCAAATGATATTCTTTTAACTTTTATGAAATATTTATTTGAAAATGAAACACTTAATATAAAAGAAGAAATTAAACTAAGTATATATGAAATAATTAGTTTAAGTTATATTCGAGTAAATGGTGGAATTGACACATTATTACAATTATGTGGATGTATATCAAAAATATTTATTTATTTACAAACTCATAATTCTGTTGATAAATAATATTCTATTAATGATTCTAAACCTTTAGTAATACCTATACTTTTCATCATACTCAATAAAGTCTTCATTCTCATTATTGGCTTGTTATAATCAATTGATTTATCTTTCCAATTATTATTTAACATTATTACACCCCTACTTAAATTAGATTTAAATAATGTGTGTGTTTTAATTAATTGTTTAATCAAATCAATTATATCTTGAGAACTGTCTATATTAACAAGAAAATATTTGTCAACTAGTTGTTCACAAAATTTATTCTTAGCAATCGCATCTATACAACGTGTATCAATAAAATACTTAATATCATCAAATGATTTTATTAATACATATTCATCTATAATATTTTCTATCTCTAATTTTAATGTATCACCTACAATAACTTCTCTCTCAACTTCTTTTACTTGCAGATGAGATGTTTTAACTTTATTAATTAGATTCTCTAATAAAATCTTATCTCGAGGAGTATTAGTACCATTTAATATCAATTTAATAACATCAATTTCATTTTTATTTAATTCTCTATTTTTAGAATTAAACCAATGATAAATATCAGGTAAATATAATTTCTGATTTAAAATGATTTTATCACATACTACTAGTAATTTATTAGAAATAAACTCAAATTCTACTAAATTTTTAATTAATATCATATTATTAATACGTTTAGTTTCACCTTCTATTTCAATTAGAAAATTATATTTATCTTCTAAATTAATAGAAACTTGCATATAATCAATATTAAATTTATATTCAACTATAGAAATAAAAAATGATAAATCATATGTTTGTACCTTATTATAAAGATAACCAATAATTTTTAAAAAATTAAGATAAATTTTTACAAAATTTATTTCTGATATTATTTTTAAATAAAATGCCTTTTGAATATCTCTAAAATTTTCTAATGAAACCTGATTTATATTTTCTATAAATTCAATAACAAGATTATCAATATTATTTTCTGATAATTTATTTAAAATTAAATTAACTCTGTTTACTATACTATCCTTCTTATTTTGGAGCTTTTGATTTTTTAATATATTAATATTCTTTTTCGTCTTCTTCAAATTCTTATATTTTTCAGTATTGCCAAATAAAACAGATAATAGGTCTTGCGTATTGCTATCTAGTTCCTGAACATCATTATGTGTTTTATAGGATAAGAATACATTTAAATCTAACACTTCCATTATATCTTTTAAATGACTTTTTTTTAAATTAAAATATAATATTTTCCAATTATAATTAATGTTAAAGGAAAACTTTCAACCTTTTATCTATACACTTTTTATTGGTGTAATGATTGTCTATCTAGTAAATAGTCCACCTCGTGTAGTTATTAAACATAAAAATATTGATATGATGCGTGATGATATTACTTATATTGAAAGTGAAGACACTTGCCCTTTAGAATAATACTTATAACATTTTCAAAAGTTTATCTTTAGTTAAAATCTTTACACCTAATTCAGTAGCTCGTTTCATTTTTTCAGTCATTTCATCTACATCCTCTTTAATAATAAGATAGTTTGTATTTTTAGAAACGGATGAACTAATCTTACCGCCTTGTTCTTCAATCTTGGTTTGAATATCCTTATCTCTAAAACCTGATAATACAACAATCTTACCAGTAAATTCACCTTTTACAATTTTCTTTTTCATTTCAATAGTAATATATTCTTTTATTGTTTCATAAAATTTTATATATTCATTGAAATTACTAACAAATTGTGTAGCAGTTTTCTCTTCCCACCCATTAATTTCTTTAATCATATCAATGAATTCATTTTTTTTCCATTTCTTATAATCAGTCATAATATTTGGATAGATGAATAATACTTGTTTCATTCTCTCTTCACCCATCCCATGACCCAGTTTATTAGATGCAGCCATTAATCGTGATAGGGGGATATTTGTCATTGCATTTTTAATAGATTGAACCAAGTTTTTCGCTGATTTTTCTGCAATTCCTTCTACCATTAAAAAGGTCTGGTAATCAGCTTGTAATATTTTTTTAATACTATCTAATCCCGCTGTTACCATCTTCTCAACATTTTTCTCACCTAAACCTTTTGTATCTAATGATGAAAAAAAATAATGAATATTCTTTACCAATACATCGTTTAATTCCAAATCATCTACAATAATATCTACATTTGTTTCATTCCAATGCCACTTACCCATAGATTGAGGAGGCATTTCTGCTTTAGTTGGTTTAGTAACTTTTTGAATATATGGAATTACATCACCACTTCGTATCAACTCTATCACAGCACCAGGACCTATTTTATTATCATTAATAAATTTAGCATTAAATCCAGTGGTACGTTGAATCTCAACTCCCCCAATTGTAATGGGCTCTAATAATACGGTTGGTTTAATATAACCATCTTTTGATACATTCCATTCAACTGAAATTACTTTTGTGGTTCCTTTCTGGTCTTCCATAATATCCTTGAAAGCAAATGCATACTCAGGATTACCATCTGTATTCCGTTCATTGTTAGAACTACTAGTTACAATAATACCATCAATAAGATAATCTGATTTATTTCTTCGGTCTTTTAGATATGATGATAATACTTCAAATGATATTTTTTTATTAAAAGTTTTATTAGTAACACAATTAAATCCAATATTTTTAATAATATCAATTTGTTTATCAATAGGAAAACATGGATCAACAACTTCATATAATACTAATTCTGTAACTCGTGCTATATTAGGATTTAACTTTTTACTATTTACCAAACCAGCTACACTATTTCTAACATTTTTTAATTTATGCTCTCCTTTCTCTAGTTGCTCTTGGAATATTGATTCTTTAATAATTAGTTCACCTCGAAATGCAATTGTATTTATTTCACCATTAATCTTATTTTTCTTACAATATACCAACACTTTTTCCATATCAGGTAAATTGAGATATTTAATTAGACTGGTAATATCCATCCCCTCAGTCGCTGTACCACGTGTGAACATCTTAACCATTGGATTCAAGTCATTATTATAAGTTAAGAGAGCTGATACACCATCTAGTTTATCTGAAAAGTTATAAGGGGGTGGATATTTATTTGTCCAGATTTCTAATTGATTGGAAGGGGGTTTGATTTTATCCATTGAACCTAACCAATAATCTAATTTAACTTTATTTTTACTTTTCAATTGTGAACCTACTGTTTTCAAGACTTTTGATTTTGGGCTCTTATTTCGAAGAAAGTCAATCATAAGATCATAGTATGCATCTGAGATTACCGGTTTAGAAGTATTATAATATTTATCTGCAGCATAGGTAATAACCATTTCTAATTCTTCGACTGTTAATTCGGCTATTTTTTCAACCATATCACCAGATTTAATTTTTTTTATAATATCTGCCATTAATATTATAATAAAAATATTCTTTATTATAATATTATCAATTTTTATAATTTACGAGTTTATGAGTAAATTATACATAATGCTAAATTGCGAGCAATCTATCAATTTTTTATTAGTAAATGAATACATTAAAATTAAATTATCTGACTATATCATAAAAAATATATTGCGTGCACTGGCACGTATATTATTTTCATAATATTTTTTATGACAATGATTACTAGTATATAATTTTAATTTCTCTTCAAGTTCTTCATTTTATCAAGCTCTTTTTTTTATTTTTAAATAATATTTAACAAAATCGTATCAATTCTTTAGAATTTTGGTCTGTTATTTAAAATAGTCCCCACTGTAAGATTAAACATAATATTATTACAAATATTACGGTTATACTAAAGAGAATTATATTCCATCGTATAGTAGTATCTTCATTTATTGTTCTAACATTAATATGTGGAAGATTAATAATTATTTCTTTTTCTATATTACTTCTACATATTGGACATAATACATTATGTCTTGTATCTAATATTTTTTCATAACATATTAAACATAATTTATGATTACAATTTAAAATTATAGGTATATTATTTTCAGTATATTCTTCAAAACATATTATACATTGTTCCATAATTATAGTAGCAATATAGCTTTTTATATGTAAATCAGTAGAGAGGTATTATACATCTAACTCTATTTCATTGTTCTTAGTGAAAATATAAGCGATATTTTCTATCTTTTCTTTAATCTCTTTTCTTAATTGAGACTTTAATTTAGTAATATGAGAGAAACTTTTAAATTTAGATATAATATCTTCTGATAATTCTCCTTTATATTCTTCAAAATATTCAGTAAATATCTTCAAACTATAATCACAAAGTTTATCTAATAAATCATTTTTATTAATTGCCTTCCATTTATTATTATCATAATATAATCCTATCTTTGATCTATCACTTGTAATTTTAACATTGTGATTTTCTTTATGGTGTGGATTAAACTTGATATTTTCAATAAGTTTAGGTAATGGGATAACATGTTCTGATGATTTTAATAAATTATTAAAAAGTCTCTCCTTGAATATTTCACTAATATATTCAAGATTATCATTATTATAATTATTAATAGTAATATTATTATTAATTGTTCCATTATTGATTGTATTATGACTATTTGTATTATTATTTATAGTTGTTGTATTAGATGTATTATTAGTAATTGGTTCGTTCTTAATTTCGGTACATTTTTTTTGATGATAGTATTTTTTTTGTTTAGTATCAAATAATTTCTTACATAATTTGCATTTATATTCCTTGATTCTCGGTTGTTTATCATGAAAAGTATTATTATGAACCCAAAGTGTATGATATGATTTATAATTCTTATTGCAAACTGTACAATAATGTTCCATTATAATAACATATATTTTCTTTTTATATTATTACCATAATGTTCATTTCATATTACCACAATGTTCATTTCATATTACCACAATGTTCATTTCATATTACCATAATGTTCATTTTTAGTACCGTAATGTTCATTTTTAGTACCGCAATGTTCATTAGTATCTATAATTTAATTATACTTATCTATTTTTATGAATTCATTCTACTCGAGTTCCCAAAAGATCGTGTGTGTACGGCGACTTTCTATTATATATTTCTCAAATAAACGGGAAATCTATAATAAAATAAAAATGTGATGATTTTAATATAATTTTTTCTTAGATATTTATAATGAAAACAATTGATATAGTATTATTAGTTGCTGTTTTTGCAGCTATCTATTTCTTCATTGATGAAGATAATAAAGATCCATCTAAGGAATCTTCAAAAAAATCTTCAAAAGAGCTCTCCAAGGAACAGTTTAATATGGATAAAATCTATTTCAAAGATAGACATATTATGAACGACCATGGTGAAGAAAAGTTAATAGAAACAAAAAAAATTAAATTTGATTATAATAAAAGACCAATTGATAAAAAATTTCAAGAACAACAAGAAAAATCTATGAATGTAAATACTTGGTACCCTAATACTTGGATTGAGAAAATAGATGATAATGGTAAGCCAGTTATGAATTCAAGAGAAAATATAACAGGTATAAAAACAGAACTTGTAGATTCAAATGTTAGAAATACACCAGAATTCAATCAAATGAGACCAAGTAAAATTGATCGTGTTGTTGACCCAGCAGATGCTGGTAAACCAATAAAAGATATATATGATAATTCATTTATTGATTATAAAAAAACTGTTCCAACTAAAGAAAAAGAAAATATAGAAGAATATAACAATATGATAAAAGGTGCATCTGGATTAAACTTTCTATCGAATGATAACTGGGTCTACAAAGATGAAAGACCTGAGAATGGTGGTATGATGGAAGGAGGAATATTTGCTGCTGATATGAGTTCATTTGGTTCTGTTGCAACAATTTAATAATTATATCTATTTATAAGTATTTAATAATTTGTGGCATAGCTAAAAAATTGATGTGCACCAAACGAAGTGCTGTTATGCTGTAATCTCGTTTTACTTTGTTTAATGAAAAAATTGATAGATAGATATCTAAACATTATATAGTATAGATATATAATGTATAAAAAACCCCAAATTGGTTCAGGTGATGCAAACTTTATAGATTATGATACAAAAAGTAAGGTTGTTGATTGGTTATATTCAAAATTAGATTTATCAAAACATCGTTATGTAATTTTAAATAATGTGATGAAACTTAAAAGTCTACAAGAAGATATTCATTATGTATCACCTAATTTTAAAGGTTATAATTATTTATTACTAATGCTAACACTAGAGTCAAAACATTATTGTGTGGCAATTGATAGAAAAAAGTTATCATATCATAAATCACAATTAGATATGAAAACTATTCAAATTATGCGTATTCATATGAATACAACAGATGCTATTTTTAGAGGCACTATATTTGATGGTAAATTGATTCAAACAAATAATAAATATATTTTCTTAATTCAAGATTGTTTCTATCTAATGGGTAACAAGATATTGGATATGGAAATGAAGCAAAAAATGACACATATTGATAGTATTATGAAAACACATTTTATAAGTAATGTAAAACCCTATTGTTCTAATTTTGAATTTAAATTAAATCGATTGCATACTTATGATGAATTAGAAGGAATGATTAAAACGATGCCAACCATATCAATAGATACAAATGGAATTATTTTTTATCCACCTAAATCTGGAATTACAATTCTACATATTGAAAAGAAAGTAGAAAAAGTAGAAATTAGTTCTAATAGTGAAATGATAGAACAAAAGTCTTATAACATTATTGTTGATTTTGTTAATTTTATTAAATCTAGAAATTATTCATATGAAAGTGGAAGTAACATGAAACAATTATGGTTAACTCGTACTATGATCCCCGATGTATATGATATTTCTGAAAAAGAGGATGGTGATAAGATGGGTATTGCTATGATTCCAAATCTAAAAACATCTCATATGTGTGAACTGTTGATACAAGATAATCCAGTTCGATTTAATTGCGTATATAATAATAAGTTTAAAAAGTGGATTCCATTAAACAAACTTGATTAGTTATTAGACCTTTTTCCGTTAAACGAAATTGTTTAATTTTTCTTTAAGTTTGAGGTATTTATTTTTATAAATATATATATATGAACATTGAACATAAAATAAAAAAATATAGTAATAAATTAACTCTAAAACCGAAATATAAATATTTAAGAAAATTAAGCGAATATATTTTGATAAAATATAATACGCAAACAGGTGGACGCGTAATTAATTTTGAGGCAGGGGATGACTATTCATCCAAAGTAGCGGGATTATTATATTTAATTAAAGATACTATAGAACCATTAAAATCAATCCCAACAAATAGAAAATATTGTATGATTGTAATGGGTCCTACAGGTTCTGGTAAAACTCTTGCAAGAAAAATAGGATTTAATTTAGTACACGAGCTAGAACCAAAAAGTAATATTGATGCAATTGAAAAGTCATTTATTGATATATCAGTAGATGATTATGTATATGGTGTAAATATAAATGGTAAAACAGGTAAAGATGCATTGAAAGATAAAGCTGAAGAAATATTGTTATGCCTTCGCACTAAAACAGGAAAAACAAATGAAGATATTATTAAAGAAAGTGCAAATATAAAACCTCTAAGTAAAGAATCATATAATGAATATTCAAAATATCGAATTAATATAGATGCAATACCAATGATTATGGTATATATTGCAACACATCTTAGATTAAATTTTATATTTGAAACTGTAAGCGGAGAATGGTTACCTAAATTTATGCGAGATAATATACCAGATTATTTTCAAGTTGTTGTATATCCATCTACTAATCAAGAGAACTTAATAATAAGAACCGCTAGCAGGGCTTTAGATGAGTACCGTTTTGTAAATCCTGAAAATTTTCCAATGATGATTGCAAATGCTGATAAGATGTTTAATAATTTATTGGAATCTTCTGATTATCCAAATATGTATTTATATAAATATAATAATAATGATGGAAATATAGATGAAATTAAAGCAGGTAATTTTAGTAGTCTACCGCTAATGCAAAGAAAACTTTCATAAAGAAACAATAAAACTGAAATAAATAACTATTTATATATAATCTATCTATAAATAATGTTTGCCCTAAATCGCTTTACTTTAATTTGTGATATGTCCCAATTTATAAATGAATTGAATAAATTAACTTATAAATATAATATTAGCTATCAAATTTCTAAAAATGATGACAATTATTCAATTACTATTAATACTACTAATACTTATAGAGATGAGTATTTAATAAAAGATATTTATTTCATTATATTACCGTTAACTCGTAATATCGACTATGTCGCATGACATAACCACACGACTATGTCACATTTTATAACATATAAACTATTGTAGTCACGTTATCTAATGAACCTTTTGCAATTGCATGTTCTGCTAACTCTTTAGCATAATTTCCTTTAAACTTTTTATTTGCTATCATTTCATTTATATAATCAATCGCATCTTGATTAGTCATAACATCCCATAAACCATCGCAAGCGAATATAATAAATTTATCACCACTACTTATTTTATATCTATAAATTTGTGGTAAATGGGTAACATAGGGAGTGCATTCTAAATCTCCGAATGCACGAGATAATGAGAGGTCTTTAATTCTCCAATCAACACCATCGAATTCTATTTTTCCTCCTAGTTGTTCAATTCTTAATTTTTCTTCAGGAGAATTAGGTTTGTGGTCTTGTGTCAGTTGTTCGGCAATATTTAATTTATTACATTTAACTGCACGGGAATCACCAACATTTAATACCCATAATCTATTTTTACCATCCATATCATTATATTGAATAGCTACACAAGCAGTGGAACCACAATATTGAATAAATCGAGGATGTTCTTCTTTCATTTTATTTTGAATAGTGTCATACACTTTAATAAAATATTTGCTAGCTGAATTTGGTTTACTATATATATCTTTATTAAATCGATTAGTAAAAAATTGGGGTAAATTATCTTTCAAATATTTACTAACCGCTTTACCACCATGCCCATCAAAGACAGCGAAGAAATTAATTGGATTTAGTGTTTGGTCGGTATTATCTATATTAAGTACATGTATATGTTGGTCTTCATTGGCATCTCGTTTGCCTTGTAAACTATGTGAATATACTTTCATTCTTATAAAATTAATTAGAAATTATTATTTTAATTAATTTTATTATATTGATTTCAGGTGAGTTCGAATAAATTCTTTAACATCATCGTAATTATCTTCTCTCAATTCATACCATTTTGCTTTATGTTTCTTCATAAATAATTTTAAAAGTGTTTTAATATATTTTAACCCTTTTTCTGATTTTATAAAATCAAGTTGTTTCTGTAAACTTGAAAACTCATGATCTCCACCAAGCCATTTAAGTGTTTTCTTATAAAAATATTTAGTTACATCTTTTTGTAAATCTTTATCATTTATACTAAGATCATCTAGCTCATTGCGAGTATTAAATAGTGTTTGATTTCTATTATTATTCATCATTTGATTCATATTACTTAGTAAAGTTAAGTTTCTCAAATCACTTTCTATACTATTTATTTTATTAATATTAATTTCAATAACTTCTACTGCAATTGTTGCATCATCAAATCTAATTTCATATAAACAACTATTTGGAGGGATTGTGTGAGGACTCTTATCATAGATTGTAGTAATTATACCATTTTTATTTGCTATATATTCTTGTCTAAAAGGGTCTCTGAAATTTAGTGTCTTATTATTTACATTTACTCTTTCACCAACTCTAAATCTACAACCATTATAAATCACTTGGTCGGGTTGTAGTAGATTAAAAGGATTTACAATTTTTACCATCATATCTTGAGATAAATAAGTTTCAAAACTACCATCATTAAAATCAACGTGATAATAATATTTATTTTGAGGCCAATTATATTGTTGTTCGTGACTATCACTTCTTAATCCTCTTACAGTACCCATTTTAAGAGTACTTCTAACTTGAAAAACTTCACCAGGACTAAAAAGAGGTCCTTGAGAGAAAAAAGTTCCCCCAACGTGTGAAGAAGCTTTTATTTTTTTAGTTCTATTAGCTCGTACCATTATAATACTATATATAATTATTATAATTATTATATTAATAATATTAATATGAACAATTACTGTAGAATATCCTATGTAATATGGAATGATAGGGGAATTATACTTTCTATCATATATATGATATTAAAAAAATATAAAAAATTAAAAAATAGGATACTTATTATTAATAATAAAACATACAGAACAATAATAAAACAAATCTTTCCTGAACTCATATTTGATAAATATAATAAGGATAACGAAGATAATTTTTATTTTAATATTAGGAGTGTAATAAAAGAACAAGATGTATATATAGATATTATTAAGAATTACGATAAATATGTACATACTAAAAAAATCTATTTACTCCCTTGGTATGATATGAACGACCCATTAATTGTATATAGTTATAATATGAAATATAAAATAAGGATACAAAAATTCATCGATTATATTGATATATTTACTAAAATGAAAAGATGTAATTATAAAGGTGGATTATGGGATATTACGATTGAATATAATATTTTTAAAAAATATAATATGGTTAAACCATATGATAATATTAGAACAATATATAGTATATTTAATCAATATGTAATGAAAAATTATCATTACAACTTACCAATTATTAAATATCAACAATATTCAGTAAATAATATATTGAGACCACAAGTTATTGCTCCTACAATAAAACCTTCTACACAAACATATAATGAAATACCAGAACCAAAAAAAATAGAAGGAATAACCTATGGTACCGACCCACTTCCAAACATACCAGAAAATAATAATGTTCCTTCTCAAGATATAAATGACTTGTTAAATGCTCTTAATAATAAGATAGAAAGTATAAATAAAATATTAAGAAATTAATTTATCATTATATATAATAAAATATAATGTTACAATCAGCATCACAATCATCATCACAATCAGCATCACAATCAGCAGCACAATCAGCAGTACAATCAGCAGTACAACCAGCAGCACAACCAGCATCACAATCAGCATCACAACCAGCAGGACTAATAGCAGCACCAGTAGGACCATCATATCAAGCTTTCATGGATGCTGAATCTAATTTTAAACAAGATAAGAAAACTATCAGTTTACAAATAGTTAGAGATGCGATAATAGAAGCATTAGGATTAGATAGTGCAATTATTTTTAATTTTGCAAAACCTTCTGAAGAATCAAAATCCGATAATTTTATATTTGATCAAAAAACAAATGAATATGATGAAGAGTTTATTTATGAAAATTTACAACATCGAAATATTATTAGACAAGTTTCTTTTTTATTAAAGCAAGATTTTAAATTAAATAATGCTATCAATATAATGGTTGCACCAGGAAATAAAAACTTGCAAGAAGAGACTAAAACTAAATTAAAAACACTAAAAACAAATTTAGGTATTTTACAAGGTTTAGTTTTACGTGAAAAATTAAAACGTCTACAAGCTCCTAGTCGCGATTCTTTACAAGCATTGGTTCCTAATGATGTTCCTAGTATTCTTGATATTAATCCTCTATTAGATGCATTAAATGATAAAGTAAAAACACTTAATAGTATATTAGCTGTTCAAAAAACTGGTAACCTTAATTATCAATTAGGTGGCTCTAGCACTAAATTAAATGATTTATCAAATTATGTAAAATATAAAATGAAATATTTAACACTCAAGAACAGAAAATAATATAATATAATATTTATCTATATATAAGTATATAGATAAATGTCAGCAGCACCAGCACCAGTAGCACCAACACCATTTAGTGATTTTTTAAATAAAATATTAAATATATTTCTAATAGATGAGTCAATTAAGAACCAAATAATAGCAACTATGGAAAAATTAAATATACCTGATAAAATAAAATTTATGACTAATCTAGAATTAGAAAACAAATTATTAGATATTGATCTATTAATAAAAAAAAATTATGATACTGTTAAACAACATATAAATGATGCTATATGGATTGAATTTTTAAAAAATATTATTCAGTTACAAGTTCTAGTATTCTTAAAAAAAGTACCTTTAGATGAACTAATTAAACCATTTGAATCTGCCCTCAATAGTAAAGTTGAAGCTCTTGTTTCTGCAAAAAATACAGAAGTTGCAAAAGCTAAATATTTAAAATATAAGAAAAAATATTTACAATTAAAATAATATATAATATTATATTATAATATATAATAATGACTACATATGAAAACTCAGAATTTAAAAAATTAATAGATATGTTAAAAGGAGAATTTAAAGAAGAATTTAAAGAAGATACATTTAAAAACGGATTTGAATCTTTAGATAAACAACAGAAAGCTTATATTGAAGAGAAGGCAAAAGAATTAGTCTTAATAGATATAAACTTACAAACTAAATTAAAAGTAAATAACAATATGTTAAAAAATTTATTTATTTTTCAATTACAAGTATTAAGAGATTATTTAATAAATATTAAAATAGTAGAGCCTGATATTGAAGGTACTCTTTATCTGATGAATCAGAAATTCTCACAACTTGTTGATATTTCTACTAAAGGGTTGCTTCCAAGTGGTTTCAATTCAGATCCCCCTAATAATCTTGCAAGATTAGAAGCGAGTCTTGCACCACAAATGCCCTTGATTGATAAATATTTATCAGATATGTGGAGAGCAACTATAGCACAACGAACACAATTAGATGCTGGTGTGCAAGGTGCACAAGGAGCACAAGGAGGTGGTTCTATTAGTAATTATATGGCTACTGTTAAGAAATTATCGGATGTTTACTCAATTTTCAATTCCGATTTGTTATTAAAAGCGATGAGTTTACTATCAGCTTCCAATTTAACACAAGCAAAATTTGGTGACATATTTAATAAAATGCAGCAGTTATTTACACTATTATTTATTGATATGAATGATTTTAAGGTATTAACCCTCGAACTTCTTTCTATTGATACGACATTACAATCAAAAATAAATCGAGATACTATGATTCATTATACTATTTCCACCAAGTTTCAAATAGGAGTTCAAGGAAATAGAAAAATGATTTTAATAAAAACATTATTTGATGCAATAAAATTAGAAGACCCTCTATTATTACAACGTTATTTGGCTAATAAAGAAATTTCAAATGATTTTTTAAAATTATTATTGATATTTATTACACAAATAGCTCCATTATCTAAAATATACAAATTTCTTTATGGAAATTATTTAAAAATAAATAGTTTGTATGAAGAACATGTTAGAGATAAAAAGAAAGTGTTTGCATATGTGAAAGAACGTAATGATAATAAGAAAAGAAATAAAAGATTTACTATCAAAGAAACTGATAAATATTTGAGTCTGAAATATGCAGCAGATGACAACAATGACCGTGATAATGTAAATACAAATCAAACACCTGAATATTATTATTTTGGCCCTTACACCAATACATTTTTGAATGATGAAAGTAATCAGGATATTGCCGATAATACATCAGAATTAATATTAGAAAAATTAATTAATAAAAAGGAACACGTATTTGTATTAGGTTATGGTCAATCCGGTAGTGGTAAATCTAGTACATTAATTAGTTTAAATATTGGACGTACTAGTCAACTTGGTATTATTCCATTAATATTGAACCAACCTCGATTTATTGAGGCGATTGATATAATAGAAATACAAATAATCGAATTAATTGATATTGGCAAATATAAATATATTAAATTAGATGGTATTACTAATATAAATATTAATACATACAATTTACCTGAAGACAACGCTAATACTAAATATCAATTTAAAATTAATGGCAATGACTGGAAAAGTGATGGTATGAATTTTCCTATAGAACAATATATGTTATATAGTGTAAATAATAGAAATACAGACCCCACTTCAAATAACCCAGATAGTTCGCGTTCCCACCTTCTTATTTTCCTAAAATGTACACAGAAATTAAACAAAGGGTTTTCTTATTTAGTTTGTGGTGATTTGGCAGGTGTAGAAAATAAATTTGATTGCAACGACGATGTAATTATTAAGAAAATGTTAAAAAGTTATGCTGTAACTAAGAAAACTAAAACTTTTGAAGGTATAAATTATAAAGATATGGCATATGATGGTGTTTCTGCAGATTATGATGATGCGATAAAAAATTATGGTGCTAACTCCCAAAGTGAATCAATACCTGAGCCTCCATCGCTTACAATTTTAAAAAAATTACAAGCTAGATATACACAAATTATAACTGAAATTCTTAATGCACAACAGGCAAAAGTATTAACTTCTCCTGATGATTTATTAAATTTATTTGAATCATTTGTTTATATATCAAAAGATTTACCAGATGATTTTAAATTGAATAGTATTCAAAGACAAAACACGAAAGAAGAGATTGAAAATAGAGATATTTCAGCCATAAAGGAAGTTATTAGTTTACTTCCAGAATTAATTGATATACAAAATATTTTACTTTCAAAAATTAATCAAGGGAAAAATAAAATAGTAGAAATGCTTGGGAAAATCCAGAAAGTTACAACAATAGATACTAAACTTTTACCTTTTGTAGAGAAATTAAATAATGTAATCGCTACTAAAGAGTCAGAATTTCGTGCACAAAGGGGTAAAGATGCTACTGCAAAAGCAGCATTAGAAAGTAAAAGAAAATTAGTAAAGAATATTATCTTAACTGAGTGTCCTGCAAGAATAGTAGAAGGTATATTTATTAATAAATCATTAAAACAGTTACGCGAAGATATCAAGTCAACACTTATTAGCAATTTCAACAACGATACTTTATATTTTGATAAATCGATTTTCCCATATTGTGTTAACACAACAGTTAAACAATCAAAATTAGAAAGATTCTATATTGGTAATAATTCTGGACCTCTTGTAATGAATGGTGATATTATGAAAGTTATCCAAAATATAATTGGACCGACTGAATTGAAAAATTTAAATTTTATAATATTTACAATAATTAAGACCGATATATTGAAAGATTATAATAATCCACCAAATCCTCCTTATATTAATACAAATGAATTATACTATAATACCCATATCAATTCTGATAGTAAAAAATTACAGGAAAGTATAATATCTATTGTGGGAAAAGCATCTACTAATAGATTTTATCAGAAAAGCGAGAATACTATTAAATTAGAAGAACCCTTACCTTCTGAATTTGATAAATTACAAAGAATAGCAATAGATATATTAGAAAGAATAGATACTAATAATGATGCAACATTGATTGGTAGTTTAATATCAACTGAAAAATTAAATAATTTAATATTTGATAAAATGATTTGTTCTTATAATAGTAATTTTAATGATATATTAAATCTATTTAATCCACAATATTTTCCTGTAACTGCAACCCCTATAATTGATGTATGGAATAATGAAACAAATGTAGAAAGAGTAAATAAATATAATGAAATGATAACTCACAAGTATATGAAATATAAGAGTAAATATCTTAAGAAACTTAAATCACGTGCATTAAAAAAATAATTTTTTGAAAATAATTTTATGCAATAACAATTGATCGCAGCAATTCTTATGACATTTTCTTATGTTATAACAATCGTACTATTCATTAGAGTCCACTTGTTATCCTTCTCACCTTGATAAACTAGCATAAAGAATTGTGAAATTATTTTTACTTCTATATTATTAGTTAATGTTCCAAGAATGTGGATTTGTATTGTACGAGAACCAGTGTATAATACATCATATTTGTTAATATTAAACTTTACACCAGACTTTACAAAATTTTCTAATAAATTTATAAAGTGTATACCTTCGTGTTGAACCCCTTCATATAAAAGTTTAGAATATGGCTTGATGAGTTGACACACATTAGGGTCATAAGAGTACATACTTTTAGGATCAGTAAACCATGTGTTATAAAAATACCCAATAAAGTCATGTGCCACTTGCATAGCATCAAATTTTGGTTTTCCTATTTGGTTGTCCATTTAATATAATAAAATATTTTATTATATTAAATTGTAATTTCAATTTTATAAAATAAATAAAAACATTTATTTTACTTAAAATAAGTGAACTTGGCATATGGTGCTAACTACAAAAATATATTCCAACACAATTGTTTTGATAAATTGCTGTATGTAGTTAAAAAGTGATCCCGATGGGAGTTGAACCCACGACCTTCCGATTAGAAGTCGGATGCTCTATCCAACTGAGCTACAAGACCTGATGTTTCCCAATTGGGAATTGTGCTATCTACAATAATTAACTTGCATAGTTTATTAATGTTGCTGTATGTAGATAAATATTGGTCTTAGCAAGGCTCGAACTTGCGACCTCGGTGGCATAAGCACCGCGCTCTAACCAACTGAGCTACAAGACCTAAATTCCTGTAATGGAATATGCTTACTACATTTATATAATAACTTGCTGTATGTAGTATTTTTCCTTACTAACATTGTCTTAGATGACAAAATTAATAGGAACGAGATAGTGAATCCAGGAGGACTTGAACCTCCAACCTTTTAGGAATAAGCTAAATGCTCTGACCAATTGAGCTATGGATTCATTATTATTAGACTACACCGTCTAATACTATTTATATATAACAAGTCTTTAAGCCAATTATTATATAAATTTTTAAATGTTTTTTCATAATTACTTTTATATTTTGATATTTTATTTCATTTTAAATTTTTAAGGGTGTAAATTATAATATATATTTATCGGTCTCACCTGGATTCGAACCAGGGTGAATTGGTAACAGTATTATAAATTATGATGTATTACCACCATAAAGAATATAACAGCCAACCATAATAGCCACTATATGATGAGACCCAAAGAACAAAAATAATTTTACTTACATTTTCCTCAATCAATTATAAGACGAATCTTATTTGAATAGGGAACTTTAATTAATTTGTTATTATAATATAATAAGAAATCTTTAAATCATTTTGCTTTTAAAAAGCAATGCATATTTAAAATGCCGATTTTTTAATAAATAAATAAAACTATTTTAAAGATGATCAATAATAATATAAATTATTAATTAATAAATTAAACTAGATTTTTTTTATACTAAAATTTTTATACTAAAAACGCACTATACTTATTAATCTTATCTTCAAAAGTTTCTTTCTTAGGGCTAGGTGGCTTGATATTAGTAATACGGTAACAATTATCACAATTATTACAATTATCAGCCATATATTTTTCACCAAAATAATTTAAAATATATTTACGTCGACACTCATTATTATATGCAAAGTTCTTCACTCGTTTTAAATGTCCGCTCTTAACTCGATATAAATTAGGGTCATTACATTCTTTCTTCAACATATATTCCCCAATGATAATTTTAGAATAATCAAAATATAAGACTGTTTCACATTGTAATCCATCTCTACCTCCACGTCCAATTTGTTGATAATATTCTTCTAATGATGATGGAGCCCCAATTACAAGTACACATCTAACTGTCTGGTCAATTCCCATACCAAAAGCAATAGTTGCAATAATAATTTTAATTATTCCACTTGAAAATTTAGATTGTACATCTTCTCTATCATTCTTTGATAATCCTGCGTGATATGCACTAGCGATATTACCCCCTAATGATTTATTAATACTATCTGCTAGTTCTTCAGTATCTTTTCTAGAATTAATATATACAATAATTTTTTCATTATTATATTTTTTAATATATGGTACTACTAATTTATCTTTTTTTATTAGTTTCTTTCCAATTTTAGGAATATCAAGAACTTTAATGTATAGATTAGGTCTATCAAAAGATGCTCTAATAACAATAGGTTCATTCATTCCTAACATCTTACTAATATCGGTACATACATTCACAGTAGCAGTAGCAGTAACTGCTAAAATGGGAATATTAGGAAATTTATCACGAAATAATTTAATTTTAGTATATTCAGGTCTAAAGTCATGACCCCATGCGCTTGTACAATGAGATTCATCAACTGCTAGAAATCCCATTGTATTATTTTGAATTAAAAGTTCTGCTAAATCCATACCATCTGATTTAATAAGATATTCAGGACTCATATAAACAATCTTAATTTTCTTATCAATAATAAGAGATATCTCTTCATCTTTATTTTTGTTATTACTATGAAGTGCAGCACATGGAATACCCATTTGAGTTAATTTATCTTTTTGATCATCCATTAAAGATATTAATGGACTAATAATGAATATAATTTTACGAGTTACTAATGGAGGGATAAGATAACACATTGATTTACCATACCCAGTTGGAAGGAGACCTATTGTATCATTTCCACTTAATAATGAATTAATAACCTCAAATTGTTTATCCTTGAGTTTATCTATCTTCCAATATTTATCTAAATATTTCTGAGCTTTTTCTGGCCATAACATTAATAAATTATTATAATATTATAATAATTTATTGATTTTTCAATTCTTTTGCAATTTAGATGTAGTAATATTTTACCTGTAAAAATTGATTACTCTGAATAAAGTGGGCTATGCCAATATTCTCTTAATTATTTCATTATAATAAAAAAATTGATTATTCGTCTATTTATTGTTATTTTCTTTATGTTTTTAATGCCTAAGAAAAGTGTTAAATCTGAATCTGTTGTTGAAGTATCCTCTGAAGTACCTGTAGAAACTACTAAAAAAAGCAAATCTAAGAAAGTAGAAGCTTCTGTAGAGACCCATGAAATTATTCTTGAAGACCCTCCCAAGAAATCAAAAAGTAAGAAAATAGTAGAAACTGTTGCTGAAGATGTTCCTGAAGTTGTTCCTGAAGTAACTTCCAAGAAATCAAAAGGTAAGAAAGTAGCAGAAACTGTTGCTGAAGATGTTCCTGAAGATGTTCCTGAAGTAACTTCCAAGAAATCAAAAGGTAAGAAAGTAATAGAAACTGTTGCTGAAGATGTTCCTGAAGTAACTCCCAAGAAATTAAAAGGTAAGAAAGTAGCAGAAACTGTTGCTGAAGATGTTCCTGAAGTAACTCCCAAGAAATCAAAGGGTAAAAAAGTAGCAGAAACTGTTCCTGAAGATGTTCCTGAAGTAACTCCCAAGAAATCAAAAGGTAAAAAAGTAGCAGGAACTGTTCCTGAAGATGTTCATGAAGATGTTCCTGAAGTAACTCCCAAGAAATCACAAGCTAAGAAAGTTGAAGAAAAATCTGTAGAAGCAACCAAAGAAATAGTTCAAGATGACGATGAAGTAAAGCCAGAACATATGAAAATTTTAGATGAAAAGAAAACACGTTGGTCTAAAATTACTGCACAAATTACTGCACTTGATGCAGAACGTGTCAAGTTAGAAGCAGAACAAAAAGAATTAATTGTTGAATTGCGAGATTTACTTAGTAAATTTGATAAGGAAGATACTAAACTATACAATCTTGATGAAGCAACAAAAATTCAAAAAAATAAAACAATTAAACCTGAACTTATTGTAGCAGAACAAGATTCAGATAGTGACAACTCAGCATCTGATTCAGAATCAGAATCTGATAAGAAATCACTTACATTAAAAAAGGTAAATAAATTATCTGGAAAATCACTCAAGTTGAAAAAGCCCGAGTCTGATTCAGAATCTGAAGAAGAGTAATGAATTATAACTATATCATTAGTGCTATATTAATAGTGCTATACTATTATAGTATTATAAATATCATATTCATTAATTTCTTTAATTTCATTATTAATAACTTTACTATGATTATCAATAATAACTAATGGAGGTGGTGATTCAGGTGCAGGTTCTATGGCAACTTTTGTTGGTTTAACTCGACCAATAATTTCAGGTAATTCAATTTTATCCCATGATTTTTTATTTTCATCATTAAGATGATGATTAATATTATTACATAGTTTACAACAACTGCACATACTGCACCCCCAAGGAAAGCAAAAACATTCAAAACAACACATCTCAAATTCATTTAGATTATCATCAAATTGTCCTGTTTCAATCATATTAGTAAACCATCTAATAATATCTGTAGGAAGAATTGGTGACATTTCAATTAATCGGTCATATTCTTCAGCACTCGATTTAATAAAATCTTTTGCTTTAACACGGTCTAAACGTGGTTTAGCTAATTCAATTTGAACCTTTCTTGTAAATTTATCCCACGAAATACTAAGAAAACGATGTGATTCCATTTTTTGAGCAACACCCATATAGGTAGCAATAGTTGCAAGGATACCAGCAAAAATATTTAATGAACCAAAACCGAAAAGAATATATTGAGACATACTACCTAGACTACCAGATGCAAAATTACCCGTTCCTGTAAGAGTAGAAATAATAATTACAGGAATATTAAACCATGCATTTAAACACCAGAATCTTCTATATGCACGTTCATGCATCATTTTAAAACATAAAGCTTTATCAGCCCATTTTCTTAGGATATCTTCTTGTTCATCCTTCCAAGCATAATCTTTTTCTGGTTCCTGTTTTTTATCATTACTCATTAATTTAAATAAATAACTATTTTTTAAATTAATTCAATTTATTTACTGCAATAAAAGACCTTCTCAATTTCTGTACTTGAATAAAAGAATCCTATCAATTTAATATGATAGTTTAAAATTTCTGTTATCTCGAGTTCTAATTCTTGTAAATCTTGGGTTTTCTCATCTTTAACCCATCCCAATCTATTATTAGATTTCTTTAATAATAATATATCTTCAGATAATTTACGATAATCTTTTAATAAGAAATCAAAATTAGTTATAATTACTTCATCCATCTTTTTACGTTCATCTATTTTATCCCATATATAATTAAGGTCTTTTAAGAATTTAATTTTTTTTATTTTCAGTGAACTATTTAAATAAAATAATGAATTATCTAAAATAGATTTATAAAATAAAATATCATCTTTTCTTTGATTACCTAATAATTTATTAAAATTAATTTTAATTTCTGTAATTTGTTCAATATTAGAAATACATTTTGCTTCTAATTCTAAATAATTATTAAATTTATGCGTCCATTCTGATATATTTTTATCAGCGTATTCCATTAATAGAATCTAGAAAAAGTTTATTATAATATATCAAATATAATATAATATAATATAATATAATATAATAAAATGAATAATTTCTTATCAGGAGTCGATTGGTGTTGTAATAAAATAATAGAACCATTATATCAGGATATTAAATATAAAGATTATTTTGAACCAATTAAAAGATTTTCAAAAGAAAATAATGATATATTTAATAACATAATTAATAAAAAAATAATAGATGATACTGTTATGATGTATTATATTAAATCATCAAAAGATGTTTCTATTATAATGTTTAGTCCTAAAGCATTAAATCAAAAAGACACCCTTAAAAAAGTAATTAGAATAATAGAAAAAAATGGTGATATTCATTATATGAAGGATATAATAATATCGTATAATGCAGAATTAAATTTAATTTATCAATTATATGCTCAAGAAAAGAGAATGAAAACTATCGGTAATATAATGTATAAAGCCGAACGTTTAGGTTTTTTAAATGATGGTATTAAGAGAACTATTAAGATTATAGTTTATACTCATATGAATAAAGATAAACCAATAAATGGTTCATCATCAGTATTTAAACAAGAATTACGAGAATACTTTACTAAAGAAGATATCAAACTAACACCATTTAAAGAAAATGATGATAGATATCCAAGAGGTTATGATTATATTCATATATCAGATACAATAAATCAAGTATATGAATATTCTGGCATATTTTTTAATGATAATTCACTAAAATTTTTAGAAAGACAACATTCTTGGAAAATAATGGAAATGAAGAAATCTATTATAATATTTAATAAAATTAAAAAATTTTTTTATGATTATACACAAATGGAATTGGAAAAATTGTTAATTTTTAGTTCGGGTGTATTATATACATATGGTATAAGAGAAGCCAATGATTTAGATTGTATATTATTAGAAAGTGATAAAATAAAACCAGAATTAATAGAAAAGATAAATAAAGAAGATATAGATATATCATATAAGGGTACTAAAGAATATAATAGTAAATGGGAGGCAGAGTTAAATGGTCGTGCTAGAATATTTGGAGCAAAAGATTATAATGAATTAGTACTAAATCCAAAATATTATTATTATTTTATGGGAGTAAAAATCTTAAGATTGAAATATGATGTTATTTTAAGATTAAAAAGAATGCGTCCTGCTCAATTTACAGATTTATTAGTAGTAAGACAAATGTTTAATCTTAATTATAAATTAGAAATACCGACCGAGTCAAAGGTTTATAATGAAGTTGTAAAGAAAGATGATATTAAGAAGGTTGATAGGAAAAAATATATAGAAACAATTCAGTTTTATCTTAAAACTAGATACTATATTAGATTATCTATAGAACAAATTAAAGAATGGATTAAAATGACATATATAGAAGATAAAGATAATGATATTAGCATAACAGACCAATCCGCTGGTTCTGATAGTATGTTTGATAAATTAGAGAACATTGCAGATAAGAAATATGTTTATCCAACACAAGAAGAATTAATATCAATGGGATATGGTCCATATATTAAAATATATAGTTCTGATAAACCTTATTTATATCCTGGTGAAGATTTTACTAAATTATCAGTTGAAAGATTTTGTAATACAACATCAACTGATTTTAAACCAAAATTCAAAGCACTGCGTGTTGCATCATTTAATTTACATAATTTCATAAGTAGATGTAATCAAGGTTTAGCTCCATTATTTGGCACTGCATTAAATCCTTTTGAAAATCCAAGAGATATTAAAAAATTTATTAATTTATTTAAGAAAGTAGATGCTGATATAATATGTTTACAAGAGCTTATACCGATAACAAATGAAATTATAACTGAGGATATAACAGATCTAAAAAAGATAAGGTCTGACTTTAATTTTGAATATTTTAATAAATTAATGACAGATTTAGGTTACAAATATAAAGTAATAGGTTCAACACAAACTGGTAAATTTTACGATATGGAAAATAATGATTATTATTTCTTAGCAAATGGTATATATAGTAAAATAAAATTAGAAGATGAAGAAGTATATGGATATAAATATATAAATAGAAATATAATTAAAGCATCTGTAACATTTAATGGGAAGAAAATTAATATATATAATGTACATATGGAATATTTTACAACAACTAATATGATATTAAAAAATATGGGTATTAATATGGACCAAGTTACAAAATCATTTCAGGACTTTGCTAATTTATTAAAAGGGTCTGTAAACAATGTTATTGTATGTGGTGATTTTAATATTGATATATATATGAAAAAGAATTCAAAAAGATATAATAATTGGGAAAAGAAAACAAAATATTTTAGAGAGAATTTTAATTCAATAAACAAAATAGTTATACCAACAAATTTTTCACAGAATGAGAAAACAGATTTTATTTTATTAAAAAAAAATAGTAGCGGTTCTACCGATATTAAATCAATATATTCATATACTGTTTTTACAAATATATCAGACCATTACTTATTATTTTCTGATTTTATATGAAAGTCTTCAAGTAAGAAATAACTTAATGCAGATGACCCATTATAATGGAATACTTTATATTTTTTATGAAAATATTTTAATCTTAAATAATTAAATTTAGTTTCTCTATCTCTAACAAAATTATTAATATCATAAAAATTAGATGGTAATACAATTTCTTTTGAGAAATATAATAATTTATTACTTTGATGATTATTATCTATTACATAAAGAATATTATTACCCATAACATTATTCAATTGTCCAACTACATTAATAATATTATTAAAATCATTGTTATCTAAAATTATTATATCGTTATCTACTTTAATTTTATTATTATTAATAATATAATCACCTATAAATAATGAATTTTTTATATGAAAATCATATTTATTATACATTATATCATGTGCTTTAATTTTTAATTTTTAATTTTTAATTTTTTATTTTTTTTATAAAATCATTTATAATAGTTTTTTCTTGAATAGAGTAAAAATTATAATATTTTATAGTATCATTCATTCTATCTTTAATATTAACTTCAATTGGATAATAAAGAGATAAATCCAGCTTGCTGCTACTAATACTATTTGATATATTATATACTAATAGATGAACAATATAATCATAACTTTCATATCCACCTACCATACAACAAGTAAAAAAAATAAAAAGTAAATAATCATCAGTATTATTATAATTTTCTAAAATATTAATAATTTGATTATTTTGCGTGATAATTTTATTATAATTAATCATATATTATATTATAATATATTATATTATTTTTTGTATTATTAGCCTCTAATTTGTTTCTGGTGTAATTATTTGTTAATTGTGTAATTAATTAACATAATATTATTAATTGTTTGACTAATTTCTATATATACTATATTATTTAAGAAAACATTTGTAGATAAATTATGGTCAATCATATATTTTATAACAACTGGATTATCGGGAAAATTAATATCAATAATTGTTAATTTAAATTTTTCAATAGAATCATACATAATATTATCTTCTAAAGTTAGTAAATTACCTATTGTATTTTTCATTAATTTTCTAATTGTATTACTTTCATTCATATTATTTTTTAATACTAATTCAAAAATAAAGATTTGCGAGTCGTCTTCAACTGTACGATAGGTATATTTTGATTGTTCTGATTTCTTTTTAGAAATATTATAATTTATTTCATAATTATAACTCATATCTTATAATTACTAAATATTTTTATTTTTGAAATAAATTGAAACAAACATTTAAAATATTTTTAACTCGGTGGCGATGCGAATATCTTATTATTATCAAGACCTATATAAAAACAACAACACATAGCATATCCCATGTTATTTTTTGTAAATTCAATATATAGATTTTCACTGCGTTGTGTAGAATTTGAATATTCTTTATTTATTTCTCCTTCAATATTATAATTTACTGGTAATTCAGATGGAAAAATACTAACTCTAGCTTTATATGTATCAATACTATTTAATTTTATATTATCATTAATAGTAAGAAGATGAGAATATTTTGTATCCTCTATTTTCCTAAAAATTTTATTTTTAATATTTTTTCCATTAATGATTAATTCAAATAAATATTTATTATTATTATTGGAATCAGCAAATCCATGTATACTTTTAATATATTTAATATGTATAGGTTTTGTTTTAGTATTTAAGTTGATAACAACATCTGACATCTATTATAATATTAGAATATATTTTTAAAGTATTTTATAACTCGCTATAAAAAATATTATTAATTTTTTTCAATTATAATTTAAGTAATGAATAATATTTCATGTCATTTAATAGGATTAAATCCATATAATAAAAAAGAATTAATTGATACGATACCAAAAATAATATTTAATGTTATTGATTTGGATACTATTAATATGGAAATTTTAAAAACTCCTGAAATAGATAAAATGTATAAACAATATATAAAATTAAAAGAAGATAAAAATGATAAATTTAAAGAAGTTGATAAAAAAATGAGTACATATTGGGAAAATAATTTTATTGACATGATTCAAGACCAGGTTAAACCTAAAAAAATAAATATATTAATTGGACAAAACAATCATTATAAAAGCCTCGCAAAAAAAGTTCCAATTATGTGTACTAACAAATTTATTATTAAAACAACTGATATGGATACAGAAATAAAATCGTGGATAAAATATAACTTGGATACCTATCAAGAAGATATTATTAATGGTAACTTTCCATTAGAATATATTAATTACGACCAATTACATAAAAAAAGAAATGCAATTGAAACTACATATAAAAAAATTGGTTATATTGAAAAAAGTTTGGAACAAGTTAAAACAATGTTAGATTTACTTGGAAAAACTAAAAAAACAAAAGGTGCTGAATTATGGATTAGTATGAAAGAACCATATAATGTTAATTCTTTGATTCATCCTAAAAATAATAATATGATAACTGCATATAATGACCCAACCAATGCAATCTTATCATCTATGAATATAGATAGTACTATGGAAACCATCAAGATAAATAATCCAAAGAAATTAAAAACAAGACGATTTGTTTATATGGTAGATAGTAATACTTTTATATCAGAAGATAATAATAAATTTTTCTCACAAGTTCCTGTTAAAATATTAGCTAAACAAAAAATAGATAATGTATATGACTTTCTAATAAATGATATATAAAAGAAAATTAATATATATTTTTATATATGTCAGATTCTAATTTATATATTAATGAAAAACTAACTACTGAACATAATGAAGAGTTTAAATGTGCTATTATTAATAGTAGCAGTTCTGTCGATATTAATTCGGTAGATTGGAGAGATCCAGAATATTCAAGGAAAGTTTTAGAATTAGGTTTAGTTTCATATGTAGATACTAATACTGATAATTTTGTTCAAGTAATGGCAGAAGGGCTAAATGTAGCAAAATATAATATAGAAGGTCTTCCAATTAAAACCGAAATAATAGCAGATTATTATTCTCCATTAATTACAAATACTCATAAACCAAGCTATGCATATAATATGTCTTATGTTGATTTTTCTAATCATAGAGAATATATGAATGAAAATAATATGAATCATTTAGGTAATTTATTTAGTGTTAATGGGGATATTATTTATTCAAATGCAGTTATATTTAAAAATCGTATTGAATCACACTCAGATTCAATGATAATGGATATTATCACAAAAGAAGATTTAAAAAATATACTTTATAATAAGGTTCATACTTTGATTGTAACATGGGATGAAGAATGGAAAGAACAACGTGTAGTAGGAGATTTACATAATTTTGCGAATGATTTCTTTGATAATGAGAAGATTTACAAAGTAGAATTTGCATTTTTAAAATATAATATTAATATTTGGTATATAATGATTGATGGCGGTGATATGAATTTATTAGGGAAATTATTAAGAAGACCTATTGAAAAATGTATTATATTTACAATGAATACACATGATTGTAGAGGTAGTTTATCATTAGATGAAGTTAATAAAATTATAGCATTATCAAAAGTACTACCAAATTTTAATGTACCATCAGAATATAATCAAGAGACTACTGATAATATTGGTCGTACTATAGTATGGAATAAATATAAATTATTAGACAGACTATATTATATGAATTGTGAGTTAGAAACTAATAATAAATAATTTATAATATACTAATAATGGAAGAATTTGATTTAAATTTTGATACTAATATAGGTACATCTGTATTTAAATTAAAAAATAATATAGATAATAATTCTGAATCTGAAATAGACTATGATAAAATTTTAGATAAATTAGATACAACTGAAACAAATGATACTAAATTGAATGAACGGTCAAATAATATTAATATGAATCATTTTGCTAGAAAATTAGAAACTAAATTAGATAATATAAAAAAAGAAAGAAATAAAGACATGTTCACAGATGTAAAACGAATGCCTACTAAAAAAGAAGTTGATAGTATAAAACTTGTACATAAAGAAGTAAAACCTGATAAGAAATCTGTTGAAGATTCACTACAAATATCAAATAAATTTGAGCACAAAGATATTATTATTTATATTGTATTATTTATTATATTAAATAGTAAAATATTAATTGAATTAATTTATGATAAAATATCAATTGCGCGAGAAAATCCTTATCCAAATCTAATTATTAGAGCGTTAGTATTTGGAGCTCTCTTATTTTTAATTAAAAAATTAAACTTAAACTCATAAATAAAATGTATGACATTATAAATATCTAATTATTTATAATGACAAATAAACCAGATAAGTATGGGGATGATAGTTTACATGAATCTTGGTTAGATAATAATATTTTTCTTCCTATTGCTATTAAATTAGTTGATCCATTACATTGTATGGGATTAACACCAAATAATATAACAATAATTAGTACAATGTTTACTTTTATTTCAATTTATTTTCTTCATATTGGAAATAATTATTATGCAGCAGCAACTTATTGTTTTGGTTATATTTTAGATTGCGTAGATGGACGTATGGCTAGAAAATATTCAATGGGAAGTGATATAGGGATGGCACTTGATGCAACTTCGGACATAATTTCTAATATTGCATTATTTGCATATTTATTATATACCAAAAAGGTGAATCTTGAACTATTTATAGTATTACTAGTTTTCTCTGTTTTAATATCATTAGCATATGGATTGAATGAAGCAATATCAACCTATAAATTAACAGGTAGTGATAACTTTTATAAACGTAGGGTCATACAATTAAAAGATAAAAAAGATAATAGATTATTATATAATATGTTTTTAGATATAACTAATTCTAGTTATAAGACTTATAAATCTTTCTTTCCTAAATATGATGAAGATAAGATTTATTATTGGTTATCTACATTAAAAGAATTTGGACCAGGAACATATTGTGTATTAGTTACATTTATGTTACTTTATATTAAAAAAAAATAATTATTTCAGTCTACCTAAAATAAATGATAACTTTGTATAAAATAATAAATTATGATATATTATAAAATCTAAATATTATGAAGATAAAATTCATTATTAGTTATAAAAGAATTTAATCAAGCGTTTAATCAAGCGTTTAATCAAGCGTTTAATCAAGTGTTTAATCAAGCGTTTAGTCAAGTACTGCAATACTAGCATCATCAGGCGTTCCAAATTGTCCAAGCCATGTTCGATGTGCCTCTATAGTTACTTTTTTTAGTGCAATATCTAATGATTCGCATGTTGCAATCGTATCAATAAGATATCCTGGAAGGGTAGCTTGTTTATTGACATCTGTAATACCATCGCTCATAATGGCAACAAACTCATTATTACCAAGTACTGTCGAGCTGACATGAGGAGTGCATATCATTCCATGAGGTACATATGTGAAATCAGCGAGTGCGCGAGACACCGAAATATGTCCTGCTTGACAAACCAGATAAGTCTGAGGATCATAGTCAACAGTTGATACTCCACATCTCATTTTCCATAGAATATCATAATTTTCATATCGAGAGTCTTTTATTAACATATCTTGATTATTTGGATCCGTAATAAAGATGCGAGTTTTAAGCCGAGTCATATAAACCGGATACATTGCTTGTGGTCCAAGACTATGCAGACGGTTTGCTTCTTCCAGACTATCAGGTGCATGATTTGCAGAAATAGTACGACTTGAACGAGTAGCCTTATCAATAATATAAATTGGAGAATCACCAACGTTTGCATGAATTAGACGGCTTTTTGTTCCATCTGCTTGAACAAAACAAAAAGCAATTGATGCAGTAGAACCACCAGATAAACCCTGAAAGCGATTGTGAATATTCTCAAAAAGTTGAGTAAATTCATGGGTCCATATTGCATCGGTCCGTTCAATCCATGTACTATCTCTTTCAAGAAAGTATTGATAGGTTAGATCACGTGCAGTAGTAGCTATAATATCACCTTTAATACCATGACCATCCCAAACTGCGATGACAGCAATAATAGTATCTGTTTTAGGAACAGACAATGTAAAAGCGAGTGTACAGTCCTGACGGGAAGACCCATCAGTTGTATAAGAAGAACTTTTAATCATAGAATTAGACATTAAAATTTGTATTTAATAATGTGTTACAATTTAAATTTTCAATTTTTTATTTGACAAATTACTAGTTTAATTTAATGATAATGCAAATTGAATAAACCAATAGTAACAAACAATTTATTTGGCTTAGATTATGACTTAATATAAATACATTTTATTTATCTTTTGTGGGATATGAGGATGATAATCAATAATCTCATCCCAGTCTTGTTGTAATGGATATTCAAACTCTTTCTTATATTTCATATAAACTATTTCGGGAACTTTATTTTTATTTTCATATAAACTTCTATATAGATTCAAATGATAAGATAAATCATATGATGTATTTACAATTATATATTTAGTAGTATAATTGTATTTAGCAGCAAGTTCTTTTAATTTATTTCTAGATAAGTTATTACTATATAGTCCTTCTACAATAGTATAGTTACCATCTTTTAAGCTTTCTTCTAATTTTTTATTAAATTTAGTTCCAAAATTATCTCTAGAAATAATAATCAATGTATTGCCTGCTAATTTATTTGCTAAATGACTTTTGCCTGAACCCGGATAACCACTAATTACTAACATTACTTTTCTTTGAGGAATAATATTAATCTTAGTATTCTTTGAGTTATTATCTAATTTATATCCTCTTATATTATAACTACCGCTAGTCTGATTTAAGAAATATTCTTCTGGTGTCATAAATTGGATACCTATATTTTTAGCAAATTTTAAATCAGTATCATATTTATCAGATTTACGTCCAGCCATATCTCCAACATAAAAACTATCTTTTTTTTTAATATTAAGATTTTCTTTTTCTAAGAGATGCTCGTACATTCCAATACGAGGTTTTCTATAATTATCATCTTCTAGCGCTGCAATAAATATAAAATTAATCCCTAATTTAGAGTGGATACTATCTATTTTTTTTAAGAAATCATTATTATTATATTTTTGGTGAGATGTTCTTTTTTGATTTGAAAATATAGTAATAAGATGATCATCTGATAGTTTTTCTAATTTTGATTTTATAGAATAAGGCATTAATTCCCAATCATTTAGATTTTTAGGAAATATATTACCGGATTTAGGTCTTATAAGTGTATGGTCTAAATCGAAACTAGCCATTTTAACCATTTTAGAAATATTAGTAGTATAATAGTTTTTGTATATTAGCATTAATTATAAATAATTATATATTTTTAATAATTAAAAATCAATATTTTGATATAAAAAGTACGTAAAATATATTTTTAATAATGAAGATTGCTATGTTTGATTCACAATGGGAATATAATCTAGATACTCCCTATATGGAACCTCTTGGTGGTACTCAAAGTGCAATATGTTATTTTCTAGAAGAAATGAAAAATAGAAATCACGATATATATTTTTTTAATAAACGTACTACTATTGAAATATATCGAGATGTTCCACATATTCCAGCAACTAATTACATAGAATATATTACAATGAATAACTTGAGTTTTGATATTGTTATTGTTAGTTGTATGGCTAATGAATTATTAGAAATTAAATCAAATCTTGGAGGAACTACTTTATATTGTCTTTGGACAGGTCATGATATTGACCAACAACCTTCTAAATTATTAAAAGATGATAAATTAAAATCATTAGTTGATATGTATATTTTTGTAAGTGACTGGCAAAGAATGAGATATATAGTAGAATACAAATTAGAATATAATAAAACATATATTATGAGAAATGGAATTGGAAAACCATTTGAAAAATATCTTAATATTCCTCTTATTAAGAAACCAAATTCAATGACATATTGTTCTATTCCTTGGCGTGGCTTAGAATTAATGATTCCTATTTTTAAATCACTCAAAACAAAAAATAAAGATGTTACATTTAATATTTATTCTGGAATGAATATTTATAAACAAGAAGAAATAAAAAATACTTCTAATAATTATGATGAATTTAAAACAATGGAAGGAGTCATATATTCATATGGTGTAAGTCAAGAGAAATTAGCAAGTGAATTAAGTCAAATCGAGTATCTCACTTATCCAAATACTTTTCAAGAAACTAGTTGTATTACTGCATTACAAGCAATGGCTACAGGTTGTATTATAGTAACCTCTGATTTAGGTGCATTAAAAGAGACTATGAATAATATGAATATATATGTAGATATTAATATTCATAATTTTAATTCAACTAAATACATTGAAGATTTTGTAAATAAGATGAATACTATGATGAATCTTCCTAGTAATATAAAAGATATGATAAGAGAGAATAATAGAAAACATATCAAAGATAATTATACTTGGGATGTGATATGTGGTAAATTTGAACAAGAAATTCAAAAAATTGCAACTAATCATAAGAATTATATTGAAAATGAGTATAAATCTTCATTAGTAGAAGCTATTAAATTATTTGCAGAAGGAAAATTTATAGATGCATATAATATTTTTAAAAATATATATGTATTTAATAATCTTTATGAATATTATATTGTGCGATTGAATATGGGAGTATGTTTATTTCAGTTTAAACAATATAATATGTCAAAACAAATGTTTAAAATATGTAAGAAAATAAAGAATGATTTTAATGTAAATAAAAATTTGGCATTATTAGAATTACAACGTGAAAATATAAATAAATTTTTAAAATATGGACGTGATGCTATTAATATTGAATTTGATAGTTTCTTTGCAAATTTGATGGCTGAAAAAATGGATAATTTAGGAATGTATCATGAGGCAATAGGTTTATATAGTGCTATTATTCGGATTGAACCAACTAATATTAATTGTTTAAATAATCTAGGTAATATGTATTTATTATTTTTATCTCAATTAGATTTGATTGAACAAACTATGAATGAAACATATATAAAATCTCTTGAAATGTCTATTAAAATGAATGAACCTCGAAAGAAAGAATTAATTCTATCTAATATTATTTTTAATAATCTTTATAATTGGAATTTAACAGAAAAAGAAATATTTAAAAGAGCAACTGTATGGTATAACTATTTTCCAAAAGATAATAATTTACTATCTATTGTTAATAAATATGATAGAAAGAGTAAAATAGAAGGTAGAAAATTAAGAGTTGGTTATATTTCAACTGATTTTATTACTCATCCTGTTGGATTTATGTTTGAATCAATCTTAAAAAATCATAATATGGAACGATATGAGTTATATTGTTATGATAATTCATCAAAGAGTTCTAATGATGTAACATCTAAAAAATTAAGAGAATATAATAATGCAATCTGGAAAATTATATGTGATAAAAATGATATGGAAATATTAGAGATGATGGTACAAGATGATCTTGATATTTTAGTAGATATGATGGGTCATACAAGAAATACTCGAATGAATGTTCTTCAATATAAACCAGCTCGTATAATAATTTCTTATTTTGCATATCCATCAACAAATGGTTTAAATGAGATAGATTATAAATTTACAGATAAATATGCAAATCCACCAAATACCCAAAAATATTTTACAGAAAAATTATATTATTTACCAAATGGTTTTCAATGTTATACACCTCCACAACATATTGATGGGGCTAAAAATTATAATCGTGATCCAAAATATTCAATTAATTTATGTTGTTTTAATAATCCAATTAAATTATCAATTCCAACTATAGAAACATTTAGCGAGATTATGAAGCGATTACCCCAAGCTAAATTAGTATTACGTTATTGTTATTACAAGTCAAGTTATTATAAAGAAAGTATCATACGATTATTTGAGCGTTATGGTGTTGAACGAATAAGAATTGATATTGGGTTTGAACCATTATTAGATGCATTAAAGGCATATAATAATATTGATATAGCGTTGGATCCATTTCCTTATAATGGTGGTACAATTAGTTCTGAGGCATTATATATGAATACACCATTTATAACACTAGCAGGAACAAATTATGTTTCTCGTGTGGGGGTAAGTTTATTGAGTAATTTGGGGTTAGAACAATATATTGCAGAGACTCGTGAAGAGTATGTGGAAAAAGTAATTAAATTGGCTAATAATATGAATGAATTAAAGACATTACATCAAACATTACGTCTTCGAATGTTAAACTCAGATCTTGCCAATGCAACAAGTTTTACAAAACACATAGAAGAGGCATATGAGGATATGATAATTAAATTTAATAAAAAAACTATTTATAAGTCTGACTCATTAATAATATAAATAGGTTAGTTTTTTTAAATATTTTTACACCTTTGCACATTTAAAACGCCGACTTTTTAAATATGTAAATTATTTATAATAATATATATATATATATATATAAATGAATATAACTTGTTGTTATTGTAATAATAACTTTGATTTAAGATATCTTACTATTCACACTATATTAGCTCATCATAAACATGAAGAACCAACATATCATGAGTATAAATATATAGAAAATAATCCATCAATATATTATTCAGTTAAATTTTTATATGATGATAATTATATAAATACATCATATAGTGATGAAATAAATAAAAAGATAATAAATGCTATAATTAGAAATGAACCAATAATTACGATTGAATTTATTGAAAATAGTGTTAATAAACAACATTTTATAAATTTACAAACAATGAAGATAATAAATATTACTACAAATTGTTGTAATTGTTTTGAACCAGAAGGAATATATGATTTAGTCATATCTATTGATAGGGTTCCTGTTTATAAATCTATATTAATAAATAATTGCAGTGACCAAATTTATCCATTAAGAACTGAATATTTTAAACATTTATGTATTGTACATGATAGATAATCAAAAGTAAAACGGTATAATTACACTGCATGTGAAGCGGATATTTTACTAAATTTTGGAACAAAGCTAATTGCACCTTTATAAATATTGAAAATTATATAAATTAATTTCCTTTCATAATAATATATAATGACCGATCAATATTCTACAAAAAGAAAATATATCTCAAATAAGATTAAAGAAATAATCGTAATGAATCAGAATAATAAATGTGCTAATAAACCATGTAATCCAGCAGCTAATCTGATGGGTTATATGTGTTTATTATGGCAATGTAATTATGGAAAATTTGATGAATCTGGATATCAAATTGATCATATTAGTGAATATTGTAATGAACAAAATAATAATATAACTAATCTACAAGCATTATGTCCAAATTGTCATGCCGTTAAAACAAAACGTTACATGACCCAAAAGAAACCAGTTGATAAACCACGATTAACTAGCGATGAATTAAGTCGAGGTGTTGCTTATATGGATGTTGATAGTGAACATTCTCGTGATGGATTTACTAATACAGTTTCTAAAAAAAGAAAAATTAAATAATTAATTTACACGCATTATTACCAAATGAGATGATACTGAACTAGTACCACATGCATTTATAATAGAGTATAAATTTTAACTGCTGATACTGAAATTAAACCGCTTAAAAAAGTTCCCCAAATCATATCAATAATAGCTTCCATCATACCAAAATTATTTATTGAAGCAAGATTAGTTCCATCATATATACCATATATAATGAGACCCAATATACAACCCTTCAACATTATATTATAATAATTAAAATTTTTATCTGTTATTGCTGGCATTACAATAAAATAATAAATAGCTAGTGTTAATAACAAGTATGCCATGATACCACCTATTATTTTATTAGTATTATTACTAATAGCAGTACCATTTATTTTATTAAACATATTACTATACATATCTTTATTTAACCATAAAATTACTGGTAAATCTATAACTAAAAATAAAACTAAGATTAATATATATATATTTAACATTATATATATTAAAGAAAATTATTTATTTAGGAGAATATAAGGATCTGTTGAACCAAATCCACCATCATTACGACTTGTATCACTTAAATAATCTACAACAGAAACTTTAATTGGTTTTAAATTAGGTCCAACAATTTGAAAATGTGCTCCTTGATGTAATACTGCACCATTCTCATCAAAACATCGAACTTTTGCCATAAGATTACCACGATAACCCGCATCAATAATACCAACAGAATTAGCTAGTTGGAAACTAGTCTTTGATAATGATGAACGAGGAACAAGATAATAACTAGTATATTCATTCGTAGTAAGATCAATCATCTCACACTTAATTTTAAAATTAACAGTACCTACACTAAGAAAATTAACTGGGATATCTTCAAAATTATACAAATCAACACCGCTATCACCATCGTGGTGACTAGTAAAACTTTTATAATATTCTTTAATACGTGGGTTAGAGGAATCAATCAAAACATTAAATTGATACATTGGTTTAGGAAATGACATTAATAATATTACTATTTATACACAAATAATAATATTATCAATTTTTATAATTAACGAGGTTACGAGTTAATTATACCAATTGCTGCGAACAATTTTTCAGCTTGCTGCAAAATATTAAATGGTATAAATATTTACATATATGATATATCTAAATCAAATATGGATATTTCATAAATAGAATGTGGATTTTTCATAAATCATATACACTAGCCATTAAAAATGTGGATT
>Ga0164292_10000077_pt1 | contig 60232 bp, 48 predicted proteins | sample GEODES117metaG_FD_111486 | JGI IMG/M metagenome (GOLD analysis project Ga0164292, IMG submission 111486) | Eutrophic lake water microbial communities from Lake Mendota, Wisconsin, USA - GEODES117 metaG | ecosystem: Environmental > Aquatic > Freshwater > Lake | place: USA: Lake Mendota... | reverse complement strand
TCTAATACCGATTGGACAAACAATATAGTCCAATATCGGCTATCGCCTCATTGTACTATTTGTTTGATACCATCGGCATTTACCACTGTAAGATTTATAAAATATTGGCATATTATATAAATCCATTGGTATAACACGGGCTTTTATCAAAACTCAGCATTCACATCAATATGAATACTGTATTCTTTGCAGGAAAGATAAAAGCTGTTTGGTGATCTCAAACAGCCGCCAGCTTACCGAAAAATTGAAAGCATTTCCGGATGGATTTGATGAAGTGTCGCTGTTAAAGAAAGAAAGAAAGGCCATGTACCAAAACAAAGAATTCGATTCTACATTGGGAAACTTAGGTTTATTGCTAGCATAGTTCTAATTACCTAGTTATATCCCTGCAGCGCTAAAAAACAATAAGGATCGATGGAGCATTGAAAATCGATTTCACAAGGTTCCTCAGCCATTTCTAACGCCAGCACATGTTTGCACTCGCGCATTTGCCAAAGGAATAAACGGGTTTCGGGCTCGGCATGGAAAAATAATTCAGGTAAAATTTCTTTCAACATCCCTTCCCAGCAGGCATCCTTGAATTTTTCAGCCTGTGATTGGTTTTTAAAACTTTCATTGCCCTCTTTCTCACAATATTGCCTGCTAGCAAAACCACTGGCTATTACCAGTAACACTTCCTGTTGTGCGGTTTTGCGTGCCATGAGTTAAGGTTTTTATCTACACTTATAGACAGCAAAACGAAGCAATCCTAACTTTTAGTATTTTAAAATAATTGTTAATTCTCCTCAAGGTTACAAAAGGGCATATTTAGCATGTGCAAACAACATAATAGGATGATCAAAAAAATCATCTTCGCTTATTCAAAACAATAAAAAATAAGGAATCCTAATAGGAGTAAGTACTTTCTTAAACTTACCCGCTCCTGATATGGCAATAACAAGATGGATTTCTATGGCTAGAACAGGCTATTTCTTCAATAAAAAGAGCAGCGGAATTTCAAGTCGCTTATGCCAGGCCTCCTCACTGTGGTTTTCTCCGGGAAAATACTTAGTCATCCAATTAACTTCCGTATAACCCTTTTCAATCATGATTTCATCTGCTTTCTTTTGAAGTGGCGGATAAAGAGCATCTAAGGTTTGATCTCCGTAATCAAAATAAATGTGATGCGTTGCAGGGTTTGGTAGTTTAGCTTTGAGGTATTTATAAAACGCTCCGGGGATAGGATTCCCCTCCATGGCAAAAATACCCGGCCAATGTGTACTCATGCAAGCTGCTCCACCAAAAATCTTAGGGTATTCACATATGGCGTACATGGAAATAAGTCCACCCATACTACTACCGGCAATGAATGTATTTGCCTGTTCTGGTTTAGTAGCATAGGTTTTATCGATATAAGGTTTCAGTTCCTGCACAATGAATTTTAAATAATTATCCGAAACCGGTTTAAAACCTTGATCAGTTCTCCCCATTCGTTTAAGCGCTGCCGTTATAGTGTCTTGCTCAACTTTTGTTAAATAAGAAAATGGCTTTTGTGGAAAATAATCGGCATGACGTGTTTCACCTCCATTCCAGATACCCACAACAATCATATCCTTAATTTTCTTTTCCGCTGTTAGTATTCCAACAACCTCGTCCACTTCCCAGGCGGTACGATTCCAGGTAGTTTCGGCATCAAAAAGCATTTGTCCGTCGTGCATATACAAAACGGCATATTTTTTTTGAGGGCTGTAACCATCAGGCAGCCAAACGTCAATATTACGTGCGCTTACGAATTTAGATTTAAAACTATCCACTCTGTTTATTGTGCCCGATGTTACTTTCGGTATTTGTGCCTGTAATGCATTGGTAAGTAATGCCTGTATAAAAAGGCATAAAAAAATAAGTTTCATGTGATACTTATATTAGCTGTTTCAAAAGATGGTCATTCCTTTTTTCGCCGCTTGAATATTATCGCAGCATTTTTATTCAAGTCACCCGAAAACCTGATTTCATAACGGTCGCGACCATCCTGCACAATCAACAATCCAGTATTGGGCGAGATGCTACCCAGGTTTTCGGCAAACATGATCATTTGCAATGAATCGCCCATTTCTGGCGTAAAGTAAACCATTTCGGTAATTGGATTGGTGCTCAATGTTTTTTTCTCCATGATGATACGCCCATTCAAAATTACACTTACCACATCGCCATCCACTTCGCCGTTATCGTATAAAGTGAGTTTAACGCTGTCGGTTTTGAAATAAACGGTTTGTATGGTTTCAATACTGCGGTTGCCGAGGTTGGCTTCAACCGTTTTATTTTGAGTAACCGTAGGTTTAGCAGTTACCACAGGAGCAACAACTACAGGTGCCGCTGCTGTTGTTTTAGGTACCGCTTGCTGAACAGTTGGCTTCGGTGCTGGCTTTGGAATTGTTTTAGGAACTACGGCCATTTCTTCCGGTTGTTTCCTTGAAGGAACCGGCTTTACATAAACTTTTTGTTTTGATGGCTTTTTTACAACCGGCTCATAATTCTTCCTGCTGTTAAAATTAATCGCTGTTGCAACAAGAAATGACGTTTTCAGTATCTCATCATTTTCTATTTCGGCGGTTGGAGTTTCTTCTTTTAACTGAGCTGGAAAAAGTTGATCTTTGTTTATAATCTGCAACTGTGATAAATCTTTCAGCAAAGCAGATGAATCAGGCTCCTTCAGTTTTTGTAAGGTCATATCACCTGTTGGGTTGCGTTGGCCTTTTTCAACCCTTGCCTTAAAAAAACCGGTCAATTCTAATTTTTCAGCATCTTCAACCAAAACCAACGTATTTATCTGACGCGCTTTCTTGGGCAATTCATCCCGAAGGTTATCAAACATGAGTTTGTCTTCTTCAAAAACATATCTGTTTTGATCACGTGAAATTTTTAACGATTTGATGGCAAAATATTCTTCCCCATTTAAATAGAAATAAATTTTCGAATAGCCGCTAAGGTTACCACTACTATCAGCAATAACCATTTCATATTTAAGTTTTTTCTGACTGGTTTCCAGTTTACCCTGCCAGGTTCCTGCAATTTTAGATGGAGGTTGGGCAAAAACAAAACACGGTAAATAAAAAAGCAGTAAAAGCAGTTTATTCATGGCCGTTGTTTTTTGCTTTGAATAAAATTTTCTTACGTAGCTATAGCAGTTGTTTCACAACATTAGCCACAATATGTGGCCTGCCCAAGGTATAATAATGCAGCACCGGAACCCCGGCTTTTTTTAATTCCTGCGATTGCTTGAGCATCCACTCTGTTCCAATTTTTTCAACATCGGCATCCTGCTTGCATTGCATTATGGCTTCAGAAAGTGGAGTAGGTATATCTATATGAAAAGTTTTAGGTAAAAGGGTAAGCTGCTTTTTGGTATAAAGTGGTTTAAGGCCTGGTATAATAGGAACCATAATGCCAATTTCCCTGCATGCCTCTACAAAAGAAAAATACTTGCTGTTGTCGAAAAACATCTGAGTTACAATATAATCGGCTCCCGCATCAATTTTTGCTTTAAGATATTTCAGGTCGCTCTCCATGTTCGGAGCTTCAAAGTGTTTTTCCGGATACCCGGCCACTCCGATACAAAACTTGGTTTGAGTGCTGTTTTTCAGATCTTCTTCCAGGTAAATTCCTGCATTAAGGTTGGATACCTGTTTAAGCAAATCTACTGCATAAGCATGTCCGCCAGGTTCCGGTTCAAAGCCCGATTCATTTTTAGCGGCATCGCCACGAAGCACCAATACATTGTCGATTCCTAAATAATGCAGGTTGATCAGCGCATCTTCAGTTTCATTGATGCCGAAACCTCCGCAAATCAGATGTGGAACCGTATCTACATTATATTTATTCATGATGGAGGCGCAGATGGATTCTGTTCCCGGCCTTTTGCGTACGATTACTTTATCAAAAGTGCCGTCGGCCTTTTTCTTGAAAACATGCTCACTCCTGTGGTAGGTTACATTGATGAAAGAAGGCTTGAATTCCATCAGCGGATCAAGATGCTGGTATAACGACTGGATGCCCTTTCCTTTTAATGGCGGAAGGATCTCAAAGGAGATCAAAGTTTTATCGGAATGATTGATATGGTCGATTACTTTCATATTTGCAAAATAAGGTAAAGATAAAGCCAAATAAAAAACACCATATCAGATTTCGATAGCCCTTTTTCTAAAGCCTTCCATGGTAAAAAAATCTTAAACCCTCGAAATCTGTGGTACAGCCGGATACAAAACGTATTTTTGTACAAATAGTTCAACCTTGAGTTTAACCATTCAAACCCGAAACCTCGTAAAAATATACGGCAGCCGTACGGTTGTAAATGATGTTTCATTTAATGTAAGTCAGGGTGAGATTGTAGGTTTACTGGGGCCAAACGGTGCCGGTAAAACCACTTCCTTTTATCAGGTGGTTGGCCTGGTTAAGCCTGATAAAGGTGAAGTATTGCTCAATGAAGTACCCATAACTAATCTACCCATGTACAAACGCGCCAAAATGGGTATTGGCTATTTGCCACAGGAAGCCAGCGTTTTTCGCAAACTCAGTGTGGAAGATAATATGAAAGCTGTGCTGGAAATGACCAATCTCAAAAAAGCCGATCAACACGATAAATTAGAATCGCTTCTCAACGAATTCCGGCTGCAACATGTTCGTAAGAATAATGGCGATACCCTTAGCGGTGGAGAACGTCGCCGAACTGAAATTGCCCGCGCACTGGCAGTAGACCCAAAATTCATCCTCCTGGATGAACCCTTTGCAGGAGTAGACCCCATCGCAGTTGAAGATATCCAGGAAATCATCGCCAAGCTGAAATTTAAAAATATTGGCATCCTCATTACCGACCACAATGTAAACGAAACCCTTTCTATCTGCGACAGGGCTTATCTTCTGATCGACGGGAGTATCTTTAAACATGGCACCGCAGAAGAACTGGCAGGCGATGAACAGGTACGCCGGCTTTACCTGGGTCGGAATTTTGAACTCAAGCGTAAAGATTATCTCCACCAAAAAGCAGCTCAGGAATAGCGATTGTTTGTACCGGCTATCTGATGATTTTTTTTTATCTTTCGTTGATGAAACTGCTTTCCCCCGCTATTTCAAGGCTGGCAAGGATGAGATTATGGCGTATCCAAAATTGGATCAATAACCCGGTTGCTGTTCAACGGGAAGTTTTACAGGGACTTATCACTTCGGCACAATACACCGTTTTTGGAAAGAAATACCAGTTTTCAACATTATTTTCCCTTCGGCAATTTAAGGAAACCGTGCCCATACATGATTATGAACAGCTTCAACCCTACATCCAACGGATGATGGATGGCGAGCAGAATGTACTCTGGAATAGCCCGGTATCCTGGTTTGCCAAAAGCAGCGGCACCACAAGCAACAAAAGTAAATTCATCCCTGTAAGTGAAGAAAGTTTGCAGGAAAATCATTTTCAGGCTAGTAAAGATGTACTTACCAATTACTATAAATATTTTCCTTCGAGCGACTTATTAACCGGAAAGGGTTTGGTAGTTGGTGGTTCGCACCAGATCTATCAGCTGCAAAATGATATCCAGTATGGTGATCTAAGTGCCGTTTTAATGCAAAATACCCCTTTTTGGGGGCAATGGCTTCGTACTCCTGAACTCAGTGTAGCCCTGATGGATGAATGGGAAAACAAAATCGAAAAACTGGCTCAGATTACCGCAGAAGAAAATGTTACCTCCCTTGCCGGTGTGCCTACATGGACCTTATTATTGTTGAAAAGAATACTCGAAATCAAACAAAAAAATACCATTAAAGAAGTATGGCCCAACCTGGAATTGTATATCAACGGAGGTGTTTCGTTTATACCTTACCGGGAACAGTTTGAAAAAATCATCGGCGCCCCCATCAATTACCTGGAAATTTACAATGCCAGCGAAGGTTTTTTTGCCGGTCAGGAACGACCTGAGGATGATGGTATGACCTTGTTTACTGAACATGGGGTTTTTTATGAGTTTTTACCTGTTGAAGAATATGGAAAACCTAATCCGAAAACAGTTGGTCTTGATAAAGTTGAAGTAGACAAAAACTATGCTTTGGTAATCAGTACAACAGGCGGACTTTGGCGTTATCTGGTGGGTGATACAGTCCGGTTTACATCGGTATTCCCGTTCCGGATTAAAGTTAGCGGACGACTCAAACATTACATCAACGCATTTGGGGAAGAGTTAATTGTAGATAATGCCGATATGGCAATTGCTGAAGCAGCACAAAAAACAAATTCCATTGTACGGGATTATACCGCTGCACCGGTTTATTTTTCCGATAACAGCAACGGCGCTCATGAATGGTTCATAGAATTTGAAATCCCTCCTGAAAACCTCGATACTTTTTCGCAGGAACTGGATAGCGCTTTGAAAAAAACCAACAGTGATTATGAAGCCAAAAGGTATAAAGATATTGCGCTCGGTTTACCCATTATCCAAAATGTCAAACCCGGAACCTTCCAGAACTGGTTGAAAAGTAAAAACAAAGTAGGTGGGCAGCATAAAGTGCCCCGCTTAAGTAACGACCGTGATATAGTTGAAGAGATTATTGATCTTGATTTTTAAACGACTCCCCTTAGATTTAACCCGTTGTTTCGATTTTGAGACTAGTTTTTTGATCTCAAATCATTTTTTGAGGCGACACCCGAATGTAAGCTTTCGAATTTTTTTTCTTTATTCACGAGCAGGCATCTGCAAAAAACAAAAAAAATGAAACAATCTATTTTTCTGCTGACTATGATCAGCGCCTTTATGTGCTTTAGTTTTCTTACCGCAATTCATTCTACCACCACCATTGATCCAAACAACCGTTTCGAGTTGGGAAAGAATAAACACGGAAAATTTAAAGTACAGTTGAAAAACCTTTCTAACCAAAAGATTAAAATCTACCATGCGCCTATTGATGGGGGAAGTCATTCTCCTCAGGTTGTTACACCTAATCAGCAAGTAACTGTAAAAGTTGAGGCTAATACAGCACTGTATATTGAAAACCCATCTAATGATACGGTTACCGTAAAGTTGAAAGTAACGGGCGACCTTGGCCTCAGCATGGGTTATCAAAAATGAACAGCAAGACGAATAACAGCATGTTGGTTTGAAAAAAGCTGGAGTAATCCCTTTCTGCAGATCATCTGAATTTGCAGTATGGATCTGCAACGGCCGGATGATTAACATTGATAGTACTTTATAAAAAATGCTTTAGCGCTAAAAAAGACATATCACACTTGATTGTTTTTAGATACTTTTGAGACCGAATCATTCTTTGGGGAGTACTTCCTTCAACTAAAAACATGATTATGCCTTTATTAACAGGAAAAGTTGCTATTGTCACTGGTGCCGCACGTGGAATCGGTGAAGCCATCGCTCTTAAATTTGCCGAACATGGTGCTCATGTTGCCTTTACCTATGTAAGCGAAAGCAGTGCTGCAAAAGCATCTGCCTTAACCGAAAAACTCATTTCTTTTGGCATAAAGGCACAAGCGTTCCAGAGTAATGCGGCTGATTATGCTGCTTCAGAACAATTGGTAAATGAAGTGTTGCATAATTTCGGACAGCTGGATATTTGTGTAAACAATGCCGGAATATCAAAAGATAACCTGCTGCTTCGCATGACACCTGAACAATGGGATGAAGTTATGCTGATAAATCTCAAAAGTGTTTTCAATATTACCAAACAGGTAATCAGGCCGATGATGAAAGCAAAAAGTGGCAGTATCATTAACATGAGCAGTATCATTGGTGAGATGGGCAATGCAGGACAAAGCAGTTATGCTGCAAGTAAAGCTGGCATCATAGGATTTACCAAAAGTGTGGCCAAAGAACTGGGCAGCAGGAACATTCGCTGCAATGCCATTGCCCCGGGATTTGTAGAAACAGACATGACCAGTTATTTAAAAGAAGGCGAAGCTGCCCAAAAATACAAAGCAGGAATCCCATTGGGAAGATTTGCCACCGGGGAAGATATTGCAAATGTGGCCTTGTTTCTGGCTAGTGATATGGGTAGTTATATCACCGGGCAAACCATTAGTGCCTGTGGCGGATTGAATATTTAATAAAATCTTTCGTCCTTTTACAGCGTATTATGACGTGTTGATGGTTACCTTCACTATATTATTTTTCCAAATTGTTAATGAAAAAGTACTTTTCTTCTATAGGTTCCGATATCCCTTCATCCATTGTAGTTTTTTTGGTGGCCATCCCCTTGTGTCTGGGTATTGCAGTAGCCAGTGGATTAAATGAATTTAGCGGCATCATTGGTGGTATAGTTGGGGGTATAGTAGTTGGGATGATCAGTGGAAGTCAACTCAGTGTGAGTGGCCCTGCGGCAGGGTTAACCGCCATTGTTGCCGCAGCCGTATTGAAATTGCCTGCTGTTGAAGCGTTTTTTCTCTCCGTAGTTATTGCCGGGGTTATTCAAGTAATAATGGGGTTTTTAAAAATGGGTGTTATTGGCGACTATGTACCCAACAGCGTTATCAAAGGGATGCTGGCAGCCATTGGAATCATCCTTATCCTGAAACAGATTCCTCACCTTGTTGGCTATGATGTTAATTTTGAAGGGGATGAAGCTTTTGTTCAATTAACCGGTGAAAACACTTTTTCATCGCTGGTGTATTCTTTAAACCACCTTACGCCATTAGCTTGTTTGATCGGTATTGTTGGTATTATGATATTGATAGTTTATGAAACGAAATGGGTGAAACAACAGAAAATATTTCAATTGCTCAGTGGACCGTTATTGGTGGTGATTATCGGTGTAATTATCAACAGCCTCCTTACTGAAAATGAAAACTTATTGATAGCAAAAAACGCCCATTTAGTGAATATCCCGGTAGCAGGGAATGCAAATGAGTTTTTTTCTTTCTTTTCATTTCCGGATTGGAAGTATTTGACGGATGTAAATGTTTGGATTACTGCTATTACTTTAGCCCTGGTTGCATCGCTCGAAACACTTCTTGGTATTGAAGCGGTTGATAAAATCGATTCCATGAAAAGGGTATCTCCACCCAATCGCGAATTAATGGCTCAGGGTGCTGGAAACATGGTGAGTGGATTTTTAGGCGGATTGCCTCTAACCAGTGTAATCGTAAGAAGCAGTGCGAATGTGAATGCCGGTGCAAAAACCAAAATGAGCGCAATTTTTCATGGTTTCCTGATTCTTATTTGTGTTGCCTTTGTACCCAATTTACTTAACCTGATTCCAAAAGCTGCCCTTGCTGCTATACTTGTTTTTACCGGATACAAACTTGCAAAAATTTCCCTCTTCAAAGAATATTACAAAAAAGGATGGGATCAATTTATTCCCTTTGTAATTACTATAATCGCCATCGTATTCACCGATTTACTCAAGGGTGTAATCATTGGTATCATTACAGGATTGTTTTTTATCATTAGAAGTAATTTCAGGACGGCGATTTTTTATATTCAGGACGGCAAAAACCATCTGATACGGTTAAGAAAAGATGTTTCATTTTTCATCAAGCCCATTTTGAAATCTAAATTGGAAAGTATTCCAGCCAATAGCAATCTTATCATCGATCTTAGCAAAGCAGAGTTTATCGATAAAGATGTAATGGAAACAATTAATGATTTTTCTAAACACGCCCATTTGAAAAACGTTCATGTATCTATCAATAAAAGTACATATAACCAATCGCATCAACAAGAAGACCCAATTGTGTATAAGCCTGATGATATGGCACATTAATCAAATCATATTAAACAAAAAACAATGATCAATCCTTACGAAAAATTATTATTTGAAAACAAAGCGTGGGCTTCCGAACAGGTTCAAAATGATCCTGAATTTTTTAAACGTTTAAGCCATGTGCAAACACCACAGTTTTTATGGATCGGGTGTAGCGACAGCCGCGTTCCCGCAGATAAAATAACCGGTACCCAGCCAGGCGAAATTTTCGTTCATCGTAATATTGCCAATATGGTGGTTCATACCGATCTCAACCTGCTTAGTGTGCTGGAATACGCTGTGGTTTATCTTAAGGTAAGCCATGTTATCGTATGCGGGCATTATGGATGTGGTGGTGTGAAAGCAGCAATGGGCAACCATTCTTTAGGGATTATCAACAAATGGCTGCGAAACATCAAAGATATTTATAGCATACACAAAGATGAAGTAGATGCCTTTACCAATGAAGAGGATAGAACCAATAAATTAGTGGAATTGAATGTGATGGAACAAGTGATGAACCTTGCCAAAACCAGTATCATCCAAAAATCCTGGAAAACAGACCAGCTGCCTCATCTTCATGGTTGGGTTTATGGCCTTGATGATGGAATCATCAAACCCGTTTGTGATATAGAGGCAGGAACACCTATCGATCCTTTGTATGAATATGATAACCTTTGATTTATTGTATCAGCTTAGCATTTTGCTGTAAACAAAATGGTTTAGCCAAAGCCTAATCATCTGTAAATTGTTCCACCAAAAAAGTGATCAATGCATTGCCAAGAGGTATTTGTAGTTCATAATCGCTGATATCTGTTTTTGCTGTGTCATTACGTTCCAAACGGTATTTATAACCATGCACTTTTACCGTTTTAGATTTGCCATCGTTTGACAAACCGCCAAACATAGGGTTATTATGCAAAGCATTTATCATCCCCAGCATTGGCAAAATACATATTCCCCCATTCGGGCATAGAGAGCATTACTGGAAAGGGTTATAGTCATTTGTTTATCTGGGCTACATCCTTTATAAACCCCATGAATCCTTAGATTGTTCGAGACCCACCGGGTACTCATTACTTTATCCTGTAGGCTTATCGACCGACAAATTGTTTATTTTAGAAGGAAGTGATTTCAGGATCAGCCTGCCCAGATGAATTTGAACTCCTATCATGGCTTGTTGCAATGCAAAACGGGCATCAGGGTAGTTTTTTGCGGCATACGCTGCTTCAACCATTTGTACTTTCACAAACGGATCAGTTTTTCCTTTAGAATGGTATAGTACCCATCAATCTGAAACCATAAAACAACAGCTAAACATATTCAAATGATAACTTTAGTATTCCTGAAAATTGTACCTAGGTTTGTAGTTGCACAATTAAAACCTCTTCCTCTTCCAATAACAGGTACGCATAATCGTAGCAACAATAATATACTGTTCCGGCTTTATGCGTGTTCAAATGAGTAATGAACCGAAACTGGAAACCTTCCTGTAAAAGATTTTCTCTGGTCACTTTTGCCAATGCGGGCCCTTCAGCAATGATGCTTTCCATTATCCTGCGATTCTTGGTAAGCGCATGATTGATATTGCGGACCAGGTTTTTAGGAACAGCTTTCAGCTGGTTGTTAAACTGATTGCGGCAATAGTCATCGCAAAATTTCTTATCTGTACGTCCACGCAGGTTTTTACTACATTGCCTGCACTGCGTAAATAAAGTTAAAGTCATTGGCTGATTATTTTCAGCTACGAAACTATCTGATCCGGGAATGTTTCAACTGGTGTTTTAGCCGTTTACAAACAGTTATTTTCTGATGTAAACAGTTAAAAACCGCATAAAGGTTTTCTTCATTCTCATATTTGTATCCGGTTTTAAAGCGCTTAAAAACAAACATTTTATTATTCACATCAAAAAAGTATCATCATGTATTCATTAAGAAACAAAGTACAGTTGATTGGCAACCTGGGTAAAAGTCCTGAAGTACGTAACACCGAAAAAGGTAAAAAACTGGTTAAATTTTCCATGGCTACCAATGAAGTGTATACCAATCCGAATGGCGAAAAAGTAAAAGAAACCCAATGGCATAATCTTACAGCCTGGGGCAAACTGGCTGATATCGCCGAAAAATACCTCAATAAAGGAAGTGAAGTGGCTATTGAAGGTAAGCTGATCAACAGGGAGTATACCGATAAAGAAGGAAATAAAAAATGGTCAACCGAAATCCAGATCAATGAAATGGTCATGTTCAACGGTAAAGGAAGTGTTTAACGTTACAACCGGTTCCGGGTGCAGGGATACCCCAGCTGAACAGCGGTAAATTTTTACTTGCTTTGAAAGAAATGTAAGTGTGAAGGGGCGCCGCATTTTGCAGGCGGCGTTCCCTGTTGCCTGGACTCCTTTTAACAATTATGCTTTAATTTGTATCATGCAAAATGAAAGTATACAGAATACTGCAATGGAATTTGCTACAAAGTTTATTCAGCAAAGCAACAAAGCGGTTTTTTTAACGGGAAAAGCGGGTACGGGTAAAACCACTTTTTTGAAAGATTTGAAAACAAAGGGCTTAAAGCAAACCGTAATTGTAGCTCCAACCGGTGTTGCCGCTATCAATGCCGGAGGAACTACCATTCATTCTTTTTTTCAACTTCCTTTTGGACCTTTTATACCTGCAAGGAATTTTCATGAGAACCCTTTTGCACAAAATGCCGGTAAGTACCGGCTTACTGCCGAGAAAAAGTGGCTGATGCAAAGCATGAACCTTCTCGTTATAGATGAAGTGAGTATGGTGCGTGCCGATACCCTGGATAGTATAGATGCGATACTCCGTTATTTACGAAAACAGCCATCACTTCCTTTTGGCGGTGTACAGATTTTGTATATCGGTGACATGTATCAGTTGCCTCCGGTGATAAAAGACGATGAATGGAAACTACTACAGCCTTATTACAATTCTGCTTACTTTTTCAGCAGTAAAGTTTTTGCAGAACAGCCTCCTGTTTATATTGAATTGGAAAAGGTTTATCGTCAAAAAGATCAGGCTTTCATTAACTTACTCAACAAAGTAAGGAGCAATGAAATGGATGAAGAAGGATATGAATTGCTACAAAGCCGCTACCAACCAAGCTATGAGCCTGAAGTTGATGATTTTCATATCAGCCTAACCACACACAACCACAAGGCAGACGCAACAAATGCGTTGGCTCTTGAAAAAATCAAACAGGCACCAAGGTTTTTTAAAGCCGATGTAAAAGGTGATTTCCCCGAAAATGCATATCCGGCTGAGGCAATGCTTTGTTTAAAAATTGGGGCAAGGGTGATGTTTCTGAGAAATGATACTGAAAAAATCCGCAGGTATTATAATGGTAAAATTGGTGTTGTTGAGAAAATAGACGAAGATCAGATCAGCATTCGGTGCGAGGATTCTACAACAGAAAGTATTCAAATCAAAAGAGAAGTTTGGGAAAATAATCGTTACCTGTTGAATCAAAAAACCCGTCAACTGGAAGAGCAAAGTATTGGTTCTTTCACGCAGTTCCCTTTACGATTGGCATGGGCGATCACCATCCATAAAAGTCAGGGACTTACTTTCAATAAAGCCATCATCGATGCAGGGCAGGCTTTTACAGCCGGTCAAGTTTATGTGGCGTTGAGCAGGTGTTCCAGTTTGGAAGGATTGCTCCTGAAAAGCCGCATTACTATACAAAGTTTATTAACCGATCCCAGGATTGTAGAATTTACGCAAAACCAGAAAAGATTTGCTCCCGATCATAACCTGTTGCATGAAGCAAGAAGATCATACCAACAACAACAACTGCTTCAGTGTTTTCATTTTGAAGAGCACCTGAATCGATTGAAAGAACTAGAAGCATGGACCTTGGAAAATCAGGTTTTTGAAGCGCCAGTTGCTGAATGGCTTAATTATCAGATTGAAAGCATTAAACCACTGATTCAATATGCATCCAGGTTTTCACTTGAATTGAAAGATTTATTCATATCTGAAGAATTGCCTGATCAGAACCCAAACCTTCAGGATCGGATTTCAAAAGCATCTCTATGGTTTGATACAGCTCTCGAGAAAGTTATTGCATCCCTGAAAACCAGTCCTGCCGACACTGATAACAGGTTACATGCCATAGAATTCGATAAAAGGATGAACATAGCTTATGAAAAGCTGTGCGAACACCAACATATTCTTCAGGCCATCCGTGATAGTTATCACGAAAACCAGTATCAGGAAGCTCTTAAATGGCGGCAGATGACTCCTTTAGGAATCAGTGCATATTCCGCACAAGCCAAGCAATTTACAGGTGAACTAAAAAATGCGGAACTCTTTCTGCAATTGCAGGAAAAACGGAATGAGCTTGCTGCAGCGGCTGATAAAGCCATTTACATGATCTGCAGTACCGAATCTTTGAAATTGATGGCAGAATTCCTGCCTGTATCAGCGACTGAATTGAAGAAAATAAAAGGGTTTGGAGAAGTTAAAGTGAAACAGTTCGGAACTATTTTTCTGGAGATCATTGAGTCTTACTGTACAAAACACGATATCCCTTTAACCCGTGATATGGTGCCGGAAAAGAGGTCAAAAAAGGCGAGGTCAAAAAAAAATAGTTCTGCAATCGAAACCCTATCCATGTTTAAGGAAGGTAAATCCATTCCTGATATCATGGCCCTCCGGAAATTAGCAAGAAGTACCATTGAAGAGCATTTGGGCTTATTTCTGGAAACCGGTGAGTTAAGTGTTGATGCCCTGATGAATGAAGAAACTCAGGCTTTGATTAAAATTCAATTGCAGAACCCTAATCTAGAAGGGCTAAAAATGATAAAGGAAAAACTTCCGGAAAAAATCAGTTATAGTAATATACGATGGATGCTGGCTGCTATGAAAAAGGAAACTCTGGGGGCTAAGATTGTGGAGTAGTTCTTCCAAAATCATCCTGTAATCTTACAATATCATTTTCATCGCTGGGATTTTCCGGATCAGTATGCATCCATATTTCTGCAACGATCCCCCATTCATTCAAACCAACTAAACGGTGGCGTTCGCCCATTTTAAGTTCAATGGTTTCTCCGAGAGAAAGTACATAAGGCTCTTTTTCAAAATCATCCTCACTACGGATTACCGCTGCTGCTCCATCGATGAGGCGCCAGATTTCTGCCCGGCGATGGTGATATTGCCAGCTCAGTTTGCATCCGGGTTGTACAAGTAGTATTTTGGGGCTTAATTTTCCTTCACTTAATACAGATCCTGACAATTCCGGGAAAAAAAGTGCTATGAACTTAGGAGCATCTTTTTCTGTAAGTACAAAAAAACCTCCCCATGGCCTATCCTGATCAATCTGGTCTACATTAATGTTATTACGACTGAGCAGTTGCACAACATCGGAGAAAGTTTTTTCTTTTAAGGTCATACTCTTTTTTTGGCGATTAGCGTCCCATATAAAGCATTAGTATCTGTACATCACTTGGGTTTACTCCTGAAATTCTGGAAGCTTGTCCGAGTGTTTGAGGCTGTATCTTTTTAAATTTCTGGCGCGCTTCATTGCTGAGGGATACCAGTTTTTCATAATTGAAATTGTGTGGAATCTTCAGGTTTTCAAGCTGGCTCATTTTCAGTACAAGATCTTTTTCTTTTTCAATATAGGTATCGTATTTGATTTGTATTTCAGCCTGTTCTATGCAATCGGAATCGTATTCTTTCAGTATAGAACCAAGTACAGGCATGGCATTGGCCATTTCTTTCAAACTAACGCCTGGGCGTAGTAGCAATTGTGCGGCTTTTTGTTTTACTACTAACGGTGCAGAATAAACGCTTTCAAGATAGTCTTTGCTTTCATCAGGTGTAAGGCTGGTATCCTGAAGGAAATATCTCAAGGCCTCCACCTTATTCATTTTCTCTTTCAGCAGGTTCATCCTGTGCTGGCTGGCCAATCCTAACCGGTAACTCAATTCGGTGAGGCGAATGTCCGCATTGTCTTGCCGCAATAACGTTCGGAATTCAGCCCGGCTGGTAAACATGCGGTAAGGTTCGTCGGTACCTTTATTGATGAGATCGTCTATCAAAACACCTATATAAGCTTCGCTTCTTTTTAAAACGAGGGCTTCCTTTCCGCTTACTTTAAGATGAGCATTGATTCCAGCCATTAATCCCTGGCAGGCAGCCTCTTCATATCCGGTTGTACCGTTGATTTGACCCGCAAAGAATAAATTGCTTACCAACTTGGTTTCCAAACTGTTACGTAATTGTGTGGGTGGAAAGTAATCATATTCTATAGCATAACCGGGGCGAAACATCTTACAATTTTCAAATCCCGGAACCATCCTCAGAGCTTGTAGCTGGATATCTTCTGCTAAAGAAGTAGAGAACCCATTAACATATATTTCAACGGTATTCCATCCTTCTGGTTCTACAAAAAGCTGATGCCTGTCGCGTTCTGCGAATCGGTTTATCTTATCTTCAATGCTTGGGCAATATCTGGGACCAGTTCCCTGGATACGTCCCTTATACATTGGGCTTGATTCGAAGCCGCTTCTCAATATTTCATGAACAGCTTCACTGGTATAAGTGATCCAGCAGCTTCGTTGCTGGTTGGGCTCGAGCTTAGGTTTTTCGAGATAACTGAATCCAACTATTTCATCATCACCTTTCTGTTCTTCCATTTTACTGTAATCCAAACTGCGGCCATCAATCCGTGGTGGCGTTCCAGTTTTGAGCCGATTGCTTTCAAAACCTAATGAAACCAGTTGTTCGGTTATCCCGATTGCCGCTTTTTCAGCAACCCTGCCACCCCCAAAGTTCTTCTCGCCGATATGGATTACCCCGTTTAGAAAAGTTCCGTTGGTAAGCACAACTGCATCTGCAAAAATTTGGTGGCCCAATCCGGTAACTACTCCTATTACTTTATTATCTTTTACGATCAATTGGCTTACCATATCCTGATAGAAGTCAACATTCGGAGTTTGCTCCAGCATTTCCCTCCAGGTTTGTGCAAAAAGCATTCGATCGCTTTGAGCTCGGGGACTCCACATAGCCGGACCCTTACTTCGGTTAAGCATTCTGAATTGGATCATGGTTCTGTTGGTTACCAATCCACTATACCCTCCCATGGCATCAATTTCTTTTACAATCTGCCCCTTTGCAATCCCGCCCATAGCCGGATTACAGCTCATTTGCGCAATGGTTTGCATATTCATGGTAATCAGCAGCACCCGGCTCCCCATATTGGCTGCTGCAGCAGCAGCTTCGCAACCTGCATGACCCGCCCCAACTACGATGATATCATACCCTTTAAACATAGTTGGTAAAGTTACTACGCCCTTAGCTATTGGAAAACTTAATGAAGAAATTAGTCAATAATAGTATGAAATGAATTGTTTCATGTGGAACAGAAATGGCTGAATTGAACTATTGTTTCACGTGAAACATTATTCAAAATATTTCTTAAGATAAAAGTCTTCTTTTGTACGCATGATTAACTTTTGAGGTTTCTTTTTATCATCATACCCGCAAAAATGCAAAACCCCGTGAAAAATTACCCTGTGAAGCTCATAATTCATAGAAACCTTAAAGGTTTTTGCATTTTCGCGAACCCTATCGATGCTGATATAAAGTTCTCCTTCAATTATAGCAGGTGCTTCTGAAAGGTTGAAACTGATGATATCGGTGAGATAATCATGTTTCAAATAAGACTGATTCATTTCAAGTAGAAAATTATCCGAACAAAAAACTATAGATAATGAATGTAGCTGATGATGCTCTTTAAGGCAAAGAAAAGGTAAAAAAGTTTTCAATTTTATTCTTCCTTTTAGTTGAAATTGGGCTTCAAAAGCAAAACTAACCATGGGTTTAATTTTTCCCATTTCCATAAACATAACTTTAAGGATGAGCTATCTTTGTTCAGAGATTGATACCATAAATATACTCATGTATAAAAAACTATCAGAAATTAAAATCGGGCAGAACGTAATTATCAAAGAGTTTGGCAACGATGACTTGTTTCTGAAGCTGATGGAAATGGGATGTATACCCGGCGAAAAGGTTACTGTTGAACAAATTGCCCCCCTGAAAGATCCCATTTCAATCACTGTTTCCGGTTACCTGTTAAGTCTTCGGCTTGATGAAGCTGAGCACATTCTGGTAGAAGAGGTGTAATTTTTTTTCTATGAAAATCGGACTCTACTTTGGTTCTTTCAACCCCATCCATCACGGACACCTGATTGTTGCCCAAACTATGTTGCAAGACACTGATTTACAAGAGGTTTGGTTTGTTGTGTCGCCACAAAATCCTTTTAAAAAGGCTGCGTCACTTTTGAATGAAAATCATCGGTTTCAACTTGTTGAACTGGCTATTGAATCAGCACAGGGATTAAGAGCCAGTAAAGTAGAATTCAAATTACCACGCCCCTCTTTTACCGTAGATACGCTTGCATACCTTAAAGAACAATATCCTCAACATGAATGGGTGATCATCATGGGCAGCGACGGATTCAAAAATATACATCAATGGAAAAATGCAGATTACCTTCTAGCCAACTATGCCATTTACGTTTATCCTCGTCCGGGTTATACCTTAGAAAACCAGAAAAACGCATCAGTAAAACTGATAACTGCCCCATTACTTGAAATTTCGTCTACCCATATTCGTTATCTAATCTCCTGCAGAAAATCTATCAGGTACCTTGTTCCCGAAACTGTTGAATCAGAAATCAACCGGCAACATTATTACCAGTCAGCTATGGAAAACCCAGCCAAAAAATAAACAGCCTAATACGATAAAAGGGGCCGGAACTTTTGTATAACGTAAGAGGAAAAACGTTGTTACGATCACCAGCATGCTAATGATGCTTGTTTTGTTGAAATCCGCAAGGGGTATGTCGTGTAGCAGATAAAGAGTAGCAGCCCACATCACCCCAACTACCACCGCATTGATGCCTTCAAGTGCTCTGTAAACCACCACATATTTTTTCAGGTACTGCCATACCGGAAAGAAAAACAATACCAATAAAGCACTGGGCAGAAAAATAGCGATAGAGCCAATAACACAGCCCAGCAACTGCATATCCTTTCCCTGTTTTTCTAAAACCATGCCACCTGCAAATGATGCCACACTGAAAACCGGACCAGGAATTGCTCTTACCATTCCATAGCCCGTAAGCAGATCTGTTTTCTCAATTTTTATTACTTGTTTGGATGAATCGGCAAAACGAGGTTCAGTTGGCCTTGCTACATACTGATCAAGCATCATGGGTAATAACACATCGCCACCACCAAAAACAAAACTTCCAAAACGATAAAAATTCTCAAACAGGTTATATGCTTTACGGTTTGGCCATTCTTGCTTTCGAGCAGTTTCACTCAACGCCCCTGCGATTAAAAAAATGATTACGAATAACCAGATATTCGTCCACCGGATCTGCTTTGGTTTAACCTTTTCCTGTGCCGGTATCCTTTTGTTACTGAAATTAGTGGCTATTCCACCTGCAATAATCAATAACGGAAAAATCCAGGGTGTTTTAAACATCAGGTAAGTTGCTGCCATAGCCACTAACATGATAATCTGTGTAATAAGGTTGTGGATACTGATGCCAAAAGCCCTTACTGCTGCATAAGCAAGAAAGCCGATTGCCATAGGTTGTATGAAAGTAAAAATACTATTGCTGAGTTCCTGATGCTGAAAGGAAGTGAGCAGAAATGAAAGAGCGCCCATCAGGATACAAGCAGGTGTTATCCAAATAAGCAAAGTAATCACTGCAAGTGAAACCCCCCCCCTTTTATACCCGATCAGAGTAATCAATTGGGTGCTGGATGCACCGGGTAGCAACTGACAAAATGAATAATATTCTACCAACTCTTCTTCTGAAATATACCTGTGTTTTTTTACAAATGTTTTTAACATCATCCCAAAATGCCCTTGTGGCCCACCAAATGCAGTTAGGGTGTATAAAAGCACTTCTTTTAAAAAGGGGATATGTCGAAGTAGAGTCAAGCTTTCGTTTTAATGATGCCTAAGTTATGTTGTAAACATTACTTCTTCAAGCCTATTTCCTGCAGTCGCTCATCGAGGTATTCACCGGCCGTAATATCATCGTATTGTTTGGGATGCGTTTCATCTACACAATGATTTAAACAACGCAATGACATTCCTGCTTTAGGGTGTAAAAAAAATGGGATTGAAAAACGGCTGGTATGCCAGAGGCTGGTGTCGGGATTAACCACTCTATGGGTAGTACTTTTCAATCGATTGTTGGTGAGGCGCTGTAACATGTCGCCAACATTTACTACTATTTGTTCTGGTAATGCCGTAACCGGTATCCATTCACCCTGATTATTGAGAATTTCTAATCCTCCTGCAGATGCACCTACCAACAAGGTTATGAGATTTATATCTTCGTGTTGTTCGGCACGGATGGCCGAAACAGGTGCCATCGTAATCGGTGGATAATGTATAGCACGTAAGATAGAATTGCCCTGTATTACCTGCTCATCAAAATAGGTTTCTGGCAGTTTAAGATAGATGGAAATTGCCCTTAGTAAATGGGTGGCTGACTGTTCAAATTTCGTGAAAGCATGATCAAAAGTAAGGTTGAACCCGGGCAGTATATCCACTTTTACATTTGGTGGATAATCTGCATCAGAAGATTCCACCTGCCCATATTGGAAAAATTCTTTGAGATCTGCAGCCTGGCTTCCTTTTGCGTGCTCAGTTCCGAAACTGGTATATCCACGCTGACCCGCCAATCCGGAAATTTCAAATTCTTTTTTCTTTACCAGAGGCAAAGAAAAAAACTGTTGTACGAAGCGGTACAAATTATCAATAAGCTCGTGCGACAATCCATGGTTTTTTACCGCCACGAAACCTACTTCTTCATAAGCCCGGCCCAAGTCTTCAACAAAGGCTGCTTTCTTATCAGGATCATCACTCAAAAAATTTGCTAAATCAACCGAAGGAATAGACATAATTGATCAATATTTAGAACAACGAATGTAGATTTGATTATGAAACCATACAAAAGTTATTTCAGTGGAATTAACTTAAAGCAACCCTTATTTCTTATCGCCCTATGTTTATCTATTTTTTCCGGTCAGCTTTTAGCCCAAACCGATTACGGAGATATTCAAAACTGGGCTGCTCATCCATGGAAGCATGATCCTTCGGATAGTTTACCAAAAGCACTTCAGGCAAATTATGTAATTGATTCTTCAGTAGATGTTTTTTTTATTCATCCTACCAGTTATACCCAGCAAACATTTGATCAGTGGAATGCAAGTTTACAAGATGCTCTACTCAACAAAAAAACAGATGAGAGCAGTATTTTATATCAGGCTAGCGTTTTCAATGCTTCCTGCAGGGTATTTGCACCAAGGTACCGTCAGGCGAATCTCAAAGCTTTTTATCTTGATTCACTAACAGCTAAACCCTATTTTGATACGGCATATGCTGATATTCAAACCGCCTTTCAATATTACCTGGAACATTTCAACGGAGGCCGACCCATCATCATCGCTTCTCATAGCCAGGGCACTCTTCATGCAGCCCGTTTATTGAAAGCATTTTTTGATGGCCAAAACCTGAATAACAAACTGGTTTGTGCATATCTCATCGGTTTGCCTGTACCCATAAATTATTTCACCCACATTAAACCCTGTACAAATGAGTTTGCTACCGGTTGTTTTGTGAGCTGGCGCACCTATAAAGACGGGTATATTCCCGAACGTGTATCTCAAGAAAGTTTTAAAGCTGTGGTAGTTAATCCGCTCACATGGACGATGGGAGACAGTATCGCCTCAGCTGATCTCAACAAAGGTGCAATCCTTCGCAATTTCAATAAAATTGTACCTCACGCTGTTAATGCACAAGTTCATGGGAATGTGCTGTGGAGTTCTAAACCTGATGTTCCCGGTAAAATTTTCTTCACCCAAAAAAATTATCATATAGGTGATATCAATCTCTTTTATATGAATATCAGGGAAAATGTGGCTACCCGCATCCGTTTGTTCTGGAAATGATGAACCCCATTACAATCCATATTGGGCACTGATGGCTAACATGCGATCTATCGGTTTCTTTGCAGCCAATCGTAAATTTTCATCCATCGTTATCTCTGGTATCTCGTATTTCATACATAAATACAGCTTTTCGAGTGTATTCAGTTTCATATACGGACAATCATTACAGGCACAGGAATTATTAGGTGGTGCCGGAATGAAGGTTTTATGTGGACTTTCCTTTTGCATCTGATGCAGTATACCTGTTTCTGTAGCCACAATAAATTCCTGCGAGGGATCTGCCTTACTAAACTTTAAAAGACCCGTAGTACTGCCTATATAGTCTGCCAGGGCTAATACCGGCTCTTCACATTCAGGATGTGCAATCACTTTTGCATTAGGATGCCTTATTTTGAGTTTCGTTATTTTTTCAACACTAAATATTTCATGAACCATGCACGCTCCATTCCAAAGCAGCATATTTCTTCCGGTTTTTTTATTGATGTATGCGCCGAGGTTTTTATCCGGTGCAAAAATGATAGGTTGATCAACTGGTAAACTCTCTACTATTTTCTGCGCATTAGATGAAGTGCAAATAATATCGCTAAGGGCTTTCATACCAGCACTGCAATTGATATAAGTAATCACCAGATGATTGGGATGTTTATCTCTGAATTGTTTGAATAAGGCCGGTGGAGCAGAATCGCTAAGTGAACAACCTGCATTAAGGTCGGGCAACAATACCTTTTTGGAAGGATTCAATATTTTAGCCGTTTCTGCCATAAAATGAACCCCGGCAAATACGATGATATCCGCCTGGGTTTTTTCTGCCTGCTGTGCTAAACCCAAGCTATCCCCGATATAGTCAGCCACATCCTGTATATCAGGTTCCTGATAATAATGAGCCAGCAGGATGGCATTTTTTTCTTTTTTAAGCTTTTCTATTTCTCCAAACAAATCGAGTTGCGGATCGATGGGAATATCAAGGAACCCTTTTTCTGAAACCAGACTTTCTTGCAGGAATTTATTGCTGTGTATATCTACCATAATATGTATTAATACTGTTTATTTATATAATCACTTACTACTATTAGGGCTGTGTATAAGTGGAAAGATCACTTTTGCTTACGCTTGTAAATTTAAAAAGTTTGTGTTATCCACGGTTGTTTACATTAAATTAACATTAGCTATTTTCCTGATATTTCCTCTTCAACAATTATTAATACTTAGTTTTAGCTGAATGCTTAAAAATCATTCCACATAAGTGTATAAAAAACCTGGTGGATAATATTTTAGTCATTTTTTAAAAATTTCCTGTGCATTCAATTGGGATAAAAAGTGTTCAAAAAAGGGGAAAGCCCATTTTTAATAAAGGGTGACTTATTTATACACTTCGTATCCAGTTTTGAAATAAAAAAAATAAGCCTTTTCCACAGTTAAGTTGGTTTATTCACAAACCTGTTGTGGAATAACAGAATAGGAACAAATCTAATGCAGAAATAAAATCTTTTATACTTTTTGCGAATTCCTTTGCTGTAAAAGATCCTGCATGGTTTTCCACAATTTGTCAATATCCTTTTTTACCCTATTTTTGCTCTCCAAAAAATCATATACTGTATTATGCAAATTATTCAAAGTATTCGTGATAAAGGGGCAGCCATTGTTATTGTTGTGATCGCCCTTAGCCTGATCGGTTTCATTTTGATGGATGCCAGGCAAGGAAGCAATAACCTTTTCAGTTCTATGGCTACAGATGTGGGCAAAGTTAACGGGGAAAAAATTGAACTGGCCGACTTTAGCCGTCGTGTTAAAGAAGCCGATGATATGCAGGCTCAACGTAGTGGTCAGCGACCCAGTGGAATACAAACGTACCAGTCGCGTGAAAATATGTGGAATCAGGTTGTTGCCGAAAAAATATTTTTTGCTGAAGCGAAAAAGTTGGGTATCGAGTTCACTGCTAAAGAACTCTCCTATATATTATTAAGTAACGATCAGCAGAACCCATTTCTGCAAGAACAAAGTTTGAAAGATTCCATCACAGGTAAACTGGATATCAGTAAAGCACAAGCGGCTTTAAACAATATAAAAAAACTAAAAGGCGAACAGCGCGACGGCGTTAATGCACAAATTGTGAATCCGCTCAAATTGAGCACTACGGTTGCCAAATACAGCGGTTTGCTCAATGCGAGTGTTTATTATCCTACCTGGATGAAAGACAAAGAAGCAGCAGAATCGAGCAACTTTGCAAACATATCTTATGTGAATATCCCATACAGTGAAATTGCCGATAGTACCATTAAAGTAACAGATGAGGATATCAATGCTTATGTAAATAAAAATCCTTTGATGTTTAAACAGGAGGGCGGACGTAATATTTCATATGTCGCTTTCAGCCAGTCGCCCAGTAAAGAAGATAGCATGAAAACAACTGCTCAGTTGGAAGAACTTAAAACGGCTTTTCAAACCGACAGTAATTCGAAAGCATTTGTTGCGCGCAACGCCTCAACCATCGATTTTTCGGATGATTATGCGCCTAAATCAAAAATTACTGCTGCGGTTGCGGACACGCTTACCCGGATTCCTGTTGGAATGGTATATGGTCCTTATGTAGATAAAACCAATTATATTTTGGCAAAAGTGCTGGGCACAAAATCGATGCCCGACAGCGCCAGTGCCCGGCATATCCTGATTGGTGTAAATGATCCCCGCAGCGGTGAGGCTATTATGCCGGATTCTATTGCAAAAAAGAGGGCCGACAGTATCTATAACGCCATTCTCGGTGGCGCAAATTTCGCAGCATTGGCCAGCCAGTTTTCTACTGATATGAGCAACAAAGATAAAGCCGGCGATCTTGGTACTTTTGGATACGGCGCTATGGTTCCAGAATTCAACGAATTCTGTTTTACCAAATCACCGGGTTCCAGAGGCGTTGTGAAAACCCAGTTCGGTTATCACATCATAGAGCTGCAATCGCAGAAAGATTTTAAGGAGGCATATAAAATCGCTTATATCGGAAGAGAAATCATGGCAAGTGAAGGCACCATCAATAAAGCCAGCCTCGATGCTACCAAAGCATCAGCAGAAAAAAATAAAGAAGCGTTAGAGAAATATGTAACTAAAAACGGATTGAGCTTGACACAGGTTCCCAATATGCTGAAGGAAAACGACTTTTCTGTTGGTGCTTTACAGGATGCACGTGGATTGATTCGCTGGGCCTTTGAAGCTAAAAAAGGTGCCGTAAGCGAACCATTCAGTATCGGTGACCAGTTCGTGGTTGCTGTAGTTGATAAAGTGAATACAAAAGGTTTACAAGATGCCGCTTCTGCAAGATCAGGCACAGAAACCACCATCCGCAATAAAAAGAAAGCAGAACAGATCATCAAGAAACTGGGCACTAATCCAACCATGGAATCTGCTGCCGCCGCTTTCAACAAACAAGTAATGCAGGCAGGTGCCGATTCTTCACTTACTTTCAGTGCACAAATTGTAAACGGACTTGGTATTGAACCCAAGCTCATCGGGGCATCTTTCAATAAAACATTTCAAAGTAAAGTATCTCCTGTAATTGAAGGAAGTAACGGCGTTTATCTCTTGAAAGTAAATAGTATTCAGGCCAAAACGCCGGAAACACCTGAAGCAATGAATCAACAGGCAATCAACCGAAAAAACACCCTGCGTAGCCAACTCAACAATTGGTATGAAGGCCTGAAAAATCAGGCGGACATTGTTGATCATCGGAGTAAGCATTTCTAATCATTCTGCATCACGCAAGTCATTTTAACAACCGGCTCTTAAAACAGCCGGTTTTTATTTAATTTTACGGCATGTCCGAGACATTCGTAAACAAAGTAGCCGAAAGTGGTATCATCACCCTCAATTTGGAAGACTATCTTCCTAATGAACCATTGGTTGTTTTTGATATGAAAGACTATTTGTTCATGGGTTTGATATTGAAGGAAAAAGATTTCAGAGCAGCACTGAAAAATCTGGATCTTACTATTTACCAAAACAAACATGTTGCTGTTACCTGCTCTGCAGATGCCATCGTACCGGTTTGGGCTTATATGCTCGCTACCAGTGCGCTGCAACCGGTTGCGAGGGAAGTTTATTTTGGAGATGAAAATACCGTCACCCGAAAAATATTAGCGGAACAAATTGCTGCTATTCCCATTGAAAACTATACCGATAAAAGGATCGTATTGAAAGGTTGTGGCGAAAAGCCCATTCCCGAAGAAGCCTATGTGCAGATGACACAAAGGTTAAGGCCTGTAGCCAAAAGCATCATGTATGGTGAACCCTGCAGTACAGTTCCGGTTTATAAAAAAGAAAAGCCGATTTAAAACCATCCTCTTTTGCGGAAGGCAAAAATCATCCACATCGGAACAATCAGCATCAATCCAACAGAAATAAAAAATCCCCATTGGTTGTGCAGGAGTGGGATACGATCGAAATTCATTCCAAAAATACCACCGATAACGGTAGCGGGTGCCAGCAAGCAGGTAACGATGGCCATCACTTTCATCACTTCATTAAGCTTGAGGTTCACATTGCTCATGTAAAGGTCTTGAAGGTTGATCATCATATCACGGTAGTTTTCCGCAAGGTCGTTGGCCTGAATAATATGGTCGTAAATATCTTTGAAATATTTTTCTGTTTTTTCTTCGATGAGCTCACTCTCACTGCGAAGGATACCATTTACCATTTCGCGAACCGGGCCAATACTTCGCTTGAGCACAATCATTTCTTTTCGTAATAGGTTGATTTTTGCCAGCGTGCGCTGATTGGCTTGCCGCACAATCGCTTCTTCTAGATGTTCTATCTGGTCGCCTAATTTTTCCATCACGAGGTAATAATGATCCACAATGCTATCGATCATCATATAAAATAAAAAGTCTGCACCGTTCTGACGCAGTTTGCTGTTGTTGATCTTTAGTTTTTCCCTGATGGGATTGAAAACATCCCTGCTGGCATCTTCCTGAAAACTGATTACAAAATTTCTGCCGAGAACGATACTGATCTGTTCGGTTTCTACAGAGGTATTATCTGAATTGAAATAAAGCATATTCAGCACACAAAAAACAAAATCATCAATCTCATCCATTTTAGGCCGTTGACCAAGGCTGAGGATATCTTCCATCATCAGGTAATGGATTCCAAAATGGGTACAGAGTTTTTCCACTTCCACTTTATTGATGCCATCCAAATTGATCCAGGTGATGGCGGGCGAATGGAGGTAGGCAAAACTATCTTCTACTTTTGGGAGAACGGTATGCTGGCAAGCGGCTTTATCATATTCAAAAAGGGTTAACCTCACTTCAGCCGCCTCTTTCCTTTCAGGGATAATGGTAGGATTCACCTGCAACACTTTCTTAGTGCGCAGTACATCCAGCGGATTAAAAATATAATCGAGATAATTTTTTTTTCGCATGAGAGAAGGGCTGATGAGATGAGCTAATATAAGTAATTATCTCATACCTGAAGGAATAAAAAAAACCACAACATGGGTTATGGTTTTTATTAACATCAAATAAGTTTTGCTTTTTAGAATGAGGCACTTTTTGGAAACCTCGGGAAAGGGATCACATCCCGGATATTGGTCATTCCCGTTACAAAAAGTACCAGCCTTTCAAAACCAAGCCCGAAACCGGCATGCTTACAAGCACCGAAGCGCCTGGTATCGAGGTACCAATCGAGTTCTTCCGCCGGGATATGCATTTCATTCATGCGTTCCATTAATTTATCCAGTCGTTCTTCTCTTTGCGACCCGCCAACAATTTCGCCGATTCCCGGAGCGAGGATATCCATGGCAGCAACGGTTTTGCCGTCGTCGTTTTGCCGCATATAAAACGCTTTAATCTCTTTAGGGTAATTGGTGAGGATTACCGGCTTTTTAAAATGTTTTTCCACCAGGTAACGCTCGTGTTCACTTTGCAAATCGATTCCCCAACCCTCAATTAAATATTGAAACTTCTTTTTCTTATTGTGGTTACTTTCCCGAAGTATCTCAATCGCTTCTGTATAAGTTACCCTTTCAAAATCGTTGTTTACTACAAATTCTAATTTCTCAATAAGCCCCATCTCGCTGCGGTCATGCTGAGGTTTTTGTTTTTCTTCCTCTTCGAGGCGCTGCGATAAAAAATCAAGGTCTTCACGGTTATGCGTAAGCGCATATTTTATGATGTGGCGGATAAATTCTTCCGCGAGGTTCATATTATCTTCCAGATCGTAAAAAGCCATTTCGGGTTCAATCATCCAAAACTCAGCTAGGTGACGTGCAGTATTACTGTTTTCGGCGCGGAAGGTTGGTCCGAATGTATAGATATCGCTGAAGGCCATCGCAGCCAACTCACCTTCCAGTTGGCCACTAACGGTAAGGTTTGTACTACGTCCGAAAAAATCTTCTTTAAAATTGATGGAGCCATCTTCATTCTTTGGAGCTGTTCCATCTAAAGGCAGTGTGGTTACTTTGAACATTTCGCCGGCACCTTCTGCATCACTTGCAGTGATGATGGGTGTGTGGAGATACACAAATCCCTTCCGGTTGAAAAATTCATGAATGGCGAATGCCAATGCATGACGTACCCGGAAAACCGCACCAAAGGTATTGGTACGAAAACGCAGGTGAGCGATTTCGCGTAAAAATTCAAGGCTATGTTTTTTGGGTTGAAGAGGAAACTTTTCTGCATCACTATCGCCTAAAATTTCAATTTCATCAGCTTTCAATTCAACAGTCTGGCCTTTACCTACGGAAGCGATCAGGGTACCTGAAGCCTTGATACAAGCACCGGTAGTGATGCGTTTCAGGGTTTCATCGGGAAAGGCGCCTAAAGCAACTACTACCTGAATATTGTTATTGGTACTGCCATCATTAAGGGCGATAAATTGATTGTTCCTGAAAGTACGAACCCATCCCATAACGGTACAGGGTATATCAGTTTGGGCAGACTGTAGCAGTTCCTTTATTTTGGTGCGTTTGTTGAACATGATATAAATTTTGCTTCACAAATATAAAAGTTGAAAGCAGGAAGTGGACTAATTACCTCGTCCCCCTGAAAATTTCCTGGGTTGGTGGCCACTATGATTCCTGCCACTGGATTGCTGGCTACCGGGCCGTTGGCCTTGCCTTCCCTGCTGAGCCGCTGGTTTAGGTGCAATTGGTCTTGCTCCTGAAAATTCGGTATGAAAAGCATGGCCAGTATTGCGGGGAATTTCTTTTCCGATCAGTTTCTGAATGTCTTTCAAATAAGGCAGCTCTTCGTATTCACAAAAAGAAAAGGCAGTGCCACTGAGCCCGGCCCTTCCGGTTCTACCAATTCGATGAACATAAGTTTCGGGTACATTGGGGAGTTCGTAATTGATTACATGGGTGAGCTCATCTACGTCAATACCTCTTGCAGCAATATCGGTAGCCACTAGGATACGGGTACTGCGGTCCTTGAAATTAGACAATGCACGTTGGCGGGCATTTTGCGATTTGTTACCATGGATAGCTTCAGCTTTAATACCGATGCGAACCAGATCTTTCACCACTTTATCGGCGCCATGTTTAGTGCGGGTAAATACCAATGCTGTTTCGATGCTTTCGTCTTTAAGAATGGAAGCCAGCAAGGCTCGTTTATCGTTTTTCTCTACAAAATAAAGCGATTGTTCAATGGTATCTGCAGTAGAAGAAACAGGAGTCACTTCAACTTTTTCCGGATTGGTAAGAATTGCATTTGCTAACGACTGAATTTCATTGGGCATGGTAGCCGAGAAGAAAAGTGTTTGGCGTTTGCCTGGTAATTTGGTGATGACACGTTTTACATCATGTACAAAACCCATATCGAGCATACGATCGGCTTCATCGAGTACAAAAATTTCGATGTCCTTAAGATTGATATAACCCTGGTTCATGAGATCGAGCAAACGACCGGGTGTGGCAACAAGGATATCAATTCCTCTTTCCAGTGCTGCGGTTTGGGGTTGTTGACCTACACCACCGAAAATAACCAGTTGTTTGAGGCGCAAACTGCTGCCATAGGCTTTGAAACTTTCTTCAATCTGGATGGCGAGTTCGCGGGTTGGGGTGAGAATAAGAGCACGTATGGGTCGTTGTCCGGCTTTGATGGCAGTGGGTTTGCTCAGCAACTGAAGCATTGGAATGGCGAAAGCGGCTGTTTTTCCGGTACCTGTTTGAGCACAACCCAGAAGGTCGCGGCCGGCGAGGATAAAAGGGATGGCTTTTGCCTGAATGGGTGTGGGCTTACTATAGCCTTCACGCGTGAGCGCTTGCAAGATCGGCTCAATGATCTGTAAATCGGTAAATAACAATTTTATGAAATTAAAATGAGTGCGGAAATGAAGCCTGGCTTCATCATCAAAATCGAGTTTGCTGTAGCAGCGATTGCGGGAAAAGTTGCTTAACGAGTTAACCGGCTTTGCGCCGCAGAAATAAATGAACTGAAGTAAAGGTAGGAAAATTATTGCCACAAAGCCAGAAAAACGTTAATATTCTATGATGAATTGGTTAAGGATTGTGGAAGTAACCGCTGTTAAGTATGTTAACACATTCTTGATCCATCTCTTTAATGAGAATAAATGTGTTATTTTCATTCTAAACGAAATGGATGCGTATTAAAATACTACTTCTTTTAATCATGTCTTTTGGTAACCAAAGTTTACAGGCACAACCTTGTTTGCAACCAGGTTCTTTGGTAAGTGTATTTAACACTACGAAGGGACCATACGAATACCTCGTTTTTAAATTTATAGCTCCCTATAATTCAAAAGGTATGGTAGCCCAGGGAAATAGCAATTTTTTTAGTCCACTCAACAACGAAAATCACACGTACCATAAAATCACATTTCAAGGAATTACAAATTTTTGTTCTGATAAATGGATATTAAATTTGCCTCAAAAAAAAATTCTGGATTTAAAAACTCCTGAAATGTTGAATGGAACAGTTGTATATCAATTTGAACTTGCAGCAGGTGCAAAAATTACGGCCCATACGAGTTACAGGCAACAGATTTATTATTTTGTAAAATTGCGAATCGAATAAGTTCTTTCATTTAATAACAAGGAATGAAGAACAAGGAATAATGAATATTGAGCAGAGAATGAAAGAAATATTTTCTTCTCAGCAATGTCTTCCGGAGGAGACGTTGGTGAAAGAGGAATGAAGAACAAGGAATAATGAATATTGAGCAGAGAATGAAAGAAATATTCATTGCATAATTGAAGTATAATATAACGGTGTGGAGACTAGTTTGTTAAAATAATTTTCTTATCTTTTGAAAAACTTACCATCATGAACATCATCCTTCGCCTTATCATCAGTGCCGTTACTGCTTATGGATTAACCTATGTGTTAAATGGAATCCATTTCACCGATTTTAAGGGAGCGGTGTTTTTTGCCTTGCTGATGGCGGTATTAAATACTTTATTAAAACCCATATTGGTAGTACTCACGATTCCGATAACGATCATAACACTGGGCTTGTTTTTACTAGTGATTAATGCAGGAATGATATTGTTGGCAGACCGAATGATGGACAGTTTAAAAGTAGATGGTTTTTGGTGGGCTTTGATTTTCAGTGTGCTGCTAACTATCGTAACCGGAGCATTGCAATCCCTATTTACCTCCTCATCGAAACGGAAATAAATCAGGGAAAATTAATGATGGCTGTTGCAGAATCCACTCCGGAATTATTGCTTGCACGTAGCTTAACGGTATATGTTCCCGGTGCGGATAAATCTTTGCTGATGATATTATTGTTGGAAGATGAGCTGGTACCATCTCCAAAAGTCCAGCTGTAAGCAGTGGCACCCGTAGAGGTATTGGTAAAGATGCAGGTAAATGGCGTGGAAATGTTATAACTAAATGCTGCTGTTGAAGGTTTGGATGATTGTCCGGATGGTCCTGCATTTGGCAAAGAAATGGCCATAACAACCGTATCTCTGATTCCATTGCTATCCTGTTGTACCATTCTTACTAAGAATGTACCAGGAGTGGCATAACTGTGTATCGGGTTTGAAATAGTTGAGAATCCACCATCACCCAAATCCCAAAAATAAATATCACCACCACCACTGCTGGTAGATTGATTAACAAATTGAACTACAACCGGAAAATTCCGGGAGCTGGTATAAGTAAAGCCGGCATTGGGTAAACTCTGCGTTGCAGGATTGTCGCTGCTACAAGAAGATAAAAAGCCAAATGCCAATATAGCCGAAATCAAAGCTGCAATTTTCATGTTTTTTAGTGAAGATACTTTTAAAAATCTGAATAATGAACAAGGAATGATGAACAAGGAATGATGAAGAAGGAATGTTGATTTGAGCCACTTCTTCTCAGCAATGTCTTCCGGAGGAGACGTTGATGAAAGAGGAATGATGAACAAGGAATAATGATCAAGGAATGATGAAGAAGGAATGTTGATTTGAGCCACTTCTTCTCAGCAATGTCTTCCGGAGGAGACGTTGATGAAAGAGGAATGATGAACAAGGAATAATGATCAAGGAATAATGATCAAGGAATGATGAAGAAGGAATGTTGATTTGAGCCACTTCTTCTCAGCAATGTCTTCCGGAGGAGACGTTGATGAAAGAGGAATAATGAACAAGGAATGAAGAGCAAAGAATGTTGAATGGTGAAGTGATTTTTGTGTTAGTTTCAGACCCGTTTATTGAAAAAGGTATGAACTGTAAAAAATCAAGTTTTAAGTCATTTTTTCCTTGAAGAAATTAAGCCTGTACCTATAAATTCCCACGCTTCCATTGCATTTTTCCTTAATAAAGAGTACTTTTGCAAAGCGGCAAAATTCAACCCGTTTTTTGTCTCCTGCTAACTTTCTAATGAGTTCTAAACCATTTCATGTGATAGAGTCTTTCCAATTTCCAAGAAAAAGCTAGCGCTTTGCAGCGAAACGCAAAAAAATGGAAAAAATTTATACCAAATGGCTTTGGCTTTTTCTCAGCTTTTTTTTAATCACCGGATTAAAAAGTCAGGTTGTATCGGTAACAAACCCTACCAATACTGTTCCCAATCTCAATACCACTTACCCTTCGTTAGCAGCAGCTGTAACTGCTGTAAACGGCATTACCACAATCAGTGGGGTTGTTGTGATCACGCTGAATCCTTCGAATCCACAGACTGCTCCGGCGGGGGGTTACGCCATCAATTTCACTGCGGTTACTTCAGGCAGCAGTAATATCATTTTCGAAGGAAATAATAACATCATTACCGCATTTACACCCCAAACAAGTGGAAGCATTACAGATGCACTTATTAAGTTAATTGGAGTGGATTATGTAACCATTCGAAATTTCAATTTAAGAGAAAATAGCAGCAATACCGGTACTGTTGCGGGAAGCAATAACATGACGGAATGGGGGATTGCTTTACTATGTTCCAGCACTACCAATGGTGCGCAAAACAATACCCTGCTGAACAACACAATCAGTTTGAATAAGAACTACCGAAACACTTTTGGTATCTACAGCAATACCAACCATAGTGCAACGGCACCTTCTTCAACTCTTTCTATCACTGATGCGGTAAATGGCCCCAACAGCAACAATAAAGTTTACGGTAATAATATCAGCAATGTGAATATGGGGATTTGTTTTGTGGGCTCAAGTGTTGTGGCCAATATGGATACCCGAAACGATATTGGTGGTACGGGTTCATCTTCAGGCAATACACTTAGTAATTGGGGTGGCCAGTCAACGTCATCTTCTTATGTAAACAATTCCGGAACTTCATATGGTATTTACCTGAACAATCAGAAAGACGAGAATGTATCCTTTAACACGATGGTGAGCGCAGTTACTTCGGGTTTAGGCATCACGTTCAGAGGTATTTATAAAGATTACAACAACCAGCCTACGGGATCATTCACTTCAACTATCAGCAACAATACCATCAGCCTTAATAGCGGATTTACAGGACCATCGGCTCTCGAGGGCATCCGATGTCAGGGCATCACTACGCCCCTCACAGCGGCAACCATCAATGTCAACAACAATAAGCTGATTAACAACAACATCTCTGCAAGTGGTACTTCACAATCCTTTTTAGGAATTGGCATTACTTGTCAGGCTGGCATTGTTAACATCAACAGTAATCTGTTCCGCAACAACAGCAGTACATCCATTTCGGGAATTAATTTGTTTACAGCTATTTCCAATACAGGTGCCGTACAAACAGCACTTAACATCAATAACAACCAAATTGGAGATGCATCCGGAGTTGCCATTACCTGCTCGGCTGCTGCAGGAGGATCGATGATTGGTATTAGTTGTCCAACAGTGGGGCAAACCGCATCAATATCTATAAGCGGCAATAATTTTCAGGGGTTTACCCAAGCGGTTGCCGGATCCGGGATTCATAATTATATCACTGTCATACATAGTCCAACCGGGCCATCAACCGATAATTTCAATAGTAATACGTTTACCAACCTGGTGGCCAATACAAGCGGTGCGGTAACGTTTATTGGCAGAACGGGTAGCATGGCGTTGAATGCAGGGCATACAGAAAATTGCAGCAACAACAGTATCATCGGCACTTACTCGAAGCCGGTAGCGGGAGGAACGGTTGCTTTATATAACAGTGGCTCAAGTTCATTAGCGGGAAATACTTTAAATCATACCGGTAACGATTTTTCTAATATTACGCTCAGTTCTTCCACTATGAATGGTTGGAATAATGTGGATGGCGGAGCTACGAACCCAACAAAAATCATCAGCAATAATATTTTTCAAAACTGGACGGTACTATCGGGTTCCAATCCGTTGGTAGTGATTCAATGCGATAAAGGTGGATTTAATACTGCTGTTTCGAATAATCTGATCAACAACATCAACAGTCCTGGCTCGGTAAGAGCCATCAACCAGCTTGCATCAGGCGGTAGCAACCTTACCTCCATCGAGAACAATGCCATATCAAACTTGAATGCAAATGAAGGCGTAGCTTACGGGATAACTGCTGGTTCTACCGGCATAACAACCCTTCAAATCAGTAAGAATAAGATTCTGAATCTGAATTCGAATAGTACTGCAACTATCGGTATTTTTCTGAACACGGGAACCACGGTAAACATCTTTCAAAATAAGATTGCTAACCTAACGGTGAACAATGCATCGGGTAATTGCTACGCGATGAATATCTCAGGTAGTGCTATAGGAGCCTATCAAATTTACAATAATACTATTGGCAACTTATTTGCACCCATTTCTGATGGTTCTAATGCCATTACAGGTATCATTGCCACATCCGTTTCTGCAAGTTGCAGTTATGATATTGCTTACAATACCATTTATATCAATGCAGTTTCTACCGGAACAAGTTTCGGCTCATCCGGAATTTACCTTGCTGGAAATAGCTCATCCGGAAACGGTTCAGCAACCCTGCGTAATAATATCGTAGTGAACACATCTGTTTCCACCGGAGGAAGTATAACATCAACGATTAGGCGCAATAATGTACAACTTGGTAATTTTTCCGGCTCATCAGACCGTAACCTTTATTATGCAGGAGCTCCTTCAGCAACCAACCTCATTTTTACTGATGGTATCACGAACAATCAAACACTGGCTTCGTATAAAATAACGGTTGGGCCTACTCGCGAATCAGGTTCATTTACTGAAATGCCTTCATTCCTAAGTACGGTTGCAACATCCGCCAATTTTTTACATCTGAATCCGGCCATACCCACACAAGCTGAAAGTGGTGCAGTAAGTATCGCTGGCATTACTATCGATATTGATAATGATATCCGTCAGGGTAATGTAGGTTATACCGGCACCGGCTCTGCTCCTGATATCGGCGCAGATGAATTTGAAGGATTGTATACAGAGCTTAATCCTCCGGTAATAGCTTATGCAGCTATGAGTACCCCGGTTTGCAGTACTGGCGACAGAACCCTATCCGGCGTTACCATAACAGATGCTACAGGGGTACCATTAACGGGCTCAACAAGACCGCGCATCTACTACCGCAAAAATACAGGCAGCTGGTTTTCACGGCCGGGTACCAATACAGGAGGCAATGCCAATAACAGTAACTGGAGTTTCACCATCGTGGCTGCAGATATGGGTACATTAACTGGTGGCGATCAGGTGCAATATTTTGTTGTGGCGCAGGACCTGATCAGCACTCCCAATGTTGGTGCAAATGCGTCTGCAGGTTTTGTTGCAACAGATGTAAATAACATCAATACTGTACCAACCACTCCGGCATCTTACGACTTACTGTATAATCTTTCCGGTTCATACAGCATTGGAGTGGGCGGCGATTTTTTAACATTAACAGCAGCATCAAATGCTTATAACAACGCATGTTCTCTTTCGGGAAATATTTTATTTGTATTGATTGATGATTCCTATCCTTCAGAAGCTTTTCCAGTTACCTTCAACAAGCATCCAGACGCGAACAGTACCAATACGCTAACCATCCGGCCTTCATTGACGTCAACTCCGGTTGTTACGGGTGTAAGTTCGCAACCACTCATCATCTTTGATGGGGCTATATATGTTACCATTGATGGAAGGCAGGGTGGCAGTGGTTCCGGAAAATCGCTTACCATCAGCAACACCGGTACTGGAATTACTGTGCAATTTATTAATGATGCCAAAAATGATGCCATCAGGTATTGTTCCATCAAGGGTCAAAGGGTAAGTACTTTCAGTGGTACCATTGTGTTTGCAACAGCTAATGCATCAGGGTCGGGGAATGACAATAATATCATTGCCAATAACAATATCAGTGAGGCAGGAAGCTTTTCCAACAACGCCATCTATTCTGCAGGAACAAGTTTCAGGGGAAACGATAACAATATCATCAGTAACAATAATATCTATAATTACTACAATGCAACCAATAATTCGAATGGCATTTATGTAAGTAGCAATAGCAGTTCGTGGACGATCACCGGTAACCGCTTATATCAAACAACAGAACGTGTTTACACGGCTACTTCAGAACATTATGGTATTTTCATCAGTAGTGGTTCGGGTTATACGATAAGTGGAAATATCATTGGATTTTCAGATGATACCGGGAATGGTAAGACGCTTATGATTGGCAATAGTGTTTTCTTACCCGGATTTCCGTCCGCCTATAATTTGAGCGGCACACCGGTTTCCATCCGTTATCTGGGAATCGGCTGTAGTTTCGACCTTTTTGGAGCTCCATCTACCATCAATGGAAATCAGGTAAGCGGCATTGCAATGTTCACTTCAAATGGAAATGCCACCCTGAATGGTATGTTCTGCGGTATTTATATAGAAAGCGGAACTGCACTCATAGGCAACCTTGCAGCGAATACCATTGGCTCAACTACAGGTACCAATTCCATTTATGTTGCCACCACAACATCAGGAGGAACAGTAGTAGGTATACGTGCTGCCTGTACCGGAAGCGCCTTAGTTCAAAACAACAAAATCGGCGGTATTGTTGCTTCGGGCACCGCTGCGAATATTTGTGCGGGATTTACCGGTATCAGCGTTGCAGGGAATGCTGTTTTTACCGTAAGCAATAACGACATCGGTAATTCGGATGTAGCGAATATCAGGATGGGTTATACCATCACGGGCGGGCTACTTTCTCAGAACGGGAATTTGGAGCCCACATCAGGTACGGCTGCAAATTTCACCGGGATTTCCTGTTCTGCTACAGGAAGCAGTGTCAACATCATCAATAATTCATTTCGGGGCTGGTGGGTTTCTACTACAAACGGAAACATCAATGGAATTGTTACGTCTAATAGCATGACAGGAGTTAATCCGTCATTAAATATCAGCAATAACTTTTTTGGAACTCCTGTAACGGGATGGTTGAATTTTTTAACCGGAAATTCAGGTGCATTGAATGGAATTCTTGCAGGTAGCTCTGGAATCAGTACCCATTTTATTTCCGGAAATCAATTTCAAGGCATCAGTTACGGTTCTGGTAATACCAATACCGGAGCCAATCGCTTCATCCTTTTATCCGGTTCTGTGAACAGTAACCATACAGCAACCATCAGTACCAATATATTTAACACACTTACGCTTCAGTCATCTAACCTTACGTTGATCAATACCAGCTATTCTATGCCGGCAACAGCAAAAAGATATATCATTGATAATACTATTTCAGGTACACTCCATATAAATTCTCTTGGTGGTGGTGGTATAATCATGATAAGGCTACAAGGAAATTCTGTAGGATTAAGCCAGAGTTATATCCGTAATAATGATTTTTCAAACCTACTGGTAAATGCCACCGGCAATTACAACTATACCGGCATTGAAGATTTTGAAGGAAACAATAGTATCATCGGGTGTCCAACCAAGCGAATCACCGGAAATGTTTTTTCGAATTGGTCTGGCGGTAAAGGCGATCAGTTCATCATGCTTACAGGCCAGTTTGGTTCAGTATCCGGGCCTGCTCCTGCAGATTCAGTAACGGCAAACCGAATTGAAAACATCAATACTGAAGATGGATTTTTATATGGATTAGTGTTAGGCTATATCAACCCGATGGATGCCAATATTGTTTCGGTAAGTGAGAATATCATAAAAGGCTTACATTCCCAAATCAATGGCGGTGATGTAGCCGGTATTTTACTGGGAACTACAGCAAATGCAACTTCCCACATTGAAATAACTGCTAATCGAATCAATGACCTTCAAAGTGATGCCGGTATAGCATTGGTTGCGGGCATTATGGATATTTCCCAAAGCGGTCTCAAGAAGATCGGTAAAAACCGGATTTACAACCTTTCCGGAACAGGTACAGGTTCGGAAGTGAACGGAATACGGATTGTATCCTCTTCCGAAGTATCCGTTTACAATAATTTGATTGCAGATTTAAAGGCTGCCCAAAGTAACGGCAGCACCTTACCTGCAATCAGTGGTATCTATTTAGCAGATGCCATCACAGCATCCGTGTATAACAATACAGTATATTTATCCGCTTCGGGTAGTTCTACCAATTTTTCGAGTGCGGCTATTTATAGCAATGCACTCAGCAGCAGCAACTGTACGAATAATATTTTTACTAATCTTTCCATACCAGGATTAACCGGACGTTCCGTAGCTTTTTGGCGTGAGGATGCAAATCTGAGTAACTATTCGGGCAATTACAATTCGTATTACGCCGGTATGCCATCAACCAGTCGTTTGTTATTTTTCGATGGAACCAGTGCCATAGAAAATCTGTCTGCTTTTCAAGCATTAGTCAGCCCTCGGGAAACCAACAGCGTAACCGGGCAGGTTAGCTTTATCAGTACAAATGGCAGCGATGCCGGATTTTTACATCTCGACCCCACCCAAAATTGCCAGCTTCTGGGCAGAGGAAACAACAGTAATTATTTGCTGCCCGATGATGTAGATGGAGAGAGCAGGCTAATTGTTTCTCCATTTTTAACTGATATCGGTGCTGATGAAGTTTCTAAAACCAACAACTGGACCGGCTCCCTGAGTTCGGCATGGAATGATCCCGGAAATTGGAGCGAGGGTATCGTTCCCAATAACGTATTATCCAGTGCGAGCATACAAAGCGGCCCATCCAGCATGCCTCTTATTGGCATTGGGGATACGTATCAATTGCGTTATTTGCTTTTAGGTTCAGGAGCTGTGCTGAATAATCACGGCACTTTGAAAATAGACGGAGCGATTCAGGCACCAGGAGGAGCAATCAATAATTTTAATGGTGGAGTTGTAGCGGGTTCAATTGAAATCACGGGTAATTGCAACCAGCCGTTTATCATTGCCGGATCACATTTTAACTCCAACAGTGTAAACAACCTTATTCTTCACACGGATGCCGGATTGTTGCCTCAAGCAGGCGAGCAATTGATATTAACGGGTGGATTGAGTTTTGCTGCTGTAACCGGTAAGCAGTTTTCAACTGCCGATAATTTGATTCTCCGTTCTTCAGCAGCGGGTACCGCATGGGTTGCCGATTTAACCGGTAACCAGGTAACAGGTAAAGTTTCTGTTGAACGTTATATCAACACCGGTTTGGTGGCAGACGGGCGTCATCCCAAATCCTGGCAGTTTCTGTCTACGCCGGCAAAAGGCCAAACCATTTTGCAAAGCTGGCAAGAAAACGCTACAGCTCCTGTAGGATATGGCACTATCATAACGGGTACGGGTTCAGGCTTCGATTTTAGCACTACGCAACCTTCCATGAAATATTTTGATGCAGCTGTTGGCAGCGCAGGCAGCTGGCAGGGAGTATTTAACACTACAAACCAGCTTTTCGAGCAACGGGGTTATTTACTTTTTGTTAGAGGCGACCGCAGCGTTATAAATTATAATGCGATACCTAATCCTACTGTATTGCGGGCAAAGGGTAGCTTATTTCAACCGAGCGATCCTCCACCGGTTACCAATGTACTTGCAGGAAGATTGGCATCCGTAGGCAACCCTTATGCTTCTGCCATAGACGTAAGTTATTTACGCGATAACGGATATTTCAATAATCTCAATAATGATATCATTGTATGGGATCCATTGCTTTATGGTTCTTATGGATTTGGGGGTTATCAAACATTATCTGCCGCTAATAACTATGAACCTACTGCGGGAGGAACTGCATACTATCCATCAGGAGTGCCAGCACCTTTGTTACAAAGCGGACAGGCATTTTTTGTGCGTTCCTCCGGATTGGCCGGAAGTATCAGTTTTACAGAAGCCTGTAAAGCATCCGGTAGCAGGCTTGTAAACCGCCTGCAATCAACCGTTCAGCGTAGTTTTATGAGGGCAACCCTACATACTTCTAAGCAGGTTATTGCCGATGGAAATGCAGCAGTATTTTCAGGTAACTATCGTGATGGTATAGACGCAGATGATGCGATGAAACGCTACAATGACGGTGAAAATTTTTCGCTAACCAGAATGGCTTCTAAACTATCCGTAGAAGCACGCTCAATAGCAAAAGCGGGCGATACGCTTTATTATGAAATGAAAAATCTCCGCAGGCAAACTTATCAATTCTGTTTTGCTGCATTGCAATTTCCTGAATCTGCACCCGGAGCTTGGTTGCACGACCGTTACACAGGACACGAAACTGCTATCTCGCTATACGATACCACATGGATAACATTTCAAGTTAACGACCACCCTTCTTCAGCTGCATCCGACCGTTTCTATCTGGTGTTTCGTGAAAATATTGCTCCCGATATCCTGCTAGCCGTTACCGCTAATTCTCTTCATGGTAATGAATTGAACTGGCAGGTAAAACATGAAACAGGAGTGATTTATTATTTTGTTGAAAAGAGTGAAGATGGTATCCAATTCGACAGTATCGGTAAGATTTTTCCTAAAGCCAATAACGGGGTACTTTGTTTGTACAACTTTACAGATGCTCGACGGCAACCCAGAGATTGCTATTATCGGATCCGGGCTGAACGAACCGTTGGAGAATCCGTACACAGTAATATCGTAAAAGCTACTGTTTCAAACAATGAGTGGAGCGTTTATCCTAATCCGGTAGTTGATCAACAGTTTTTTCTTTCAGCACCAAATGAATCAAAAGGAATCTATCAACTGAAATGGAATGATGCCTCAGGTAAATTAAGTTGTACACAAGCGATACAACTCAGCGGACAACAATCTGTATATAAGATTTTCATCGGCTGTTCATTGGCTTCAGGCATTTATCATTTAGAAATAAGAAGGGAAGGGAAAAAAATAAGTATTCCGGTGCTTGTAAAATAAAAGCGATTTTTCTCAAATATTGATATAGGAAGAATTATTCACACATGTTGCTTACCAGTTCTCCGTCGATAAATACTTTACAAACATGGGTAAGGTATTCAAATGGGTCACCATCATAAAGCACGAGGTCGGCATCCTTGCCTTCTTCAATACTGCCTACACGTTTGTCTATGCCCAGCAATTTTGCAGGGTTAAGGGTAATTGCTTTCAGGCCTTCATCAAAGGGCAGTCCGAAGGCAACTGCAATGGCCGCTTCGTATAATACGATTCTGGTTTTAGGAACATATGATTCATACCCGCTTTCTATACTTACGCGTATACCCGCAGCTGTTAGTATGGCGGCACTTTCTCTGGTCATGTTCACCATTTCACCTCCGTTACGAGCCATGGTTGCATGCAGTATGATTTCAGCATCAGCCGATTTAATTTCATCAATGAGTCGATAGGCTTCCGCAGCGCCATCAATAACCAGTTTGAGTTTGAATTCGCGGGCAAGCCGGATAGTATTCATGATATCTACGGCAGTATTGGCGGTGATCAGGGCTTTGATTTCTCCTTTAAGCAACTGGCACAATACATCCATTCTGAGATCGGTTCCCGGTCTTTTGGTAGAATCTTTGTCAGACAGCTTCTTTAAGAAAGCCTCTGCTTTAACCAGCTCTGTGCGGATCATGGCCATTTGTTTGGCTTTTGTTCCGGGCGATGTAAAATTACTTCCTACGGATGGACCAATGGTCATCGCCAACATGCTTAAGGGTACAAGCGTAACTGTTTCAACAGTACCCGGTTTAGTTTTAGCAATCATGGTTTGCCCACTAACCAATGCGCCGATACCATGACCCGTGTGGATAGTGGTTACACCATATTGGCGGGCTGTTTTCACCAGCATTTCTTCGGAATTATAAGCATCAATTGCACGTAGTTCGGGTTGAATAGGATTTGATTTCTCCAACTGATCCTGATCAACAGCAATATTTAATACACCCGACATGCCAATCACTGTTCTGGCATCGATAAGGCCGGGTGTAACCACTTTTGCTTCAACTACACGGTAACCTTCCGGGATGCTTATAATTTCTGCTTTACCAACTTTTTCAATTTTTCCTTTATTGATCAATACCACAGCATTGTTGATAGCTGAACCAGACACTGTATATAATGTATTTGCTTTGATAGCCCATTGTGCAGCTACTGTAAAAGACGCAGAAATATAAAGGGCAATAAAAATGATGCGTTTCATGTTGATTTGATTTAGGATTAATTGCGGTCTTCTTCTTCATCTCCATGCTGATGGAACTCTCCTCTTTCTGGTGAATACACTTCATATCCTCCGGTGAGAAAAGCCTTATCTGCCGGGATGCTGATATCCCAACGTTTAATGCCTTCAACCCAGGTTTGTTCAACTTTTGTATATAAGCTGAACGGATCTCCGGATAGGAGGATAAAATCTGCATCTTTGCCGGCTTCTAGACTTCCAATGCGGCTCGACAAGTCGAGCATTCGTGCACCCGCAAGCGTTAGTCCTTCAATAGCTTTTTCCCTGCTCATTCCTTCCCGAACCGACAAAGCAGCAGATCGAAGGAACAACCTTGAATCAGTGATGCCATCATCGGTATGAAAGCCTATATTAGCACCTGCTTTTTCTAATACCGAACCTGTGCTGAGGTTAAGCTGAATGGCTTCCAATTTTCCTCCCGGTGTTTCGATATTGATGATAGAGCAGGAAAGGCCTGCTGCAGCAATTTCTTTTGCAACCAGCCATCCTTCCGATATGTGATGCAAAACCGGTTTAAAGCCAAATTCTTTCGACAAGCGGATAACCGTCAGGATATCATTGGCTTTATGGGTGTGAAAGTGAACGATTCTTTTTCCATTGAGCACTTCCAGCAATGGTTCCATACGCAGGTCGCGTTCAGGCATTTTGCTGCTGTCTTTACCCGCTTTTTCTATTTTCTTTTTATAGTCTAATGCTTTCACAAATAACTCACGGATCATTGAAGCGCTTTTAGCCCTTGTTCCTGGGAAACCGGCAGAGCCTCTCATTGAATTGGTTCCATTGGCCATTTTCAATCCGCCATACAAACCTTTTTCATTGTATAGCAGCAGGTCTTCTACAATTTTTGCTTCACGCATTTTTACATAAATGGTTTGTCCACTCATCAGGAAACCGCTTCCCGGCATGATATTAATACTGGTGATACCACCTGCAAGGGCTTTTTTAAAACCATCACTGGTTGGGTTGATGGCATCCAAAACCCTGGTTTCAGGATTCAGTGCATTGGAGGCATCTCCCCCATCAGGGCCGGCAAGATGAGAATGCGTATCAACCAGTCCTGGCATGATTACTTTTCCGGTGACATCGCGGATATCTGCTCCGGAAGGGATTGTACTACCGGCTGCGCCTACCCGAATGATCTTGCCTTTCTGAACCACCAGCACGCCATTGGGAATGGGCTTACCGGAAACAGGGTAGATCAATGCGCCTTTGAATACCACCGGCTTTTCCTGCGCTTCAACAAAGAAGCCGAAAAGCAATGGCAAGGCAAATAAAAATTTCATAAGAGGTTTCATTTTGATGTTGTTTTCCTATAGCTTATTTTTTTGGGAGTAGTACTTTTTCAACCTGATGTATCACACCATTGCTGGTAAAAAAATCTCCCGCTAAGATACGGATACCATTAACCGTTATCAAATCATCTTTAGTACGTACTATGCTGATATTTTTCCCTTCCAGTGTTTTGATTTGGCGGCCATCTGGAAGTGAATCGAGCGGATAAATGCCTTTTATAATATGGTAGGTAATGATATTGGCGAGGCTGTATTTTACTTCAGGTTTCAATAGATTTTTCCAGGCGTCTTTTGGCATCTGATCGGTGGCATGGCTGGTAAATGCAAAAACAGTGTATGGACCGTTTGTTTGCAAGGTTTCTGATAAATCGGAGGCATGAATTCCATCTACCATAGATGTGTATAGGGTATCTGTAGTTAGCAGGTCGTAGATGGTACCTTTAAAAAGTTGTGTCTGTTTTTTTAAATTACTGCTTTTGTTGGTTTTTGAATTTTCCCTGCTGTCCTTATTATTGCAGGCTAACAAACTTATCAGTGCAAAGAGGGAGTAGAACAAAAAAATATTTTTCATTTTAGCTATTGTGATGATGAAACTGAAGCGGTAATTTTCATCTGGTAAATTACAGTTATATGTTTGCTTTACAATATTCAAACTTATTATCCGTTTAAATTTCGTCTAATCCATTCAATTATGAATTCAAAAAACATGCGCAGCCCTATCAACCCTGTTTTGTATGCCTTCAGAAAATTATTGGGAAAACTATTACAGCATCCCGAAATCTACCCCACTAAGTACTATAAGAAAGGAAACCATTACCGCAGGAACTGGAAGTCAACTATGGTAAAATAGCTCATTTGGTGCGGAAATTACTCAAATGCAAATACAGCAAGAGCACGCTTGACAATCTATTTCATAGGGTTATATCCCTAATTATTGAATAATTTTCGAAATCCAATTTATGAAAGGAATTCAAACCCAACCCTCGTAGATTACCGCTGTTGCTAAAGCATTAGCATCGGCACTAAACAGCCTGTTCTTTAACGGTAAGAACAGGCTGTTTAGTGCCATTGAATAAATTCATCACTTCTTAAACAAGTATACAGCAATAAAAGCCCAGCCGAAAAGATGGGTTTCTTATTTTATACCGATTGGACAAACAATATAGTCCAATATCGGCTATCGCCTCATTGTACTATTTGTTTGATACCATCGGCATTTACCACTGTAAGATTTATAAAACATTGGCATATTATATAAATCACATTGGGATTAGCTGAACAGGTATTCCACATCAGCCTTGGTAAGAGCTTTTACAAAACTGGTTTCATCTGAAATCAGTTCTTTAGCTAGTACTTTTTTGCGTTCCTGCAATTGCAGAATTTTATCTTCAATGGTATCAATACAAATCATCCGGTAGGCAAAAATATTTTTCGTTTGTCCGATACGGTGTGTACGGTCTATGGCTTGTTGCTCAACAGCGGGGTTCCACCAGGGATCTACGATATATACATAGTCGGCTGCAGTAAGGTTCAAACCTACGCCTCCTGCTTTGAGGGAGATCAGGAATACCCTGCAGTCGTCATTTTTCTGAAAATTCTGTATGGCTTTTTCCCTGTCTGCCGGCGATGTGCTCCCATCAAAATATTCGAAAGGAATATTTTGTTCTTTCAGTTTTTCTTTGATCAACGCAAGCATACCCAGAAACTGAGAAAAAATAAGGGCTTTGTGTTCTCCTATATTTTCTTCAATTTCCCTCGACAGTTCATCAAGTTTGATTGAATGATTAGGATATTTATCTTCTTCATTGAGTATTGCAGTACTGTCGCAGATTTGCCTCAGTTTCATCAGGCCCTGCAGGATGGTGAGTTGCGATTTATCAATGCCCTGTTCATCGATCGTTCCAAGTATCTTATCACGATAGCTGTTTCGGTACGCATCATAAATCCTACGCTGTTCTTTTTCCATTTCGCAAAATAATATAGTTTCAGTTTTCTCAGGAAGGTCTTTAGCCACTTGCTCTTTCGTCCTGCGCAGGATGAAAGGATAGAGTAGTTTACGCAAATGATCTTTTTGTTCCTGTTCACCGAATTTATCAATTGGGGTAGCAAATTCATTGCGGAAAAACTCCATGCTGCCAAGTAAGCCGGGGTTAAGGAAATTCATTTGGGCAAAAATATCGAAGGTATTGTTCTGCAAAGGGGTACCGCTCATACATAAACGATTTTTTGCCGTTAACAACGACGCCGCCTTCGTAACTTTTGAAGACGGGTTCTTTATGGCCTGGCTTTCATCAAGTACAACATAATCGAAGAGTATTTTCAGCAGTAAATTGATATCGCTGCGCAATGTGCCATAAGTGGTGATGATGATATTGTGTTTCTCCAGCTCTGCCAGATCACGGCTACGTGTATTGCCATGATGAATATGGTATGAGAGCGAAGGTGTGAATTTCCTTACTTCATTCTGCCAGTTATAAATAAGTGTTGTAGGGCAAATTACAATGGCTTTCAGGTCGCCGGTGGTTTGCTTGTATTTCTCCAGCATGGCGAGGGCCTGAACTGTTTTACCCAAACCCATATCATCTGCAAGTATCCCTCCCCAGCCCACATCATTAAGATAGCTCAGCCATTGAAAACCTGCAACCTGGTATGGTCTTAGGATATTTTGCAAATCCAATGGTGCAGGCACTTCGGGAATATGCTTGAATTCGCGCAGTCTTTCAAATTTTTCATCAAGTGCGAAACTGAGTTCTTTTTCATCCCTGTTTTCGTAGAGTTCATCAATGATACTCATGTGGTAGCGGGAAAGCCTTAGTTTGTCACTCTTCCCATCTCCCACTTTAAAAAGGAGGGAATACCTTTTCAGCCATTCGTCGGGCAGTATGCCAAGCGTGCCGTCGCCGAGTTGAACAAAAGACTGTTTGCTGGTTAATGCCTTTTTGATATCGGCAATGCCTACACGCTGTTCGCCGAATTCAATTTCCACTTTTGCATCGAACCAGTCGAGACCGCTGCTCACATGGATATGCGTGTTGGGCCTGGCTGTATTGAACCTGAAATTCCGTAGGGCTTCAAAGCCAAATACAGGCACCTTCATTTCTTTCATCGCTTCTACAAAGAGGAAGAACCAATTGTTTCGAAGTACGTCGCTTCCTTTCAATACCAGGCTTTGTGTATCCTGCTGGCGGGTAAATAAAGAGTGTAATCCTTCCAACCGTTGTAAAAAGGCCTGTTCAGCTTCTTTATTGCGTTGTACTAATAATATCTTATCTCCATCCGGGATGGTTATGGTTTCTTTATCGGATGGGCGGGTATCAAAACCCTGATAACTGAAAACCGGCTGAAACACCAGATAATCCCCTTTTTCTAACAACTGCAGTTTAATATCCGGTAATCCGCTTTTTACTTCTTTAACCAAACTTTTATCGAACTCCACAGGATAATCTCGCGATAGCGGAAGCACCACTTCATGCATTTTCTTTGCCCAGTCGCTTTTGCTAAGTTTGATATTTCCTTTACGTGAAAATTTTTCCGCCTGTAATACGTCTTCGGTTTTCTGCCAGGTATACAATGTTCTTTCATACAAAAACACCAGACTACTTTTACATTCATTGAGGTCGATTGTAATTTTCTCACCATTTATCTTTACCTGGCATTGCAGTTCAAAATGATCCTTTGCTGCCACAACCCTAAAGAATGGGGTTAAAAACTGGTTGCTCAATTCAGTTTCAATGAGATTGACTGTTTTGAATGTTTTACCTGTGGGCAATTGAAAAATGAAGGGGTTTTGGAATTGCTCTTCAAAAATCTTTTTGAGTTTGGGATGCAGGTATTCTATGATGAGCGATTTGGTTTCTTCCGGCAATTCATCGCCTTCGGTATGGATGATGTTTTCCCATATGCCACTAAATGGCGAATTCCTGTTAAGGTATTTATTGATTTCAGAGGGCTGTAATTTCCTGATTTGTTGAAAGAAGCTTTTGTCTTCTTCCCCAAACCATTCCGTATTCACAAATTTGGTCAGGTCGATATTTTCCGCTTTCCCAAGGAATTTTTTTCCATCTTCATCCACATCGCCTTGAAGGGCATCTATCCTAAATGCCGGATATTCTTTGGTTTTGAAATTGAAAACCAGTCCTATTTTTTTAAAGGCCGGATATACTTCAGGAATTTCTTCTACAACCGGTGAACTTTTTACAAGTGTATTCGTATAAACAGGGTGAAATTCCGGTTGCGATATTGTTTGCAAAACCCTTTTGATTGAAGGATCCAGCAGTTTCAGAAATGGCTTACCATCTTTGTAAGTAAATTCAAATTTACCGGTAAGATCATCATTCAGGCTATAGCCATAGATCTGTAAAAGCTTATTTTTTTCCTTGTCCCAGTTGCGGATGCTGTCGAAATAATTCGGCCCGAAGGCATTGAGCAGTTGCAGGAACAGAAGTGTTTTGTGTTCACAAAGAGGATGTTGGGTTTCTGCACAGGTGCAGGAAGTGTCAAATTGCCGTTCCTCGTTTTTCTGGATTACAAGCGAATAGGCATTACCGTTATAAATCAATTCCGCTTCCACCCTTTCATCTTCCGCTTTGTGAATGGTGGCTTTCACTTTTCTCAACATCGATTCGGCTTCTTCGTATATGGCCGGCGAAGAAAGCAGCTTAATCATCTTGAGTTCTATATGCTTCATCTTTGCTACCGTATGGTACTGGTTGTACTGTATGGTGCTGTTTCCGAGCATATTTTTATCGGCCATATCCTGGAGCCGGAAAAGCGCTGCTGATTCATGGCGGCAGATATCTCCGAGGTTGTAAGGGCAACTGCACCTGAGGGAAATCAATTTGGGATCGGCGTATTTATTGATATAAACCTTGTAAAAAGTATTATAGCTGTCATCTTTTACCCGAAAAACAATATTTCCTGTGAGTTCATCATGTTCAATCAATTCTACATAACCTGATGCATGAATTTTTTTGCCCCTGCGGATGACTTCATCAGTACCATTGTTATAGATATGTTTGATGATATGTGGTAGTGCCAAGTTCGGGTTTCTTTTTAATGAACAATAAATAAGTACACCTACACTTTAGCGTAAGTAATTCGGCCCGTTCAGAAAAGGGCAATTTGCAAAAGTAAAGGAAAATAACCCAGTTGGCGTTTCTATTTGGAAAGTTTGTGGAGAAATAACAATGCCTTACAAAGCGGCTTTTATCAGTTTTCCATCCTGATATAAGGGTAGCACCGGGGCGGTATCGGCGGTTAAACAATGACGGATATCCTGCTCTAAACCAAATGCGGTTAACCTTTTAAAATGTGAAGCTTCTTTATCTTTCAGGAAACCGTATAAGTCATTACCTGCTAATTCGTAAAGAGCTTCAACCATTTGTGAAGAATCGCAGTTGATTGTAAAATGTTGCCTGATGCGGTTCACTACAGCACCTGCAAAAAGACTGTCTTCAATATTTACCCGGTCTTTCCATGCCGCACAGGCCAGCAACACCGGCTTTTTTTTGTTGATGAGATAATTACAAACCTCATCCAGGTTTGCAAAAGCACCGGTAATGATTTCGGCAGCTCCAAGTTCGAGCGCCATATGAAGGAGTTTGGTGCCATTTGTTGTGGTAATTACAAGGGTTTTGCCTCCGATAAATGAAGCAGGATATTCAAATGGCGAATTACCATATTGCAAGCCTTCTGCTACTTTTCCATCTCTTTCACCGGCTGTAATCGCATTCATTTGCTTACCGATTTCGATACAATTGGCCACACTATCAACAGGGATAACCGCTTTGGCGCCATTGTAAATTGCTGTTGCAATGGTAGATGTTGCCCTCAGCACGTCGATGATCACAACGATACTATCAGTGATATCATATAATTTCAAGAGTGCCGGAGAAACGGCGGTATATAAAGAGGGCAGCGCTTTAGATTCATTCATATTATTATCTTCTGCTAACAAAATATCAGGCAAAGGGCAATTTTACCAGTTTGGCTCTTAGGGCCTTATTGCGCACTTCAACAAAAATTTCATTTCCGATCAGTGCATTTGGAGTGGCTACATAGCCCAATCCAATAGCTTTGCCTAATGAAGGGGATTGTGTTCCGGATGTTACCCTGCCAATGAGGTTTCCCTGCGCATCTTTAATGGGATAATCGTGACGGGCTATACCCTTATCCATCATTTCAAAACCCATCAGTTTTTGGGTTACACCGTCTGCTTTTTGTTGTTCAAAAAGGGCTTTTGAGGTGAAGTCTTTACTGAACTTTGTAATCCATCCTAACCCCGCTTCGATGGGGGAACTGCGTTCATCGATATCGTTTCCATAAAGACAGAAACCCATTTCAAGGCGTAAAGTATCACGGGCACCTAAGCCAATAGGTTTAATTCCGGCTGAAGCTCCTGCGCTAAAGATGGCATCCCAGATACGGGAGGCATTGTCGTTTTCGTCTTCAAAATAAATTTCCACCCCGCCGGCTCCGGTATAACCGGTAGCACTGATCAACACATTTTCCACCCCTGCAAATTCACCTTTTACAAAAGTATAATAGTTCAAATTCAGGATATCCATTTCCGTTAGTGGCTGTAATATCTTGCAGGCATTGGGTCCCTGAATGGCTAATAAGCATGTTTTATCAGAAATATTATACAAATCTGCACCTTTATCATTGTGATCGTTCACCCATTTCCAGTCTTTTTCAATATTGCCGGCATTTACCACCAGCATATAAGTTTTGTTGGGTTCGATGCAATACACGAGCAAATCATCTACGATGCCGCCTTCGTCATTAGGAAAACAGCTGTACTGTGCTTTGCCTGCCGTTAGTTTTGCGGCATCATTACTTGTGATGCGTTGAATAAGATCGAGTGCATGTTCCCCTTTAAGGATAAACTCTCCCATATGGCTGACATCAAATACACCTGCATTGTTGCGAACTGTGTGATGCTCTTCATTGATTCCAGCGTAAGAAATCGGCATATTGAAACCTGCAAATTCAGCCATTTTGGCCCCAAGTGCAACATGTTTGGCAGTAAAAGGGGTATCCTTCATTTTCCTGTTTTTAGTTGGCAAATGTAACTGAAAAAAATGAGGTGAAATAAAAGTCCCACCCGGATAGGCAGGACCTTTTTTGCTTCAACTTCAACACAACTATTGAAACGATTTTGCTTTCAAAGTTAGTTTCTTAGAGTCTGCTTATTTCAATAGCAGCATGGGATTGTACCCTGGCAAACTATTGATCATGAGTGCGGTAGGGTCTTTGGTTTTATCTTCTATTTTCCTGATTTGGTTTTCAATTTGCTGGCGGGCCCTTTCGAGGGAATCACGCATTCTGTTGGTTTCTTTCTGTTGGATAATTTTAATCGAATCGGCACTTGTAACAACAGTACCCGATTCCGGTTCTGCATAACGATAATTATCATTTGCATCTGCACGGTCGATGATCAGGCTGTCGAATACCGTTTCGCCGTTTTCGGTTTTGGTGATTCGGGTTGTTTTTTTATTGCGGTCACGGTGTTTCCAATTATCGGCGGGTATACCTTGTAATGTGTAAAGGCCGTCGGCACGCATGATGTAATCTACATTGCTTTCCCAACCTTCTTCAAGACCGTCAAAACTGAGTTCCCGGTTATTATTCATCAGTCCATCAAATTGAACCGGATTAAACCATCCAACACTTCGGTCTATGCGCACTTGTTTTCCAACAGGAACGTAAACGGTGATCACTACCCGCTGATTGCGAAATTTGTCGGTTTTATTGATGGCAAGCCCTTTGTCGAGTATCAGCAATGAATCTTGCTGAACCGCATTGAAGTTCATCAAAGCAGCAAGGGTATCGGCATAACGGCGGTTTTGCCCGTTCACCATTTTTACCATCGTAACCCGAAAGCTGTCGTTGGGCGATTTAACGATATGTACGTTGATGTTGCGAACAAATGCAGTGTCTTCAACCAGTCCTTCAAAAGGTTCAAAGCGAAACCAACGGCTGCTGTAAATTTTTTGTGATGGAGATACTGATGTCACTTCCAGTTTATTAATACCTGGATTGGTAAGATAAATTTCCTGTTCATTCAGTGTATTGCCGGCTTTGAAATCTTTACTTACAGATGCCAGTAATAAGATAAAACTGGCCCATCCTAACACCCATAGGCTGATGAATGAGATGCGCATCAGTTTGCTGTTGTTACGGATGCGGGCAATTTTCCGGATGATCCAGGTGAGTAAACCCACGATAGGCACTGCTATGAAGAAAATCAATGTACCCCATGCATACACATTTTGCCATCCTTCACTGAGTACAAAATCTTTGATAGGGAATATGCCGATGGAGAATATGGCGAAAGCAAATAAAGCCACAATCAGCGCAAAGCCAATACAACCAAGAATAAAGTAGATGAATACTTTAAAGAGTAAAGCAATAATATCTCCCAGCGAGCGACTGGTACTTCGAGCCACATTACCGGCTTCTGTGCCAAATGCTTTCGATCTTTCACCGGCTTGTTTACTGAATTTTTCAGCCCGTTCCTGAACACCTTTCATTTCACCAACTATGGAATTTTTTATCGAATTCAAATCTACCTTCTCCCCCTTCATTTCTAGTTTTTCGGTGGTTGTGTTCGCTTCAGGAAGTACCAGCCAGAGAATGATATAGGCTAGCAAAGCACCCGGACTAAAAGAAATACGAAAGAAGTCGCCACTATGATCATTCCATTTGGAAAATAAACTCAATAATGGTAATAGGAAGAGCACTCTTGGAATCCAGGCATTGATACCGAAATAATTGCTGATACCGCTACAAACGCCTGCTATTATCTTGTTTTCGTTATCACGATAAAGTTTTTTTCGTACCGATCCGATTTCCTGTACGGCACTGCTGGGCACTGCAATCCATAAGATAAGGTAAGGAATTAGTCCGAACCCGAAAGTAATGGCCAGCACTACAAATATGACCCTTACTACCACCACATCTACACCAAAATAGTTGGCGAGCCCGCTACAAACACCACCTATTGCTTTGTGGTTTTCATCGCGGAACAAACGCTTCGGACCTTGGTTTGCGGTTGTTCCTGAAAAAGCAGATTGGGTTTTGTTTTCCGTTTCAGCATAAGCACCGTTTCCGGTTTGTTCAGTTTCAAAATCTTCCGGGCGACCCATACTGCGGATGATTGCGTTTACATCATCATCGGTAATGCAGGTTTTTCCTGCTTTCAGGCGTTCCTGGAACAATTCTCCAATCCTGCTTTCGATATCGTTGATGATTTCTTCTTTACCTTCTTCATTGGCGAAGTGGCGATTCAGGCTTTCGGTGTAGTTTTTGAGTAACTCAAAAGCTGTCACTTCAATAGGTACCACTCTTCCCTGAAAGTTGATATTGATTACTTGTTTCATGATGAAAAAATTAAGTGTTTTGCCAGCTTTTGAGGATGTTATCCTGCCAGCTTTGATTGTTGTTGTGTTGTTTAAGCTGATGCTTATTTTGCAGCAGTTGTTGAAGTTTACGTTCTGTTAATGGTAATAGATTGAACAGCATTCGATAGTTCGTTCCATGTAGATTCCAGTTCATTGTAAAAGGCGGCTCCTTTTTCGGTGAGACTGAAATATTTTCTTGGCGGGCCACTGTTACTTTCCACCCATCGGTAAGTAAGCAATTCTGCGTTTTTTAATCTGGTCAATAAAGGGTACAATGTGCCTTCGAAGATATTCAGGTTAGCGGCTTTCATCTTATCAATGATGTCGGAGGGATAGGCTTCCCCCTGTTTGATCACAGATAAGATGCAAAACTCCAGAACCCCTTTACGCATTTGACTGGCTGTGTTTTCGATGTTCATGGTTTGTGTTTTAATCTTATTTTACAATGGGAAACGAGTGTGGTATTCCGGATAGCCCAACTTATTTTCCTATCAAAACACAAACCTACAAAACATTTTAGTACTATGCAACACATAATACCATTTATTTTAAAGTAGCTTGTAGTGAGATGGTACTATATTTATCCTTAGATTCATACCGGTATTGAGTTTTAGAAGGAATCGGGAAATAAAAAATAATTTTTAGAGAAGGATGAATGGTTAATTTTAAAGCACCAGTGGTTCCAATTTGCTTGATTTACCAACCAAGTTGACCTCGTTAAACTAATGGTAAAGGCAATTAATAGGTTAAACGAACTATTTTCATTTACTCTAAACAGCATAAAAATCTACTATGAAACGAATATTACTTTTTATTCTTCTACTTATTGGCTTCAATGCCTGCCGAAGCAACAAAGATTATCTGGAAAGAACGGATGCCGACAAAGCGCTCCAGGACGCAGTGAAAAGGATTAACAAGAACAGCAATGATGAAAATGCTGTTAATGCCATTCCGGAATTGTATAAAAATATCAGCAAAACCCACCTAAGCCAAATTGAATCATTAAACAAAAGCGGGGATATACAACGTTGGGATAATATCATCGGCCATTATGATGATTTGCAACAAGCTTACAACAGCATCATCACATCGCCTCCCGCTTTTAAACTAGTGACACCAGTAAGTTATGCTACACAATTAGCAGAAACAAAAGAAGGAGCAGCAGAAGCGTATTATCAGCTTGGACTAACAGAACTGGAAAAACCTGGCCGTGATGCAGCCAAAAGAGCCTATACCTATTTTAAGAAATCCGGAAAATATGTTCCCGATTATAAAGACAGTCGCCAAAAAGCAGATCAGGCTTTTGAAAACGGAATGGTGAACGTGCTGGTTAATCCGGTTCAGGACAATTCTTTTTTCTTCAACAGCGGGTGGGGAAATTATGGTTACAATTATAGCAATGAATATTTCCAACAGAACCTGGTTAGAGAACTCAACAGCAGAAATGATCGGTATCCAGCCAATTTTTATACGGAATATGAAGCACGACGGGATAACGTCAAACCAGACTGGATAGTAGATTTAATTCTCCGGAACCTTGATGTGCCGATGCCTGTTAACAATACTTACTCACGCAATGTAAATGCACAAGTACAGTCGGGTACGGATACTTCAGGCAAACCCATTTACCAAACCGTATATGCAACGGTACAGGTTACCCGAAGAAGCTTCACGGCCAATGCTCATTTGGAATTAAACATCAAAGATCTGGCAACACGCAAAACCATCAGTTATCGGAATTTTAGGGAAGATTATCGTTGGGAGCAGGAAGAAGCTAATTATACTGGAGATAGCAGAGCGCTCTCTTCACAGGATTGGCAACTGATCAATAATACACAGTCTTATGTGCCGCGAAAAGAAGAAGTGTTGAATGAATTGTACCGGAAAATTTATCCGGATGTGTTGCGTAATATCAGGATGGCGGTGGAATGGTGAATTGGGAATAAGGAATTAGGAATGTTGTAAAAGGTATGAGTAGGTTGAGGTATTAAAAAATAACTATAGGTAGTTTCGTTAGAACTTTCAGCGCTCCGGTTACTATTTAAACAACTGATAAACTACAAAACTTAACAAGTAAGCGAGTCCGGTCATGTATACCAATTGAATGATTGGCCACTTCCAGCTTTTCGTTTCTCTTTTAACCACAGCAATGGTGCTCATACATTGCATGGCAAGAACATAAAAAACCATAAGCGATAATCCTGTGGCAAGGGAATAAACCTTACTGCCATCTTCGCGAACGGCAGCATTCATTTTTTCTCTAAGGGTATGACTATTTTTAGCATTATCAGAACCCACACTGTAAAGCGTTGCCATGGTGCCTACAAAAACTTCACGTGCTGCAAATGAAGTGATCAATGCTATTCCGATCTTCCAATCGTAACCCAACGGTTTGATGGCAGGTTCAATCCAACGGCCAAGGGTACCTGCAAATGAATGTTGAAGCAGTTCCGTTTTCATTTCTAACATCAATTCCTTCCGATGTGAACTATCAGTACTGATTTTTGCTTCATAACTGCTTCTTATGGCATTCATTTTTGCTGGCGGCCCGAAGCTGCTCAAAGCCCAAAGCAACAAACTGATCATCATGATGATTTTTCCTGCATCGAACACAAATATTTTTGCTTTTTCCACCATCGTGAAAAATGCATTTTTCCATCGCGGGTTACGGTAAACAGGAAGTTCAAGAATGAAATAACTCCTTTCCGTGCTTTTGATGAAGAGTTTCATCACCCAGGCAACTACAAGTGCCATTACAGTTCCCAGAAGGTATAGCCCCATCATCACCACTCCCTGTAAACTTAGGAAACCGAAGTAAAGTTTTGAAGGAATCACCAATGCAATCAATATAGTATAAACAGGTAAACGCGCAGAGCAGCTCATCAACGGGGTGACCATGATGGTTAGAAGCCTTTCTTTCTTGTTCTCGATATTTCTTGCACTCATTATGGCAGGAACGGCACAGGCAAAACCGCTGATCATCGGCATGGCGCTTTTACCATTAAGTCCTGCTTTTCGCATAAGCTTATCCGTTAAAAAGCTGATCCTGGCCATATAACCCGAATCTTCCAAAAGAGTGATGAGTCCGAATAGGATCATGATCTGCGGTATAAATACCATAATACCGCTTAAGCCTGCCAGAAACCCGTTTACAAAAAGATCGGCGAACCATCCCTGCGGTAAAATGGAAGTGAACCAGCCACCGAGTTTTCCAAATATCCATTCTATAGCATCCATCGGATACCTGGCGATCCAGAAAACACTTTGAAATAAAAGAAAAAGTACGGCAATCAAGATCAGGTATCCCCAGGTACGATGCAGAAGCAGATTATCGATTTTCTCTGTTAGTAAGGTTTTTTGAAGGGGATCAGTTTCAACAACGGCCTGTTGCATCACTTGCTTGATCTTGGTATACCGTTGCATGATTTCTTCTGCCTGCGTTCGGGTAGCATTAAATGCATGTTTATGGCCAATTTTAGTAAGTGCATCAGACTGTGTTGCAGGAAGGTTGAAATGCTGTTGATTGATCAGGTAATGGATGGCGGTGTAAGGATTGATGGCCGGAAACTTTTCCATTACCTCCGATATGGCTTCCGGTGCCAATGCTTTATGATTGATGAAGCTTCTTGCAGACTGCTGGTTGATTTTTTCAGCGGTATTTTCAATACTTTTTTTAAGAGCGGTAATGCCTTTGTTTTTTCTTGGATTGACGGCAACAATCGGTACACCCAGCAATCTTTCCAGCCCCGGAATATCTATCTGTGTTCCTTTTTTCTTGGCCAGGTCCATCATGGTTAAAGCAACCACCACGGGTAATTTCAAGTCGATGATTTGAGAACAGAAAAGCAGGTTCCTTTTCAGGTTACTGGCATCTGCCACCAAAACAACCATGTCGGGTTGAACGGTTTCATCTAGCCCCAATAAAACTTTATAAGAAACCCATTCATCGGCCCCTTTCGGATAAAGGCTATAGGTTCCGGGAAGATCTATGAAACTGGTCTTTTGCCCATTACTCAGCATAGCATCTCCCATTTTTTTGTCAACCGTTACACCCGGGAAATTACCCACTTTCTGATTCAGTCCGGTAAGCACATTGAATAAGGAACTTTTTCCGCTATTCGGGTTTCCTACCAAAGCAATATTTATGGGTTTAGGCAAAAGCTTGTTTAACTTGATTTGTGCAAAAGTAATACGATTGAACAGACCGGGTTTACGAATTAAAGAAACATGTGCCACTTAATGGCAAACAGCTTGTTGATGGTTAACTTTGTAATCAAATAAACATCTTGAAAAAAATTACTATCTGGATCATCTTTTTGGGTTATTCAATTTCGTTAGCTGCCCAGCAATCAATCGATCAGCAGGCGGTTTCATCAATCAAAGCCCATATTGGTTTCTTGGCAAGCGATAAATTGGAAGGCAGGCGAATCGGCACGAAAGGTGAAGAACTGGCTTATCAATATATCATCAGTCAATTGAAGCTGGCTGGTATTAATACAGCGCCAGGTATTCAGGATTACCTGCAGCCTTTTGAAGTATATGATGGCCGTAAATTGGAAGATGCTTCCCTGAAATTCAATGGCAAGTTGCTTAAGGCACCGGATGAATTTTTCCCTCTTGCTTATGCAGGAGACGCCCGCAAGTTAGTGCTGAACTCCGGTTCAAAGAATGATTGTTTTGTTTATGATCTGGAACAACAAGTGAATCTCAATAAAGACAATCCGCACTTCGATCTTAAGGCAACGGTAAGAACCGCAGCTGAGGAAGCACAACAAAAAGGCTATAAGTTGGTACTCGTCATCGGCCATTCTAAATCTGCCGCTGAGCTGGGGTATTTCGATAAAAACGACAGAAGCAAGCGTTTACAGGTTCCCGTTATTTTCATGCTGGATTCCGTTTACAAAGCAGAAAAGAATGGGAATTTCAAATACAAACTTAGCTATACTATTACTGAGAGTTCACGGAAGGGGCATAATGTTGTAGGCTACCTGAACAACGAGTCAAAACGAACGGTAGTGATTGGGGCGCATTACGATCATCTGGGGTATGGGGAAGACCACAATTCGCTATATGCAGGAAGCACTCCGATGATCCACAACGGTGCTGATGATAATGCCAGTGGCACGGCTGCCTTGATTGAACTTTCTAAGGTTTTGAAAACTTCGGGCGATAAGGATTTCAATTTCTTATTCGTTGCTTTTTCGGGTGAAGAGCTGGGTTTATTTGGATCGAAGTACTTTGTGGAGCACTGCCCGATTCCACTTAGTGATATCGATTACATGATCAATATGGATATGGTGGGCCGTTTGAACGATAGTACACATGCTATCACCATTGGTGGCTATGGTACTTCACCGGCCTGGGGAAAACTTATTCAACCTAACAACAGTTATCTTCGGATCAAAACAGATAGTGCAGGTAGCGGTCCGAGCGACCATACCAGTTTTTACCGTAAAGAAATTCCGGTGCTCTTCTTTTTCACCGGTACGCACAGCGATTACCATAAACCAACTGATGATGCAGAAAAAGTAAATGCAGCAGGTGAGTGGCGCATCATCCAGTACATTGTATCATTGATCAACCAAACGGCTACTTACGGCAAGCTGGAATTTACCAAAACCAGGGAAGCTGCTGCTAGCGGAAAAAGCAGTTTTAAAGTAACCATGGGTATAATGCCTGATTATACCTTTTCGGGGCAGGGTGTTTTGGTTGATGGAGTTTCAGATGGCAGACCGGCAAAGAAAGTAGGCATCATGGCAGGTGATGTGATTCTACAATTGGGGGAACATAAAGTTTCTGATGTTCAAACCTATATGCAGGCATTAAATAAATTCAATAAGGGAGAAAAAACAACCGTTACCTTTAAACGAGGGAACAAAGAAATGAAAGTGGATCTGGAGTTTTAATTTTTAAGGATGAGCCAATCTAAACTTAAAATTGATAATGAAAGCCTGGCGGAAGATTTCTTTCAGGACACGTTATTACTGGGTATTGTAGCCCCGATAAAAGATTATACCCTAACCTGGCATATCAATCAGGTGATGGGCTTTCAGTTCAGGGTAAACACCAGCCTTGAAATGCACCTCTTGAAAAAGAAAAGACATTATTTTTTTCCCATTTATGAATACCCTGTACCGGGCTGTTTTTCGGCACATTACCTCTACAACAATCATAACGATGGCGAGTACCTGCTCCCGGAATTCAAACACCTCGATTTTTTGTGGCTGGCTAAGGGAGAAGATCTCGACAAGGAAGGCTTTAAACTAATCCAGCAAACCATCAGAACTATTCCCGCAGTTCAACTGGTAACAGAAATGACGAATGAAAAAATTAAAAACAAACAACACCTTATTTTTTAATAAAACATCATGTGGACAACAACAGAAAATGCAATTTACCGTAAGTTCAAATTCAATAATTTCCAATCAGCATTCGCTTTCATGACCCGTGTGGCATTTCTTGCGGAGAAGATGGACCATCATCCCAAATGGACCAATGTTTACAATCAGGTGGAGATCTGGTTGAACACGCATGATGCCGGAGATACCATTACTGAAAAAGATCGGTTACTGGCTGAAGCCATTGATCAGATTTCCTGATTCATTACACTTACCCTTTTCTCTGCCGCTGGAACAAATTTTCCGATGGTAGTTGTAAAATTACTTAATCCGTTTTGGACCAACCATTCCTGCATGAATGAAACATCAGCTTCGTTTACGCTAAACAGTAAGCCTCCATTGGTTTGCGGATCGGGAAGCAAACTGAAGGCTTCCATTACATTCACCCCTTTTTCGAAACTGGTTTGCTGGCTATACCGGTTCCAGTTGCGATAAGTGGCATCCGGAACAATCCGCTGAGCAAGATATTCCCTCAC